>Ga0182014_10004444_pt1 | contig 16095 bp, 7 predicted proteins | sample 612S2DmetaG_FD_120489 | JGI IMG/M metagenome (GOLD analysis project Ga0182014, IMG submission 120489) | Permafrost microbial communities from Stordalen Mire, Sweden - 612S2D metaG | ecosystem: Environmental > Terrestrial > Soil > Wetlands > Permafrost | place: Sweden: Stordalen | collected... | reverse complement strand
GATCGCTGACCAGTTACTCGCCAGGGTGTCGGCAGACGAGAACCTGCACATGATCTTCTACCGCGACGTCAGCGCCGCAGGTCTTGACGTGGCGCCCAACCTGGCGATGAAGTCGGTGCATCGGATACTGCGTAACTTCAAGATGCCCGGATTCACGGTGCCCGAATTCCGGCGCAAGGCCGTGATCATCGCCGTAGGTGGCGTCTACGACCCCCGCATACACCTCAACGAGGTGGTCATGCCGGTGCTGAAAAAGTGGCGCATCTTCGAGCGCGAAGACTTCACCGGCGAGGCCGCGTCGATGCGTGACGATCTCGCTGTCCTCATCAAGGAGCTCGAGGAAGCCTCCGACAAATTCGACGAATCCAAACAGCGCTACCTCGAGCGCGAGGCCCGCAAGACCGAGCGGATCACGGCCAGCAAGGTGCTCAAAACACAAGGGTCGCTGACGCTCAGCGGACGGTAATCGCGATGCTCCTGTCGCCGCTTAACCTGACATAGATAGCGCGGCGCGCCGACTTGTGACACGACACGTCGTGCGGCACCACGGTTTTTGTCACCCAGTGGTTGACAATGCGGGACATGACGCAATCGCGGGATGGCGCCGGCCCGCAGCGCCCCGTTACGCGGGGCTCGCGACCGTCACTGTCGCGGGGGCGTGAGATCTCGCGTCAGACGTTTCTGCGGGGCGCCGTCGGAGCGTTAGCCGCCGGCGCGGTTTTCGGCCCGGGCCGGGCTGCCGCGGACCCGCCGCATACCGCGGGGTGGGGCGATCTTTCCACCGCAATCGGCGGGAAGGTTCTGACGCCGGGCGACGGGCAATTCGCAACGGCCAAGCAGGTTTTCAACACCAACTACAACGGCTCGACGCCGGCGGCGGTCGTTGCCGTGACATCGGCGGCTGACGTGCAAAAGGCGATGGCATTCGCTACCGCCCACAACCTCAAGGTCGCTCCGCGCAGCGGTGGGCACTCCTACGTGGGGGCGTCCACCGCGAACGGCACCATGGTGCTTGACCTGCGCCAATTGCCCGGGGGAGTCAATTATGACGCCGCCAGCGGGCAGGTCACGGTGACGCCCGCGACGAGTCTGTACGCGGTGCACGAGGCGGTGGCCGCGGCCGGCCGGGGCATCCCGACGGGAACCTGCCCGTCGGTCGGTGCCGCGGGACACGCCCTGGGCGGGGGCCTGGGCGCCCATTCCCGGCATGCGGGCTTGCTGTGTGACCAATTGACGGCCGCAACGGTGGTGCTGCCGAGCGGCCAGGCCGTCACCGCGTCCGCCGCGAATAACCCCGACCTGTTTTGGGGGTTGAAAGGCGGTGGTGGCGGCAACTTCGGGGTGACGACCTCGCTGACCTTCGCCACGTTCCCCACTGCCCAGTACGACGTCGTGAACCTGAATTTCCCGCCGCAGTCGTTCGCGCAGGTCCTCGTCGGTTGGCAGAACTGGCTGCGGACCGCCGACCGAAACAGCTGGGCATTGGCGGACAGCACGACCGACGCGACGGGTACGCACTGTCGCATCATGGCGACGTGCCCGGCCGGGTCGGGTAGCAAAGCAGCGGCGGCCATCACTTCGGCGGTTGGCATTCAACCGGCCGGGACCGATAGCCAGACATTCGATTACTTGGGCCTGGTGCGGTATCTGGCCGTCAACAACCTCAACCCGTCGCCGATCGGGTATGTCGGCGGATCGGATGTTTTCCCGACCATCAACGCGGGCGCGGCGCAGGGCATCGCCTCGGCGGTGGAAGCTTTTCCGCGCGGGGCGGGTCGCATGCTGGCGATCATGCATGCGCTTGACGGCGCGCTGGCCAGCGTTGCACCGGGGGCCACGGCATTTCCGTGGCGTCAGCAGTCCGCGCTGGTGCAGTGGTATGTCGAAACATCCGGAGACCCGTCGGCGGCGATCAACTGGCTCAACACGGCCCACCAAGCGGTGCGTCCGTATTCGGTTGGGGGCTATGTGAATTACCTCGAGGCGAACCAGGCGGCGTCGCGCTACTTCGGCTCGAATCTATCTCGATTGAGCGCCGTTCGGCAGAAGTATGACCCCGGCCGAATCATGTTCCCCAGCCTCAATTTCTAACCGCCGCGAGCGTAACTGGGCGGCGAATTCCGGCCTGACTTTTCGCAGTGGGGTTACGCTCGTGGCGGATTGGGTCCAGCGACCTGGCGGGCAATCGCCCGTTTGTCGATCTTGCCGACCGGCGTCGTCGGCAGCGCCGACATTGCCACCAGCATGTCGGGCCGGGCATGCGTGGCCACACCGCGCTCATCAAGATGGGCATTCAACTCCGCGAGCGTCACCGGCGTCCCGGCGAAAACAACAGCAGCGCAGATCTTTTCGCCCAGCAGTGGGTCGGGAATTGGCACCGCCGCGGCCGACCAGATCGAGAGGTGGGTCATTAGTTGCTCTTCGAGACCCTGGGCGGCGATCGTTTCACCGTTACGGCAGATGACGTCCTTGGTGCGACCGGTGACCACGAGGTAGCCGTCGTCTCTGCGCCGCACCAGGTCGCCGCTGCGGTAGAAGCCCTCGGGATCAAAGCACCGCTCGTTGTCGCGTTCGGCGCGAAAGTAGCCGTTGAAGGTGTAGGGCCCGCGCACCAGGAGTTCGCCCTCTTCGCCCGGTGCCACCGGCTCGCCTTCGTCGTCGACTATGCGCACTTCGTCGGCCGCGCAGAGCGGCCGCCCCTGGGTGTGCTCGAGCACGTCCGGTGGATCGTCGAGGCGGGTGTAGTTGAGCAATCCTTCGGCCATCCCGAACACCTGCTGCAGCCCCGGGGTCAGCGTGGCGCGCACCTGGCGAGCGTCCTCGGGTTCCAGCTTGGCCCCGCCAACTTGTAGAAGCCGCAATGACTTCGGGGTCACCGGCTCCCAATCACAGGCTTGTGCCCACAGCTTGGCCAGCGCCGGCACCAGTGCGGTGACGGTGACGCCGTGCCGCTCGATGGTGGCGAATGCGGCCTCTGGGCTGGGGTCCGCACCGAAAACCACGGTGGCGCCGACGGTCATCGCGCCGAGGATGCCGGGGCACGCCAGCGGGAAGTTGTGTGCCGCCGGCAGCGACACGAGATACACGTCGTCACGTGTCAACCGGCAGAGCTCGGCGCTTGCGGTGGCGTTGTAGACGTAGTCATTGTGGGTGCGGGGGATCAGTTTCGGTGCGCCGGTGGTGCCGCCCGACACCAGCAGCAAGGCGGGAGCCGTGGCGTCCAGCCCAATATCGGGTGGATCACCGGCGGGCAGATCAGACCACGACGTGAAGGGGCCCGGTTCCCCGTGGACGACGACGTGGTGCAGCTGGGGATGTGCCGCGACCAACCGCTCGGCCATGGCGCGGTAGTCGAAACCGTTGGCCGTGTCGGCGATGATCAACCCGACCGCGCCGCTGGTCTCCGCGAAATGACTGAGTTCGGCATATCGATGTCCGGGCAGGCACATCACCGGGATGGCACCGGCGCGCAGCAGACCGAACAGCGCCACGGCGAACCGGCACGAATTCGGCAGTTGCAGGAGGACCCGATCAGCGGGCGCGATCCCGATCGAGGCGAACCCGGCGGCGGCCCGGTCCACAAGTTTGTCCAGTTCGGAATATGTGTGGCTGCTGACGGCGTCCACGGCGCCAATATGGTTGGGCCATGCCGCCGCGGCATTTCGTAGCACCGAATCGAGGGCGCGACCGGTCCAGTAACCGGCGGCTGCGTAACTGGCCGCCCGGTCCGGCGGGAAGGGCACAAAGCCGTCCAGCGCAGGGGTAACAGGCACTCGATAGCTCCCTCGGGGCAGGCGTGTGCGGCCCCCGGACATAGGGTAGCGTACGAAGTTAGGACAGCCTGAGCTAATCTCTGGAGGTGATTGTGGGGGATGCTGGCGCGATGACCGGCACGCTCGCGATCATCGGAGCCGGCGCGAAGGCGGTGGCGGTGGCCGCGAAGGCGGCGGTGCTGCGCGAGATGGGCGTCGAGGTGGCCGACGTCGTTGCCATCGAACGCTCCGGTGTCGCAGCCAACTGGCAAGCCGGTGGCGGCTGGACCGACGGCCGTCAGCGGCTGGGTACCAGCCCGGAAAAAGACGTCGGCTTCCCGTACCGATCGAGTTTGGTGCCGGGCCGTAACAACGAACTCGACGAGCAGATGATGCGGTTCAGCTGGCAGTCGTATCTGGTTGCCACCGATCAATTCGTCGGCTGGATCGACCGGGGAAGGCCGGCGCCCACGCACGACACCTGGGCCGGCTACTTGCGTTGGGTTGCCGACGTGGTCGATCTGAAAGTCGTTCGCGGCGAAGTGGTTCATATCTCGCTCGAGGGATCGCGCTGGGTGCTGCACACGGATGACTCGAACGTGACGGCGGACGCGATGATGGTGACCGGTCCGGGTCAGCCGGAGCGGTCGATCCTTTCGGGTGATCCGCGGGTGTTGTCGATCTCGCAATTTTGGCAGCGCGCCGGGCAGCACGAACGGATTGTCGCCGAAAATGTCGCGGTCATCGGCGGCGGAGAGACCTCCGCGTCAATACTCAATGAGCTTTTTCATCACCGGGTTTCGGCGATCACCGCGATCTCGCCGCAAGCGACCCTGTTCACCCGCGGCGAGGGTTTCTTCGAGAACTCGCTGTTTTCTGATCCCGCGGGCTGGCGCAGCCTGACGCACGCCGAACGGCGCGACTGCATCGCCCGCACCGACCGCGGGGTCTTCTCTGCGCGGGTTCAGGAGTCGTTGCTCGCAGACGAGAGGATCAAGCATCTGCGTGGGCGCGTCGCTCGCGTGATCGATCGCGACAACCGCATCTGGATCACGCTGTGCACCGACAACCGTGGTGAACCGCACGAGACGCTGCATCGTTTCGACCTCGTCATCGACGGATCCGGTGCCGACCCACTCTGGTTCCTGCCGTTGTTGCGCCCCGCCGCTGTGGACGCCTTGGAGCTGGGCCTGGGTGGCCCGCTGACGCGCGAGCGCCTGGAGGAGTCCATCGGCCACGACTTGGCCGTGGCCGGTGTGGCCCCGAAACTGGTGCTGCCCAATTTGTCCGGCGTCAACGAAGGCCCGGGTTTTCCCAATCTGAGCTGCCTGGGGCTGCTGTCCGACCGGGTGCTCGGCGCCGAAACCCGGGTAACCGATCCCCCGCTGGGGAGAACCGGCGAGTATCAATCCGTTTGACGGCTAACGGCTCAGTTGTGCCAGCACGTCCGCAATCGATGCCCCGCCGAGCAGATCTGCGACCTCCAGATCGTGGTTGAACTCGATCTTCACGCGACGACGTAACTCCAGCGCCTGCAACGAATCAAGGCCGATGGCCACCATGGGGATTTCTGTGTCAATCGTTTCGGCGTGCTCGACACCGATGGCCTGAGCCAGCAGCTTCATGAAGCGTTGCGGTACATCGGCATCCTCAACGGGCACCGTGGGTTTGACGTCAGGCGAGCTCAGCTGCGACAGCAACGAGCCGCGCCCGCAAGTTTCCAGCGCCGACCGCGCCCGTTCCAACTCGAACGCCACGATGCCGGCATTTCCACCGAGTGGCCCCATCCCCAGCTCGAGTGCATCCCGGGCAGACATTGGCAGCAGCCCGGTCACGGCCAGCTGCGAGGTGCCCGCGGCGTCGGGATCGAAAGTGACCGCCCACTGGCCCCACTGCACCGAGGCGCAGTCCACACCCTCGGCTCGGAGCCGGTGCGCCATCGCGTCGAGCATTCGATTGGCCGCGGCGTAGACGATCAGGCCGCGACCGCCGACGGTCGCCGCGATCGAGGAGCACAGGACGACCCGACAGCGATCGGTCCGGGGAAACGCGCCCAGCACGCGGGAAATGCCGATGACTTTGGCGCGCAGGGCCTGGTCGACCTTCTCGGCGGTGATGTCTGACAGTTCGGCGCCCGAATATTCCACGGCGGCATGGATTATCAGGTCCGCCGGTGCGTCGTGATGTTCCCGCGCCAGTTCCGATACCGCTGCCTTGTCACCCACGTCGCACCGTGAGACGCGAATTTGCGTTGAGGTGGCCGACCGGATCCGGTGCAGTCGATCTGCGACCGCGGGTGTCTCGCCCGACCTGCTTACCAGGGTGATTCGTCGTGCGCCGCGGCGCGCCAAGTGCTCGCAGAATTCGATCCCGATATTTCCCGTACCGCCGATGATGAGCGCATGTTCAGGCGGCGCCTCATTCGCGTCGGCTGTCTCGGCCGGGCGGGAGTCGTCCTCGACGATCCGCTTCGCGTAGAGGCCGCCGTTGCGTAGCGCGAGCTCTGACTCGCCCGCGGTGTGCAACGCCCCGAGGATCGTGACCGCCGATTCCGGTGACGTCGATCCGGCGGCCAGGTCGAGGTGCCGAAACCGCACGCCGGGGTGTTCGGCGCCGATGCAGCGGAAACCCGCACTTGTTGCCGCGTGCACCGGATCTGGCGGCGCATCGTCGGCAATAACCACCTCGCCGCTCACTGTCACCAGCCAGCAGTCGGTGATCGCGCCGCCGACTCCGGGCCACCACGTGCGGTTGCCGAAGAAAGCCGCGACTTCGGCGGCGGCAGTGTCAAGTTCCAGGTCCAGGTCCGGCGACGCTGGGAGAAGTATGACGTGGGTATCGAGATCGTCTAGGGTTTTGGGGGTTTTGGGGGTTTCAGGGTTTTCGAGGTCGATAACGCGTGCTGTGGCGCCGACGTTGCCGGCTGCGGCGCACAGGGCGCTGGCCAGATCGGCGCTGCCTCCCGCGTGATCGATGATTCCGATGGCGCGCGGTGGCATCAGCGAACGATGCGAGAGCCGCGCCCACTCCTCGCCGAGAAGCCGTGGCGATGCTGCGTCCGGTGCCGGTTTCGCCTTTGCCGCAATCGATTTGACTGCGGAGGGAACGTAGTGCTGCCACAACCGCACTTCGTTCATCCGGGTATTGGGAAAATCGAGCAGCGGCGGCGGCGCGGGGCCGTCCAGCTCGGTGCCCAGACATTCCCACGGGTAGTCCAGGTCGTGCACTGCCAGCTGCGCAAGATTGCGGGTGAATTCGCTGAGATCGGTGGCCGTTCGGTCGGATGTGCCGACCACCATGGTCGCGTGCTCGTCGGTCAGGGCGGCGAGGTTGTCTTGAATTGCCAGTTGAAGCGTCGGATGCTCGGCCAGCTCGACGAAGGTATCGACGCCAAGCGGCAGCGCCGCCGTAATCGCCTTATCGAACCGTACGGTGTTGCGCAGGTTCCAGAACCAATATTCGTCGACCGGCAAATCCTGGGTGATCCGACCACCCAAAGTAGCTCCAAGACAGTCGATATCCGTATCGAGGAACTTTGGATTCTGCAATTCGCGTTGCGTGGTCGCACGTACCTGTTCGCCAACTTCATTGATCAGGCTGGTGTGCGCGGGATATTGCACATTAATCACTCGCGCGAACCTGCCGCGCTCGGTGCACGTATCCACGATGCCCTGCACCGCTTCTCGATCACCGGAGATTCCAACCATGTTTGGCGAATTCACCACCGACAGCTCGGCCCAGCCGGAGCAACGCGCGATCAAGTCCTCACCGGTATCGAGGTCGGCGGCGACGACTGCCATCGCGTAGTCGCCGGATGCGAACTGGTCGGCCGCCCGGGCGCGTATCCCGATGATGCAGACGGCATCGGCCAGCGTGATCGTGCCGGATACGTAGGCTGCCGCGATCTCTCCTTGGCTGTGCCCGACGGTCACGTTTGGTGCGATGCCGAATGAGCGCCACATCGCGGCCAGCCCAGCCATCTGGGTGAACAACGCGGGCTGCACGGTGGTGGCGTCGTCTTGGGCCGGAAGATGTTCGTCGAGCAGGTAACTCAGCGGTGACGTGCCGAGCTGGACCGTGAAGGCCTCGGCGCATAGATCGGCCTCGGCCTTGTACGCGGGGACCGATTCATAGAAGAGCCGCCCCATCCCGGGGCGCTGGCCGCCCTGGCCGGGAAAGACGTAGCCGAGGCGGCGAGCTGAGGCGGGGGTAGTGCCGCGAACTAACGCTGGGTGCTCGCGACCGTCGATAACCGCCTGCAGGGCGCTGAGCAATTCGTCGCGGTCGGCCACCATGGCCAGGACCCGGTGTTTGCGCGCGATCCGCGTTCGAAACAGCATGTCGGAAATGGCCTGGGGCGCTACCTCGGGATGATCCGTGGCATAGGACAGCACGGCAGCGGCCTCGCCCTGCAACAGGTTTGCGACGTCCGACGACAGCAGGACGGGAATGCTGCCGTTCGGGAGCCGGTAACTAAGAATTGTCACGTTCTCACTCAGGCGCTCGCGGGCATGGCGATGATTGCGTGCGCATTGGCGCCTCCAGCGCCGAATGACGATGCGGCTCCGTAGCGGACGCCGTCTTTCGGGTCCCAGGGATGCAGTTTTGTGGCCAGTCGCAGGCCGGTCTGATCCCAGTCCACCGTCTTGGTTGGGTTGTCCGAGAACAGGGTCGGCGGAATGTGGCCGTGCAGGCCCGCGAGCAGCAGCTTGATCAGCCCGAGCATTCCGGACGCCGCTTGCGCGTGGCCGGCGTTCGACTTGATCGAGCCCAGTAGCGCCTCGCATCCGGCCGCGCCGTAGGTCTTGAACAGGGCGGTCAATTCCTGCGGGTCGCCCGCCAGCGTCGCGGTGCCGTGCCCTTCGATCATTCCGATGCTGGCCGGATCGATTCGCGCCGCGTCGAGAGTCTTGCTCACGAGCTGCGTCTGGGCGCGAACCCGGGGAACCAGGATCGGCTTGCCCTTGCCGTTGTGGTTGTTGCGGATGGCCAAGACGCGGCCATAGATCCGGTGTCCCAATTGCCGCGCACGTGATTCACGTTCGACGACAACCATTCCCGCGCCCTCGCCCCATACGGTGCCGGTGGCGTCGTCGGAGTAGGCCCGGCAATGCCCGTCCGCGGAGAGAGCGTTGAGTCGGGAAAACTCGTAGAAGGCCGTCGGCTCTCCCAGCACACACACGGCGCCGGCCAGCGCCCATTCGCATTCGTCCATTTGCACTGCGTTGGCGGCCAGCTGCACCGCGGTCAGCGACGATGCGCACGCTGAATCGAGGGAAATCGATGGGCCGGTGAGTCCAAGGCAGTGCGAGATCCTGCCGGCGCTGCCCAGTTGTCCCATACCCACGGTCCGAAAACCCGTGTAGTCGTCGGCCACCGCCGTGCGCGAGCCGTACTCGGTCATCGACATCCCGACGAAACAGCCGCCCTCCGAATTCTCCAATGTGCCGGGATTGATCCCAGCGTTCTCCAACGCCTTCCACGCCACCCGCATCGCGACCCGCTGCTGCGGGTGCATCACCATCGCCTCGTGGTCGGTGAGGCCGAACAGGGCCGCATCGAACGTCCCTGCGCCGTCTAAGAATCCGCCGGCGTCGCAGACCTGCCGCCAACCTTCTGCCACCCGGGACGTCGACAGCAGATCCTCGACGGTCCAGCCGCGATCGCGGGGGAAGGGGCCGATCAGCTCCCGCGACTCGGCAAGCGCCGACCATAATGCGCCGGGGCTGTCGATTCCCCCGGGCGCCTCGACAGCCATCCCGGAAATGACGACTGGGTCACTCGTTGTCACGCCGTCCGATCGCATTCCGCGCCTGACGCCATCGACTCCGCGACGGCCTCGACGTGCTGGTTTACGTAGAAGTGCCCACCGTCGAACATCGTGACCGTGAGGGTGTCGGTGTGCTTACCCCAGCCGTAGAGATCACCCAGCGTGATGTACGGGTCCTGATCGCCACCCATCGCGTGAATCGGCGCGGCCACCTTGATATCTTCTGTGCACCGGTACGCGTCGAACGCCTTGAAGTCGGCCTTGACCACGGGCAGGGCGAGTTTCATGATGGTGCTGTTCGCGATCACGCCGGTGCCGGTGCCATCGAGCGCCGCGAGGTGGGCGAGGAGCTCCTCGTCGGTGGCGGGATGGGGCAGTGTGTCGGCGGCGTGACAGGGGGCGACCGTCGCGGACGCGTTGAGTTGCCGCACATCGATTCCAGCGGCCTCGGCGAGCCGGACGAATTCGAACGCGACCATCGCCCCCATGCTGTGTCCGAACGTGATGATCGGGACGCCGCGATTGTGATCCGATGTGGTGAACTCGCCGAACGCTCCCGCAGCGAGCTCCGGGATCGAACCCAACAAAGCTTCGGCGGCGCGGTCCTGGCGTCCGGGGTACTGGAAGACGATGACGTCGAACCTGCTGCTCAGCGCCTTCGAGAATTCGCGGTAGGCGGACGCCCCCGCCCCGGCATGCGGAAAGATCAGCAACGGAAGACTGTCGGGCAGATCCGGCTTGTGGAACTGTCTGATCCACCCCAGTGGCCGCGGCATGCACCCCTATCCTTTCGCTCGCCGGTCGCTTACCGGTCGCTTTGGGTCGATCGCGTCGATACGGTCTCGTCCACCGAGACGGCCGCGAGAGCCACGCAACTTAGCGAAGGCTAACATAATCTCTTGAGCTTGAATTTGGCAGGGATCTTGAGCGGTACAGAGAGGGTTAAGTGTCATGCGCGTCGTCTCCTTCGGCTTCCAGACCTGGGGGTTCAAGACGCTGCAGGCGCTGATCGAGCAGGATCACGATGTCGTTCTCGCGGTCACCCATCCGGCCAGCGAGCAGTCCTACAAGGCGATCTGGTCGGCGTCGGTTGAGCAGCTCGCGCGCGACCACGGCATCCGGGTGCATCTCACCGAGCGGGTCGACGCCGAGACCATCGACTTGGTCAAGCGCGCCGAACCCGACGTCATCGTCGTCAACAGTTGGTACACCTGGATGCCGGCCGAGCTGTACAACCTGCCGCCGCACGGCACGCTGAATTTGCACGACTCGTTGCTGCCGAAGTTCACCGGGTTCTCTCCCGTCCTGTGGGCGTTGATCAGCGGCGAGACCGAGTTCGGGTTGACCATCCACCGGATGGACGACGGCCTGGACACCGGCGACATCCTGGTCCAGCATTCGCTGCCCATCGGTCCGACCGATACCGGCACCGAGCTGGTGCTGCGGGGGATGGAGCTGATCCCGGGTGCGCTGCGGGAAGCGTTGACCGCATTGGAGTCTCGGACGGCCCGCTGGCGACCGCAGAACAAGGCCGACCGGACGTACTTCCACAAGCGTTCTGAGCGGGACAGTTTCATCGACTGGACCTGGCCGGCCGAAGACCTCGAGCGGTTCGTGCGCGCGCTGTCCGATCCGTATCCGCGCGCGTTCACCTTCTACCGGGGTGAGCGGATCGAGGTGCTCGAGGCGCGCGTTTCCGAGGCCCGCTTCGGTGGTACGCCGGGGCGGGTCATCGTCCAAGAGGGCGGTGGCGCGGTGGTGTCCGGTCCCGCCGCACATCGTGGCGGCAACCGCGGCCTGGTGATCACCCGGGTCCGTACCGCGGGCGGCGTGGAGCGCGGCGGTGATGAGGTCTTTGTGCGTGGCGGCTACCTGAATAGCCAGAGGGACGCAATGCCGGGAGGGGGGTGAGACATGGCGGACGAGGCCAAGACCTTGCAGCAGCGTCGTCGCGAGTTATTACGCCGACGCATCGCCGAGAGCGGTCTGGCGGCTGCGCAATCGGTGCAAACGCGCACTGTGTGCCCAGGCGAACGTTACCCGTTGTCGGCCGGTCAGCGCCGGATGTGGTTTCTGCAGACCATGGACGTGGGCGACACCACGCTGAACATCTGTATCGCCTATCGCCTGACGGGTGCTTTGGACGAGGCGCGCCTGCGTGCGGCTTTTGACGATGTCGTTGCGCGCCATGCAATTTTGCGTACCACCTACAGGGTGGATACCGAGGGTGAGCCGTATCAGATTTTCGCTGATGACGTTGAAATGTCCTGGCAGGTATGTGATTTAGCCGATCAGCAAGTCGATGAGCGGGCGCGAGACGAGTTCGGCAGGCCCTTCGATCTCCAGACCGAACTGCCGATGCGCGTAACCCTGATACGCACCGGTGCGGACGAATTCGTTTTGCTGCTTGTCGTGCATCACATCTGTTGGGACGACGACTCCTGGGCTGTTTTCTTCGCCGACCTGCGCGCCGCCTACAGTCACCAACTGAGCGGGCAGGCGCCACAGTTCGTCGCGGTCGAGGTACTCGGGAGCTCAGCGGAACCCACCGTGTCTGACGTCGGGTACTGGGCCGACACCCTGCGACCGGCGCCCGAACCGCTAGAGCTTCCCGGGGTGGGGGCCGCACATCAGTCCAGGCGCGCCGAACGCCGCACTCGGGAACTGCCCGCCGAGTTGTTCGGCCGGGTCGAGGATTTCGCCCGCGCCCGCTCCGCCTCGCCGTTCATGGTGTTGCTGGCCGCCTTCGGCGTGCTGGTGCGCCGCTATACCGGTGCGCCGGACTTCCTGATCTCAGTGCCGGTCACCGAGCGTGGGGCTGCGGCCGAGGGTGCCATCGGATACTTCGGCAACACGCTGTTGCTGCGCATCGCCGCGCGATCGCAGGACACCTTCACCACGTTCGTCGACGCGGTACGGGAAACCTGCCTGAACGGTTTCGCCCACCAGTCCGTCGGCATCGATCGAGTGGTGCGCGAAGTGAACCCGGAGCGCATGGGACACGACGGCATGGACCAGCTGGTCCGTCTGGGCTTCAGCATGCGCAAGAGCACCAGTGGGTTCGCGTTGGACGGCGTCACCGTGCGACAACTCGAATTGGGTGCGGTGACGGCGCATCTGCCGCTCGCCCTTGCGATTGTGCTCGACCCGGAGGCGACGTTCGTCGAGTTCGAGTACCAGACACAGCTGAGCTCCGCGCTCGTCGACCAGATGCTGGCTCACTACGTACAGCTGCTGGACAACGCGCTGGCCGAGCCCGAACGCCGCCTCGCCAGCCTGGACCTGCTTGGTGCTGGCGACCGGGCAAGCGTCCTGGCGCAGTCGCACGGCGAACTCGTCCCAACGCCGGCCACCACGATCGTCGCGATGCTGGAAGCCACTGCGTTACAAGCAACCCCGGCGTTGATTTCCGATGAGGCCGAGCTGACGTATCCCGAATTGCACGGCCGCGCCAATCGCTTGGCGCGCTGGCTGATCGGGCAGGGTTACGGTGCTGACGACATCATCGGCCTGCGCATGACCACGTCGATCGAGTTCATCGTCGCCATGCTCGCGGTACTGAAAGCCGGTGCGGCCTACCTGCCGATCGACCCGGCCTACCCGGACGATCGCATCGAATACCTCGTCACGGACGCCCGCCCGCGGACGGTCATTCGGCGCCAGGAATTCGACGCCGCGGAACAGGCCGCCGCGCACCTGTCGGATGCCCCGATTACCGACGCCGACCGGCTGTCCGCGGTGCATCCCGAACACCTGGCCTACGTCATCTACACGTCCGGCTCCACCGGCCAGCCCAAGGGCGTGGCGGTCTCGCATCACGCGATCGCCGAGCACGTGGACGGTTTCATCGCCGAATGGAGCATGACCGCCGAAGACCGGTTGCTGCAGTCGTCGTCGGTGAGCTTCGATGCCTCGCTGCTGGACATCTTCGTCACGTTGTCGCTCGGCGCACAGCTCATAGTGCCGAAACCTGAAGCTTTCAGCGATATCCCGTACGTCGCCGACCTGATCAGCCGCCACCGCGTCACCGTGCTGCACATGGTGCCCTCGATGCTGAGCACCCTGTTGATGCTGCCGCAGGTCTTTAACGTCGAGGCATGGCGCGCATTGCGGCACGTGCCGGTGGGCGGGGAGGCGCTCCCCGGTGAGGTAGCCGACAAATTCGCCGGCCATTTCGACGCGGAGCTACGCAATCACTACGGTCCGACCGAGGCCGTGGTCTGCTCGACGCACATGCGGGTAACGGGATCGCATGGCGCGCGCGTGGTGCCGATCGGCGTGCCGAACCGCAACGTCTACGCCTACGTACTCGACGAGGAGCTGCATCCGGTGCCCGCGGAGGTGATCGGTGAGTTGTACCTCGGTGGCGTTCAGCTGGCGCGCGGATATCTGGGGCGTCCCGGGCTGACCGCGCAGCGCTTCGTCGCCGATCCGTTCGGCCGGGGAACCCGACTGTACCGGACGGGAGATCTTGTCCGCCGCAACATCTCCGGCGAGCTGGAGTTCGTTGGACGGGCCGACGAGCAGATCAAGATCCGCGGCTACCGTATTGAACTAGGCGAGGTTGAGTCCGTAATCGCGACGCATCCAGCGGTCAGGCACTGCCTGGTGGTCCCCGAGGACACCGCGGCCGGACCCATGCTCGCCGCCTACCTGGTGCCCATCGCCGGTGCGGACTCAGACCTGGATCTCGACGAGATACGCGCGCATACCGCGGCGGTGCTGCCTGAATACATGGTGCCCAGTGCGTTCGCGGTCATCCCCGAGATCCCCCTGACTGTGAGCGGCAAACTCGACAAGCGCGCGCTGCCCGCGCCGACCCCCGTCGCGGTGCGCAGCTACCGTGAGCCGGCGACGGCCACCGAGCGCCGGATGTGCGCGATCTTCGCCCGATTGTTCGGCTGGGAGCGAGTGGGCGCCGAAGACTCGTTCTTCGGGCTGGGTGGCCATTCACTGCTGGCGGCCCGGCTGGTCGCGCAGATCCGCGCCGAGTTCGGTGTGGAGTTGACGGTGCGCGCCGTCTTCGATACCCCAACCCCGGCCGGATTGGCTGCGCGAGTGGTTGATCACGACGCCAATCAGGCTGCTCGTCCGGACGTCGTCGGGGCGGCTCGCCCGCAATATCCTCCGTTGTCCTACTCGCAGCTCGCCATGTGGTTCCAGTATCGGATGAGAGGCGCCAACGACGCCTTCAACATGGCGCTCGCGCTTCGCTTGACCGGTCCACTGGACACCACCGCACTCGCGGCGGCGCTCAACGATGTCGTAGCCCGTCACGAGGCGCTGCGCACGAATTTCGTTGACCACGAGGGTGCTCCGTATCAGCACGTGCACCCGACGCTGAAAGTCGAACTCGCGGTTGCCGAGATCGCCGCCGACCAGCTTGATGACACGGTGGCCGACCTACGTCGCTACGTGTTCACCCTGGAGTCCGAGCCGCTGATCAGGCCCACCCTGTTGACGCTGGGCGCCGATTCGCATGTGCTGCTGTTGCTGGTCCACCACATTGTCACCGATCACGTCTCACTCGGAGTGGCCTTCGAGGACCTCATCACCGCCTACCGGGCGCGGGTGGAGGGGAAGGCGCCGCAGTGGGCTGGGGCCTTTGAATTGCCCTTCCAATTCGCGGATTACGCGCTGTGGCAACGAAATACTTTTGATGCGCTGAGTGGGTGGGCAGAGGCCGAGCTGGGATATTGGCGTGCCGCATTGGCCGATTTGCCCAGCGACATCTCGGTGGCGCCCGATCACACGCGCCCGCTGGTCCTCGGGAGGCGCGGGGAGGTAGTGAATTTCACGGTGACCGCGGCCCGCCGGGCGGCCCTCGCGCAGCTCGCCGAGCAGAATGGCACCACCGAATTCACCGTTTATCAGGCTGTTCTGGCCGTCGTGTTGCATAAGCTCGGCGGTGGCACGGACATCGCGATCGGTAGCCCGGTCGCGTCTCGGGTCGACGTGGGCACCGCGAATCTGGCCGGCCCGTGTGCCAACGTGGTGGTGTTGCGCACCAGCCTGTCTGGCGATCCAAGTTTGCGGACCACGATCGCTCGCAGCCGCGACACGGTGCTGGACGCGTTGGCGCACCAACAAGTTCCGATCGAACGACTGGTGGAGGCGCTCAACCCGCCGCGCTCGCCATCCCGGAACCACCCGCTGTTCCAGAACTCGATCCATTTCCGAGGTGAGGACTGGGCGCTATTGACGCGTGAACTCACCGAATCCGGCGAAACCACGGTCTCCCCACTCCCGATGGATTTTGAGATCTCGCTACTGGATCTGAACGTCGGCGTCAACGTGACGCCCGACGGGGAACTCGACGTCCGCGTCGTCGCCAACGCCGATCTGTATGAACCCCGGACGGTTGGGCTCATCGCCGAAGCGCTGAACGCCGCCTTCGACGCGTTCGCGACGACACCGGACTCTTCGGTGTCGTCGCTGGAGTTGCTGGCTGCGGCCGACCTGGAGGTGCTGCTGGCCCCGCCGACCCCGACCGACGCGCAGCCGTCCCGACCGGTCACCGGCGGGTCTATCGAAACCGAGCAGGCCCTCATCGCCTTGCTGGAGGAATTGCTT
>Ga0182014_10004443_pt1 | contig 16099 bp, 5 predicted proteins | sample 612S2DmetaG_FD_120489 | JGI IMG/M metagenome (GOLD analysis project Ga0182014, IMG submission 120489) | Permafrost microbial communities from Stordalen Mire, Sweden - 612S2D metaG | ecosystem: Environmental > Terrestrial > Soil > Wetlands > Permafrost | place: Sweden: Stordalen | collected... | reverse complement strand
GCAAGCCGCTGGAGGCTGGTCCGCCAGCTCATGGTAGAAAACCTCTTGCTCGCCATGGCCGGTGGCGGTGTCGCTCTGGCAATCACCTTCTGGACAGCCCGCACACTGGGTTATTTCCTGCCTGGCACCACGCTTCCTCTCAATATCAATGGAAGCGTCGATGGCACGGTCACCCTGGTTACGATTCTCGTTGCCGCACTTACATCCGTTCTGGCCGGCGCGGTTCCGGCGCTGCGAGCCTCCTCTCTGTCTCCGGCGACGGTGCTCAAGGATGAAGCGCTCAACACCTCCGGCGGCCTGCACAAATCTCGCCTTGCCTCCGGACTCGTGGTCATGCAGGTTGCTCTCTCGCTCACCCTCTTGGTCTGCGCCGGACTATTCGTCCGCAGCCTCAGCAAAGCCCAGGATGCCGATCTGGGCTTCGACGCGAATCATGTTTACCTGGCCTCATTCGATCTCGATCCGCTGGGATACCCCGATGCCAAGGCGCTGGAACTCGACCGCCAGATTTTGGCGCGCGTCAAGGCACTGCCGGGCGTTCAATCCGCTACTCTGGCCGACTTTTCGCCCCTCAGTTTCACCATTCACTCCGATGGCGTCATGCCGGAAGGCTACATTCCCCGTCCGCATGAATCCATTGAAGCGGACCGGGGAATCGTAGGGCCCGGCTATCTTCAAACTCTGCGGACTCCTCTGATTGCCGGGCGCGACTTTACCGATGCGGACAATGAATCGACGCAGCCCGTGGTCATCGTTAATCAAGCCTTCGTCAATCGCTACTGGCCCGGCCAGGATGCAATCGGCAAGCGCGTTCAGATTGCCGGCCAGTGGCGCACAGTTGCGGGCGTGGCCGCAAACGGCAAATATCGCCGTCTGACTTACGATGCTGCGCCCCTTGTGCTGGTGCCTTTAATGCAACATTATGAGGATCTGGTGACCCTCCATGTGCGCGTCAACGGCGACCCGATGGCCTTCTCTTCCGCCATCGACCAGGCGGTCCACGACCTCAGCCCCGATCTGCCCTTGTTCAACGTCACCACTCTCAAGAACAATATGCGGATCGGCAATGTCTTTGAGCGCATCGTCGTAGTCTTCGCCGGTTCCTTTGGACTGCTGGCCTTGATTCTGGCCGCCGTTGGAATCTATGGGGTGGTTTCCTACTCGACCAGGCAGCGCACCCACGAGATCGGCATTCGCATGGCGCTGGGCGCAGCGCGCGGCGATGTCTTTCGCCAGATACTGCGCCAGGGGCTGCGGCTTACTCTGATTGGCCTCACGGTCGGAATCGCTGTCTCGCTGGCCTTCACCCGTTTGCTGCGCGGCCTGCTCTTTGGCGTAGGAACCGCCGACTGGATCACCTTTGCATCCGTCTCGATCTTGCTGTGCATCGTCGCGCTGGTGGCTTGTTATCTTCCCGCGCGCCGCGCCGCTTCCATCGAACCCATGCAGGCATTACGCGCCGAATAACGCGCCTCTATTTCTCAGAGGAGGAAGAAAGATGAACCCGCTGCTTCAGGACATTCGCTACGCGCTCCACCAGTTGCGCAAGTCGCCGGGATTCACATTGACCGCCGTGCTTACGCTGGCCTTCGGTATCGGCGCCACCACCGCCATCTTTTCCATCGTCGAAGGCGTGCTGCTGCGGCCGTTGCCCTTTCCCGCGCCCGACAGGCTGGTACTCTTCGGCGATATTCCGGAAGGTGTGAACGCTGGCGGGGGCGCGCCTAATGTAACCTCAACTGCGGCTCGCATCTATGCCCGCGACACACACGCCTTTTCCAGCCTTGGCGCTTTCAGGCAAACCGGCTTTGAGCTTTCCGGCGCAGGCGATCCGGCGCAGATCAACGCCGCCCGCTTGAACGCCAGTGTCTTCCTTGCGCTTGGCGTGCCGCCCTTGATGGGGCGCACATTCACGCAGCAGGAAGACGAAGGATTCCAGCAAGTGGCTGTGATCAGCTACCAGATGTGGAATAGCCTCTTCCATGGCGATATGCACATCCTGGGCCAGACAATTCAGCTTCAACGCAGGCCGTATGAGATTATCGGCGTCATGCCGCGCGACTTCGAGTTTCCTCTGGTTCCGGGGCAGTTGAACCGCAGTGAGCTTTGGGTGCCGATGAGCTTTACTCAGGGCGAACTGGTCAACGGCGCTGGTAGCTGGAACTACAGAATGGTGGGTCGCTTGAAGCCCGGGGTGACGCCCACGCAGGCCCTGCAGGATGCGCAGCCGGCGGTGCAAGAGATCATGCGCGGCTTTCCTCCTGCCATGGGCAGCCTGCGCATTCATCCTTTAATCCAGCCGCTCACAGAAGCTACAGTGGCGCAAGCCCGGCCGTTGGTGCGCACGCTCTTCCTGGCCGTTGCGGTTGTGCTGTTTATTGCCTGCGCCAATCTGGCTGGTCTGCTGCTGGTGCGCGTGATTCGCCGCCGCCGCGAGATCTCGTTGCGCCTCGCGCTCGGCGCCAGCGGTGCGGCCGTTTTGCGTCATTCTCTTGTCGAGGCGCTGCTGCTAAGCGTCGCTGGCGGGTTGCTCGGTCTGGCTCTGGCGTCGGTCGTGCTCCGTGCGGGCGTTAGCCTTCTGCCGGAGTCGCTTCCGCGCGTCAGCGCCATCGGTCTCGACTGGAAGGTGGTCGGTTTCGCCCTTCTGCTGGCGCTTCTCACCGGCCTGCTCTGCGGTTTGATCCCGGCCATTGCCGCCGCGCGCACAGGCGTCAACGAAGCCCTCAAAGAAGGCGGGCCCACCGGTTCGGCGGGCGGCGGCCATGCGCGACTGCGTTCGGCTCTGGTCGTTGCTGAACTCGCGGTGGCGCTGGTGCTGCTCACCGCATCGGGCCTCCTTCTGCGCAGTTTTGAGAAGATGCGCTCAGTCGATCTGGGCTTCCGCGCCGACCACGCACTCACCGCCTCGTATGGCTTGCCATACAAACAATACGCTACGCAGACCGCCGTGGACGCTTTCAATGCAGCTCTCAACCGCAAACTGCAACAGTTGCCGGGCGTGCAAGCGGTTGGAGTTACCTCCATGCTGCCCGCGGCGGGGCAGGTCAGCAGCGTTACCTTTGTTCCGGAAGGCTACGTTCCCCCCAAGGGCGCCGGCTTGAATCTGGCCTGGGATTCCCAGGTGATGGGCGATTACTTTCGAGCCGCGGGTATCCCCCTGCTGCGTGGCCGCGATTTTACGGAGGCGGATAGTCCGACAGCTCCGCTGGTAGTCATCGTGAATCGCTCTCTCGCCGAGCGCTACTGGCCCGGCCAGGACCCCATCGGCAAGCGCATACACATTGGCGTGCCGGAAACGCCGCTGCCATGGATGACCGTTGTGGGAGAGATCGGCGACGTCAAGCAGACTTCAGCCGATGCCGACACGGTGAATCAACTTTACGGTCCCGACGGCCAGTTCAAGGCCTCGATCGGCCAGTTTGCCCCTCCCGACATGCTCAACGGAACTTACGGCTCTATCGTGCTGCGCGGCCAACTGCCCCCCGAACAAATGGCCAACTCCCTGCGCGCCGTAGTCCATTCCATCGATCCGCAACTTCCGCTGATCCATGTCGAGTCTATGGAACAGGTGGTTGCGGAGGGCCAGGCCTCGCGCCGCTTCACCACCGCGATCATCGCCTCGTTTGCCGCTGCGGCGGTACTGTTGGCTCTGCTCGGCATCTACAGCGTCATCGCCTTCTCCGCCGCGATGCGCACCCAGGAGATGGCCATTCGCCTGGCGCTCGGCTCGCAGCGCGCCAGCGTGATGCGGCTGGTCCTTGTCTCCGGCGCTCAACTTGGCCTGCTCGGCTGCGGCATCGGAGCGATAGGAGCAATCTTCGCCACGCGCCTGCTTCGTTCGTTGCTTTTTCAGGTCGATCCGCTTGATCCATTGGTAATCGTGCTGGCGGCTCTGTCGATCTTCCTGCTCACGCTCGCGGCCTCGATTGTTCCCGCGCGCCGTGCCGCTTCCATTGAACCCATGCAGGCGCTTCGCGCCGAGTGATTCTCAATAGTCGAGGAGAAAGAACGATGAACACGCTGCTTTACGACCTTCGCTACGCGCTGCGCCAGTTGCGCAAGTCGCCGGGCTTCACATTAACCGCGGTACTCACGCTGGCGCTCGGTATCGGTGTGAATGCCGCGATCTTCAGCGCCATCAATGCCGTGCTGCTCCGCCCTTTGCCTTACTTTGAAGCAAACCGCATTCAAGTTCTGTGGTCGACCAACCCTCAAATTGCCGCGATGGGCTATCCTGAATTGCCTCCCAGTTACAACGATATTACCGAGTGGCGCAAGCAGAGCAGTTCATTCGAGTCGGTGGCGGCTTGCCGTCCCGGAGATCGCAACATCACCGACGGCGACACGACGGAACGAGTGGGAGGAACCATCGTCACGCACAATTTCTTCTCTCTCTTCGGCGTGACGCCCATGTTGGGAAGAGGCTTCACCGATCAAGAGGATTCCCCCGGCCGCAACCAGGTGGCCGTGATCAGTTATGGATTGTGGCAACGTCGTTATGGCGGCGATCCGGCGATCATCGGCAAGGCGATAAGCCTCGACGGCGTGAAGCATACCGTGGTGGGTGTCATGCCGCTCGAGTTTCAGTTTCCCCGTGGTGCCGAGTTGCCGGCTGGTTATGGCTTCGCGCAGCGATCCGACGTATGGGTTCCATTTGGCTTGAGCGCGGCGGCTTGGACGGACACAAGCAATCGCCAGGTTGTAGCGCTGGGCCGCCTGAAGAAGGGGATCACTATCGAAGCCGCGCAGATAGAGCTCACCGGGATTGCCGCGCGGCTGGAGAAGCAATTTCCGAATAACAACACCGGCATGGGCGTGAAACTTCTTCCATTGAGAAGCCAGATGGTCGCGTTTTCCCGCACGCCCCTCCTGATACTGTTTGCGGCCGTGGGCCTGGTTCTACTGATTGCCTGCGCCAACATTGCCAACCTGTTGCTGGCGCGCGCCACGGCGCGGCAAAAGGAGATTGCCATTCGCAGCGCGCTGGGCGCGAGCCACGGGCGTATTGTCCGGCAACTGCTTACGGAAAGCCTGTTACTTGCGGGCCTGGGAGCACTGCTCGCCGTGGGCTTCGCGCAACTCGGGATCTCCGCCTTGCTCAAATTCGGCCCATCAAATCTTCCTCAGCTTCAGGAGACCCGGCTGGATATGGTCTCATTCCTGTTCACCGCGGCGGTTGCCGTGCTGACGGCATTACTCTCCGGCCTCGTCCCGTCGCTTCGGGCAGCCAAGACCGACTTGCAACAGGCTTTCAGGACCGGCGGTGGGAGCGCGAGCGGTGGAACCAAGCGGCTGCGCGAAATCTTTGTTGTCTCGCAGATCGCGCTGGCGTTGACTTTGCTGGTCGGCTCCGGGTTGCTAATTCGCAGTCTGGCGGCGGTCCTGGCCGTGGACGCGGGTCTACGGCCACAATCGGTCTTGACCTTCCAGCTCAGTATCGGCGACAAGTACGGCGACTACCAAAGACGAGTGGCTTTCTTCGATCAGTTTCGCAGTCGTCTGGAATCCCTGCCGGGAGTCAGGGCGGTTGGCGCTGTCACTCTGCTTCCACTGGGCGGCGGTGGCGAGAACATCCCCGGCTTCTCTGTTGAGGGCGCGCCACCTTCGAAAGAAATGACGGTGGGCGAGTTTCGCTACGTGGCGGGCGGTTACTTCCAGGCGCTCGGCATTACGCTGACGAAAGGTCGCCTCTTTACGGATCAGGAGGTCACCCAAACGGCCCAGCGGGTGGTCATCAACGAAACCCTCGCTCGAGGGTTCTTTGCCGCTCAGGATCCTCTTGGCAAACGGCTGGTGGTGAACGGTCAGTCACTAGAGATTGTGGGTGTGGTGGGCGATGTGAAAAGCGGTTCGCTTGAAGCTCCAACCCGGCCGCAGATCTATGCTCCCCAGGCGCCGGATTACGCCGGCATTATGGCGGTGGTGGTGCGCACCAGTGGAGACCCGCGCACCTTGATTGGCAGCGTTCGCGCGAAACTGAAGGCCATCGATTCCGCAGTACCTATCGACAAGGTCCGCACTATGGAGCAGGTGGTGGGAGATACCGTGATCGGCCGCAGATTCAACATGCTGCTGCTTGGGCTCTTCGCCGCTCTAGCCTTGGTGCTGACCACCATCGGTCTCTATGGCAGTATCTCTTACTGGGTGACTCAGCGCACGCGGGAGATCGGCATTCGCATGGCGTTGGGTGCGAATCGCAGCGAAGTATTGTGGCTGGTGCTCAAGCAGGGCATGACGCTGGCCGTCTTCGGTGTAGCCGCCGGCCTTGTTGCTGCCTTCGGGCTGACGCGCTTGTTGAGCAAGATGCTCTTCGGCATCGCGCCGAACGATCCGGCGACATTTGCGGCGGTCTTGCTTCTGCTGACTCTGGTTGCGGCCCTTGCCTGTATGATCCCCGCCCGCCGCGCCGCTTCCGTTGAACCCATGCAGGCGTTGCGCTCCGAATAACTCGCCATCGAGGAGAGAGAACGATGAACCCGCTGCTTTACGACATCCGCTACGCGCTGCGCCAGTTGCGCAAGTCGCCGGGATTCACGCTCACGGTTGTGCTCACTCTGGCGCTGGGCATCGGCGCCAACACCGCCGTCTTCACGCTGGTCCACGGCATTCTGTTGCGCTCGCTGCCAGTCGCCAATCCCGCGCAACTCTATCGCATCGGCGACGCCGACGATTGCTGCGTCGATGGCCCGTTTCCAGGCGACTCGGGAAGCACCGGTGATTTCTCAATCTTCTCCTATGACCTCTATCTGCACCTGAAGAAATCAGCGCCGGAGTTCGAGCAACTGGCCGCGGTTAGGGCCGGGCAGTTGCTATGGAGCGTGCGCCGCGGAGAATCGCAAGCTAAATCGCTGCATGGTCAATTCGTCTCCGGCAATTTCTTTTCCACGCTCGGACTGGGCGCCTATGCGGGACGCGTCTTCGGCGAGAGCGACGATACATCCGGAGCGCCACCCGCCGCGGTCATCAGTTATCGCGCATGGCAGACCGAGTTTGCCGCCGACCCGTCGATGATCGGGTCGACAATCTTCATTCAAGCCAAGCCTGTCACGGTCATCGGCATCGCTCCGCCCGGCTTCTTTGGGGACCGGATTACGAATTCTCCGCCCGACGTGTGGCTGCCCCTCCAAACCGAACCATATCTCAGCACAACAGGCACCTCCATCCTCCATGAAAGAAGCGCGAACTGGCTTTATCCGCTGGGCAGAGTGCGCCCCGGAACCAACATCGGCGCATTGCAGACCAAACTCTCTATCGCGCTGAGGCAATGGATTTCCACGCTTCCGGAGTACACCGCAAACGGCGGATCGGCCATCATTCCCAAGCAACATATTGTGCTCGCTCCTGGCGGCGGCGGAATCCAGAGTCTACAGCAGCAGACGGGCCAAGGCCTGAAGATGTTGATGATCCTCTCCGGGGTTGTACTGCTCATCGCATGCGCCAATATCGCCAACCTGCTGCTGGCGCGGGCCACTACGCGGCGAGCTGAAGTGGCTGTGCGCATGGCTCTGGGCGCGGGCCGCCGACGGCTCATTCGCCAGATTCTCACGGAGAGCATTCTGATTAGTTTCATTGGCGGACTGGCAGGGCTGGCCGTTGCCTATGCAGGATCGCGCACGATTCTTGCATTGGCCTTTCCCGACGCCAGGAGTCTGCCCATCGAGGCGAGTCCTTCCCTGCCTGTGCTGGGCTTTGCGTTTCTGGTCTCTCTGGTAACGGGCGTGCTCTTCGGCGTTGCTCCCGCATGGTTTGCTTCGCACGCGCAACCGGCCGAGGCTCTGCGTGGCGAGAATCGTTCTACGCGCGACCGCTCATCTATACCCCAGAAGGTGCTGGTCGTCGTGCAGGCCACTTTGTCCGTGGTCCTGCTTGCTGGGGCCATCCTGATGACCAAATCACTTGCCAACCTGGAACATCAGAATCTTGGCATGACCACGGCCAACCGCTACGCGCTGCACTTCGATCCGTTGGGAGCCGGTTACGCCATCGATCGCGTGCCCGCACTCTACCGCCAGATCGAAGATCGCTTCTCGGCGCTGCCCGGCGTGGCCAATGTAGGCTTGGCTCTTTATAGCCCGCTGGAAGGCAACAACTGGGGCGAGTGCGTTATCCTGCAGGGCCATCCCGCTCCGGGACCGAACGATCCCTGCGGCGCGACGTGGGACCGCGTGAGTCCTCGCTTCCTCGACTCCATTGGCGTACCCATAGTTCGCGGCCGCGGACTTACGGAACAGGATACGGCCACATCCCCGCTGGTCGCCGTGGTCAATCAGACTTTTGTGAAGAAGTTCTTTCCCAATCAGGATCCGATAGGCAAGCGATTCGGCCTCGACCTGCCGTGGAAATCGAGTGCATTTCAGATTGTCGGCGTCTTCGCCGACTTCAAGATTAACAATCCGCGCGAAGCGGTGCGTCCAGTCTACCTGCGCCCGCTTCCACAGAAGTTTATCTATGGCGTACCGGGCCTGGATGCCGTGGAAACAAGATCGATGTTCATCAAAACGATGATCCTGAACTTCAATGGGCCGCAGACGAATGTTGATGCGCTTATCCGCCACACGTTGGCGGGCATCGATCCAAATCTCACAATCATCGACCTTCGCCCACTCGACACACAGGTGGCCGGAAATTTCAACCTAGAGCGTTTGATTGCGCGGCTGACCAGCATCTTCGGCGCGCTGGCGTTGATTCTTGCCTCGGTGGGACTTTACGGTGTGATGAGCTATTTTGTGGCCCGTCGCACCGGCGAGATCGGCATCCGCATGGCGCTGGGCGCAACGCGGCAGAGCGTCGTGTCCATGGTGTTGCGCGGCGCGCTCTGGCAGATTCTCATCGGACTCGCGCTGGGCATTCCCGCTGCGCTCTTTGCCGGTCATCTCATGGCCAGTATGCTCTATGGCGTGAGCGGCTTCGACCCACTCGCCCTGGCCGGCGCAGTCTTGGTGCTTAGCATGTGCGCCGCTCTGGCAGGCTTTATCCCTGCCCGCCGCGCTGCTTCCATCGAACCCATGCAGGCGCTTCGCTCTGAATAGAACATTCACACCTTCGAGGAGAAGAGGAATGAACACGCTGCTTTACGACCTTCGCTACGCGCTACGCCAGTTGCGCCGCGCGCCGGGATTCGCCTTCACCGTGTTACTCACGCTGGCCTTGAGCGTAGGCGTGGCTACGGCGGTCTTTTGCGTCTTCGATACCGTCATGCTGCGCCCGCTGCCTTATGACCATCCGGAGAAGATTGTCGATATTCAAACCACCAGCCGCAGCGGCTATGGCCAGCCCAGCTCCTGGCCCTCTTATCAGGACGAACGCAAGCAGGCGAAGAGCTTCGCCGCGCTGGCGGGCTTTGACCCTTCTAGAAGAATCACCGTGGAGACGCCGTCCAATGGTCCGGTCTCATTGGATTGTGTGCGCTCCAGCGACAACTTTTTCCAGGTCTTCGGCATCAGGCCGCTGCTGGGCCGCACCTATGCGGAGGGCGAGAATCTGGACGGAAAAAACGACATTGTTGTGCTGAGTTATGAGGTTTGGCAGAGATACTTCGGCGGCGACCGCGGCGTTCTGAATCAAACGGTCAAGCTCGATGGCCGAGCCTCTACGGTGATCGGCATAATGCCCGCCGGTTTCCGCTATCCGCTGTACATTCGCAACGCTGTCTATACTCCTCGAATTCTTGGCGAGCAGAATGCAAACGAGAGCCGATTCCACAATTGGCTTATGACGGTAGGTCGCCTTGGGGATGGCGTAAGCATCGAGCAGGCCCAGGCCGATCTGAGTCATGTCTTTAATGATTTAGGCAGGGAATACCGGAGCGACGAAGGCCGGACAGTGCGGCTGGAATCCTTGACGAAAAGCGCGACCTGGGGTGGCAAAGGCCCACTTTGGATATTGCTGGGCGCGGTGCTGGCGGTGCTGGCCATCGGCTGCATCAACGTAACTGGCCTCTTGCTGGCGCGGGGCGTCAAGAGGGAGCGAGAAATGGCTATGCGCTCGGCCATCGGCGCGGGGCGCGCGCGGTTAATTCGCCAGGTGCTCACGGAAGGGTTGCTGCTGGCTCTGCTGGGCGCGGCTAGTGGAGTGCTGCTGGCCAGGGTTCTGCTTGACCTGATGCGCGACTTCCTGATCCATGCGCTGTGGCGCGGCCCAGACATTCATCTCAACTGGGCGGTGCTGGGAGTGGCCATGGCCGCCGCCGTGGCCGCTAGCCTTGCTGCCTCGCTCTATCCAGCTCTGCGACTTTCCTCCATCGATCCCAATCGCGTGCTGAAGTCTGGCGGCAGCGCCGGCGCTGGGCGCAGCCAGCATCGCTTGCGCTCCGGCTTCATTGTCACACAGGTCGCCCTTACGTTAGTGCTGCTGGCTGTGGCGGGCCTGCTGCTGCGCGTGGTCTCGCGCTACCGCCATGCCGATCTGGGTTTCGATCCCGCTCACATTCTCGCCGTCAACATAAGTCTCTCTCCGGCAAAATATCAGGGACGCGATCCGCTGGGCGATTTCTACCGTCCATTGGAAGAGCGAGTGAGCCATCTGCCGGGAGTTCATGCGGCGGGTCTGATTAGTTTGCTGCCCATTGAACATTGCTGGAACAACCAGGAAATGCACATTGCCGGCCAGCCGCCCAACCAGCCTAACCAGCAGATGCTATCGGAGTTCCGATTTGTCAGTGGCGGTTATTTCGACGCGATGGGCATACCTCTGCATCGCGGACGCCAACTTTCGCCCAGCTTGGACCGCTCCGAGAACATCGAGGAAACAGGCAGAATTGTTGTGAATGAAGCCTTTGTGCGCAAATTCATCCCGGCAGGCCTTGATCCCACCGCGCAACGCATTGAAGACGATTCCAAGCCGGAAAATTGGTCCCATATTGTCGGCGTCACCGGCAACGTGCGCCAGAGCATTTACGATCCGCCGCTTGCGGAGCACGATTATCTGATGGACGAAATCGATCTCAAGTATCGGCCGAACGTGCTTGCCAATATGACGCTGGTCGTACGCACAACCGGCGACCCCAGGCTGCAAATCTCTGCCATCCGCTCCATCGTGCATGAGTTGGACCCCACCGTTCCCTTCGAGGAGCCGAGCACCATGACCGAGATCGTATCCGAGGTTCTGGTCTTCCAGCGCATGGAGAGCTGGCTGTTCGGCATCTTTGCCGGGCTTGCTCTGGCGCTGGCATTAGTCGGTTTGTATGGACTGATCAGTGACGAGGTGGAGCAATCCGCGCGCGACATCGGCGTGCGCATGGCTCTGGGCGCAACGCGGCAGGGCATTCTGACGATGGTGCTGAAGCGCGTGACGTGGATGCTCGGCGCGGGCGTGTTGGCGGGTTTGGCGCTTACGTTGATCGCCCGCAAGCTCATCGGCGTAGTGATCTATATCGACCTGCAAAAAGATGCCGGCGCATTTTTCTCTCTTGCTCTTCTGCTGGTGGCAGCGGGCCTGATTGCAGCCCTGATCCCCGCCCGCCGCGCCGCTTCCGTTGAACCCATGCAGGCGTTGCGCTCCGAATAACTCGCCATCGAGGAGAGAGAACGATGAACACGCTGCTTTACGACATCCGCTACGCGCTACGCCAGTTGCGCAAGTCGCCGGGATTCACTTTGACGGTTGTAGTCATGCTGGCGTTGGGCATCGGCGCCAACACCGCCGTCTTCAGCGCCATGAACGCGATCCTCTTGCAGTTGCTCCCGGTGAGCAGGCCGGAGGGGCTCTCCTATGTGCATATGCCCGCGGTCCAGGACCAGCTGCCGGGAACCGGAAGTACCGGAGGCACGGATGTGGCGTTTTCCGAAGCCGCGTTCGAGGCCTTGCGCCAGCGTGGCGATGTCTTCGATGAATTGATCGCCTATGCTCCGTTGAGTATTAACGACAGCGTGGCCGTGCGTCACGGCGAATTACCGGAAACGGCCAGCGGCGAGGAGGTCAGCGGCAATTTCTTCTCCGGCCTCGGAGCGCGCCTGGATCGAGGCCGGGGATTCAGCTTGCAAGACGAGAAGGGCCACTCACCGGTGGTGGTGCTCAGCTATTACTACTGGACGCGGAGTTATGCGCGCGATCCATCTGTTGTGGGACAGACGCTTTCCATCAAAGGTATACCGATGACAGTGGTGGGCGTGGCTGCGCAAGGGTTCAAGGGCATTGAGCCGCACATATCCACCGATTTCTGGATTCCCTTGCAAGATCGCGCAGATTTGAATGCTTGGGGCGCGCCGGTCGAGACATTCGGCCCGCTTTACAGATCGCCGCAATGGTGGTGCCTGCGCATGATGGCACGGCTGCGGCCCGGCGTCACGCCGATGCAAGCGCAGCAGGCGCTGGCCGGGACATTTGGCGGGGTGGTGAAAGAGACATTGGGTACGGTCGATCCAAAGGTGTGGCAGCCGTTGCTGGAGTTCTTGCCCGCGCGCGGGAGCGCCGGCTACTACGATACGGATACCTACGGCGAGCCGCTGCTGATCTTGATGGGTCTGGTGGGACTGGTGCTCTTGATCGCCTGCACCAACGTGGCCATGATGGTGCAAGCGCGAAACACGGTGCGGCAGCGGGAGTTCAGCCTGCGTCTCGCGCTGGGCGCGGGCCGGGCAAGCATCTTCCGTCAGCTGTTGTGCGAGAGCCTTCTGCTGGTGAGCGCGGGCGCGGCACTGGGCTGGCTCTTCGCGCTTTCGGCCACGCGCATGTTGGCCACGTGGTCGGGCATCGAGACCGGCATCAGCCCGGATCGCAGCGTGCTGCTTTTCACCTTGCTCGTCTCCGCGCTGGCCGCATTGTATTTTGGGCTGGTTCCGTTGTGGAGCGCCATGCGCGCCCCGGTCGCCGGCGTGCTCCGGTCCAATTCCACCCAATCCACTGCGAACCGGACTCACGTTCTGGGCGGACGCATCGTGCTGGTCGGACAGATGGCCATCTGCCTTGTGCTATTGATGGCCGCGGGTTTGTTGCTGCGTACGCTGCGCAATTATGCGACGCAGAACCTGGGAATGCAGGCTGAAGGACTTCTAGTTTTTGGCGTCACTCCGCAGGGGCAAACCGATACCCATGCCTTCTATCGCAATCTGCTCGAACGTCTGCGCCAACTCCCGGGCGTCGAATCTGTCTCCATGGCAGCTCAGCGTCCAGGCTCCGGGAGTTCCAACAATAACGGCCAACTGATTGTCGACGGAGTCCTGAAGCCGGGCGAGATGCTGCGCACGAACAATGCCGGCGCTAGATTCTTTCACACCATGGGCATTCCCATCCTTGCCGGACGCGACATCGCCGAGTCCGACGCGCAGGGTACTCAGTACATTGTGTGGGTCAATGAAACCTTCATCAGGAAGTTTCTTGCTAACACCAATCCGTTGGGACACTATTTAGGCGGAGGCAACTATCGAATCGCCATCGTAGGCGTAGTGCGCGACAGCAAGTACGAATCGGTGGACGAAAAGCCGATGCCCATGGCCTACTTTGCCGAGATGCAATCGGCCGCAATCGGTCCCATGAACATCGAAGTACGCACGCGTGGCGATGCGATGAGCATGTTGCCGGAGCTGCGCAGGGCCGTCGCCTCGCTGTATCCCAATGTGCCCATCGAAAAGCCCATGACTCAGCAGCAGCAGTTTGACGAGTCCTATGCGAAGCAGCGCATGTTTGCTACGATGGGCGGCTTCTTTGGTCTGTTGGCTGCATTGCTGGTGGCCACCGGACTCTACGGCACACACTCGTTCCGCGTCAGCCGGCGCACCACCGAAATCGGCGTGCGCATGGCGCTGGGCGCAAGCCGCGCTCAGGTGCTGGCCATGGTCATGCGTGAAAGCCTGTGGGTACTCGTGGCTGGCCTTGCCGTGGGCATCCCGCTCACGCTCTTCGCCGTGCGCCCGCTCAAGTCGATGCTCTATCAGATGTCTCCATTGGACCCCGTGAGTTTTGTTCTGGCAATTGCCGTGATGATCCTGGTCTCCGGCTGTGCGGCCTTGATCCCCGCGCGCCGCGCGGCTTCTATCGAACCCATGCAAGCGCTTCGCTCTGAATAGAGCATTCACACCTTCGAGGAGAAGAGGAATGAACACGCTGCTTCAAGACATCCGCTACGCGCTGCGCCAGTTGCGCAAGTCGCCGGCCTTCACGCTTACCGTGATCGTCACGCTGGCGCTCGGCATCGGCGCCAACGCGGCTGTCTTCACGCTCTTCGATCAGGTGCTTCTGCGCATGTTGCCGGTCGAGCGGCCCAGGGAACTGGTGCGTTTCGAGTGGAGCGGCGGCTTCTCCGGTTCGGCCAGCAGCTTTGGCGGCGATCTATTTAACTACTTTTCTTACCCCATGTACAAGGATCTGCGCGACCAGAACCAGGTTTTTACCGGAATGCTCGCTGCGGATCGCACCGGTGTCGGCGTGAGTTGGCGCAACCAGGCCGAGAACAAGGACGCCGAAGTTGTCACCGGCAATTATTTCCAATTGCTTGGACTGAAGCCCACCGTGGGCCGTCTTCTGACCCCGCAGGACGACACCGCCAAGAACGCCAACCCCGTCGTTGTCCTCAGCTACGACTATTGGAAGACGCGCTTCGGTGCATCGCGCGATATCGTCGGCCAAACGGTGCTCATCAACGGCCATCCCTTCACCATCCTCGGCGTCGCTCCGGAAAACTTCAGCTCCGCCATCGGCGGTTACAAGCCCGGCCTCTTCATCCCCATCAGCATGGTCGAGATCGCCATGCCGTGGATGGCTCCCCGCGATGATTTGAACAACCATCAGTCCATCTGGCTCACGCTGGTGGCGCGATTGAAGCCGGGCGTATCCAATTCACAGGCCGAGGCAAGCCTGGGACCGCTGTGGCACTCGCTGCGGGCGTATGAATTGACTCTCTACAAATCGCGGACCGAGCGTTTCAAGAAGCACTTCCTCGACGATACGCGCCTCAAGGTGCTTGACGACTCGACCGGCTTTTCGCCTGACCGCATGGAGTTGAAGACCCCGCTTATCATCCTCATGAGCATGGCCGGCCTGCTGGTGGCCATGTGCGCCATCAACGTGGCCACGCTGCTGCTGCTGCGCGCCGCGGGACGCGCTCGCGAAATGTCGATGCGCTACGCACTCGGCGCGCAGCGCAGCCGCATCTTTTCGCAGTTGCTGGTCGAAGGCGGGCTGCTCGGCATCGCCGGCGCTGCCGCGGGACTCGCGCTTGCTCCGCTGGTTGCCACTACTCTCGTTCGCCTGATGACCAGCGCCGATCCAGGCAGCGAGCCTTACTCAACTTCCATCGATGCGCGCGTGCTGCTGTTCACGCTTGCGATTTCAGTTGTGGTGAACTTGCTGTTCAGCATTGCGCCGGTCTTTCACTTTCTGCGTCCTGATCTGGCCAACGCGCTGCGCCAGAATGCAGGCACCGCATCGAAGAGTTCGCAGCGCTTCCGCAAAGCCGCGGTGGGCGCGCAGATCGCGCTCAGCGTCATCTTGCTGGGCGGCGCGGGCCTGTTCGTGCGCACTCTCAACAATCTCCGCCATCAGCCCGTCGGCTTCGACATCACTCATCTTGCAACCTTCTCGCTCGATCCTGCCAACTCCGGCTATGGCGAGGATCGCACACCGCAGATCGTCACCAATGCGATTGAAGCGCTGCGCCGCATTCCCGGTGTTGTCACCGTCGCCGCTACCACCGACCCCGAACTGGCCGGCGACACCTCGACAGGAAACTTCTCCATTCAAGGCTACAAGCCTGCTGAAGAAGAGCACATGAACTTCGAGCATCCGCGCATCACTTCCGGCTACTTTGCCACGCTGAGCCAGCCGCTCCTGGTGGGCAGAGAATTTACCGCCACCGACGTGAAGGGTCAACCTAAAGTCGCGGTCGTCAACCTGGCTTTCGCCAAGAAGTTCTTCGGCTCGCCGCAAAACGCCATCGGCCGCGCCCTCGCCGAAGGCGGTGGGGACGATGTCAAATTCGACACTACTATCGTTGGCGTCGTGGGCGACAGCAAGCATGCCGATCTGCGCACACCTATGCCCGAAGCCGTCTATATGCCTTACCTGCAGCAGAATCATCCCACTGGCGTCGTGGTCTACGCGCGCACCGCGCAAGCGCCCCAGACAGTTGAAGCCGCGATTCGCCAGGCCATTCATCAACTTGACT
>Ga0182014_10004442_pt1 | contig 16100 bp, 10 predicted proteins | sample 612S2DmetaG_FD_120489 | JGI IMG/M metagenome (GOLD analysis project Ga0182014, IMG submission 120489) | Permafrost microbial communities from Stordalen Mire, Sweden - 612S2D metaG | ecosystem: Environmental > Terrestrial > Soil > Wetlands > Permafrost | place: Sweden: Stordalen | collected... | reverse complement strand
ACCCGCTCATCGCGATAGGGCCGCGATGAACGGGGCACAGTTCCCAATGCCGTGATGAGTGGGCCACCTGCCAAGTTGGCGGGTTGGCGCCCGGGCTTAGCGGTAACGGCGGGTGGCTTTGATGACCATGGAGAAGACGCCGGATTCATCGCGGGCTATGACCAGGGAGACGTGGCGGTTGATGGCCACTTCGGCCTGAAGTAGCTGCTGGCCGGTGGTGTTTACGTCGGTGGCGTAAGTGAGGATGACGTTGCGGCCCAACTGCTCCTGGACGGTGATGCGGGAGGTGGAGTTTCCGAATGCGCCGAGGTAGTTGGGATCGACTTTGACGGAGCCGGCCCCGAAGAGTTTTTGCACGCGGCTGCTGACGGTGGCGTTGAGCGCGCCGCCGAGCAGGGCGTCGGTGGTGGGATTGGCGAGGGCCTGTTCCTGCTGCTGGGTATAGAGGCGCTGCTGGCTCTCAGTGTGGCCGAGGGCGAGCAGGGAGGCGACGTCGGATTCAGGCATGGGTGGATCGCTGCGGTAGGTGACGGCCAGCTTGGCGGTCGTTCCGAGCAGACCGAGGGTGATGTCGTAATCCTCGACGTGGGCGGTTGCGGTGAGGTCGATGACGGGTTCGATGCGGACCGGGTTGGTGAAGGAGATGTCTCCGCGCTGGAGGTCGTAGCGGGTTCCCGCGATGAGGGCGCTCCCTTCAGTGATGGAGACGCGGCCGAGCAGGGATGGAGAGGCAACGGTGCCGCGGAGGCGCAGGTCGACATCGCCGGCCAGCTTGGCGAAGGGATTTTGAAAGTTCAACTGCGGCGAGGAAACAATGTGGACGTCGAGGCGCACGTGGTTTGACGGCGCATTGGGCGCGACGACGGTCTGCACGGCATTGGCCTGGGCGGCGAGGGCCGCGATATCAAGTTCGTCGCTGGCGGTAAAGCGGGTAACGATCACGTTGCCGGAGAGCAGCAGGCTGGACTGCGAGCCCTCAAGGCGCAGGGTGGCGTCAGCCAGCGAACTGACTCCCTGCGGGTAGCGGATGCGAATGCCTTTGCCGGTGGCGGTGAGGTTGGCGTAAAGGCCGTGCTGATAAGCCAGCGAGCCGCCCACGCTGAGCAGGCCTCCGCCGGTCATGGCGGTGAGGGTCTGCACTTCAAGCCGGTTCTGGTTGAACACCAGGGTGCCGTGCAACTGGCTGAGGCCGTTGGGAAGGTCTTCGAGCGAGAGGGAGCCGTTTTGAAAATCGATGCGGCCCTGCAACCCTGGATCTCTAAGGGGGCCGTGCGCCTCCACTTGAAATGTAGTGGTGCCGCTGGCGGTGAGATCGGGATCGAGGGTTTCGGCGAGCTTGAGGTTGATGGCGCCGCTGGCGGCCAGATCCAACTGGCGCGCGCCCTGGAGCGCGAGGGTGCCTTGCGCGTTCAGGTCGGTGTCTTCGCCGGTGATGTGCAACGGGTCAAGATGGATGCGCGCGTTGGCCAGCGTAGCGTGTACGCCGCCCTGGCTTTGGAGATGGACGCCGGCCAGGGTAACGGCGAGTTCCTGGAGCCGCGCGTCGCCCTGGAGGCGGTCAGGATTTTTGAGCGGGCCGGATAGGGTGACGGTTCCGGCCAGCGCGGATTCGCCGGTGATGGCTTCGACGTGGGCCAGCTTGAGCAGTGCGCCGATGTTGAAATGCGAAAAATTCAGTTGGGCCTGGGTTGCGTAGTCGCCGCGCAGTGCCGTATGCCCGCGCATGGTCAGTTCGGCGCCTTCGAGCTTAGTGGTCACGTCGTAGTTCAACGCGCTGTTGGCGGTGTGAGCGGTGAGTTCGAGGCTGCCCAGTTGTTCGCCGCCCAGGGACAGCCCGCTGAGGGTCGCATGGCTCTCCAGACGCGGATCGTCGAGGGTTCCCGAGCCGGTAAGGGAGATGGCGAGCTTGCCGGTTACATCCAGATCCTGCTCATGCAGCCATCGGATTCGGGAGACGTCGACGCCAGCGCCGTTGGCCTCGGCCTCAAAACTTTTGGCGTGGAGGTCGTAGCTGCCGGAGCCGGTAATGTTTCCGCCTTCTGCGCCGAGGCTGATTGCGGAGAGCTTCACGACCTGGCCGGCCAATGTTCCCTGGGCGCGCAGGCGGGTGACGGGTTCGCCGTAGATGCTGCCGCCGTCGAGTTCGAGCGATCCCGAGCCCCCGGGAGCACGGAGGGGACCGTCCAACTGGAGTTGCGCATCGAGCGTGCCGGTTACGGGCAGGTTTTGGCTGAGGAACGGCTGCACGTCGTCCATGCCGACCTTGCTCGCCTGCAAGTGGACGTGCATGACGGAGCCGGCATCGAAGGACGGCCCGGAAACAACGGAAGCATCCGGAGTGACGAGGGTTCCGGAAAAAGCAATCCTGGTCTGGCCGCGCAGGGCGAGGGCGTGAAGGACGGCGATGCGCGCGGTCGCGTAGCTGCCGTCGGCCTCGAGTGAATCCAGATGGACGAAGCGGGGCTGGCCGGGGTCGTTGCTGGCGGCAGGCATCTCGATGGCGAGTTCGGTGGCTTTGAGGTGTCCGGCCAAGCGCGGCTTGACGAGCGAGCCATCCCATGTGCCGTCAAAGTCCGCCTGTCCGGATAAGGCCACAGGCAGAGCCTCGACGCCGCTTTTTTGGCCGCGCTGCAAACCGAGGTCGCGAAGGACGGTGTCGAATTCGCTGAAGTTGCGGGAATGGAAACCGATATTGAGCGCGGTGGGGCTGGAGAGCGGGTAAGCGCCGAGTTGCCCGCGCGCATCGATCTCGCTCGAGGGCAGGTGAAGCTCGAGTTTGCGCAGGTCCACGCCGCCATTGCGCTGTGAGTAGGTGGCATCGATGACTCCGCTGGCGGGGACCTCCTGCGCGGGCGCGGAATTTTGGGCTGCGTTGGGCGGAGGAGCGATCAGCGCCAGCGTTGCGTTCACGGCCACAGTGTTCGAGTCGCCTTTAATCCAGTTGGCGACGGCGAGGCCGTTCACGCGGGTGTCGAGGCCCAGGCGCTGGAACGGCGGCTGGCTGACCATATCGAGGATGGTGTCGAGAGCGACGTCTTTGAAATCGGCGGTCACCTTGCCATCGACGGGAATGGTAATGTCGCCGGGTTGAGGCGGAGGCGCAATGCGGCGGACGGATGAGCGCGTGGCATGCGCGCCGACCGTCTGCGGTGCGCCGGGCCCGGCATTCTGCGGAAGCCAGGGCGCGAGATCGACCGCGCCTTCGATTCTGCCTCCCTGGTGGAGGCGCGCCACGATCGAAGTGATCAGCAAGCGGCGCGGATCGGCATGGACCCGCGCATCCAATTCGACGCCTCTCTCCGAGACACCGGTGCCGATGTAGGCGCCACCATTCACATGCACGCTGCCGTCGACCAAGAACTCCTGGCCAAGGCCTTTTGCATCGAGGTCAAGATGGGCGATGCCTTCCGGAGTGTAGGGATAGCCGGTGATCGGATTCAGCAGCCGCATGTCGAGTTCGCCGCTAACCCGCGATTGCCAATTGGGGTGGGAGAAGTCCTGGAGCGCGCCGGAAATCTCGAGCGAATGGTCCTTGCCGTCGCGACTGTGGGCGGTGAGGCGCAGGCTGTGCAGGGTTGCGCCGGTGCGGGTGAGGTCCAGCGTGGCGCGGAAATATCCGTGCACCGGAGGAATTTTGCTTTTCGGTATGGTGCGGGCGAACTTCAGGTCGGTGGCACCGGCCTCGATGCGATAGGTTTCAGGATTTCCCGCGCCGGGCGGAACATAGCTCATGAGCAGCGAAACGTCGCTGGCCTCAAAATCGAGGGGCACGAAGCGGTCCTGAAAGTCGAAGGCTGAGGCGCGGTTGTCGTAATCGAAGACGCCTTGCTCGACGGCGACGTGGCCGGCCTCAAGGTCGAAGAGTTGATCGAGGAAGGGCTGGCCGGGTTTCCGCGGCCGGCGCGGATGGGGCTGGTTAGTCTGGCCGCCGGGATAAACGATGAGGTGAAACTGGGGCGGGTGATTTCGAGATCGCGGAGCAGGATGCGGGGGTTGATGAAGCCGAGCAGGCTGCCGCGGATGCGGAGATGATCGATGCGCGCATAGGGCGCCTCGCCGGGAGCTTCAAGGCCGTGAACGACCAGGCCGTCGACATCGGCCTGGAGGTTGAGCAGATGCCAGTGGAAGGAGCCGATTTCAACTCGTCCGCCGGTTAGATTTTCGATGGACGCGGCGAGGCGGCCGCGGACGATGTTTTCGAAACGTATCGAACTCAAGAAGAAATAGGCGCCGATGGTGAGCAGCACCAGCAGAACCGCGAGGCCGGCCAGTGTAAAGGGAAGATGGCGCAGGAAGAAGCGGCGCAGGCGGCTGCGCCTGGGCAGCGGCGGCGGCTCCGGCGGGACTAGAGGCGTAATTTCCTGCTCGCTCATTGGCTTCCTGCTCCGGGTTGCGCATCGGGCGTTTCGAGCGCCGGGTCCAGTATTTCAACGTCGCCCTGCTTGCGCAGATTGGTGAGCCATTCGTCGAACATCACGTTTACCCGCTGCTCGAGCAGGATCTCTTCAATGCGGGGCGAGACTTTGTCGAGCGAAGGAACCGATTCGCCGGGCGCGTATTGAGGCACGAGGGTGCCGTTGTAATAGGCCGCGATTTCCTGCGGCGAGATGCGGATATCCTGGCGGAACCTGAGTTCAATGAAGCGCAGGATTTCGAGGCGGTAGCGGAGGTAGGCGTCGACGCGTTCCGTGGTGAGGCCGTGGGCGGCAAGAAACGCTTTCCATCCGTCATCGGTGGCGCAGTTCTGGTGGACGCAGGCGGGAAGTTCTCTGCGAATCTCGGAGAGGCGCGCGTCCACTTCTTCGGCCGTGGGTTCGGCAGCCTGCGCGTCCTCCTGGCGGATTTGCTGATCGATGAGCGCGCGGCTGATCAACTGCTCGAGAGCGCGCCGGCGGGTGAGGTTGCCTTGTCCCACGAGGCTGGGGTCGAGCACGGAAAGGCGAATCTCGTCATCCAGATCGCTGGCCAGGATGACCTGGCGGTTGACGACGGCCACCACGCGATCGAGCACGGCTGGAGGGGTCTGTGCCGGCACATGGATTACGGCGGTCAGAGCGAGGCAAAGGCTGGCGAGCAAGGTCAACATGTGGGTGCGACGAGGTGTGGTCGGGGCGGTCGGGCGGGGGTTCGTGCTATCGCACCCTTGCGCCGGAAGAAAGGCGCAAGGATGGGGCACGGGACGGTTGTCAATCCCCGGTCTCAAAATCGAGACCGGGGGCACCCGGGGTCCATTTGCGGCGCCGGGCCGGGTTGAAGAGTGTGTGGGCATCAGAAAGCCTGTCCGAGGCTGAAAAAGAAGTTGAAGTGGGCCGCCTGTCCCACGTATGGAGATGCGAACGAATTGGAGTGCGAGTAGTTGATGTTGACGGGGTAGATGGGCGGGTTCAGGTTGTAGCTGAAATCCAGCCGGATGGGCCCGACCGGCGTATGGTAGCGCAAGCCGAGGCCGGGCGCGTGGGAGAAGTAGTTGAAGCCGCACTGACCCTGGGTTCCGGTAGAGGTAGTAGGGCCGGTGGGAAGGTAAGTGGCGGGATCGCCGACCGTGGCCAGGTTCTTGCAGGTGTCGCGATCGGGCTGGTGAATGCGAATGGCGCTGATCCAGGCGTCGCCGGCGTTGGTGAAGACGTTGCCCATATCGTGAAACAGGACGAAGCTGAGGGTATTTCCGAACCAGGGCAGAGTGGGCGGCGGCAGGCGCAGTTCGGTGCTGTTGATCAGAGCGCCGGCGCCGCCGATGGGAAAGCCGGTCTCGGGATCGCGCGGTCCCGCGCCATTGAAGGAAAAGCCGCGCAGGGAAGTGGGGCCGCCGGCGAAGAGGCGCTCGGGGAGGGGAATCAATTCGCTCACGCCGGAGCCGAAGGCGCGCACCTGTCCATAGCGGGTGTCGCGGGCCAGCACGAATTTTTCCTTGTCGAAGCCGTAGTAGCTGGAGTTGGAGACATCGATACGGTTGAACTGCGCCTGCGCGCCAATGACCTTGTCGGAGAGGAACTCCTGAAAGCTGGTGTAGGTGCCGCGGTGGGCATCCATGGGCTGATCGCGGTTGTCGCGGATCCATGTGAACGCGGGTCCACCGACGCGCGTTGCCGTGGCCAACTCCGAAATCTCGCCGGGATAAACCTGCAGGGTGCCGGCGGCAACTTTCACGCGGCGGAAGTCGATTTCGTAGACGAAGGTGTTGGCCTTGGACAAAAAGGAACCAGGGGCCACAAAACTCTCAGTGAAACGGAAGCCGGCGGCGAGCCGGGAAGCTACGTATGTGGCAACGTCTTCGCTGTTGGCGTAGCCGCCGGAGAAGCTGAAGCCGAAGTTCCGCGCGCCTTCAAAATGGGGAACCTGGTAGAGCAGCCCGATGCTCTGCTCGAGCAGGCCGTAGGTGGCTTGCAACGAGGCCGACTGTTCCCTGCCGAAGAGGCCGTTGCGGGTAATGTCGGCCAGGACGCGGGGACTGACGCCGGTTTTTCCGTTGGGGTTGCAGGCCACGCCTGCGGCAATGGCGCCGGCGCAGTTGTTCTGCGGCTGGCCGGTCTGGGCCTCAAAACCGAAGCCGTAAGTGAGCGTCCAGCGCCGGGCCTCGGTGAGTTGGAGCAAAACGGTCTTTTCCGGCTCGCCGCCATTGGGATTCTCGATGGCGGTGTTGACTTCGTTAAAGAGCGCGTAGTTATAGAGGTTGCGCTGGGTGTCGAGAAGCGCCGTCTGGTTGAGCACGTCGCCGGCATGGATGGTGATGGCGCGGGCTACGGTTTCGGGCCGCGTGTAGTGCAACCCGGTGAGCAGGACCTTGCGGATAAAAACCTGCTGTCCCTCGACGATGCGGAAGGCTACGTCCACCTTGTTGGGGTCCGCCGCCTCGATCTGCTGGCCGACCTCGACCGTGACCTGCTCGAATCCCCGGCTCATGTAGGCGGTCATGAGCGTATCGCGGTCTCCGGCCATATTCTGCGGTGAAAGCAACTGTCCCTGAGAGGTGTTGAGCAGGGGCGTCAGCTTTTCCGCACCGATATGCTGGTTGCCTTCAATGCGCACCGATCCAACCCGCATCTGCGCGCCTTCGTCGATCCTGTAGGTCACGGTGAGCGGGGCCGTTTTCGGGGCTGAGGGCGGAGCGGCGGGATTGGCGGAGCGATTGTCTGCCAGGATGGTTTCCGGAGTGCTGGTTTGAGGCGCGATTTTTACGTTGGGGAAGCCGTTATTCTGGTAAACGGCCTGCAGGGCGCTTATGTCGGCGGAGACCAGGGACTGGCTGTATGCGCCGTGCCGGTCGAGCGTATTGGCGGCATGAACGCTCAAGCGCTCCATGAGTGTAGGCGTGTCGAAGTAGTGATTTCCGGTAATGAGCACATGCTCCACGCGCCGCCGCGGCCCCAGTTGCACCGTAAAGAGGATGCTTACCTGCTGGTCACCGGGGGACTGCTGCTGGTGGGCAACCTTGACGTCGAAATAACCTTGCCGCTGATAGTAGTCGCGGAGGCGGCGGCTGCCCTCGTTGAGCAGGTCCTCGTCGACTGCGCCCTCCTCATAGACGGGAATAATGTGCTTGACGCGCTCCGCGGAAATTTTGGCGCCCTGGACCAGCACCTTGACGATTGGGCCGCGGGTAGCTGAAAAGCGGAAGTTCACCACTTTGGCGCTGGGGTCGTAGAGCGCCGATTCGAGTTTGATTTCGGCTTCGAGGCGGTCCTCGCCCTGGTAGTGTTTCAGCAATCCATCCAAAGCGCGGTTGACGGTATCGTGGTCCACATGGGCGCCGACTCTGAGATGGGCGTAGTGGCGGAACTCAGCCAGGCTGATACCAGGGTCGCCGGTAATGACGACGTTGCCCACGCGCGCCTGTGGTCCGGAGGCCACCTGAAACGCAATATCGACCAACTGATCGTCAGGATGCGGCGTCAGCGCGTGGTTGATGGTGGGTTGATGGAAGCCGTTTTGCGCGAGCGTGGCGCGCATCTGGTCGAGCGCGCGAGTGAGCTTTTCCTGGGTAAAGCGCGAGCCGGCGGCGAGTTGTGCGGCGCTCACCAATTGGGTATTCATGGTTGCGCCGGTGGCTCCATAGGCGGTCACGGTTCCGATAAACATGCGCGACGTACCGCGGAAGATCAGATCCACGCCACCGGGGACGCGCTGGGCCTCTACCTGGACATCTTCGTAAAGGCCGGTGGCGAAGAGCTGGCGCAGGCTTTTTTTGAGGTCGTCAGGATTGAGCGGTTGGCCCTCGGCCTGGGCAAGCTGACCGGCAACCTGGACGAGGCGGAGGCCGGAGACGCCGGCGAAGGAGATGTGCCGAACGGTGAGTCCGGTCCATTCGAGGCGGGCATCCGGGACCGGTTCACCGAGCGGCGTCAGGGCCTGGCTGGTAGTGGGAGGGCTTGAGGGCGGGGCTGGAGCGGTGGCTGGGGCCGGCTGCTGGCTGGATGCAGCCGTGACGGCAAGCGCGCAGGCCAGGGAGCAGGCGAAAACGAATCGGATGGGCAGCGGGCGCGCCACCGCCGCAGGCCGAGAATCCTGTCGCCGGGGTGGATGGCCGAAGTTGCCTGCCGGCTTTGTCCGCAAGACTCTATCTCCCAAAAGCGCGGGGAATCGAAACCCCGTTCCATGGCCAGCCGCGGCATGGGGCCTCGGCGCAAGGTTTTACGGTCCGCCCGCCCCGGTCGTGGTTTGCCGGGGCACCGGGTTTGCGGCAAGTCAGCCGGTGAGGGCCAGACCGCATTTGCCGAAGGGCATTGATCCCAGAAATCAAATGTCCCCAGGAATCGCCGTTTACTTCCTCGGGAGCAGAAATTCGTCCCAGAAACGATTTTTTGCTTCCTGGGGTGGAGTATAAGCAACCATACGCAGCTTCCGACACTCCACATTAGCGACGCACAGTTCGTAAGCGCCGCTTACCCTTATACTAACGAAGGAAGCCAAGCGTACGCAGACCCGGTTTGGCCACTGAACCCCAAGGAAGCGCATGTCCGATTCCCCACTTCCCAGGCAAGTAACCAATTCAACGCACACCAACCGCGCAGGGGCATCCGTCGGGGCGGGAGGGAACCGGCCTGTATCGTTTACGCGGGCATCTCCTCCAGACCCTGGAGAAGCCGATGCGCTGGCACGCGCGCAGGCCGGCGACCACCACGCCTTTGCCCAACTTTACTCTCTCCACAAGCGGCGCATCTATTCTCTCTGCCTGCGCATGGTGGGCAATGTTGCGGAAGCGGAAGACCTGACGCAGGAAGCGTTTCTTCAACTGCATCGCAAGATTGGGACGTTTCGCGGCGATTCGGCGTTTTCAACGTGGCTGCACCGTTTGGCGATCAACGTGGTGCTGATGCAACTGCGCAAGAAGAGCCTGTCGCTGATTTCACTGGACGAAGCCATGGAGCCGGCGCCGGAGGAGGGTCCGGGGCGCAGCTTCGGAGCTCCCGACCTGATGCTGACGGGGGCCATCGACCGGCTGGCGCTGGAGCGGGCGGTTGCGAATTTGCCGGCCGGGTACCGTCTCATATTTATCCTTCACGACGTGGAAGGGTTCGAGCATAATGAGATTGCCGCCATGCTGGACTGCTCGATTGGAAACAGCAAATCTCAGCTGCACAAGGCGCGGTTGAAGCTGCGTGACGCCTTGCGCATCAACACCGAGCTGGAGGAGCGGGCATGACCGGCGAACGGAGCAACGAGAGTTGTCTTGCTTTTCAGGCGCAGCTTCCGGAACTGATCAGTTCCGGCGAAAACGCCTCGAGCCTTCCCCATATTCAGAGCTGCGAGCTTTGCCGCGCGCTGTTATCCGACCTGGAGACGATCGCCGAGGCGGCGCGCCGTTTATTTCCTGTGGTTGAGCCTCGCGACAGCCTCTGGGACAAGATCGAGACGGCGATCAAGGGCGGCTCGAACGATTAGGCCTTTGGCCGGGAGGAAGTGTTCCTGGGAATGGGCGCCGAGTGGCGGCGTGGACGCCGCCAGGACAGCCGGTCTGGAGACCGGCGCTACTAATCGCCGGAGACACACTTGAATATGGCTCGGCGGAGCTTGGGAAAAGTCCTGAAAAGTGAGCTATTTCGCGCCACTCACTTCGCGCGGTTTTTGGCCGATAGACCCCTCGAAAGGCAAAGTGCGATCAAGACCCGCAGCCGGGAGGGCTGGGGGTGCCGTGTTTTTTTTGAGGGATCTGGCCGTGCTGGCGGGAATTGCTCATCAAACAGTACAGGGAGCCGGCAGCATAGGGAGCCGGCAGCACAGGGAACTGCGCCCCGTTGCGAACCGTAAGCACAAGAGAGAACGGGTTTCCGGGTCGAGAAGCGGGAGGATTCCGGGGGGATTTCTGAATCCTTTCCATTTCTTCGTGGTCTAATGAAGAAAAGCTGATACGAGGGCACTCAATGTCAAACCAATCTTCGATCGCTGCTCCGCCACGCGACCCGGCCGCCAAGCCAGGCACGGGAGTGCGCAGGATTCCGGTCTTGCCGGTCCGGGAAACGGTGTTGTTCCCCCATGCGGTGCTTCCGCTCACGGTAGGGCGCGAGAGTTCAATCCAGTTGATCGAGTCGCTGGGCGAGGAGCGGACCATCGTAGTGGTGGCGCAGTTCGATCCCCGCAAGGACTCGCCGCAGCCGGTGGACATGCACCCGGTGGGAACGATTGCGACGGTGCACAAGGTTGTGCGGATGCCCAACCAGAGCCGGTTTGTGTTTACGGAAGGGGTAGGGCGGGTGCGTCTGACGCGCTACAGCCAGACCGAGCCGTTCATGGTGGCGGAAGTGGAGGCGCTTGAGGACATTGAGCCGGCGGAGACATCGAGTTCCGAGGCCCTGGTGCGCAACGTGATCGCGCAATTCCAGCAGATTGTTTCCGAGTCTCCGACGCTTTCAGACGAGTTGCGCACCATTGCCGGGAACATCGAAGAGCCGGGCCGGATGGTGGATTTTGTGGCCTCGTCTCTGCCGTTTCTAACCACCGACGAGAAGCAGCAACTGCTGGAGACAGCCAGCGTGGTGGAGCGGCTGGAGCAACTGAACAAGCTGTTGGCCAAGGAGATCGAGGTGCAGCAGTTGCGCGCCAAGATCCAGACCGAGGTGCAGGACCAGGTGCAGCAGTCGCAGCGCGATTACTATCTGCGCGAGCAGATGAAGGCGATTCAGAAGGAGCTGGGCGAGCAGGACGAGGGTCAGCGGGAGATTGAGGATCTGCGCCAGAAGATCGACGCGGCGGGAATGCCGGAGGACGTGAAGAAGGAGGCGCTGAAGGAACTTGCGCGGCTGGCGCGGATGTCTCCGATGGCGGCCGACTACTCACTGACGCGTAATTACATCGAGTGGCTGGCGGTTTTGCCGTGGGCCAAGAGCTCCGGCTCGAAGATCGACATCAGCAAGGCCAAGGAGATTCTGGACGAGGACCATTACGAGCTGAGGAAAGTAAAGGACCGCATCCTGGACTATCTGAGCGTGAAAGAGCTGAAGCCGGACATGAAGGGTCCGATCCTGTGCTTTGTCGGTCCACCGGGGGTGGGCAAGACCAGCCTGGGGCGGTCGATTGCGCGCGCGCTGGGGCGTAAATTCCAGCGGGTCTCGCTGGGGGGGATGCACGACGAGGCGGAGATTCGCGGGCATCGCCGGACGTATATCGGGGCGCTTCCGGGGCAGATTATCCAGAGCATCCGGCGCGCCGATGTCAACGACCCGGTGATCATGCTGGACGAGGTGGACAAGCTGGGCCGCGATTTCAGGGGCGATCCGGCTTCGGCATTACTTGAAACGCTTGATCCGGAACAGAACAACAGCTTCCGCGACAACTATCTGGACGTGCCTTTTGATTTGTCAAAGGTGTTGTTTATCTGCACGGCGAACATGCTGGACACCGTGCCGCCGCCGCTACTGGATCGGATGGAGTTGATCTTCCTGCAGGGTTACAGCGAAGAGGAGAAGTTGCACATTGCCAACCGGTACCTGATTCCGCGCCAGATCAAGGAGAACGGCATCACGACGGAGCAGATCGAATTTCCCGAGGATGCGGTGCGCTACGTGGTTCGCCATTACACGCGCGAGGCGGGAGTGAGGAAGCTGGAACAAACGCTGGGCACGGTCTGCCGCAAGCAGGCGCGGCGGGTGGTGGAGGGCAAGACGGAAAAACTCGTGGTTACACGCGAGGTGCTGAAGGAATTTCTGGGCGGCATCCAGGTGCGCGTGGAAACCGAAGTTGCGGAGCGGGTGAAGAGGCCCGGCGTGGCCGTGGGACTGGCGTGGACGCCGGCCGGCGGGGACATTCTGTTCATCGAGGCCAACAAGATGAAGGGCAAGGGCGGCTTTACCATGACCGGGCAAATTGGCGAGGTGATGCAGGAGTCGATGCAGGCGGCGCTGACGTGGGTGCGGTCGAACTCCGGCAGCCTGGGGCTGGCGGAGGACTTCAACAAGGAGATCGATCTGCACATTCACGTGCCCGCGGGGGCGATACCGAAGGATGGACCCTCGGCCGGCGTGACCATGACAACGGTGTTGGCATCGCTGCTGACCGATGTGCCGGTGCGGCCGCTGACGGCGATGACCGGGGAGATCACGCTGAGCGGGAATGTGCTGCCGGTGGGCGGGATCAAGGAAAAGTTTCTGGCTGCGCGCCGGGCCGGGGTGCAAACCATCATCCTGCCCGCGGACAACCGCCAGGACGTGGAAGAGGATCTGACGCCGGAGCAGATCGAGGGCGTCACGATCCACTACGCCAGCCGCATAGAGGATGTGCTGGCGGTGGCGTTGCCGACGCTGAAGGCCAGGGGGGAGGCGCAGGCGTCCGCGCCGGAACTCGTGGTAAACAATACGGCTGCGTAAACGGGCGGCAGGGATTGAGCAAACAGGCCGGCGAATCTGCCGGCCTGTTCTGTTTGTGAGGGCTGAAATCTGTTTTACGAACCGGAACTCCTATTTAATAACCGGTACTAGAGTAACCCGCAGCTTTGCCGATGAAGAGCAAAGAACGCGACTACCCGCGAAGCGAGAACTATGGCGACACCACATTTGATTGTTCCGCTGCATCTGTCCGGGAACACCACCGAGCATCAGAACCAGATGCTTCAGCAATTCCTTGGCGAAGCCGTCCAGAAGGCGTACAAGTCGGCCATCGAGCAACTGGACCGGCAGACGGCGCAGGCGGTTCTGGACATGGACAAGAAGCTGAAGTCCGAGGTGGCCGACCTGGTGGTGGAGATCATTCAGCGGCACACGGTGAGCGACAAGTTCAAGGACGAGGAAGTGAGTTCGAACCGGGCCTATCCGCCGACGTACCGCGTACGCCCGGTGGAGGCCCAGGTAACGGAACTGCGCAAGCTGTTTCCGAAGCTGGGAAGTTGCAACGAGAAGCTGTCGCGGTTGCAGCTTCCGGAGGGCGCGGAGGCGTGGTTCGCGATTCCCCGCTGGCAGGCGCTTGCGGCCACGTACAACGAGGCTGTGGAGATGCTGCTGGAGGTTCTGTCGGCGAGACGGCGGTTTTCAAACCGCATTATCGGCCGGCTGGGCCAGATTTACCTGCGCCAGTCAGAGCGCTCCAAGCTTGCGGAGACGATTTTGGCCGATCAGCAGCAGGGCAACGACATGCTGGTGGTGGCGGCGCAGGCGGGGATGCTTCATCGCGGCTCGTCGGCGCGGCGGACCCGGGTGGCTATGGCGGGCAACGAATTCGGCATGGGCGTGTTTGCGTTCGGCTCGTTGCTGCTGACCCATCCCGAGCGGCTTTCCAGCGGAGAGGGACTGATGGTGGATTGCAGCGGCGACGAGTATTCGGTGCGCGGCGACTACACTTTCGACCGCGTTCCGCTCTTCGACTTCGACCTGGCGGGCATCGAGTTCAGCATCTTCTATGAGGATCGCGCGCGTAATCTCTGGGGGTCGCCGACGGGGTTCCTGTACAAGGTGGTGTGAGGGGACAGGTGTCAGGGATCAGGTGTCAGGGATCAGGTGTCAGGTTTCAGGTTTCAGGTGTCAGGGAATAGGGGAACGAGTGAAGAAGTGAAGAAGTGAAAAAGGGAATAGGGAATAGGTCCCTGATTTGCTTCTGACGCGTCTAATTGGCAGGCGGTATTCTTTCAGCAGTGATGCAAGTACGCGTGATTCCCTTTGGGGTATTGAAAGATTGGCTGGGCGCTTCTCCGGCCGCGATTGAGCTGGGCGAGGGCGCTTCTGTCGGCGATCTGCTGGAGCGTCTGGGCGGGGGTGCGGCTGCGCCGCGGCTGCGCGGGATTGCCGTGAGCGTGAACGCCGAGTACGCCACCACGGCGCAAATCCTGCATGAGGGCGACGAGGTGGGTCTGCTTCCGCCCGTCTCCGGCGGTGCTGTGCGCACGGCGAGCGGCGCTTCGCGCGGAGATGGTGCTGCGCGCACGGCGAGCGGCGCTTCGCGCGGTGACGCTGAGGGTGCTGCGGGTAGTACTTCGCGTAGTACTGCGCGTACGGCGGACTCTTTGGATCAGAGTGAGGATGAGCGGGCGGCGGTTGTTGCGCTGACGCGCGAGCCTATTGACGCGGAAAAACTGGTGGCTGCGGCCAAGGGCGGCGAGGATGGCGCGGTGGTGGTTTTCGACGGCATCGTGCGCAACAACAGCCGCGGACGGCAGACCCTGCATCTGGACTACGAGGCTTATGAGGAGATGGCGGCCAGGCAGATGGAGGCGCTGGCCGCGGAGGCTCTTGCGCGCTTTGGCGTGCGCCGGGTAACGATGATCCATCGCCTGGGCCGATTGGAAGTGGGCGAGACCAGCGTGCTGATCGTGGTGGCCTCGGCGCATCGCGCGCAGGCCTTTGACGCCTGCCGCTGGCTTATCGACACGCTCAAGCAGACCGTCCCCATCTGGAAAAAGGAAACTTTTGCGGACGGCGCGGTGTGGGCGGGGGGTGAGCCGTTTCCCGAGGGGATTGCGGTTGACGGGGCGGAGGCGGAGCATGACGCGTAGGGTTCGCGGAGTTCCTTGCCTCAGGAGCAATTATCGACCCCAAGTCTCAAAATCGAGACCTGGGGCACCCGGTTTATTGCTGGAATGGGGGACGATCTTCGGACTGTTGCTGGGCTTGCTGCTGGCTGCGCCTCTGGCTGCGCAGGAAACCACGCTGCACGTGGATGTGAAACTGGTCAGCGTTTTTGTGAACGTGGCGGACCACAACGGGGCGCTGGTTGGCGGGCTGAAGCGCGACGATTTTGCGCTGTTTGAAGATGGCCGGCCGCAGGATATCGCGGTTTTCGAGCGGCAATCGGAGTTGCCGCTGAGCCTGACCCTGGCTATCGACACCAGCGGCAGCGTGCGCAAGGATATGAGCGAAGAAGCGGGCGCGGCGCGGCGGTTTGCGCACGCGATCCTGCGGCCGCAGGACCAGATGAGCGTGCTGCAGTTTGCCACTGAGGTGCGCGAGCTGACGCCCTTCACCAACAAGCTGGCGCTGATCGATCACGGCCTGGGTCAGCTGCGCGGCGACTGGGCTACGGCGCTCTACGACGCTATTTACCTGGGCTCGGAGCGGCTGGGAGCGAAAGAGGGGCGCAAGGTGCTGATCGTGGTGTCAGACGGGGACGACACGGCCAAGAGCACCACCTACGCGCAGGCTCTTGAGCAGGCTTTGCGCAACGAGGTGATGATTTATTCCGTCATCGACGTGCCGATCGAGGCCAGCGCGGGCCGCGACCTGGGCGGCGAGCACGCGCTGATCACATTGGCCGAGCAGACCGGGGGCAAGCATTTTTACGTGGGAGACGGGGGGCTGGACAAGGCCTTCGCGCAGGTGAGCGACGATCTGCGCACGCAATATTTGATTGGGTACTATCCGCGCCACCAGTTGCCCGGCACCACGTTCCATCGCATCACGGTGACGGTTCCGCGCGCCGCGCCGGATGCGTTTAATATTCGGCACCGGACGGGGTACTACGCCGAGGCGATGGCGAATGGGAATTGAGCGCCTACGCCCGCAACTCTCCGCGGCGAACGTCTCACGCCTCGCCTGGAGCCTCGGCGATTTCGCACCAGCCGGTGATCCCTCTGGCGACGTGGCGTATATCGATACGAATCCATGATGCCGCCCACCGCTTAATGGCGTGGCCCGCAGACACTTCCCACCCCATCAGCGCACCAGATCAGCGCACCAGGTTGGTTT
>Ga0182014_10004434_pt1 | contig 16116 bp, 13 predicted proteins | sample 612S2DmetaG_FD_120489 | JGI IMG/M metagenome (GOLD analysis project Ga0182014, IMG submission 120489) | Permafrost microbial communities from Stordalen Mire, Sweden - 612S2D metaG | ecosystem: Environmental > Terrestrial > Soil > Wetlands > Permafrost | place: Sweden: Stordalen | collected... | reverse complement strand
GTCGCGAAACAGTTCCTTCTGGCGGAGAATCTCAGAGTTGGCAAACTCGGTGCCGCTCTCTGTGATGGCCGCGTCGCCTTCCTCGATGTTCAGGAATCCGAGCAGTTGCGCGGCGTCCACGATGGGCAGCAGGTCGTCTATTTCAAAGGTCAGATCGTCGGCCAGGCGGTAGATGTCGTCGCGGCCTCCCTTGTCGAGGAGGAGTTCGAGCAGGCCGGCCATGCCGCCGGGACGGGCGTGGGGCAGCATCTGGTAGTGCATCTGGCGCTGGTCGCGCACCTTGGGGCCGGCCTGCTGATCGGGCGCCTCGGCGGGGGTCACATCGGGCCTGGTGAGCACCTTGTAGATGTAATCCACCAGTTGTGTGAAGGGCTCGGATTTGCGGTCGCGGGGCTGCGCCAGTTGCACACGGAAATCGGTGCGGATATGGCCTGGGTTGCGTCCCAGGACGATGATGCGATCGGCCAGCAGCACAGCTTCTTCGATATTGTGGGTGACCAGGAAGACGGCCTTGGTGGGCATGGTCCCGTTGGCCCACAGCTCAAGCAGTTCGCTGCGCAGGTTTTCGGCGGTCAACACGTCGAGCGCAGAGAAGGGCTCATCCATGAAAAGGACCTCGGGTTCAACCACGAGCGCCCGGGCAAAACCGACCCTCTGCTTCATTCCGCCCGATAATTCTTTAGGATAGGCGGCTTCAAAGCCGTCGAGGCCAACCGTGTCCAACATGCGCATGCTGCGGTCGCGCCGCTCCTCGGGGCTGACGCCGCGGGCCTGCAGCGGGGCTTCGACGTTTTCCAGAACCGTGAGCCAGGGAAAAAGGGCGAAGCTCTGGAAGACGATGGAGACGTTGATCTCGGCATCGGCAATGGGCTTCTGGTGCCAGTAGACCTGGCCGGCCGTGGGCGTGGAGAGCCCGGTCAACATGCGCAGCATGGTGGACTTGCCGGAGCCCGAGGGCCCGAGAAGGGCAAGGATCTCTCCGGGTACGATCTCAAGGTCGGTGGCCGAGATGACCTGGATGCGGTTCTGGCTGGGTTGCGCGTAGTATTTTTCGATCTTCTCGGCGCGAATGATCGCGTCAACGGCCGGGGCGGGGGCCGGGGCCAGGGTCTGGTTGGGGATGGCGGCTTCCTGCATGCGTGGTTCTCCGGTTGGGGTTTGCCTGCCTGAGCCGCGGCCGGTGGTTGTTCGAAGTGTACGTTTGCGCAGTTGCTCCCAGATGAATCGGCGCCGGCTGCGCCGGATTCCGCGCTCGTACCGGATCGCGGTATGCTGACGGCGCCTTATCCCGGCTCCGGGCTAAGAACGCCTGCTTGGAAAACCCCAAACCGAGCGTATCATCTCTAGGAAAGCGCTTCGCCTGTCTAGGAAAGCGCTTCGCCTGTCTAGGAAAGCGCTTCGCCTGTCTAGGAAAGCGCTTCGCCTGGCAAGTGAATCTTTATGGATCGCAGTCGGGGCGCGCTTTGTCGAGTTGCGCAGCAAGGCGTATGCGTTCCGGCCCAATCATGCGTCAAGGAGAGTATGCCCGAAAAAACCGCCAAACCCAAGGTCCTGGTTGCCGACGACGAACCGGTGATCGCCGACACGCTGGTTATGATCCTGAACCAGAGCGGCTTTGAGGCGCGCGCTGTCAATTCCGGTGAAAGGGCGCTTGAGTTGGCCCTGACATTCGAGCCGGAGATGCTCATCTCGGACGTGATCATGGCCGACCTGAACGGAATCGATGCGGCTATCCGCATACGCGCCCTGCTGCCACACATCAAGATACTGCTCTTCTCCGGCCAGGCCGCCACGGCCGATCTGCTGGAAAAAGCGCGCGCCAAGGGCTACGAGTTCGAGATTCTGGCCAAGCCCGTCCATCCCCAGGATTTGCTGAGCAAGCTGCGCCGGTAGTCGAGGAAAAGCCGTTGCGGATGCGGGCTAAAGCTCGCGCCGACCCTCCATTGCGCGGGCCATCGTGACTTCGTCGGCGTACTCGATGTCGCTGCCTGCGGGAACGCCTGTGGCGATGCGGGTGATCCGCACATGGAAGCCGCGCAGGGCGCCGGCGAGCCAGTTGGCGGTGGCTTCGCCTTCCAGGGTGGGGCTGGTGGCCAGGATGACCTCGTCCACTTCGCCGCGCTCGACCCGGGCCACCAGCGTCCCGGTGCGCAACTGGTCGGGGCCTACGCCGTGGAGGGGCGAGAGGGTTCCGTGCAGCACATGGTATACGCCCTGGTAGCCCCCCTGGGAGCTTCGCGCTCGCTCGACAGCGCCGATGTTGGTGGGCTCCTCGACCACGCAGACCAGGCGCTGGTTTCGGGTTGGGCTGGTGCAGTAGGCGCAGGGATCGACGTCGGTGACGTTGTTGCAGATGGAGCACAGGCGCAGACTGGCCTTGAGGCCGCGCACCGCCTCGGCCAGCGCCGCCGCATCGTCGTCGGTGGAGCGCAGAATATGGAAGGCGAAGCGCTGGGCGCTCTTCGTGCCCACGCCGGGCAGCTTCTTCAACTCTTCAATGAGCCGCGCCATGGGCTCGGCATAACGTGACACTTTCCTGCCTCCGTGGAGGGTTTGCGCCGAAGAACTTCCGATCAAGCTACTGGACTAGCCGCTTGACCGGAAAAACGAATTCCCTCATGGGTTAAGGCCCCGCATTTTGTGGGGTTGTCTGGCGGCGCGGCTAAAGACGCGTCTTTTCAAAGCGGCCAGACCTTGATTTCTCCCACTCATGCAGAGATTCCTGAGATGCTCAAGTTTCCGCTTAGCCAGTTGCCGAGCTTCTCCAAGGGCAACCGTACGCCGATATAAAACTGGCCGAAGAGAGCGTAGACGGCGCTGACCTCGTCGAAGCGCATCTCGTAAATGAGTTTCTTGAAAACCACCGGGTCTTCAGCGAAGAGATCGACGCCCCATTCCCAGTCGTCCATGCCTATCGAGCCGGAGATGATCTGCTTCACCTGGTCGCCGTAGCGGCGACCGATGAGGCCGTGCTCGTGCATCATGCGCTGGCGGTCGGCAAAGGGGACCGTGTACCAGTTGACCCGTTCGCCGCGCTTGCGATCCATGGGGTAGAAGCAGAGGTACTTGGCCTCGGGAACGGCAGGGAAGAGCCGGGGAGCCATGGCGGCAGATTGGCGCTCAAGCGTGGCGGCAACCTCGGCCTGCCATCCGGGCGAGTAGGTTTCAAAGCCCTTGGCGGCAGCGGCTTCGTAGGTCTTCCTGCTGGACTCGTAGAGGCCGAGTTCCACGACCGAGACATAGGAGTGGCGCAGGTCCAGGTAGTCGTAGATGCCGGTCTGGGCCAGGTCCAGTTCTACCTGGTTCAACGCCTCAAGAGAGTCGCGGAAATGGATCATCATGAGATCGCCTTTGTGGCCGAGTTCGGAGAACAGAGCCGAGCGGATGGGCGCATCCAGATTTGCGCGTTCGAGGCGGCTGAGGGCCTCGATGGCCTGAGCGACGATATGCTCGCGGTCGGCGGGCGTGGTGGCGCGCCACGCCTTCCAGTCGAAGCGGAAGAACTGGTGCAGCAGGCTGGAGCCTTCAAGAGTAAGCGGAACGGGGGGGAAATCGGCCAACGGAGACATCAAGCTCTCCTTCGATTACCCCTCATCGTAGCAAAACAAGGCTGCGGAAGGGTTTTGAGGAAATTGCCGGCCGGGCATGAAGTGGGAAACGGATGCAGGCCCGCATTGGGCCTATATACTGAAAGCGCTCATGAATGAAAGAATTCTGACCTTCCTGATGCATTTCGTAACCCACGTCATCAATATTGGCGGCTACGCCGGTATTGTTGCTTTGATGGGAATCGAATCGGCTTGCATTCCGCTGCCCTCCGAGATCATCATGCCGTTTGCCGGCTTCGTGGTTTACCAGGGCCACTTCACTCTTTTCTGGGCCGCGACGGCAGGGGCGGCGGGCTGCAATCTCGGCTCGGCAGTCGCGTATTGGATCGGGGCCAAGGGGGGCCGGCCGCTGGTCGAGCGCTACGGGAAATTGGTCCTGATGAGCCATCGCGATCTGGACCGCATGACGGAGTTTTTCTCGAAGTACGGATCGATCACGGTACTGTTGGCGCGGTTGATGCCGGTTGTGCGGACGTTTATCGCGTTCCCGGCGGGAATTGCAAAGATGCCGCAGCTCCGCTTTCACATCTATACCTTTGCCGGTTCCTGGCCCTGGTGTTTCGGCCTGGCCTACGCGGGCATGAAGCTGGGGGAAAAATGGCACACAGACCCCCGTTTTCACGAGGCTTTCCACCGCTTCCATCTGGCCGTAGAGATTGCGCTCCTGGCGGGGATCGTCTGGTTTGTGTGGTCGCACCTGAAGCACGGCAGGCAGGCGGAGGCCGCGTAGAGTTGCGAATGGGATCACGACACTTCGCAAGGCGTACACTGTTCCGTTTGCAGGAACATGAATTCGAACTGATAGAAAACCATCGGCAAGCAAAGGAAGGTTAGGAGAAGCAATGTCAACTGAGGAGCTAGGCGGCCAGAAGATCGCCGCAGCGTCGAAGATTGCGCCCGCCACGGGCAAACTGGGAGTGATGGTGGTCGGCCTGGGCGCCGTAGCCACCACGTTTATCGCCGGCGTCGAGGCCATCCGCCGCGGGCTGGCCAAGCCGATCGGGTCGCTCACACAGATGGGCACTATCCGCCTGGGCAAACGCACCGACAACAATTCTCCACTCGTCAAGGACTTTGTGCCGCTGGCCGATCTGAACGACCTGGTCTTTACCGGCTGGGACATTTTCGAGGACAACGTCTACGAGTCCGCCGCCCACGCCAAGGTGCTGGACAAGGAGACTCTGGAGCAACTGAAGCCCTACCTGGAGGCGATCAAGCCTCTGCCGGCAGTCTTCGACCAGTACTACGTGAAACGCCTGAACGGCACTCATGTGAAGAAGGGCAAGAACAAGCGCGACCTGGCCGAGCAGGTAATCGCCGACATTCAGGCCTTCAAGAAGACCGTTGACCGCGTGGTCATGATCTGGTGCGGCTCGACCGAAATCTTTCTGGAACCCACGGCGGTACACCGGACGATCGCGGCCTTTGAAGAGGGTCTGGAGAACGACGACATCGGCATTGCACCCTCGCAGATTTATGCCTACGCGGCTCTGAGCGAGGGCGTGCCGTTCGCCAACGGAGCGCCGAACCTGACGGTCGATATTCCGGCGCTCATCGAGCTGTCGAAGAAGAACGCGGCTCCGATCTGCGGCAAGGACTTCAAGACCGGCCAGACCTTCATCAAGACCGTCCTTGCGCCGGCCTTCAAGGCGCGCCTGCTGGGCGTCTCCGGCTGGTACTCGACCAACATCCTGGGCAACCGGGACGGCGAGGTGCTGGACGATCCGGAGTCGTTCAAGACCAAGGAGGAGTCCAAGCTGGGGGCGCTGGAGTACATCCTGCAGCCCGGCCTCTATCCCGATCTCTACAAGGACATTTTTCACAAGGTTCGCATTAACTATTACCCGCCCCGCGGCGACAACAAAGAGGGTTGGGATAACATCGACATCTTCGGCTGGCTGGGCTACCCGATGCAGATCAAGGTGGACTTTCTCTGCCGCGACTCGATCCTGGCCGCTCCCATTGCGCTGGACCTGGTGCTGTTTCTCGACCTTGCCAAGCGCACGCCGGAGCTACGCTCGATCGGCATTCAGGAGTGGCTGAGCTTCTACCTGAAGTCGCCGCAGACCGCCGCGGGCCTCTATCCCGAGCACGACCTGTTCATCCAGTCGATGAAGCTCAAGAACACGCTGCGCCACATCATGGGCGAAGGCCTGATCACCCACCTGGGCCTGGAGTATTACGACTGAGGGATTTGCCATCCAGGCAGCCGGCTCCGGTTGGCCGGCCCCGTAAAGCAAAAGCCACACCTGCAAGGGTGGGGCTTTTGCTTGGGTTGCCTCTTAACTCGCTACCTGTTAAGCCTGCCCGCGTCTGGGGCTCAAGAGCAGGGAGCGAGGCAATGCAAAGGCGACTTGTTCGCCGGTGCCTTTAGAGTCATGCTTGACATCGTACATCCGCAGATCTGCCGCGATGCAGAGAGCCTCCATGTCGACCGCGTCTTCGGGGAAGACCGCTATGCCAATGCTGGCGCCGACCCGCACCGTGTGTTTGCCCAGTTGCAGGGGTTCATTGAAGATCTGCATCAAAGCCTGGCCCACTCGCACGGCGTCTTCGCGGCTGGTGGGCTCCTCCAGAATAATGGAAAACTCGTCGCCGCCTGTTCGCGCCACGGTGTCGGAGCGGCGAACGCGTGCCGAGAACATCGCTGCAACCTGCTGCAATACCAGATCGCCCACGTGATGGCCCATCGTGTCATTCACCTGCTTGAAGCTGTCCAGGTCTACAACCAGCAGAGCTGCGCGTGCTTTTGAGCGGCGGGCGCGCTCCAGAGTGCGAGCCAACCGGTCCTGGTAGAGCCGGCGGTTGGGCAGTCCGGTCAAATAGTCGTGCAGCGCCAGATGCCTGTTGTGTTCGATCTGGTCTTCAAGCAGCACCAGAATCATGCCCACGGCCACTACATATTTGGGCAGATTCCACACCTCGCTCTCGACATGGACAGTGGGCAGAAACGCTTCCATCCATGGTGCAACGACGAACACCGCTGCCCAGGCCAGGAATCCCGCAATAGTGATGAATGCCCCGCTCGTGGCGCGACGATAGGCAAACAAGAAACTGACGCAGCAGCCGAAATAGACGGTGAATATCACGGCGTTCAAGGCCAGGTCGGCGCCATTGCCGGGCCGGTGCTGAAAGAGGAGAAGGAAAATCGAGAGAGTGCTATAAAGACCGATCACCCCCCAACGCAGCGGGTGGCTGGGCTTTTGCAACGGCACAAGGGCGGCCAGCAGCGGCAAGACGCCAACGAGAGCAGCGGCTGGATTCAAGGCCCAGGCTGCTGCCGGACCGGCGATAATCAGGCCAACGTAGAGTGTGTTCGTTCCCAGCAGCGCTGCAAGAATCCAGCGGCTGGAAGTCTCCTTGCGATCGGGAACCGAGGCCCACATGAAAAGGAGCCCAGCCCAGATCAATGCGGCCGATCCGATATACGCTGCCAAACTTCCCCAAATACCCGGAGCAGGCAGGAACAGGAAAGCGGCAAAGTGCAGCGCAATCATCACCCAGCCGGTGAGCCAGACTCTGGAGACATGTGTAAGACTGCGCCATGCCACGGACGCAAAAGCGCCCGTCAACAGGACAACAGCTGCCAGGTCCGGGAACTCACTCCAATTCACAACGCTCACCTCGGAGCAAAAAGGGTATGAATAAATAGAATCCGGGATTTGCAAGGTTTTGCCATCACTCTTTTGTAGTATTGCCGAAACTTCCGGGTAATTTGCGAAATTACACGCCAAAATTGGCTCTTCGGCGATTGATTGGATAGCGCAACGGAATTCTCCCCGGTTCTGGCCATCTATCTCCAATAGACTCAAAAAGATGGCTGCCAGGTTGCACATCGTCGTCGAAGGGGAGGACCCAGGGTTCGACATCTTTGTGAACGGCCAGGCTCTGGCCCGCAACGAAGATGCCCTGGAGCGGTTGGCCGAGCGGCTGAACGTGAGTCCTCTTCTTGAATTCTTTTCAGCCGATCATAACTCGATGGCGTTGCTGCTGGAGCAGGGCGCCGGTAACCCAGATAGGTCGCGCCACCTGCCGCAGCCACAATGGTTCGACGCCCCGGAAGGCCTGCGGACGGTCCTAACCCTGATCGATTCTCTTGCTGAGGCGCCCGCCGCCCTCGGCTCTGAGACGCAGCCGGTTCTCGCCGAACTGCGTGAGTATGAGCACGTACTGCACAAGACTGCCAAGCACAGATCGCGCTGGCACGTGGCCGTAAGCTGGCGCCAGGAGCCCGTCCAGAAACTATTGGATTGAAGGGGACGGGCTGGTAGCTCGGGGTTTTAACCCCGACAGAATCCCGTCCGTTCAGAGCCGATTTGATTTTCGGCTTTAGCCGCTGAGGGAAAGCAAATTGGCGTAAACAACTTACCTCAGGGGCTAAAGCCCCATCCGCTTCTGCCTTGGATGTACGGACTAAAGCCCGTACCCTTCACTCAAAAGCAAGTCATTGGACAGGCTCTTGGACACGATCTGGACAGTTATCCGGCGATCGTCTCTTCCTCTTTGGGCGCAAAGACATTCCCCATGCGCCGAATCTGCGCGCCCACTCCATGCAGCTTCTCCTCGATGCGCTCGTAGCCGCGATCCATATGATAAACGCGGTCCACGATGGACTCTCCGTCGGCCACCAGCGCGGCCAGTACCAGCGACGCCGAAGCCCGCAGGTCCGAGCACATGACGGCTGCCGCGGAAAGCCTGGCCGGTCCGCGCACGGTGGCCATACTTCCGTCCACCTTGATGTTGGCACCCATCCGCACCAACTCCTGCACGTGCATGAAGCGGTTCTCGAAGATGTTTTCCTTGACCACGCTCACACCCTCGGCCTGCGTGGCCAGCGCCATGTATTGCGCCTGCATGTCGGTGGGGAAGCCGGGGTACTCCTCGGTGGAGATGTCGGCCGCGCGCAGTCGCTCGCCGGCCCGCACGCGCACCACGTCGGGTCCAAGAATATCCACACGGACGCCGGCCTCTTCCAGTTTGGCGATCACCGCGCGCAGGTGAGCCGGGTTGCAGTTGGCCACAATCAGATCGCCGCCGGTGATGGCCCCGGCCACCAGGAATGTCCCCGCCTCGATACGATCGGGATTGATGCGGTAGCGCGCGCCATGGAGCCGGGTTACGCCCTGCACCCGGATGGTGGAGGTGCCGGCCCCCTCGATGTTCGCGCCCATGGCGGTCAGCAGGGCAGCGAGGTCAGGGACCTCGGGCTCCCGCGCGCAGTTCTCCATCAGGGTTTCGCCCTCGGCCAGCACGGCGGCCATCAGCAGGTCCTCTGTGCCGGTCACTGTGATCTTGTCGAAGACCAGGTGCGCGCCTCTTAGCCGGTCCGCGCGCGCCTCCAGGTAGCCGTGCTCCTGCGTGATGGTGGCGCCCATCTTTTCCAGGCCCTTGATGTGCAGGTCGATCGGCCTGCCGCCGATGGCGCAGCCGCCAGGCATGGCCACGCGCGCCATTCCGGCGCGACCCACCAGTGGACCGAGCACCAGGGAACTGGCCCGCATGGTTTTTACAATCTCGTATTTGGCTTCTGGGTCGGAGAGAGTGCGGCAGCGGCAACTGATGGTAGTGCCGTGCTCCGCGTTCCCATCGCCCAGCTCGACCTCGGCGCCCATGGAAGCCAGCAGGCGGCGCTCGGTCTCGATGTCGTGCACGTGGGGAATGTTTTCGAGCGTGACCTCGTCCTCGGTCAGAATCGCCGCGGCCATGCAGGGCAGCGCCGAGTTCTTTGCGCCCGAGACGCGGATGGTGCCCACCAGAGGATTGCCGCCGCGAATGACAAATTTATCCATGAGGAATGAGGAGCTCCTGACCCTCCAGTGTAAATCGAGGCGGCGAATACAGCGGAGATTTTGCTTGGGCTTTGCCACTGGCTGGGAATGGTTTCGGCACGCGAGCGGTTTGGCGCCGCCAGGCTGCATTCGAAACTGAAGACCCTGGTGCACTTCAGAGATGCCGAGATGATTGTCCCTGGGTATAAACTTTTACCGCATGCGGGAGTCCAACTTAACGACAACCCCCGGCATGACAATGGATGACTCCGGCCAAGGCTGAGGGGCTGCCACGTGGAAGTTTTCGAGGAAATTCCAGGGAGCCTCTGCGCGGGTTCCTTCCAGCAGGGGCGGCCTGATTTCGAAACTCAGGTACGGAGACCCTATATGGAATGCGGAACGAAGTCACTGGTATTCCTGTTGGCGGCTGTGGCGCTGCCGACTCTTACGGGGTGCAATGGCGCAAACATGGCGGTGCAGGGTCCAAACGACCCCATGCCGACTCCGGCCCCCGCTCCAACGCCTACCCCGACTACGCCCAACGAATGGGTGTGGGTGAGCGGAGCCGACACGGTCAGCCAGGCGGGAAGCTATGGAACGCTGGGTACGGCAGCCGCCGGCAATGTCCCTGGGGCGCGTGCCGGCGCTGTGAGCTGGACCGACGCGCAAGGCAATCTCTGGCTCTTTGGCGGCGCCGGTCCCATGGTGGGCGGAGGGTGCAATCAATTCGATCCGCTCTGCTGGGCCGGGACCAATTCCTATTACAACGATCTGTGGAAGTTTAACGGGAGTGAATGGACCTGGATGGGAGGTTCGAACGCTACCGATCAGCCAGGAAGCTACAGAACGCAGGGGGTCGCGGCTGCCGGCAATTCTCCGGGAGCGCGCCTGGGCGCCGTGAGCTGGCGGGATGCGGCCGGAAACCTGTGGCTCTTTGGCGGAACCGGCTACGACTCGGCCGGGGCCGCGGGCTATCTGAACGATCTGTGGGAGTACAGCGGGGGCGCGTGGACCTGGGTTGGCGGCGCGAAGGAGATCAACCAGGGCGGAACGTATGGAACGCAGGGAACGGCTGCGCCGGGCAATTTTCCGGGCGCCCGGGCCGACGCCATTGGTTTGACCGATGCATCGGGAAATCTGTGGCTCTTCGGCGGGCAGGGATGCGCCGACTTCTGCGGCGCATACATGAACGATCTGTGGGAGTTTACCGGGGGCCAGTGGACCTGGGTGAGCGGCTTTGACGTCTTCTTTCCCACCCAGCCCGGAGTCTACGGGACGCAGTGGACGCCTGCTCCCGGCAACGTTCCCGGGGGACGCTCCAATGCCTCCGGATGGCTGGATTCCTCAGGCAACTTCTGGGTCTTCGGCGGGGTCGGCTGGGGCTCTCAGACTACCAACGTGGCGGAATTGAACGACCTTTGGAGATTCAGCAAAGGCCAGTGGACGTGGATGGGCGGGCCGGACGAATCCTGGAGCGAAGTCGATCAACTGGGAATTTACGGAACGCAGGGGACCGCTGCCCCCGGTAACCTTCCCGGGTCGCGTGACAGCGGCATGAGTTGGACTGATGCGGAGGGAAATCTCTGGCTCTTCGGCGGGGAGGGTTTCAGCTCGGTTTATACCGCGACCTCGCCTTATATGAACGACCTGTGGAAGTACAGCAACGGCCAATGGACCTGGATGGATGGCTCGAACGTCGGCGGCAGGACGGGGACGTACGGAACTCTAGGCACTCCTGCCGCAGGCAACAATCCAGGAGGACGAGTGGGAGCCGCAACCTGGATTGATGCGTCCGGGAATCTCTGGCTCTTCGGCGGGTTGGGCGGTGACTCAGCTGGAAACCTGGGAGATCTCAACGACCTGTGGGAGTATCAGCCATAGAAGGAATTGAGTAAGGGCAGCCGTTGATTCGCGTTTCTCGTGAATCAGCGGGTTGTCCTATTCTCTGTCCGTTGCGAGAGCGGTGTGCCCCTACAGCTCCAGTACATTGTCGTCGACGGCCAGCCGCACATTGCCGTCGGATTTTGCCAGGCGGCGGACAGCCTCGGGCTTATCGACCTTGGCTTTGAGCATCACCAGGGCCACGGGAACGCTGCGACCGGCGCTTTTGATCGTCTGCACCGCGGTTTCCCGGTCGATTTTGCAGGCGCACATTAGGATGCGAATGCCGCGTTCGACCAGCTTCGAGTTCTGCATGTGTACGTTGACCATCAGGTTTTCGTACACCCAGCCCAGCCGGGTCATGGCGCCGGTGGTGATCATGTTCAGGATCATCTTCTGGGCGGTACCGGCTTTCATACGCGTGGAACCACAGATGACCTCGGGGCCCACTTCGGCAACGATGGCGATATCGGCGGCTGCGGCCAGAGGAGTCTCCTGGTTGCAGGTGACAGCGGCGGTATGCGCTCCGCGGGCGCGCGCATAGGCCACGGCGGCTACCACGTAAGGAGTGCGGCCGGAGGCGGAAAGCCCCACCACAAAGTCCTTGCGCGTGGGGCGGCGGCGGGCGATGTCCCGCTGGCCCAGCTCTTCGGAGTCCTCGTTGACCTCGACGGCCGAGGCCAGCGCCTTGGGTCCGCCGGCCATGATGTACTGCACCTGCCCCGGAGCCGAGGAGTAGGTGGGCGGGCACTCGGAGGCGTCGAGCGCCGCAATGCGTCCGCTGGAGCCGGCGCCGATGTAGATAAGCCGACCGCCGTCGCGCAGGCTGCGGGCAACCTGATCAATGACCTGCGCAATCTCCGGAATCGCCTTTTTGACCGCAACAGAAACCTTCGCATCCTCATGGTTGATGATGCGTGCGATCTCGAGTGCGGATTTGGTGTCAAAGCCTTGAGAAGCCTCGTTCTGGCTCTCGGTCGTCAGTTGTTGAAGCAGGGAGGCCTGGTCTTTCTTGGAGTCGTTGGTCTGTGCGCCGGCCGTCTCCTGCATGATCGAGCTGGTAAGCATCGCGTCTGTCCCCAATTTTTCATTGTATCTGGAAACCGGTCAAGTCCCGACAGAATTCTCCATGACGGTAATCGCCGCCAGCGCCACAAGTTGCGGACTTGTCAAAGCGCTTCACGAACAGCATCATGGAAAGCCGGCCTGACCTCGCGAATCAGCTGGCTCTGGCGGTCGGGCCAAGTGCGGTTGGAGAGCAGCGCAACGGCAACCCTGGCATCCAGGTCAATCCATAGCGAGCAGCCGCTGAAGCCCAGGTGCCCGATCGAGAGCGGTGAAAAATGCCGCCCCGATGAGGAGTTTTCAGAGGGCGTATCCCAGCCGAGTGCCCGCGAACTGCCCTCCGGGCCCTGCCGCTGGGCAAAGAACAGGACCGTCGCCGCGTCAAACAGGCGGGGCCTCGCGCTCTCCGGCTCTTTTTCGTGGCCGGCATCGAGAATCTCGCTTGCAAAGCGCAGCAAATCCGGCACGTTGGAGAAAAGTCCGGCGTGGCCGCCGGCGCCTTTGAGCAGCCAGGCGTTTTCGTCCTGGACCTCGCCCTGGATGCGGCGGTGGCGCAGGGCTGTGTCCTCTTCAGTGGGCGGAATCGACAGCCGGGCGGCGGGCGTGGGACAGAACCCCGTGGCAGCCAGCCCAAGCGGCTGAAAGACCTCACGGCGGACCCAGGTTGCGAGGTACTCGCGCGTGCAGACCTCCAGCGCCTTGGCGAGCAGAATGAAGCCTGGATCGGAGTACTCGGCGCGAGTACCCGGCTCTGCTTCGAGGGGCAATTCCAGGCAGGCGCGCAACAGCGCGGAAGGAGTGGTGACCGTACGAAAGAACTCCACGTAGCCGGGCAGCCCCGAGTTGTGCCCCAGCAGGTGGCGCAGCTTCACATGGCGAGCGTGCTCATCGCGAGCACGGCCCACCACAAAGCCGGGCAGCAGCTCGCCAAGAGGCGTACCGAGGTCGAGCAGGCCGCGCTGGTAAAGCAGCATGGCCGCGGCCGTGGTGGCCACTACCTTGGTGAGGCTGGCCACGTCGTAGATGGTCTCCGCGGAAACGGCGGGAGCGCCTTCGTCATAGGTAAAGTGACCCAGTGCATCCTGGAGGACGATTTCTCCGCCGGCCAGCACCCCAAAGGCGCAGCCGGGAAAGGCGCGGGCGGCGATTGCATCGTCCAGCATGCGGTAGACGGCGGCAAATCGGCTGCGGGGGCCGGCAGCGGAAGGGGCAGGCAGGGTGATTTCGGTCTCCATTGCTGTCTTGCATCGTAACGCGAATTGCCTTCCGCCGCGGTGGCAGCCGCCGCATTTCTCGTGACCATTTTTCGTATGAACCGGCGAATGAGGCTATCCTTGGATGCGGGCGGCGAGTCTATCGCAACGAGAGCTACTCCGGAGGATTTCATGCGTCTGCTGCACGGAACGTTGACGGCTGCAATCGTGTTTGGCTTGATGGCTGCGGCCTCCGATCGCGGTTCAGCCCAGGCGCCTGCCCAACCGGACGCTGCCGCGAGCACGCCGGCACAAGCGCCCGCAGCGCCGCCGTCCCCGGCAGACCAGGCGACCCCAGCGCCGGCCGCCGTGCAGGCTCCCGCTACGCCCGCCGACGGCTCATCATCTGCTCTGACGCCTGGACCGGCGAAGAAGACCTACACCGTCCCGGTCGGCACCAAGGTTCTGCTGCAATTGCGCAGCGCCATCAACACCAGGAGCGCCAAGCCCGGCGATGGGATATACCTCGCCTCGACTTTCCCGGTAGTGGCAGGGAACCGGGTCATGATCCCAGCCGGAGTTTACGTGCAGGGCGTGGTGGACCGCGTTGTTCGTGCTGGGCGCGTAAAGGGCAGGTCCCAGCTGGACATGCATTTCACCTCGATCATCTTTCCCAATGGCACGGTGGTTGAGATTCCGGGACTGGTGAACAACCTGCCCGGCGCGAAAAAGCAGTCGGTCAAGGATGATGGCGAGGGAACCATCGAACAGGAAGGGGACAAGGGACGCAATGCCGGCGAGGTGGCAAAGATTGCGATTCCAACCGGGGGTACGGTTGGGTCTATAGGCGGTCTGGGGGCAGGGCATCCCCTTGCCGGAGGCGTTGCCGGCATCGGGGCCGGGCTTGCCGCTGCTGGCCTGGTATCGCTTTTTACCCGCGGCGCCGACGTCAACATCGAGAGCGGAACACAGGTAGAGATGATCCTGCAGCGGCCACTCCTTCTTGAGGATGAGAACTTCGGCGGTACCGCGCCGGCCCTGGTTCCAGCAGCAAACCAACCCAAACCGCTCGAAAAGCCCAACCGCGCCCGCATCCTCTGCCCGCCCGGGGGCCTGGGCTGCGAGTAATCTAGAAGAGAGATGCAAACGGTACCCCACGACTCCCCCCTCCCAGTCCCCAACCAGACTGCGGCTTTTGCGGCAGACCCTGTCCAGCCGCAACTCAACCCTGCGCCCGCGCCGCCTCACAGGGCTGGCGGGATTGGGCTGTGGCTGCGCGATTTGCTGGTCTCCGCGGCCGCCTCGGTGCTGATCATCACCTTTCTTTACCAGCCCGTCCGCGTGGAAGGCACCAGCATGTTGCCGCAGCTCGAGGATCGCGACCGCCTGTTCATCAACAAGTTCGTCTATCGCCTCTCGGCTATCGAGCGTGGCGATGTGGTGGTCTTCCACTATCCGCGCGACCTGGAGAAAAGCTACATCAAGCGGGTAATCGCCCTGCCCGGAGACCGGCTGCGCATCGACCACGGCCAGGTCTGGCTCAACGACAGGCCGCAGCTCGAGAACTACGTGCCTGAAGAGTACCGCGACACCCGGTCGATGGCGGAGATCGTCGTTCCCGAGGACAGTTACTTCATGATGGGCGACCACAGATCCATCTCCTCCGACAGCCGCGAGTTTGGCCCCGTGGACCGCTCGCTCATCTACGGCAAGGCCGTCTTCGTCTACTGGCCGACAAGGGATGCGGGAGTGGTCCGGTAGGTCCGCCGGAAAACGCCCGGAATTCCACCGGCACAATCCCATCGAAGCCTGTTAGAATCGATAGAATCCACTCCTCGGAGAGGCGATGCAGGCAATCCTAGCGCTCGAAGACGGGCGCATCTTCCGTGGCCGCGGCTATGGCGCACCTGGCGAAAGCCAGGGCGAAGTCGTTTTCAATACTTCTCTTACCGGCTACCAGGAAATCGCAACCGATCCCTCCTATGCTGGGCAAATCGTCGTTCTCACCAACCCCCAGATCGGCAACTACGGCACCAACCGGGCAGACAACGAGGCGGCAAGGCCCTATATCGAGGGCCTGATCGTCCGCGAGTTCTCGCCCATCAGCTCCAACTGGCGCTCCGAGCAGGTGACCGACGAGTTCATGGAGCGGTATGCGGTGCCGGTGCTGGCAGAGATCGATACCCGCGCGCTGGTTCGCCACCTGCGCACTCAGGGCGTAATGCGTGGGGTGATTTCGACAAGTGTTTCCGAGCCCGAGGCGCTCGTCCAAAAGGCCAGAAGCATTCGCAAGATGGACGGGACTGACTTGGCCAGGGTGGTCTCGACGAAGGCTGTTTACCAGTTTGATTCCTCAGACAGACGCAACCAGTCGGACGACCCCTTTTTGACCGATGGGTTCATCCCGCACGAAGAGGTACAGAGGCGGCTGCTGCATGTGGCGGCGTACGACTTCGGGATCAAGCTCAACATTCTCAGGATGCTCGCCCGCGAGGGCTGCCGGGTGACGGTGGTTCCGGCCGAGACGACCGCTGAAGATGTGCTGGGGCTCAAGCCTGACGGTGTTTTTCTATCCAACGGGCCCGGCGACCCCGAGCCGGT
>Ga0182014_10004433_pt1 | contig 16117 bp, 11 predicted proteins | sample 612S2DmetaG_FD_120489 | JGI IMG/M metagenome (GOLD analysis project Ga0182014, IMG submission 120489) | Permafrost microbial communities from Stordalen Mire, Sweden - 612S2D metaG | ecosystem: Environmental > Terrestrial > Soil > Wetlands > Permafrost | place: Sweden: Stordalen | collected... | reverse complement strand
CGTCCGCGTTCTGCAGCGCATCCTGGCCCTGACCGCCGCGATCTGGCACAACGACACCACCGGCCAGCCCATCCGGCGCTCACTCACCGCCTTCGACCACTGACCTTGGAATAAGTCATCTAGTGCGCCTCCTGGGACCTTGGGCGCGACCGTGCGGGCCTCGCCGCCCGCTCCCACCGCGGATTCCTGCGATCCGGGGAGTGTGGGCCCGGGGGTGGGGGCACCGCAGCTTTGATTCGGCGCTCGTGCGCTGCAACCTCCGTGGCAGGACGGCACGAACCTCCGTGGCAGGACGGCACGTGCAGCAGGACATCCAGTTTGTCGGCTCCGGCGTCTATTCTCCGAGGGGCAGTTCCGGCCGGGTCGCCGGCGGAAGGCGGCGCTGATACGGGCGCCGCCTTGGGGGCGCCGCATGCGGGCGCCGCGGCCGGGTAAGGCAAGCGGGGCCAACCACGCGGCGCTGCCACGCGGCACTGAATGGAGGACGCGGGTGCCTGACGATGGCTTCGCTGTGCCGTCCGGCGGCCGGGAGGCTGCGCCGTCCGGCGGCCGGGAGGCTCTGATCCGGTCGGCCATCCACGACTGGCGTGACGGCCTGATCAACCTGACCGGTTCGAACCGGCTGCTCAACTTCAAGCCGAGCAGGACCGGCTCGGTGGAGCTGATCCGCCCGTCGTCAGCCGACGTCCTGGCCCGTCTCACCGGCCACGGGACGTATCAGTTCCGTGCGCTGCGACCGAACAAATCCGACGCTGAGCCCGGCTTGCCCGCACCGGTCACCACCGGACCCGACAGCGCCGCACCGTCCAGCACCGCGCCGTCCAGCGCCGCGCCGTCCAGCACCGCACCGGGCGTGCCGGCCGAGCCTGGAACCGGCCCAGTTTTGCCGAACGGACCTGGCGTCGGGCCCTCCGGGGAGCCGGGTGATCCACCCTCTGGCGAAAAGGGTGATCGGCCCTCGGGGGAAAAGGGTGATCGGCCCTCGGGGGAAACGAGTGATCGGCCCTCGGGGGAAACGAGTGATCGGCCCTCGGGGGAAACGAGTGATCGGCCCTCCGGGGAAACGAGTGATCGGCCCTCCGGGGAAACGAGTAATCCGCCTTCCGGGGAAACGGGTGATCCGGCCACGGGGGAACCGTACCCCCTTCCTCCGCCGGCGCCGGACACGCTGGATGCCGACACCGATCCGGACGAGCTGGCGTCCGCGCTGCGGTCGCTGTACCGGCGGTCCACCCAGGAGTACCTCGACCGGGGCCTCTCGGTCCTGTACCTGGCGTTCGGCACTCTGAGCTGGACCGATGAGGACCGCAGCCGCTACACCAGCCCGCTGCTGCTCGTGCCGGTCCGGCTGGAGCACAAGGGGCCGCGGCAGCTGCCCACGCTGGGAGCGCTGGAAGAGGACTGGGTCCTCAATCCCGCGCTGGCCCTGAAGCTCGGCCAGGGCGGAATCGACCTGCCCCGGGTCGACGACCTGGACGAGATCACGCTGGCCGGGATCCTGGACGCGGTGCGCGCCGCGGTCGCCACCCGGGAAGGGTGGCAGGTCAATGAGATGCTCGTGCTGTCCTGTTTCTCCTTCGCCAAGGAGGCGATGTACCGGGACCTGCTCGATCACGAGGACCTGATCGCCGCGCACCCGGCCGTGGCGGCCCTCGCCGCCGGTGCCCGCAGCGCGGATTCCTCCGAGTTCTACTTCGACGAGCTGCCCGACTCCGACGTTGACCGGGACGCCGCGCCGGAGCGCACCCCCGTCATCCTGGATGCGGACTCCTCACAGCGGGCCAGTATCGCCGCCGCGCTCGACGGCCGGTCGTTCGTCATGGACGGCCCGCCCGGCACCGGCAAGAGCCAGACCATCGCCAACATGATCGGCGTCCTCCTGCACGCCGGGAAGACCGTGCTTTTCGTCTCGGAGAAGGCCGCGGCGCTGGACGTGGTGCGCGACCGGCTCGACGCCGCCGGGCTGCGCGCCTACCTGCTCGAGCTGCACTCCCATAAGGCGACCCGCAAGCAGGTCGCGGTCGCGCTGGGCGAGGCACTCGACAACGTGCCCGTCGCTCCCGCGCCGATGCCGCTGATGGAGGTCAACGCCGCACGCGAACGGCGTGAGCAGCTGAACGCCTACGCCGGTGCCATGAACCGCCCGCGCCAGCCGTTCGGCTGCTCCCTGCACGACGTTCTCGGGATGATCGCCCAGCTGCACGACGTTCCCGCGGCCCCGGTGGCCGGGGTTGCCCCGGTGGACCTCACCGTCGAGCTTTTCGGCGACATCAAGGCCGCCGCCGCGAAACTGGCCGGCGCGTGGCGGCCGGCGGCCCAGGGGCAGTCGTTCGTATGGCGTGGTGTAACCGAGAAGGGATCGCTCGACTCCGTTCTCTACCGGGCCGGATCATCGCTGGGCACGCTGGCGGGCGTCGCCCAGATGAACCGGGCGCTGGCCGAGACGGTCGGGCTGACCCGCCCATCGGACGCGGATGCGCTTGCTCACCTGCTCGCCCATCTGTCGGCCCGGCCCGAGGGCCTGCCCGCTGACTGGCTGACGGTGAGCAGCCTCGACGCCGCCGACGCCGCCGTGGCCGAGGTTGCCGATCAGCTCGCGCAGATTACGGCGCGCGAGGCTGATGTCACCCGGGCCGGCAACGTCCCCTGTTCGGCCGTACCGGCATCGAGCGCCCTGCCCGATCCTGGCGATCAGGCCCTCATCGTCCTGGTGCCGCCCCCCGTCGAGATCGGCGGCCTGTCGGCGGTGCAGATCACCGCGCTCGCGGAGGTGTTCGAGGCCGAGGCGAACATGCTCGAAAAGCGGCTCGGGGCCCTGGCCGGGCTGGCGAGCATGCTCGGCCTCCGCACTCCGTCAACGTTCCGCGAGGCGGACGACCTGCTCATACTGGCCACTCTCACCCGGGAGGCGCTGCGGCCCGAGCGGGCCTGGCTATCGCCCTCCGGCGTAGCCGCGGCGCGCGAGGCGGCCGGCCGCCTGCACGCCGCCCGGCAGGCTCTGGCCCGCGCGGAAGCGGACGCGGGCCCCTACTACACGCCCGCCGTGCTCCAGCATGATGTGGAGGGCCTGGCGCAGCGGTTCGAGAGCAGTGAGCGTCACCGGCTGGGCAGACTGTCCGGCGAGTACCGGGCGGATAGGAAAGCCGTCGCGGCCTTCACCCAGGAATCGGTCGGCAGGGACGAGGCGTATCGCTTCCTCGGCCTGGCTGTGGCCTGGAAGAGAGCCGCCGGGGAATTCGCCGCCGCCCAGGCCGCCTCCGCCTCCATCCTGGGCCGCTACGACGGCGGTGCGTCCACGGACTTCGACCGGCTGAACGGTGCTCTCGAGGTCGCGGCGACCGCCGTCCGCCGGGCCCGCGGCCAGGACCTGAGCCGTTTCGGCGACTGCGCCGCGCCGGATGCGCCGTTCAATCCGGTCATCGCGAAGGCCGCGGGCGATATCGGCCGCGACCTGACGGCCTGGAAGGCCACCCTGGCGTTCGGGCAGGCGGCGGCGGCCCCTCCGGACCTGCTCGGCGGTCCGATCCGGGACGCGATCGAGTGGCTCCGCGCCCACCTCGGCCCGCTGGCCGCGGCGGCCGCCTTTACCGCGGCCGTCAGCGGCGCGGTGGGCCGGCCACTCGATGCCGGCCAGGCCCGCCATCTGGCGGCCCGGCGGGACATGGCGGACGCCGTCCGCGCACGTCTCGCCGGCCGGGCGGGCCATTTCGGCGACACGTTCGGCGCCATGTACGCCGGTGAGCGGACGGATATCGTGGCGGTCAGGCTCGCTGTCGAGTGGGCGCGGCTGCTCCGCACCATGATCAATGGCACCGACGCGCCGCTCACCCCCGCCCAGGTCAAGGTGACGGACGGCGCGATTCCCGATACCCAGCTCGCGGCCGCGGCGGAGGCGTGGAAGCGCAGCCGGGACGCTCTGCTGGTGGCCTTCGACGACGGCCGGCGCCAGGATCTGGCCGCCGAGCTCGACGACTACGACGAAGCCGCGGATCTGATCGCCGCCCTGCGCGACGAGACCGGCGGCCAGGACGAATGGCATGCCTACCGCGACGCCCGGACCGTGCTGGCCGCCCACGGCCTCGATGGGGCGGTCGAGTTCTGTATTTCCGAACGGATCCCGGCCGGGCAGATAGCCGCGGTGATCGAGCGGGCGCTGCTGACGGAGTGGGCCGAATACCACCTCGGAACCGATCCTGATCTGTCCGTCGTCCGCGCGGCTGACCGGGACACGCTGGTCGGTGAGTACCGGAAACTGGACCGCGCGCTCATTTCCGCGGCGACCGGGACCATCATCCGGGCCTGTAATGCGCGACGTCCCCGCAGCGACGTCGGTGAGGCCGCGATCATTCACCGCGAGGCCGAGAAGAAGAAAAAGCACATGCCGGTGCGGACCCTGCTGGAGCGGTCCCGTCACGTCACCCAGGCCATCAAGCCCTGCTTCATGATGTCGCCGCTGGCCGTCAGTCAGTACCTGCCCGCCGGCCTGCGCTTCGACGTGGTCGTCTTCGACGAGGCCAGTCAGGTCAGCCCCGGCGACGCCATCAACTGCATCTACCGCGGCTCCGCCCTCATCCTGGCCGGGGACCAGAAGCAGTTGCCGCCGACGAACTTCTTCGCGGCTGCCCTGGCCGATGACGAGGACGAGTGGTCCGAAGATTCCGGCGACGCCGCCGACTTCGATTCGATCCTCGATCTCGCCAAGGGGTCCGGCGCCTATCGCAGTCTCACGCTCCGCTGGCACTACCGGTCCCTGCACGAGGCGCTCATCGCGTTTTCCAACGCCGCCTTCTATAAGGGGCAGCTCGTCACCTTCCCCAGCAGGCACAGCGACGGGCCCGACGTCGGCGTCGAACTCTTCCACGTCGACGGGACCTACCGGCGCGGAACCTCCCGGGACAACCCGGTCGAGGCGGCCAAGGTGGCCGAGCGCGTGCTCCACCACTACGACACGCGCCCAGGCCTCAGCCTGGGCGTGGTGACGTTCAGCGAGGCTCAGGCCGCGGCGATCGAAGCCGCCGTCAGCGGTGCCCGTCAGGACCGTCCCGACCTGAACCGGTTCTTCGGCGAGGACGACCGGCTGCGCGGGTTCTTCGTCAAGAGCCTCGAATCCGTCCAGGGAGACGAGCGGGACGTACTGATCTTCTCCATCGGCTACGGGCCGGACGAAAACGGGAAGATCACCATGAATTTCGGTCCGCTGAACCGGCAGGGCGGCTGGCGGCGGCTCAACGTAGCCATCACCCGCGCCCGGTACCGGAACGAGATCGTCGCCAGTATCCGCGCGGGAGACATCCCCGAATCGGTCACGGCCGAAGGCCTGCGGCACCTGCGCCACTATCTCGACTACGCCGAGCGCGGCCTGCCGGCCCTGGCCCTGGCCACCTCCACGGGCGGCGACGCGGAATCCCCGTTCGAAGAATCGGTCATCAGCGTCATCCGTTCCTGGGGCTATGAGCTCGTCCCGCAGGTCGGCACCGCCGGATACCGCATCGACGTCGGCGTCTGCCACCCCGAGCACCCCGGCGTCTACGCCCTCGGCGTCGAATGCGACGGGTACCAGTACCACTCCTCCAGGGTCGCCCGGGACCGGGACCGGCTGCGGGAGAAGGTCCTGCGCGGGCTCGGCTGGAACCTGTACCGGATCTGGGGGACCGCCTGGTACCGCGACCGCCACGGCGAAGAGCGCAAGCTCCGTTCCGCCATCGACCAGGCCATCGCGGCTCCCATCCACGGGCTGCTGAGCAGTGCGGGGCCGGTGGGGGAGGACAGCCGGCCGCCCGTCGTGACGGAGGCGGCCACCTTCGAGGAGGACCCGGCGTGGGCCGCCCCGTACGTGATCGCCGACGTTCCGCCGCTGGCCCAGTGGGTCGATCCCGCCCTGCCGGGCAGCGCGTACAGCATGGCCCCCGGAGTCCAGGCCGTCGTCACCGCGGAGGAACCCGTCCACCTGACGGTCCTGCATCAGCGGCTGAAGGACGCATGGGACATCGGCCGCATCGGCCCGCGCATCCGCGCGAATATCAACGTGGCCATCCAGGCGGCCGGCGTGCTCTGGGACGGTGACTTCGTGATCCTGGCCCGCCCGCCGCTCGTGACCGTCCGGGCCCCCACCGAGGACTGCCACCGCGACGTAGACCAGGTCCACGACGAGGAACTGACGCTGGCCCTCGTCAACCTCGTCCGCGACGCGGGCGGGATCAGCCGCGATGCGCTCACGGCGAGGGTGGCCCGTCTCTACGGCTGGACCCGCCGCGGCCCGGACATCACCGCCCGCCTGCACACCCTCATCGACCGGCTTCTCGCCGACAGCGCCCTGACCGGAAACGCGGACAACCTCACGCTGGCCGGCTGAGCGGGCCCAGCGGAGCGTCGCACGATAGCAGCGGTCACGGGCCGCTAGGATGCATCGGTGTCAGTGGAGAGGCGAACCCGGCTGATCCTCACTTGTGGGGTCATCAGCGCCATCCTCGCCGCCCTCATCCTCAACGCCTGCACGTCGTCGTCCGCCTCTCCGCATACGGGCACAACGGCCACGCCGTCGGCATCAGGATCGGCATCGGCCCGGCCCTCCGCCAGCCCTTCACCTGCCGTGCCCGCGAACGGTACCGCCGGGACGTACCAGGTCGGCCAGCAGGAGATGACCTTCACCGAACCGGCCCACAATGGCCCAACCGGTCAGCCCCTCCCGGCGCGCGCCCTGCCGACCATGATCCAGTACCCGCTGGCCCGGGGCTCGGCCACCCAGCCGGCCCCGGGCCCCCGCCCCTTGATCGTGTTCGCGCCTGGATTCATGCAGTGCGTCGCCGCCTATGACGACCTCCTGCAGACGTGGGCCAGCGCGGGTTACGTCGTCGCGGCGGTTACGTTCCCGCAGACTAACTGCCAGCTCGGTGACGCCAGCGCGGACGAAAACGACCTGGTGAACCAGCCACAGGACATGTCGTACGTGATCAGCAGCCTGCTGCAGCTCAGCGCCCAGCCCAGCGGCCCGCTGTCCGGCCTGGTGAACCGCCAGGAGATCGCCGCGGCCGGCCAGTCCGACGGCGGCGACACCGTGGCGGCCCTCGTGGGCAACACCTGCTGCACGGAACCCCTGGTGCGAGCCGCGGCCGTGCTCTCCGGCGCCGAATTGGCTTCGATGCCCGGGCAGTACTTCGCAAAGAGCACACCGCCGATCCTGTTCACGCAGGGCAACGCGGACACCGTCAATCTGCCCTCGGACAGCATCCAGCTGTACAGCGGGGACGGGACCGGCGTCCGGTACTACCTGAACCTGCTCGGCGCGAGCCACCTGAGCCCGTACGAGGTAAGGACCCCGGCGGAGCAGGTCGTCGCCCGCGTCACCCTGGCCTTCTTCAACGGGTACGTCCTCGGCCAGGCCGCTGGCCCGGCGGCGATGTCGCAGGCCGGCAACGTCGGCGGGACCGCCGCCCTGGTCAGCGGCGGCCATGTCCCGCGCGACGCGGGCTGATCAGCGCCCGGCCGCCTCCCGGCGCGGCACCTACCCCGTCCTGCTCAGCACCGACCGGACGTACTCCGCGCTCGTCCTGACGTCCGCCACCGGCCCTTCCCCGGCCGGCTCCCCGCTCAGGATCGTGTCCTGCTCCAGCACGAACCAGCCCCCGTACCCGTGCCGGCCCAGCGCGGACACGATCGCGTCCACGTCAACGTCGCCCGTGCCCAGCGGCCGGTACATTCCCTCCCGAACGCCCTCGCTATACGTCATCCGCCCCGACCGGACCTTCGCCGCGATGGAGTCGTTGACGTCCTTCAGATGGGTGTGCGCGATCCGCCCCGGGACCTGCCGGGCCAGCTCGGCGGGGTCGGTCCCGCCGATCAGCAGGTGCCCGGTATCCAGGCAGAGCGCCACCGACGAGCCCTCGAGGACCCGCTGAACCTCGTAGCCGTTCTCCACCATCGTCCCGACGTGCGGGTGCAGGACCGCGAGGATGCCGTGCCCGGTGGCCAGCGCCCCGAGCCGGTCCAGGTTCCGCAGCAGCGTGGCCCAGCCGTCCTCGTCCAGCGCGGGACGGGCGTCGTATCCGGTCAGGCCGCTGTCGGCGGAGAGCACCAGCGTCCCCGATCCGGTGTCGGCGTATCCGGACAGGACATTCTGGATCTCGGGTACGGGGTCATGACCCGGCACGTGCAGGACGACCGGGACGAAACCGCCGACCGAGGCCAGGTGATGCGCCCGCAGGACGGACGCCGCGCGGCTGGCATCGTCCGGCAGAAAACCCGCCGGTCCCAGTTCGGTCGCGACCAGGCCGACCTGCGTCATCTCGGCCAGTACCCGCTCCGGGCTGAGCTGGTATCCCCATCCGGGCACCTCGCACACGCCCCACGAGATCGGCGCCCCGGCGATCCGGCCCGCCCCCGCGCCCCCCGCACCCGAGCCGCCCGCCCCCGCGCCCCCCACGCCAGCGAAACCCGCCGCGCTCATGCCCGCGTCCTCTCCTGCTGCGCCGCGAGCTCCGCCCGGAGCCGCGCCACGTCCCAGTCCTCCTCCACCGCCTGGCTCAGCAACTGAGCCTGCGACTGCGGGGCCAGGCCGCCAATGGGCTGGTCACGATCCAGGTTGGTGGGGAACGGATACCCCTCCGCCACCACCGCGATCAGGTTCCGCGCCGCGCGCCCGGTGGCGGGAAGCGCCTTCAGCGCGGGGAACACCGCGGTGCAGATCGCCGTCGTGTCCACGCTCTCCATGGCCCGGCCGAACGCCGAGGACACCTGCAGCAGGTTGGCCGTCCGCCTGATGCCGGCCGAGCGGTTCGTTCCGGCCCCGTGGAACAGCGCGGGGCTGAAGAACGCCGCGTCGCCCTTCTCCAGCGGCAACTGCACGTAGTGCGTGTTGAAGTACTCGATGAACTCGGGGGAGTGGTAGGCGATGTAGCCGGGCCGGTACTTCTGCGAGTGCGGGAGGTACATCGTCGGCCCGCTCTCCACCGGCATGTCGCAGTGCGCGACCGCCCCCTGCAGGGTCAGCAGCGGCGACAGCAGGTGCACCGGCGCGGGGTAGGCCAGCGCCTGCTCCCGGTCCATGAAGCCCAGGTGGTAGTCGCGGTGCACCACCTGTGCCTGGCCGCCGGGGTTGACGACGTTAGGCTGTGACGTCACCTGATAGTTCGGCCCGAGCCAGGCCTCACTGATCAGCGCGAGGATGTCGTTGGCGTAGTAGTCGGCGAAGACCCCGGGCGCGCAGAGCGCGAACTTGCCCAGCGCGCCCCAGATGCGGTCGTTGGCGCCGGGCTTGGCGAAGTGGTCGCCGCCGGCCAGCCCGGTCGCCTTCTGCTCCTCGATCAGCTCGGCGAAGACCTCGGTGGCCCGGTCGACGACGTCCGCGGCGAACGCTCGCCTGAACACCACGATGCCCGGGCCCTCCAGCAGCGCGCGCGCCAGTTCCGCCTGTACCTCCCGGCGCCCGCCGGGGACCCCTACGGCTCGGGACAGCCGCTCGCCGTAGCTGAGCACGTTCCGCTCCATGGCGTCGGCGTGCGGGTAGTCATCCAGCCGGGTGGCCTGCTCGACCAGCGGCCGGAAGTCCTCCAGTCGGCCGTCGGCCGAGGTGAACCAGCCCGGCGAGGGGGGCGAATTTACTGAGGTCGTGGGCGCAGTCATCGTCGTGCGGGCCTTTCCAGCGGGAACTCTCTCTGACCTCGACACTAGGCCGCCACGCCGCTCGGGCAAGGTTGAAAAACCCTCAATTTCCCCTCATGATCGTGCCCATGACCGGAGCCCTCCTATGACCGGGATGCGCCCATGACCGGAACGTTCCGCATCCGCGAGATCGCCGCGCAGGCCGGGCTCAGCCAGGCGACCGTCGACCGGGTGCTGCACCAGCGCGGCGGGGTGCGGGCCAGCACCGTCGAAGAGGTGCAGCAGGCCATCGCCGACCTGGAGCGGCAGCGCTCCCAGCTGCGCATCGCGGGCCGGACGTTCATGGTCGACGTGGTGGTCCAGGCGCCGGCCCGCTTCTCCGTGGCCGTGCGGACGGCCCTGGAGGCCGAACTGCCCGGGCTGCGGCCGGCCGTCATTCGCTCCCGCTTCCATCTGCACGAAGGTGCCTCGGTGACCGGCGCCGTCGCGGCGCTGGACTGGATCGCCGGGAAGGGTTCACACGGCGTCATCCTCAAGGTCCCCGACGTGCCCGAGGTCCTCGACGCCGTGCACCGGGTGACCGCCGCCGGCATTCCCGTGGTCACCCTGGTCACGGACCTGCCGACCAGCGCGCGGGCCGCCTACGTCGGCATCGACAACCGCGCCGCGGGCGCGACCGCGGCGTATCTGCTGAGCCAGTGGCTGGGGGACCGGCCCGGCGACATTCTGGTCGTGCGCGGCAATAGTTCGTTCCGCGGCGAGGACGAGCGCGAGATGGGGTTCCGCGGGACCCTGCGGAACAGCGTCCCGCGGCGGGCCCAGGTCGACGTGGTGGACGACGAGGATCGCGCCGGGGAACTGGCCGGCAGCGTCCGGGTGGCGCTCGAGGCCCACCCGGCGATCCGCGCCGTGTACTCGATGTACGCGGGGGCCGGCGGCAACACCGCGGTGCTGGACGCGTTCGGCGCGCTCGGCCGGCCGTGCGCGGCGTTCGTCGCCCACGACCTCGACGGGGAGAACGCCCCGCTGCTGCGGCAACGGTGGCTCACCGTGGTCCTGGAGCACGATCTGCGGCACGACCTGCGCCGCGCCTGCCAGGTGATCATGCAGGTGCAGCACGCCCTGCCCGGCCCGATCATGGCGCGCCCGTCCAGCGTCCAGGTCGTCACGCCCTACAACGTGCCGCCCGCGCTGACCCCCCGCGACTGAGCTGACCCCCCGCGACTGACCGGGCGGCCCGTCAGTCGAAGGCGCCCTGCACCTTCTGGTCCCAGTCGATCACCGAGCCGGTCACCACCCCGCTGCGGTCCGACAGCAGGAACACCACGAAGTCCGCGATCTCGTCGACCTGCGCGAGCTTGCCCATGGGCAGTTCCTTGGCCGCGCGCTCGCGCCAGTCATCGCCGGCGGATGACGATGGCCCGCCCCCGCCGCTACCGCAGATGATGAGCGCCCCGCACCCCGCCCGCAAGACCAGAAAACCCTCAAAAAGACCTCAGGGCCGCATCGCCTGCACCAGCCCCGTTCCCACCGGCATCACCGGTGCCGCGGTGTCCGCCGCCTTTCACCCAGTTCTTTGTCCTTAACGGACCTACGATGGGCGGCCGTGCCGTGCGGGCGTGATCTGCCTGCCCCGGCCGTTCCATCCCGCCAGGGAGCGGGTTACGGCGAGGCGATCGTTACCGGCCCAGCGACCCCGGGCCGAAGGCCCGGGTGAGCGGCCGGTGCTATCGGCGAGCACCGCAGCAGGACCTACGGCGAGGCGATCGCTACCGGCCCAGCGAACCGGGCCTTCAGGCCCGGTGAGTGGCCGGTGTGTCGGCGCAGTACCACCGCGGGGCGCGGAGCGCATGCGGGGGGTTCCGGGGGGTCGCCCCCCCGGGCCAGCACCGCTCAGGCCCTGACGCCGTAGCCGCCCAGGGACGGCTCGAGCAGGTCAAAGGCCCGGCGGGCGGCCGCCGCGAGCACCTGACAGATCTCGTCGCGCGGCTGGCCGGCCAGGCTGCGCCTGGCGCCTTCCGCGAACAGCACCCGGTGAACCGACGCGAGCTGGGCGGCCACGATCCGCTGCTGCGCGTCGTCCACGCCCGTCTCGGCGGCGATGGCGTCGCCGAGCGCCTGCTCGCACAAGTCGGCGATCTCCCGGCCCCGGCTGGTGAGCACGGGGCTGCTGCGGACCATCCGGGCGAACGTGGCGGTGGGCACGCCGAGGGTAACGTCGCCCGCGGCGATCCGCTCGGCGTAGTCACGGCGGATCGCCGCGAGCAGGCTCTCGCCGGGCGCGCGCGCGGCGGCGGCATCGGCCAGGCTGCGGATGATCACCTCGGCCCGGTCGAAGACCAGGTCCTCCTTGCGCGGGAAGTAGTTCGTCACGGTCATCTTCGACACCCCGGCTGCGTCGGCGACCTGGGAGATCGTCACCTCGTCGAAACCCTTGGCCGCGAACATCGCCATCGCGATGCCGGAGATGGCCCGCCGGGCCTCCTGCTTCCGGCGCTCCCGCAGTCCCGTGGCCATGCTGTCACGCTAGCACCAAAATTATGCCGGACATAAAATTAGGTGTGACATAAAATTATGTCCAACCTAGCGTGGGCCCATGACCACAGCGCAGAGCACGGCGGCGGCGCCCACGACCGGCCGCGCCACGGCATCACGGTACGGCGGGAGCCAGTGAGCGCGCGCCGCGACCGCCCCGAGCCAGAACTGGGAGCCCGGTCGGCATCGCGGTGATCGGTACCGTGCTATTCGGCACGGTCAGCGTCCGGCCCGGCCCGGACGGCCCGGCGCGCGCGTTCACCCACGGTGCCCAGCTCGCCGTGCTGGCCAGCGTGGCCTTCGTGCTCGTCGCCCTGCTGCGGAACCTCATGCCGGACGCCGGTGGGCCGGCGCTTTACCGCCCGCCGCGCATACCATCGGGTTATATCCCGGACTACGCGTCGAGGGAGCACGAATCATGGGCACAGCCGACAGGGACGACTATCCGCCCGGCGGCCTCCGGGTATCTGACGCCGACCGCGACCGCGCGCTGTCCGAGCTGAGCGAGGCCTTGCAGGCCGGCCGGATCACAGCCGACGAATTCGACCAGCGATCCGGGCAGGTCCTGCGCGCCCGCACCGGGAAAGAACTGACCGCCCCGCTCGCCGACCTGCCGCTAGATCGCGCCCCCGCGGCACGGGCCACCGCCCCCGAACGAGCCGGGCGCGCCCCCTTCACCGGGATCACGATCGGCGCGACCGCCGCCGCCGCCGCCTTCGCCGCCGTCGCCGCGGCGAACGCCCTGAGCAGCGGCCCCAGCCTTGCGCAGCGCGAGTTCCTCCGGGAAATGGCGGCCCGCCATGGTATGTCGATCCCTGCTGTCCCCGCCCCGGGCTTCGACTGGGCCGGCACGATAACACCAGCAGCAATCGCCGTACTGCTCGTCGTGCTGATCGTCTTCCTGCGCGTGACCCGCGCCGGCCGCCACCCCTAACCCGGAGCGCCCGCCCGCCCGCCCGGACCCCGCTCCGAGGGGTCTGCTACATGGTCCCGAAGGTCCCGCGCCACGGGGTTACGGGCCTGGGTTCCGGGCGGTAGTAGCGGCTGGACGTCCCGGTGAACAGGAGCACGGTCGCGGCCAGGGCGATGAGCCATTCCACGGAGCCGGCGATCAGGTCGGCCGGAGCGTACGCGGCCGAATCCTGGCCTATCGCGATGATCATGCTCAGGCTCATCGCGGCGAAGTCCGCCATGAGGGCGATCCTGGCCCGGTCCACTGCTCCGCACGATGTCACAGGCCATTCGTCACGGCGATTTCGGGCCCTTTAGCCGTGGTCAGCGGCGTATCGGTGCCCAAGGGTGTCACTAGGCCCGCATCGGCGCCCGGATTCGGTGCAGCACTCCCGATTTACCGGAATGGATGGTGCTGCGAGTAAGGATCGGCGTACCGGTGCGCTCACCTTGGAGGGCACGATGGCCGATCTGAACTCCATGCTGGCGCGAACGGTAGCCGATCACGGCGAGCGTCCGGCCATCCGCCTGGACGGCCTCGTGCTGTCCTACGCGCAGCTGTACGACGCCGCGGGCCGCCTGGCATCGGTGCTGAAATCCCTGGGGGTATCGGCGGGCGACCGGGTGGCGGTCATGCTGCCCAACGTGCCGGCCTTCCCGATCGTGTTCTTCGGCGCTCTCGGTGCCGGGGCGGTCGTGGTGCCGATGAACCCACTGCTCAAGAGCCGTGAGATCGCCTACTATCTCGGCGATTCCGGCGCTAAGGTCCTCTTTGCCTGGCCCTCCGCGGCCGACGAAGCGGCCAAGGGGGCTGCGGAGGCCGGCGTGCAGATCATCGAGGTGCCCGAGCCGGACCTGGCCACGCTGCTGGCCGGCCAGGTGGCGGCGGCGCAGTGGGCAGCACCGGCGGCCGAGGACGACGCCGTGATCCTTTACACCTCCGGCACCACCGGCAAGCCCAAGGGCGCCGAGCTGACACACGCGAACCTGTACCGGAATGCCGAGCTGACCGCGGTCACCCTGCTGCAGAACGGACCCGATGACGTCGTGATGGGCTGCCTGCCGCTCTTCCACGTTTTCGGGCTGACCTGCGGGCTGAATGCGACGCTGTTCGGCGGCTCGAGCCTGACCCTGCTGCCCAGGTTTGACCCTGGCCGGGCCCTGCAGATCATCGGCCGGGACAAGGTGACGATCTTCGAGGGTGTGCCGACCATGTACGCGGCGATGCTGCACCATCCGGACGGCGCGCAGGCGGACGTCTCGTCCCTGCGGCTGTGCATCTCAGGCGGCGCGGCCCTGCCGGTGGAGATCCTGCGCGGGTTTGAGGAAGCTTTCCACTGCATGATCCTCGAGGGCTACGGGCTGTCCGAGACATCGCCGGTAGCGTCCTTCAACCACCCGGACAGGGTACGTAAGCCCGGCTCGATCGGCACCCCGATCGCCGGCGTGCACATGCGCGTGGCCGACGCCGACGGTAATGACGTGCCGGCCGGCGAGGTCGGCGAGATCGTCATCGCCGGTCACAACATCATGAAGGGGTACTGGCACAAGCCGGAGGCCACCGCCGAGGCGATGATGAAGGGGGAAGGGGAGGCGGGTGGGGGCTGGTTCCGGACGGGTGACCTGGCCAGGGTCGACGAGGACGGCTACTTCTACATCGTGGACAGGAAGAAGGACACGATCATCCGCGGCGGTTACAACGTCTATCCGCGCGAAGTCGAAGAGGTCCTGTACGAGCACCCGGCCGTGGCGGAGGCAGCCGTCGTCGGGTTCCCGCATGACGAGCTCGGCGAGGAGATCGGCGCGGCCGTCCAGCTCAAGCCGGGCGAGACCGTCACGGCCGAGGAACTGATCGCCTTTGCCAGGGACCGGATAGCGCCCTACAAGTACCCGCGGCATATCTGGATGGTGCCAGGCCTGCCCAAGGGCCCGACCGGCAAGATTCTGCGCCGCGAGGTGCAGGCACCGCGGGACGCCCGATGACCGCGGCGACGGAGCAGATGATCACTGTTGACGGCCAGGACCTGCGCGTGGCCGTCCGCTACGGCCAGCCCGGGGTGACCCCGCTGCTGATCATCAACGGAATCGGCGCCAGCCTGGAACTGCTGCAGCCGTTCGTCGATGCGCTCGACCCTGACAAGTCAGGCGACGTGATCAGGTTCGACGTCCCCGGCGTCGCCGGGTCGCCCCTGCCCGGCCGCCCGTACCGTTTCAGCGGGCTGTGCAGGCTGATCGCCAAGATGCTGTCCGCGCTCGGGTACGGCCAGGTCGACGTGCTCGGCATCTCCTGGGGCGGCGGGGTCGCGCAGCAATTCGCGGTGTCTCAGCGGTCGCGCTGCCGCCGTCTGGTGCTGGTCAGCACGGCAACCGGTGCGACCATGGTGCCGCCCAAGCCCAGTGTGCTGCGGCAGATGGCCGGACGGCAGCGTTACGTGGACAGCGGGCATCTTGCCCGCGTCGCCCCCGACCTGTACGGCGGATCGGCGCGAGCCGAGCCCGAGCGGGTCGGCGGGGCTATGCACGGCAGCAACCAGCTCGGGCCCGGACGCGGCTATGCCTATCAGCTGGCGGCATCGTTTGCCTGGTCGAGCCTGCCGTTCCTGCCGTGGCTACGGCAGCCAACCCTGATCATGTCCGGTGACGACGACCCGATAATCCCGCTGGCCAACGCCAAGATGATGCACCGGCTGATCCGCGGTTCGCGCTTGCACATTTTCCACGGCGGCCATCTCGGCCTGGTCGCCGAGGCAGCTGAGCTGGCACCAGTGGTCCAGGAATTTCTGGCCGCGGGCCCGACGGGATAACACCTCGGACCACCAGTCCGGGCCCGCGTTTCTCACCGCGGACGGGGACAGGCCCAGGGGCCCGGAGCCGGCCAGGATCAGTCCGGTCAAGGGCATGCGGAGCCATTCAGACGGTGACGGCCGCGAAGCAGCCACCCGTATGAGGCGTTTTACCGCTGACTGGCTTCCCGTCGCCCACCGGTGGCTGGCTGCGGGCTCGCCGAAGGGCTGGCTGCGGGCTCGCCGAAGGG
>Ga0182014_10004432_pt1 | contig 16119 bp, 13 predicted proteins | sample 612S2DmetaG_FD_120489 | JGI IMG/M metagenome (GOLD analysis project Ga0182014, IMG submission 120489) | Permafrost microbial communities from Stordalen Mire, Sweden - 612S2D metaG | ecosystem: Environmental > Terrestrial > Soil > Wetlands > Permafrost | place: Sweden: Stordalen | collected... | reverse complement strand
GGGCCCCGGCCGGCTCCCCTGGGGCGAGCCGCTGTCCCAGTGCGGTCTGGACCGCCGGCTGGGCGACGCGGCGGCCAGGCTGGTCGGCCGGGTGCTGGAGCGTCTGTTCCGAGATCAGCCGGATGGGGTCCACCTGGTGGCAATGAGGGGCGCTCGGCTGCGTTTTCGGGTGCATTCCCACCCCAAGGCGGCCGGCCTGACCCTGGCCGCTTCAGTCAGGGCCGCCTACGTGGACAACCTCGGGTTCCCCGCCGAGCCCGAGATCGGCAAAGGTTAGACTTGACAGAATTATTCTCGACAAGCTAACCTTCTGCTATCGCCGCGGCCCGGCCGCCGAGCGATCAGCAGCCATCTCGAGGTCCTCCGTTGTCCATGCCCCAACCCGTGATGCACCTTTCCCAGCGCGCCAAGCTGGCCATCGTGGCGGCGGTGATGCTGGGGCTCTTCCTCAGCGCCCTGGACCAGACCGTCGTGGGGACGGCCCTGCCCACCATCGTGACCGACCTGGGCGGGAACAACCTCTACGTGTGGGTGGTCACCGCGTACCTGCTGACCAGCACCATCACCGTGCCCATCTACGGCAAGCTCTCCGACCTCTTCGGACGCAAGCTGCTTCTGATCATCGGCATCGGGCTGTTCCTGGTCGGCTCCGCCCTCTCCGGGCTCTCCCAGAACATGACCGAGCTGATCCTGTTCCGGGGCCTTCAGGGCCTGGGCGCCGGCGCCCTCTTCCCGATCGCCCTGGCGGTCATCGGTGACCTCTTCACCCCCCGCGAGCGGGGCAAGTACCAGGGCTTCTTCGGGGCCGTCTTCGGGCTCGCGTTCTTGGTGGGGCCCTTCCTGGGCGGCTGGATCACCGACAACATCAGCTGGCACTGGGTCTTCTACGTCAACCTCCCGATCGGGATCATCGCCCTGGCGGTCATCGCCACCCAGCTTCCCAACCACAAGCGGGAGGGGGCCAGCCCCTCGATCGACTACCTGGGCGCCCTGGTCTTCTCCATGGCGCTGGTTCCGATACTGATCGGGCTCACCGAAAAGGGCCTCTCGGGCAGCTCCGGGATCGCCTACTCGTGGTTCTCCTGGCGGGTCGGCGGGCTGATCCTGGTGGGGTCTCTGCTGGGACTGGTGTTCCTCTACATCGAGAGCCGGGCCAAGGAGCCGATCCTGCCCTTGCACCTGTTCCGGATCCGCACCTACGCGGCCTCGCAGGCGGCCATCTTCTTCATGTCCTTCGCCTTCTTCATCGCGGTGATCTTCATGCCCCGCTACTACCAGGCGGTTCGGGGCATCAGCGCCACTGCCTCCGGCTACATGCTCTGGCCCCTGCTGTTGGGCTTGATGGCGACCAGCGTCGGCGCCGGGTTGCTGATCGCCCGCACAGGTAGGTACAAGGCCCTCTTGGTCGGCTCGATGGCGATCCTCACGGTGGGACTGTTGCTGATGACCCAGCTCACCGCCACCACCGGCAACCTTCCCCTCTGGAGCTGGCTGTTCGTGCTCGGGATCGGCATCGGGCCGTCCATGTCCGGCTACATCCTGGTGGTGCAGAACTCGGTCCCCATCAACCAGCTGGGTGTGGCCACCAGCACCCTGACCTTCGTTCGTCAGATCGGCGGCACCATCGGCCTCGCCATCGCCGGGACCTCGCTCTCCGCGGCTGTCACCACCGAGGTCCCCAAGGACCTGGCCCGAGCCGGAGTGCCGGCGTCGCTCGCCGGCCACCTCTCGTCCAGCTCCAACAGCAGCCTCACCGGGGTGGGCAACCTGGGTGCCGAGCTGGCCCACGTCCTGCCCGCGGTCGCCCATCCCTACATCGGCGCCATCGTGAGAGCGATCCACGAGGCCCTGGCCCAGGGCATCGTCTCGTCATTCCGGATCGGGTTGGTGGTCTCAGTGTGGGCGGTGGTGGCGACCCTCTTCCTCAAGGAGCTGCCACTGCGCACCACCCATCACGAGGCACCGCCGGCCGAGTCAACCGAGGCACCCGCCGAGCCGGCCCGGGAAGAGCAGCTGGTAGCGGCCGGCCCACCGAGAGGCTGACGATGCCCACCGCTGGCTCGACCGAGGCCCTCCAAACCGACACCGCCCGCACCCAGCTTCGGGCGGAGGCGCTCGCCGCCCTGGAGGAGACCGCAGCCCGGCAGTGGCGCCAGGGGCCCGCAGGCCGCTGGGCCCACCGAGAGCTGCCGGTCGGGCAGATGCACATGGTGATGGTGCTGCACGAGATCGGCCCCGCCACGGTGGGAGCGCTGGCGGAGGCGCTGGGGATCAGCCTGCCCTCCGCCAGCTCGGCTCTGGACCGCCTGGAGGAGCATGGGCTGGCGATCCGCACCCGTGACGATGCCGACCGCCGGGTGGTCCACGCGGCGCTCTCGCCTGAGGGGATCGCCGCCGCCGAGGCGGCCTCCGGATACCACCACCAGGAGGCGCTCCAGCTCCTCTGCGGCTTCGACACTCAGGAGCTCCAGGCCCTTCTCAAGGTGCTGGCGGCCGTCCACCGATGCCTCGAGGGCGGGTCGCACCAGAGCCGGGGCTGACTCTCCCAAGCGGCGGAGGTTCGAGCCGGAATCGGGGTCGGACGATCAGAAGGTGCCGGATTGATGGGGATCCGTGCCGGGGAAGGAGTTCCGCCACGGAGGCAGCCGCAGGCTCGGCATCCTCTGTGGAGCTAGGAGCATCACCGGGTCGGGCCCAGCCCCGCTAGCAAGGGCCCGGCCGCGTTACCTGACAGATACCGCACCGGCCAGGTGTTGGAGACCCTCGTCCTCCCCGATCCCACGGCGAAGACCGGCCCCCTGCTTGCTCCCACCACCTAGGTCATCCGGAATCGCCGTGGCCGTTTGCTGACGAGGTCACCGGCACAGTTGCTCCCTCGCCGCCGACGCCAATGGCAAGCTGGGCAGCCCCGGCCAGCGAGGAGAGGCCTCCCAGGCCCGGCGGGGCGACCCGTATCTCTCTGCCGGCATCCGCAATGCAGCGCTGGCGGGCGCGAGCCACCACCGAGGCGAGCCAGCGCCGCTCGCCCATTGCCACCGAGCCACCGATCACGATCAACCCGGGGTCGAATACGGCCGCGATGGCGCCGATCCCCAGGGCGAGGGCGTCGGTGGCCTGGTCGACGAGCGAGGCCGCCACCGGATGGTGCTGCCGTGCCAGGCGGAAGACATCGCTCGCGGTTCGCGGAGATGGACTCCCGTCCTCGAGCCGACGGCGCGGCCACGCCCGGCAGGCGGCGCGCGCCAGGGCGAGTCCACCCGCATAGGCCTCGACGCATCCTCGGTGGCCGCAGCCACAGCGAGGGCCGTTGGGGTCCACGACAATGTGGCCAAACTCGCCCGCGAACCCATGGGCGCCGACGTACGGGCGCCCGTCGATCACCAGGCCGGAGCCAATCCCCGTGCTCACCGCCACGAAGACGAGGATGTTGGTACCTCGACCGGCGCCGACCGCCCACTCCCCGAGTGCGCCCATGCGAGCATCGTCATTGAGGGCGACGGGAACGTGAAGCCGAGCCGTGAGCATCCTGGCGAACGGGACGTTGTGCCAGCCGAGATTCGGCAGATGGGTAACGATCCCCTGGTCCGGATCGAGCGGTCCGGGAATGGCTATCCCTGCGCCTCGGATCGACCGTCCGGCATCGCGGGCGCGCACTTCAGCGGCCTGGGCGATCAGCTCGACCAAGGCAGCTGGATCTTGAGGTGTCGCGAAGCGGAGCGGGGAGCCAAGCCAGGTCCAACCGCCGGGACCAGGGTCCACCAAGGCAACCAGAGTCTTCGAAGCGCCGACGTCCGCAGCTAGCAGCACCCCTGAATGGCGGACCTCAGCCGAGCCGTCCATCACCCAGGGCCAGCTTCCACGCTTCGGCGGATGGCATCCACCAGCCCACGCGCTTGGTCGACGCTTCGCACCATGGGGTTCGCCAGCAAGGCTCGTGTCAGCCCTTCCTCGGTGGCGGCCCCAAGCAGCGCCCGGGTCGTCAGAGTCTCGAACGCCGCCTGCTGGGACAGGAGCGCGCGCGGCAGCTCGGGGACGGCAGGCAGCGGGAGGACGTCCAGGCGTTGAGGAACCCGGATCGCGATCGCAGCCTCGATCACGATATCGTCGTGGAGCCAGGGGATGCGTCCTCGGTTGGGCAGGCCGACGATGAGCGTCTCCTCCGACCCGTTGAACCAGGCATCGACCAGCGGCACAACCGCGAGCGAGTACCAAACCGCCCTCCGCTTCCAGGGCGTGGAGATCGAGCCCGGCCCGCCCCGCAGCGACCCCAGCACCTCCTCCTGGATGCGCATCAACTCCTGGGCACGGGTGGGCCGACCCAACTGCGCCCTAAGTACGCGGTCAGGATGCACGTAGTAGCGCAGGTAGGCGCTCGGCAGGCCTGCGTGCAGCTGCGGAAGTGCAGGGTCAATCCCCTCGACCAAGCCTCCCAGGGAGTCCAGCTCGGCCAGGTCCGCTGGCAGGTACCAGCCAACGTGGTTCATCCCCACGTACCGTGATCGCACCTCCTGGCTCCCCCGGCCCAGGCGCGCAGCGACACTGTCGAGCAGGGTCACCGGGCTGTCGCAGACGCTTACGACCTCCAGCTCGAACCCGGCCCTGGCAGCCTGCTGGACGATCCCGGCGGGATTCGTCAGGTTGATCACCAAGCTGCCCGTCGCATAGTGGGCGACATCACCCCAGACCGGACGCAGCGCAGGAACCGTGCGCACCGCGCAGGCGAAGCCCCCCGGGCCCAACGTCTCCTCACCAGGCAGGCCGAAGTCGTGGGCCAACGATTCATCGACGGAGCGCGCCTGCAGGCCGCCGACGCGTATCTGGTTGAGGACGACGTCCGCGCCGTCCAGAGCCGCCGGGCGCTGGGCCTCGCCGACCACGCGAAGGTCCAAGCCAAGCTGTCCAGCCCGCGCACGGCACGCCGCCGCCATCAGGCCCAGCCGCTCGGAGGACCGCCCGTGGAGAATCAGCTCTATCTCAGGCCTGCGATCCTGGCCGCCCGGCCAGGCGGCGATGGCATCGACGAGCTGCAGCGTCGACGCCGCGTTGCCGCCAAGGACCGCGAATCGCATCGTCAGCTAGGTCCGTAGAATTCCCGGATTGCCTCTGCGACCCGCTCGATCTCGGCCGTTGAAAGCTCCGCGAACATGGGCAAGCAGAGGATTCGAGAGGGAAGGTTCTTCGCCACCGGCAGCTCGCCGGCGCGCCAGGGCAAGTCACGGTAAGCCTTCTGCTCAGGAACCAGCCTCGGGTAGATCACCTGCGTCGTGATGCCGCGGTCGAGCAGATGTCGTGCCAAGGCGTCCCGGGAGGGGGCAAGCACGGTGAACATGTAGTACACGTGCCGACCGCTCACATCATGTGCGGGCAGGGTGAGCGGCGTTCCCGCAAGTAGCTCTCGGTAGGCGGCCGCCACCCGGCGGCGACCGGCGATCTGGTCCTCAAGTTGACGAAGCTTCACCTGAAGGAAAGCCGCCTGCATTTCATCCAGCCGCTCCTGGTAGCCGAGCGCCTCATGGTCATGCTTGGTCGCCCGCTGTCCCATGTAGCGGAGCTGGCGCGCTCGCTGCTCAAGATCCTCACGTGAGGTGGTGATGGCTCCGCCATCTCCGAGCGCGCCCAGGACCTTGGTCGGATAGAACGAGAATGCAGCCAGATCCCCGAGACTGCCAGCCCTCCGCTCCCCCAGCGTCGCCCCATGGGCGTGAGCTGCGTCCTCCAGGATAGGCAGGTCGGGGGCGACGTGGCGGATAGCGTCGACATCAGCGGCCTGTCCGTACATGTGCACGGGCAACACCGCCCGGGTGCGATCGGTGCGGACCTCCGCAATCCTCTGCGGGTCGAGATTGTACGTGATGGGGTCGACGTCGACGAACACCGGCACCGCCCCCACATAGGTCACGGCGAACGCGGTCGCAACGTAGGTGTTCGGCACCGTGATGACCTCGTCACCCGGGCCAACTCCAAGGGCCAGCAGCGCCAGCTGCAGCGCCGAGGTCCCGCTCGAAGTGCCGACGCAGGCGCGCGCCCCACTGTAGGCGGCGAACTCTCCCTCAAAGGCCGAGAGGTGGCGGCCCATGGTGAATTTGCCGACCTCAAGAACATCCTCGAATGCCGCCCGCAACTCGCCTGCAATCTTGGCGTGCCATCGTCTCGCGTCCTCGGCCAGGATCACTGGGGGCCCGCTCTCCGCCATCATGGCCGCCTCTCCACCCGGCGCAGGACGTCGAACGTGAAACAGTCGCCTCGGTGATAGTCGTGAGAGTAGATCACGGGCACCCCTTCCTCGGTGGTGTTGGTCTGAATCATCAGCAGCCACGGGACGCCGCTGGCCAGTTTGTGCCGACGCAGGAGAGCCCGCGGCAACTGCACGGCAGAGACCCGCGCCACGGCAAAGGCGGGCATCGCGCCACGAGCCTCAAGCAGAGCCAGGAGCGACCCGCTCCAGTCGAGTGCGCCAATATCCTCGGCGAAGTGGGAGCGCGGGATGACGTCGAGAGAGAGAATGTAGGGCTCCCCGCGATGCAGGCGGATGCGTTCCAGACGAATCACGTCGGCGCCATCGGGAAGCTGAAGAACCTCCCGCTCCTCCGGCGTCGGCCGTTCCACGGTGACGGACACGACGCGGTTGGTGACGTCGTACCCGCACGCCTCCATCATCTCCGTCACTCCCTCCAGCCGGGTGAGCGGACGTCGGACCAAGGGCGTTGCGGAAACAAATCGGCCCCGCCCCCTCCTCACCTGGATGAGCCCGTCGTTCTCGAGGAGTTTCAGCGCCTCGCGGACGGTCGTCCTTCCCACCCTGAACCGGGACGCGAATCCCGCCTCAGTGGGCAGCCGCTCGCCGGGGCCGAGGGCCCCGTCGGAGATGAGTTGACGGATTCGTTCAGCGATCTGGACTGACAGAGACCGCGGGTCACTGACCACCGGCTGCAACTGATCGATGGGATCGGGAACGATCCGGAGCGCACCCCGCGGTGAAGTCACGATGCGAGTTCCACCAGGTGATTTATCGATGCTTCGTCGAACGAGACCTCGTTGATGACCGAGTAGGAGAGTGAGGACTCACGCACGAAGGAGGGCAGGCGTCGCAGCGTCTCGATCAACTCCTCGCGTGAGATCCCGAGCTCGGTGGCCCGCCAGCGCACCCCGGCACGCTCAGCGATCTTGAGCGGGCGGTCGGTGCGACCGCCTTGCAGGAACCCCATCAGTACGGTTCCCAACGACACAACCTCGCCATGCACGAAGGAACGGCCAGTCACCCGCTCGAGGCAATAGACGAAGTAGTGCTCGGAACCCTCTTCGACCTGGGCGTGGCCGAGTTCGGCCACCATGTCGTTGACCTCAAGGTAGGCCCGCACGATGGCTTCCACGGCCCGGTCGGAAACATCCCGGATCTCTCCGCTGAGCGACTCCACCCGATCAAGGATCGTCTCGGCCCGCTCGGCGAAGGCCGGAACCAGCCGCGACCGGCCGCGCTCATCAGCCAGGCGCCAGTCCCAGAGCGCTGTGTGGATCGAGAGCAGGTCCCCCACCCCGGCACGGTTCATCTGGACGGGAGCAGTCTGCACGAGGCCGAAGTCCACGAATACGCGGTCGGCGGTGACGAAGCCCCGGTACTCGACCCGCCCGCCGCTGCGGACGGCCACGGTGTTGGTGACGGAGGCGTCCACGCTCACCGCCGACGGGGCCTCGAACAGTGCCAGGCCTCGGCGCCACGCCACGTACTTGGCCGAGTCCATCGCCGTGCCTCCCCCCAACCCGAGCACCGCAGCCACAGGCGGGACCAGGCGGTCCCAGCGCTCGAGGACCTCCTCCTCCAGCGACGTCACCAACCCGACGTAGGCCGCCTCACCCCTGACCTCGGGAGGAACGAACTCCAGCGGCTCCGGCTGGGCCAGCAAGGCATACGGCCGCGGCAGATCCGCGATCGCCGGCGCCAGGATCCCGCGCCCGAAGACCAGTTGAGGGGCGTGACCAGCTACATCGCCGGGGCGGTTCTCTGCCATGGGGTCTTGATCTTCGGCGGCCATGTCCTATGCCTCCAGTCTATGTCGCACTGCCAAATCACGAGAGCGTCTTGACGGTACCGTCGGGGCACCTGGGCTCGGGCCCAGGGCGGCCGGCGTGGCCGGGCCGCGGTCCGGCCCCAGTTCTGCACCCCGGCTCTTCTCGCCGCGACGGGCGTACCGGCCTGGGACACCCAGCGCCGCGCTGACTCAAGAGGCCACGGCAGGTGGTGGCCCCTGTCCCTCGGCTCTCGGTCTCCGCAACCGGTCGAGTGCGGCGGCAGCACCGCCCGTGGGCGGCGGCGCGGCTCCTTGGCCCGCGCCGGCCGACTCTCGGACGCCCGCCGCTCTCCAGTTCCAGCCGAAGTCAGACCTGACCCACGACGACGGCATGGGGGGGACTCTACTCAGAGAGGCTGTTGTCTGTCAACTGATGTCTATTGACTGCCCAGACATCCGGGGCTATGATGGCTCCCATTTCGCCGACCGCTCGGGGAGGAAGAAGCATGGGCGTCTCGGACAGCAAGGGAGCAGAGGTCGGCCCCGGGGGTGAGTTCCAGGCCCAGCAGCCCCGCCACCGCCCTCTTCGGGAGAATGCCATCGGCGCCACCTCCGGCATCGTCCTCGGGTTCGCCAGCGCAGCGCCGGGGGTCAGCCTGGCCGGGGTCCTGGCGTCACTTGCCGGCGCCTCCGGGTACGGAGCGCTGTTCGCCCTGTTCGTGGGCTTTCTTCCCCTCGTCGGGATCGCCTTCGGCTTCTACTACCTGAACCGGTGGCGGCCGGACGTCGGGATCTCCTACGCCTGGATCGGTCGGATCATCAGCCCGTATCTCGGGGCGTTTGTGGGGATTTTGATCATCCTCGCCTTCGTCGTCTCCAACGCCTTCTCGATCATTCCGGCCTCGACGACGCTGCTCACACTCTTCTCCCCAAAGTACGCCTCCAACCACTTCATCGTCATGATCACGGGGACCGTGTTCTTGCTTGCCATCACTGTTCTGGTGGTGAGCGGGATCAGGATTTCAGCGCGCTTCCAGTGGGTCCTCACCAGCTGTGAGCTGGCGGTCTTCACCCTGTTCGGTGTTTGGGCCATGGTTCACGGGCTCACCACCCACGCCGTCGGCGCCAAGGCTCCCAGCCCACAATGGTTCACCATCGCGGGCGCTGGGGGGACAGGCGGTCTTCTCTCCGGGCTGCTGATCACGGTGTTCTGGTACTCCGGCTGGGAGACGGCTGTCGTGGTGAACGAGGAGACCACTCACCGGTTCCGGAACCCCGGTCTGGCTGGGATCTGGGCCCTGGTTGGCGTCCTTCTCGCTTCCGTCGTTCTCTCGATGTTCTACCTGACCCTGGTCTCCCCGAAGCAGATGGGGGCCAACTCCGGCACCTGGCTCGCCGATGTCGGAACCCATCTTGCCGGCCACCCCTGGGGCGACATTCTGGCGTTGGCGATCTGCTCAAGTTTCATAGGCGGGATTCAGACCACGATAATCACCTTCGGCCGGGTCGCATTCTCCATGGGACGCGATGGCGTTCTGCCCAAGGTATTCGCCGCCGTGAACAACCGGACGAAGACTCCGTGGCTAGCCATGATCATCCTGTCAGTTCCTTCGTTTGCCATGTTCCTGTTCTCGCTGTGGTCCTCGACGGGAACCATCGGCACTGTGCTTACCAACCTCGTCAGCAGCATCGGGTTGATGTTCGTCGTGTACTACGCACTCACCGGCCTGACCGCAGCGTGGATGCTTCGGCGCGTGGTGCTCACCAGCGTCGTGTCCTTCGTGACCGGGCTCCTGCTGCCGGTAGGCGGGGCACTGGTCCTCATCTGGATTGGGGTGGAGACCTTGCACGGGCTGACGGCCCAGACCATCTTGACCTTCGTGGTCACGCTGGTGCTGGCTGCCGTCGTCGTGGTGCTGTCTAAGGTATTCGGGAAGTCGGAATTCTACGGACATCCAGCCGACGTCGAAATCGAGGGGGTTGAGAGCTGATGTCCCAGCCGGGCGGGTGCCGTATGGGGTGACGCCTCGCCGGCTGAGCGACCGCCGGTACCTCTGCCGGGTTGGCGGCCGCCGCCGCAGTCTGGGTGGCGGGCGCCGAGTTCGCAGCCGCGGCCGGGCTGCCTCCGGCACGAGGTCCCCTCAAGGTGCCCGAGATCGCGGTCCAGCGCGGGTTCCACCCGGCGCCAGTCAGAAGGCAGCCTGCGTCAGCGAAGACTAGCGGGCCGCCAGGACTCGGTCCTTGCCCCTGCGCTTGGCGCTGTACATGGCGCCATCCGCCACCCCCAGCAGCTGGCCGATGGTGCGACCGTGCCTGGGGAAATAGGCAATCCCTATCGAGGCGGTGACGACAGGCAGGGTGCTCGCAGCCGGAAGCGCGATCTCGGCAAGCCCCTTGCGGACTTCGCGGGCGATCCGCCGAGACCCCTCCCGGCTGGAACCCCGGAGGACCAGGACGAACTCGTCTCCCCCGCAGCGGACCGCGGCATCGTCGGTCCTGATCGCCCCCTGGAGGACCCGGCCGACGCTGTGCAGGATATCGTCGCCGACGGCGTGGCCGCAGCTGTCGTTGATCTGCTTGAAGTCATCGAGGTCGATCATCAGGAGGGCCATCTCGGTACCGTTGCGCTCGGCCATGGCCAACTCCCGGCCGTCGGCGTCCTGGAGCCACCTGGTGTTGAACAACCCGGTGAGGGGATCGGTGATGGCGTGCTGCACCTGCTCGACATAGAGCTGGGCGTTGTACCAGGCGGCGGCTGCCATGTAGGCAACCAGTCCGCCCACGATGAGTTCGTTGGCGACGAAGGCGTCGCGGCGGAAGCGGACCACGTCCAGCATCCCCAGCCGGTGGTCGCCGGAGGTGAGCGGCAGCAGCAGCATCGACTCGTCCTGCGGGGCGGTGCCGGGGAGGTGGCCTGCGGCCGGATGGGCCTCGGCGTCATTGACTCGCTGAGGCGTCCCCTGGTCGAAGGCCCAACCGGTGAGTCCCATGCCGAACCTGAAGGGGTGAGCCATCACCCCCACCGCATAGGTGGGGTCCTTGGAAGAGCGGGCCAGGATCGGCCGGAACTGACCCGAGTCCCAGTCCGCCTCATATACGGCGATCCCGTCCGAGGGGACCAGCTGGTCCAGATAGTCGGCCGCCAGCTCAACGATCGCGCGGAGATCGTGCTCGGCCTGAAAGGCCCTGCCGGCCTGGGTCAGGACCTCGGCGACTCCGAGCTGCTGGAAATGGAGGGGGACGCTCCGGACCCGGCGGCGGGAGTTGGCGACGGCCCCCTGACTGGACGGCTTGTCACCGTCGACGGGAGGCGGGGAGTCAAGCGAGAGCAGCGGCAGCCGCCCGGGCGGCTGGAGCTCGCCAGCAGCGTCGAAGGGGGCCCCGAGGAGGGGCCCATCGCCGAACTGGACCCCAAGGTCGATGAGGGTGGAGAGCTCCGCTTTCTCGGCGATCCCGTCCGCAATAAGATAGGCGCCCATCTGGCGCGCGAACCCGACCAGAGCCGAGACCATGGCACGCTGACCCCGGTCCTGGTCCACTCCTTCGATCATGATCGGGGCCATCTGGATGACGTCAGGCTCGACCTTGCCGGCGTCCGAGAGCCGGGACCGGACGGCTCCCAGCCCGGCCAGCGCCACCTTGAAGCCTCGCCCGTGGAGCTGGGCGGACATGTCGTAGATGACGCCGCTCTCAAGGTGCTCCTGCTCCAACAGTTGCCAGACGATCCCACCGGGGTCGACCCCGCTCGCTTTGACCTCCCTCGAGAGCAGCCCGACGACCCCCCGCCGATGCCAGCGCCAGGGATGCAGCTCCAACGTCACCGCCCCGGGGCTCAGCCGAGCGGCCACCTCCAGCTCGGCCCGGAGCAGGGTGTCGTCCAGAGTGCTCAGCAGGCCGGCAGCCTCGGCCGCGGCCCAGATCTCCTCGCGCGACGGCAGGACGTCCAACCGGGGGATTCGCCAGCGGATCTCATAACCCAGAATGGCCTTGTCGCAAAGGCGGTTGAAAGGTTGAACCATGAGGCGGATGGCATTGGGCCGAAGCAGGTCTCGGATGGCGAGCTCGGCCGCGGTCGGAGAATCGGTCCTCCGATTTCTGGCCGTCCGGCGCGGCGTGACCTCCTGCGCGTCCGGCCACACGGCCACCTCGCCCTGATCCCGCACCATCGCCGCCATGGCGAGATCTTGCCATCGGGCAGCTCCGAGCCAAGCGACGGTGAAGTGACGGTTGTGCAATTGAATTTGACCGAGGCAGAGGTACTTGCGGAGCCCCCACCGGGCGCGTCCGACAGGCGGAGCTCAGAGCAAACCCGGTGCGGCAGCGTTGCGAGCCGCACCGAGCCGCACCGAGCCGCTCCCGAACCTGTGCCCGCCGCCGCCCGGCCCGAGCATGGGGTCTCAATGGAGCCGGGGCTGGAGGGAGTCGCGCTTCACCGAGGCCCCCGGCCAGGGGGACCGTAGCCACAGCCCGCAATGCGGTGACCAGCCTCCTCCCCACCGGCGCGATGGACGGCGCCCCGAGGGGTCGCGCAGACGAGGTCCCACTTCGAGAACTGGTCGAGCCGGGCGAGCGGTTGATGGTGTCCCTCGGGGCACCGCTCCGACCCCAGCGGATATCCTCAAGCCATGTCCCAGCCCGTCCGGTCAGTGCCTGAGGCGAACGGGTGCCTCGGTGCCCTAGCTCCGATGAGCCGGTCTCGGACCTCGCCGCAGATGTCCCCAGCGTCCCCTGGGGGGTCCTCGGAGCCTGCCGGACCTCCGGCTGGCTCCAGCGCTCACGTCACGTGGCCGACCGGTCGAGCATCCGACTGGTGGCGGGACGCCGGATGACGGGCAGCGAGTGGTCGCGGGCCCGGTGCGACCAGCCCAGGCAAGTCGCCGATCGCAGGCGGGGGACTCGGGACTTGAACGGGCTGCTGGCGAGGGTGGGTCGCTGGCCTGGCCGGCCCCGAGGCTCCCTCCGACCCGGCGCCTTCGGCCCCAGTTGAGCCCGGTCAATGCCGAGCCGCCCATCTGGCCGGTCCAGGTGGTGGGGCTCGCCCACGAGGAGGACCCGGTGGTCCAAGCCCAGCCCCGGGCGGGCCTCACCGCGGCGGCCGGGGAGATCTCCCTTCTGCTTTTGGTGAGCCGCCCGGGGGTCACCCTGGGCAGCAGCCTCACTCGCAAGCCCGAGCTGGTGGCCCAGATTCGGCGGATCCGCGAGATCGGAGAAGTCCGGACCAGTCCGATCGCCGGCACGGTCGGCCCCGGCGGCGAGAACTGGCTCGGGTTCCTGGCAGTCGCCCGAATGCCTCAACCCTGCCCTCGGCCACTGGACCGTCTCACCCACTCGCTGCGCGCTTTCCTCGAAGAGCGGCTTCGCCCTTCCAGGGTGCGGTTGAGCCAGGGACAGGTGGACGGTGCCTGGTGCCCGGGCTTCAGCGACCTGTCCGTCGAGGGCCGCAAGCTGGCCGGTCTCGGCCTGCGCCTGACCGGCGGCTGGGGGCTGGTTCGGGGGGTGGTGGCAGTCTGCCCGCCCGGCCCCGAGGAGCTGGCGGCGCTGAATGCCTGCCACCTGGTGTTCGGCTCTGGTGTGAACGGGGCCCGGCTGATATCGATCTCCGAGCTGCCGGGGCTGTCCGGGACCGACCGGGACGCAGCCGCCCGCCTCCTCGGCGGTCCCGATCTGGCTCCTGCGAAGATGTGACCGTGAGCTCCAAACCCCCCTTGCGGCTGGTACTTGACCCAGCTGCCGTCCTCCACCACCGGGGCGCTCCGGCGAGGACCTTTGGTAGCGCCCTCCGTCGGCTTGTCGACGAGATGTACGTCCGCTGCGAGGAGTGGAACGGAGTGGGCTTGGCGGCGCCTCAGGTGGGGCTCAACCTCCAGGTCGCGGTGATCATCTACGAGGGCCGGCGGTTCGCGATCTGCAACCCCGAGGTGGTCTCGGCCCGGGGCGAGGTGGACGCCAATGAGGGTTGCCTCTCCATGCCCAACCGCAGCGGGCTGGTGCGCCGGGCGGAGCAGGTCACGGTCCGCTACCGCAACGTCCAGGGCAAGGGAGTGCAGCGGGATTTCGAGGGGTGGCTGGCGAGGATCGTTCAGCACGAATCCGACCACCTCCAGGGAACCCTCTGCTCGGAGCGGCTCGCTCCCGGCGCCACCTTCGAGGAGGTCAGCGCCGCGGACGAGGCCGATCGGGCCAGCGAGCGGCGATCCAGCCGGGGGCGGCCCAGCAGCCGGCGGGCTGGTGCGCAGGATGCACTCCAGCCCGCCGGCAGGCAGGGTTGATTCGGGTCAGGCGGATGCGGCGGCCTCGGCCACCTCGTCTACCTCGGCGTCGATCCGGATCTTGATCTCATCGCCGACCATAAAGCCACCGGTCTCGAGGGCGACGTTCCAGGTGAGGCCGAAGTCCTTGCGGCTGATCTTGCCGGTGGCCTCGAAGCCGGCCACCCTGAACCCGTAGGGGCTGTGCTCCACGCCTAGGAAGTCCACGTCCAGCTGCACCGGACGGGTGACGTCCTTGATGGTCAGATCCCCCACGACCCGATAGTGGTTACCGCCGCGGCTCTCCACCTGGGTGCTGCGATAGGTGATCTCCGGGTACTTCTCCACATCGAAGAAGTCGGCGGAGCGCAGGTGCGTGTCCCGAGCCCCCTCGCGGGTCTCGATGCTGGCCGCCTTCATGGTGGCGGTGGCGCGACCCTTGGCGAGGTCGTCGGGGTCGAGCTCGATCTCGCCTGAGAACTCGGTGAAATTTCCTCGGACGGTGCTCACCATCATGTGGCGGGCGGAAAACTCGATCGAGGTGTGGGCATTGTCCAGTTTCCAGCTCATGAAGAGCCCTCCCTGTTCGCGGCGATGCGCAGATGCGCGATAATTGCGTGAGCAATCATATAACACGGGTACTTGCCAGTGCAACCATCTGCCCAGGCGTCAGCCGAGGAAGGACCGCTTTCGGCCAGCCAGCTGAAGGCCTGGCGGGCCTTCCTCAGGGCCCACACCGTGGTCACCAGGGCCCTGGAGCGGGAGCTGCTGGCGGCCCACCGCCTGCCGCTCGCCGAGTACGACGTGCTGGTCCAGCTCCAGGAAGCCGACGGAGGAGCTCTGCGAATGTCGCAGTTGGCCGACCGGGTCCTGCTCAGCCGCAGCGGTCTGACCAGACTGGTCGAGCGACTCGAGACTGGCGGGCTGGTCCGCCGAGAGGCCTGCCCCAGCGACGCCAGGGGTTTCTTCGCGGTGATCACCGACGAGGGGCGCCGGCGGCTCGAGGAGGCGGCGCCCTCTCACCTCAGCTCCGTGCACTCCCACTTCGCCAAGCCGCTCCAGGACGAGCAGGTCGAGGCGCTGGGCCTGGCCCTCGAGCAGGTGGCGGCCGCGATGCCGCCAGGCTGTGGCTCGGCGCTCCCCGACCGCGGTGCTGAACCGCCCTCCTCCGGTTCGGGAGCACTCGGCGCCTGAGCGAGCGGAAGTCCGGCTGCCCAGTGGCATCTCGGTGGCCAAGGGTTGGGAGCGGTCCTTCCCAGCAGTCTTGTGATCCCCTCCCGCCGTCCCGGGGGACAGCCTGGCCCGCCGCCGAGCGGTGCACCAGGCCGGTTCGGCCCTCCCGGCAGCCAGGTCGCCGGAGCAAGCCCGAGGAGACGGCCCGACGTTCGGCGGAAGGCGGCCTCCTCGGGCCCTGACGAGATCAGGGCGGGCCTGGCGCCATCCTCGGCAACGGCCCGACCGCGACCACCACCTCCGCCACCGGACCGGCCCGCTGAGCCTCAGGCGGACCGCGAGGCCAAGCAGCGGCTGGGGGAGCTACCTGAACTTGGCAGGGACCTCAGCTGGTGGCCGGCGGTGCGCATCGCCACCACGAGGGAGCTGGCCGACGCCGTCGCCCCGGCGGTGATGGATGTGAAGGCCAAGGCCTGGGCCCAGGCTCCTCTGCCGCCCAGATGCGGGCCCAGGGGGGCTTGAGGTGGGCCGGTCCCACCGGGGGAGCCCTCGGTGCCGGGGGCAGGTCACAGGCACGCGCCAGAGCGACGTCAGGGCCAGCGACGCCTCCGTCGCGGGCCGCGGCTCGGCCGGGAGAACCCTAGCCGAGCAGCTTGGCCTGAGCCTGTTCCAACTCCACCTCACCTCTGGCC
>Ga0182014_10004429_pt1 | contig 16125 bp, 14 predicted proteins | sample 612S2DmetaG_FD_120489 | JGI IMG/M metagenome (GOLD analysis project Ga0182014, IMG submission 120489) | Permafrost microbial communities from Stordalen Mire, Sweden - 612S2D metaG | ecosystem: Environmental > Terrestrial > Soil > Wetlands > Permafrost | place: Sweden: Stordalen | collected... | reverse complement strand
GGCGCGCTATGCCACCGGGTATCTCGGCGACATCGGCGTGCCGGCCAGGCTTCCCATGGACTTCAGCGCATGGTTTGAGGCTTATTTAGGCGGCCGCTGGTGGACCTTCGATGCGCGCAACAATGAACCGCGGATTGGCCGTGTGCTGATGGCAACTGGGCGCGACGCCGCCGATGTGGCAATGACCACGTCGTTCGGAAAGGCGGACCTGCGCAGTTTCTTTGTCGTCACCGAGGAAGAGACTGCGACGCATCCCGCGGCAGGTTGAGCCATGAGTACCGGAAAATGCGTCGCCGCAAGTATTGATCAACTGGTTATTTCCGGGTAGGCGGTCAACTGGCCACGACTGCAAAAACGCATGATTATTGTGCGGAATCGAAGGATTCGCGTCTGCTTCCACCATTTTCTCTTCACTTGCCGCCCTCTGCTGAGGCATATCGGAAGAATCGGATCACCTGAAGTAGTGTCGCCAATCGAAGACGACACGAACGCCGGTCGTCACGATGGTATGCGCATCCGGGGTACGTGCATTTGTAGGCGAAATAACTGAAATCGCAGTCGGCATGTCGAAACCTACGTAAGGCTGGAGCATCAGGCCGGAGCTCTGGTTGACAGAAAAAGTACGGAACAGGCGATACTCGAAAACCGGAAACTCCACTTGCAGGGAGTTGAGGCTAACAAGGGGGGTATTCGCCGCCGGCACTCCCGAAGCGGGCAGCAGAAATGGGTGATCGTCGCCATTGTGAAAGATGCTTACGCCCACTTCGCGTCCAAGCACCATCTGCAGGCGGCCGGCGCGGGTTGCGATGCCGGCCTGCCAGGGGATGAGTCCACCGTTGACTGCTTTCACTGCCATTTTTTGCAGGCGAACCGGCGATAGCAGGGCGAGCACGGGTGCAGCAACAAGAACGTCTCCCGGTATCAGCCAAAAAGGCATTCGAAGTCTCGCCGTGATGGCTCCGCGACCGGGAACTGTGTATGCACTGCTGACGCCCGAGTCCTCTCGAAAGCCGCCTTCGACGAACACCAGGCCATCACTGGATTCGTCGACGACGCCATCCATGCCTAAGCCCACGCGGGCCGCCAACTCGATGCCGGAGGTAGCACTTACCCCGTCCTCGCCAGGGCCAAACCCGTGGGTCAACAATCCGCCTCGGAATCCGGTCGACAAGCCGACAAAGGTCCCCATCTCAGTGCGGAAACGGGGTAGTTCGCCAGGCCCTCTGCCCAGTCCAGGTACGGGGGTCTGCCTCAGGATGGGCACAACGAGGGCGATATCCTTGCGCTTACCGGCCGCCGTAGGGAACTGCGCTTCCTTACAGACATTGAATGAATCTGCTTCAGCGTACTTTGGATCGTCGGGGCTGGTCAGTTCGACCCTGCCTGCGAAGGAATCGACGAGTTGCGCCAGGCTATCGCGGACGGCGTTCGCAGCGCGGGTCGCGTCCGCCGGTTTCATGAAAGCATCGCCTTGGCCGATAAAGTGCTCGCCGTTCCACGTCGTCAACGCAAGGCCGCGCTCGTTGTAAAAGTCATGCGTTCCCTTGCGCATGGCTGTCCCGCCCCAGTTGCCTGCCACATGGCCTGCCGCGAAGCTGTCCTCCAGAAAGTGCAAAGCGAAGGCTTCATCGGCGAGCGCCGCCCGCACTGCATCTGCGTGCGCTTCAACGGGCACCTCGCCGCGAGCGATCGTACGCGCTCTGTCGAGCGCTCGCAGATGGTACCAAACGTAGCTCCCCAGAGCATTCACTTCAGCTTGCGGGCCAAGTGCGAGACGCGCATAGGCTTCGGCATCCATGTCGACGTCGGACCGCGCCAGCAGGAAGTGCGCGTTGTTGGTGGTTGCGCGAGTGAGATACTCCGGGTCAGTACGCTCCAGTGCAAGATCGGAGTTGCGTACCGCATTGTCCCGCTCGCTACGGCGTGAAGCGGCGGCGAGTTGTGCCTTCAGCCGGCCGGCGACTCGCGCTACGCCTAAGACCCAGGAAGCGTTAAGAGATGTGTCGAGCATCTCGTGCGCCGAGCAGGAGTGGTCTCCGGAGATCGCAGTCATTGCCGCAAAGTCGATGCAAGCTGGCCCTGGAACTTGCGTCGGGTCGGCAATCTGCGCACAAAGTCGCCCCTCGTGCCCGCTGCGAGCCTCCGACCAGAGCGCCTGCAACTGAACTTGCCTGTCTGAGTCGAGCCGTTGCACAGCGAGCACGGCAATGTCACGGTGCTCAGGAAATACCCACGCATAGGCCGGGAAGACTTGAAGCAAGACGAGCAAGAAGATCAGCGTGGAAATAAGAGGATTTCGCCTTCTAAAATATCCGGCGAAGAACGCAATCAGGCTATGAGTTGCAGTCTTCGGCATGCTGCAGTCGCGGCTTCTTGAACCCATCGATCTCATGATTGAGCAGTCCCAGGCCAAGTCGTGTGTTTGCGATGGTATCGACAGAAATCTGAGTCTTCCGAATATCGCAATCATATGCGATGAGTTCTCACTCTGCCACTTAAATCTGGGCAGGCCACAATCACTACGGGTTCTAACGATCGTTCCGTATGAATTTCCCAGCGTCCGGAAATGGGGTAGTTCCTGGTTTGTCGCTCACCCTTCCGTTACTACTCAGTAATGTCAGAACCGCTGGTCATCAGCTGGCAATCACGCCAATTACAAATCCTCCGACAGACTTCGTTGGATGTCCTGAGCGACTTCATCGATTGAAGTATTCTGACCGAGCTGTTCGATTTCCCCGCTGTTTTCCATATCCGCTAATCCCACTTTGTGCGCAATTTGCTGGTTCATGCCGATCACCGCCGTCACTTCTTTTTCCGTGAGCAGAAGGATCTGGAGCACCAGATGTTCCCGCTCATCGGCACGGCGGGCCAGTCGCGATTGCCTCATGAGGATAAGGCTGGCCAGAAGGATCGCCTCCATGGCAACAACGGTTGCGAGAAGCTGAAAGGGCATCGGATCGAAATGCGGAATTCGCGGCAAATGCAAGGTGTTTACGAGAATCCAGGAAACGAAGAGAAGAATATGAGCGGCTACAAATCCGAGATTGCCGACGATGGCCGCCGTTAAATCTCCCAGTCTTTCCGCCGGCGATCTTCGCGCCAGAAACTCCTGCTCATGTTTGGCGATGGTGTCGATGTGTTCTTGCACATGATTCGTAACCTGCATTGGTTTGTCCTCGTACGAAGTTTAGTACTCAATGATTGGATGACTTGCCGGTAGACGGGGAGGGAAGTGGAGACGCAAACTGAGTCGCGGTGGTTGTTTTAGAGACCAACGCTTATCCCTTGTACAGGTTTTCATCGCAGGTATTCTTCGCTGCGATCCAAAACAAAAGGCAGGTTAGCGAAGGGAAGGCGTCTTACGCCGTCAGCCGTTCCAGCTGGTCCGGCTTCACAATCGTCAGGCTGGTGCCCTTGATCGTGATCCACTGGTCGCGGCGGAACTGGTTCAGCAGCCGCGTCACAGTTTCGCGCGAGGTGCCGGCCATGTTGGCGATCTCCTCATGCGTGAGCGCCATGGTAAAGCGGATCTCGGGCTTGCCGTTGGCCGAATCACGCCCCCAATCCAGAAGCAAGCGCGCCAGACGGCCCGCCGCAGAGCCCGAAAGCGCCAGCCGCTTGGCGTCATGAAAAACCGTCATGTACTCGCCCGAAAGCGACTGCGCCGCGTGCATCGACGCAATGCCATGCCGGCCCAGGAACTCGATGAATTCCTGTTTCCGCACCGTCTTTACCTGGCAGGGTTCGATGGCCTCGGCAGTCACTTCGTGCGGAACGTTGGCCAGCACCGCACTCAGCCCCATCACGTCGCCCGGCCCGGCAATCTTCAGGATCATGGTCTTGCCATCGCGCGAGGTGGAGGAGATCTTCACCTGCCCAAAGCAGATCACGAACACGTTGCGCGCCGCATCGCCCTCGGAAAACAGCTTGGCGCCGCGGGCATGGCTCATCATGATGCCGATTTGGTCGTAATCAGCCAAAGCCTCCGGCGTCAGATTGCAGAACATCCGCAAATGGCGGTGCTCGCAGTTCTGGCAATCTTCCGGTGCGTGATGAGAATGGGGTGAGGCCATACGGATACCGTCGGGGACTGTTCGCTAGGTAAAGTATATCCCAAATCCCACCCAGCAAGACGGGTGTTTTAGCCCCCATGCGCTGGCCGGAGACTCTCTTTGGGCGCGGATTCGAATCCCTAAGCCTGGGCGGCTCCGTTCGCATGGCGCCGCGCCGGCGTCACGCGCGTCAGGCAGCAGGTAATATAGGCGCGCGAAACCTCGCGAGCCAGCTCTTCCAACAGCCGCATCCGCAGCGGCGGATGGTTCTCAAACGCATGCCGCAGGGCGTCGATGGGCAGCACGAGCACCGATCCCGGCGTCACCGCCGTCAACGTATAGGTATGATGTCCGTCGCCCAGTGCGGCGGCCAGCTCCACCAGATCCCCGGGCCGTGCCGTTCCCAGCGTCACGCGCATCTGCAACCGTTCCGCCTTGCGGACAAAATCGCCCGAAACCACCACGTACAGCCCTTTGCAGCTTCCATTCTGCCGAAAAACCGCCTCCCCGGCATCCACCGCGATGCATCGCGAAACGCTGCTGAGCAGTTGTCCTGCTTCACGGGGACACTCCAGCAGCTCGGCGAGCGGGTGCGCCGCCGCCGCGGCCAGACGTTCAATGCGCTCCTCAAGTTGGTTGCTGGTCATCTTCCTTGCCGTATGCCGAGCCTGCGGGCTTCTCGTTGCCTGCTTCCACGGTCCCCTGGTTCCCGTTGAACGTCTCTTGCAGGCGCGCGGCGAGCCTTCGTGCTCACGCGGCCTCACGCGGTTCATGCGTCCACTCCGTTTCCTTCGTGTTTGCGGTTTCGATTGGACAAAACGGTGCGGTTTCTCCTTTCCCCCCGCCCATTTTCCCTGGGAATCATCTGTGCCGCGTGCCGCGGCTATTTCGCCTGCTACGAAGCTACTGCGCGGGAACTGCAATTTCCCGAGCAACTTCCGACTCGGCGCCGGTGTCCGCCGCATCGGGCGGAACGCAAAGGACCGGCACACGGGATGCAGACAGCAGCGCAAACGCCGTGCCGTGAGGCCCGGGTGTTCCGCTGGCCCGTTTTACCCCCGCCACAAGAATGCAGGGAAGATTCTCCGCAATGGCTTCGGCCACGGCATCGGCCGGATTGCCGTCTTTCACCAGGCACCGTACCTGGATTGTGCCTTCGAACCGGATGCCTTGATCCTCCATGACCGTGCAAGGATTCAGGCCGGCAGCCTGTTCCGCGGCCGTTCGCACATGCAGCGCCAGAAGCGGCCGATCGAACGTCTCGGCCAACGAAGCAGCCGTCGCCGCCGCCGCTGCCGCCGCATCGTCGCGCTCCACAGCCAGCAGCACCGGCCCGCCCGGAGTCGGCCGGTGTGGACCTGCGTTCCAGTCTGCCGCTACCGCCAGTACCGGGCAAGGCGCCAGTCTCACCAGGCGTTCGGCGATGGCCCCCACCACGACGGGGCCGACGCCTTCCATCCCCTTGGTGCCAATCACGATCAGCCCGGCCTGGTACTGCCGGGCAACATCCACCAGCATCTCGGCCACCGCGCCCTGCCGCACCTCGGAATGGCTGTGGATCCCCTTGCGCAGCAGTTCGCCGGCCAGCTGGTCCAGCACCTTGCGCGCCGCTTCCGTCATGTGACCCAACACGCTGCCGGGAACCGCATCCACCGCGGCATACTCCATTGGATCCAGGCCGTGTGCCAGCACAATCCGCGCTCCGTAGTGGGTCGCCAGCTTGCGCGCGTACTCGAGGGCCGCCTCTGCGTGGCCTCCCAGGTCCGTCGCGACCACAATGGTCGTCAAGCCGTTTTCAAAGCCCATCATTGTCTCCCGGCCGCCGCTGTCACATGTATTGGAGTTTGAGTGTGCGCTTCTGAAATGCCAAGGGCAGTGACCCCATTCACCCCCCCTTGTGATTCGAGTCACAATCGCCAAGGCATTGATTTCGCAAGAGAAGGGTCCCGCCCCGTCATAAGGGGAATCTCCCAGCCATCAAGGTAGCCCCTGGGAGGCAAGCGCATCGGCAGCCTACCCCTTGGGAATTCCGGGGGAACGCAGCTCCCCTTCTTCAAGGCGCGGTGCGGCCCCGGTCGAGCGAATGGCCCTTCTGCGGAGGCGTCTGGCTGGCGACACCCTGTACATGAAAAGGCCCGATGCGCTACCTTGGGCGCGGTATGGAAAATCACGTTTTGCGCCCTCTTTCACTCCTTTTTGCCCTGGTTTTCGCATCGATTTGTTTGCCGGTTCCAGCCCAGGCGCCGGTGCCCGACTCTCCCGCCATTGAGGCCCAGGCCCACGCGCTGCTCTCCAAACTCACACTGGAGCAAAAGATCGAACTGCTCGGCGGCATCAACAACATGTACACGCGCCCCATGCCCGCCATCGATTTGCCGCGCTTCAAGATGTCCGATGCTTCGGTGGGCGTGCGCACCTGGGGATCCACCACCGCATACGCTGGTGGCTCGGCGCTTGCCGCCAGTTGGGACACCGATCTTGCCCGCAAGATCGGCGAAGCCCTCGGCCGCGATGCCCGCGCCCGCGGCGTCAACTTCCTCCTCGGTCCCGGCGTCAACATCGCCCGCTCGCCAATTGCCGGCCGCAATTTCGAGTACCTTTCTGAAGATCCGTACTTGAACGCCGCGCTGCTGGTTCCGTTCATTGAAGGCGTGCAGTCCCAGGGCGTCATCGCCACCGTCAAGCACTACGCCCTCAACGATCAGGAGTTCAATCGCCACAATGCCAGCGCCGACGTGGACGAGCGCACCATGCGCGAAATCTATCTCCCCGCGTTTGAAGCTGCGGTTACCAAAGCCCACGTCGACGCCGTCATGAACTCCTACAACCTGGTCAACGGCGTCCACGCCACGCAAAACGACTTCCTCAACGTCCAGGTGCTCAAGGGCGAGTGGGGTTTTGAGGGCGTCCTCATGTCCGACTGGGATGCGACTTACGACGGCGTCGCCGCCTGCAACAACGGTCTCGATCTCGAGATGCCCAGCCCCAAATTCATGAACGCCAAGAATCTCGTTCCCGCCGTGCAGGCCGGTCAAGTCAAAGAGTCCACCATCGACGAACACGTGCTGCGTCTGCTGCGCGCCGAGTTACGCTACGGATTCACCACGCGCCCGCAATTCGATCCCGCGGTCTCCATCTACGCCCTCGCCGATCGCCCGCTTGCGCTTGAGGAGGCTCTCGAGAGCATCACGCTGCTCAAGAACCAGGAAAATCTACTCCCGCTCGATCCCGCCAAAATCAAAAACATCGCCATCATCGGCCCCAACGTCTATCCGGCCATCACGGGCGGTGGCGGCTCGTCTGAAGCGCACGCCTTTGAGCCGGTCAGCATCCTCACCGGCATCGCCAGCCTTCTTGGCCCCGATGCGCACGTCTTCTATAGCCCCACGATGCCCGACACCGACGACGAAAAGAAAGCCGTCGCTCAGGCTGACGACGTCATCGTCGCCGTCGGCTTCACGGCCGCCACGGAGCGCGAGGGCAAAGACCGCACCTTCACGCTGCCCGCCGGCCAAGGCGCGCTCATCGAGCAGGCGGTTGCGTTAAATCCACGCACCATCGTTCTCCTCACCGGTGGCGGCGGCATGGACCTGAGCCGCTGGCTCGACAAAGTCCCGGCCGTGCTCCACCTCTACTATCCCGGCCAGGAGGGCGGCACAGCGATCGCGCAAATTCTCTTCGGCCAGCACAACCCCGAGGGCAAACTCCCCGTCTCTTTCGACCGCGGTTGGGAAACAAGCCCCTCGTCGAAGTGGTACAACGGCGATCCCAAAAACAACACCACGCTGCACACCACGGGCGAGGACGGCAAGCCCAAGGACTACACCATCGAGCACATCCAGTACGGCGACAAGCTCATGGTCGGCTACCGTTACTGGACCACCACCGGCCGCCATCCGCTGTATCCCTTCGGCTTCGGCCTCAGCTACACCACTTTCAAGTTCTCACGGCTTGAAGCACCCGCCACCGCGGCCTCCGGTTCCACGGTTTCGGTCAGCTTCGACGTCACCAACACCGGCAACGTGGCCGGAGCCGAGGTCGCCGAGCTCTACGTCTCCGACCCCTCCGCGCAGGCCGATCGCCCCGAACGCGAGCTGAAGGGCTTCGTCAAGGTCCGTCTCGCTCCCGGCGAAACCCGGCACGTCACGCTCACGCTCGATGCCCGCGCCTTCAGCTACTGGGACCAGCCGGCTCACAAATGGATCATCGATCCCGGCAAATTCATTCTTCGTGTCGGCGACTCCAGCGAAAACACGCCGCTCCACGCCGACATCGCAATTCATTAAGCATTGCGGTTACACGTGGGCGGTGCGCAGGCGGTATTGAGCGCTACAAACCCAGAAATCCCCGTAGCGCCTGGTCGACCGACCGCATTGTGGCCGCGCTTACGCGCCCGATCCGGGGCCCGGCCTTGCGGCGCGGCACGGGCGTCGCTTTATCGACCATGATTTGAGAGGTCACGCGCAAGCCCGACTCCTTGCCCGCGTCAACCTTCACCCGGAACAGTGGAGCGTCATACAGTTCGCTGGTCAGCGGCAGCACAATCACTGACGGATGCAGATCGAAAGCATCGGCTTGAACGACCAATGCCGGCCGGGGCTTGCCGTGGTCTCCCGATACCGCCACGGTAATAAGATCGCCGCGCCTCATTTGCGGTCCTCCAGCGCGCTCACATCCTGGATCCAGCGCATGACCTCTGCTTCGTCTTCCGACGCGGCGATCAACTGCGATTGCCGCCGCGCCTCGGCTGCAAAACGCCGCCGCCGCGCCTCTTCGACATAGCGGCGCATCAAGCCGCGAAGCACCTCGGCAACGGGACGATCCTCGTCCTCTACAGCGGCCGTGAACTCCGCCTTGAGCGCGGGATCGATGCGCAGATTCAGGGTAGATTCCTTCATGGCAATGTTGGCGTGGGGCACGAAAGGACTCCTTATCTTTTATTGTAAGTACAGTCCGTAAGTACGTCAAGAAATTACAACAAAGGCTTACAATTCCGGAGGCACTGCGAGCATGCAGCATTGCAGAGAACGCCTTCCCGCCATCTAGAATTCTGTACGGGGCGATGAATCGCCAAGCGCGGTTTGCATTGCCGCCAAACCTTTATTCGTTGGAGCGGGGAGAGACTACACATGCTGAAGCTTCGTACTTATCTTGTTGCACCCGTTGCGTTCATCGTCGTCGCCTTGGCGCCATGCCGCGCCCAGTCCATGCCGCATCCGCAATGGGTGGGAACCTGGGCTGCGTCTCCCATGCAGGCTGACGGCATCAATATCCGCCTCTTCTCCAGCGTCACCATGCGCGAGATCGTGCACATCTCCGCCGCCGGCGAGCAGATTCGTCTGCGCTTCACCAATGAGTTCGGCCTCGATCCCCTCACCGTCGCCGACGCCCACGTCGCGCTGAGCGCCGGGGGCGCATCCATCCAGCCCGGCAGCGATCGCGCGGTCAGCTTTGGCGGGGCTGCATCGGTCAACATTCCTCCCGGCGGCGCCATCTTCTCCGATCCCGTGGCGCTCGCCGTCGCGCCGCTCTCCGATGTTGCCGTCAGCTTCTATCTGCCTCCGCAGATCATGCGCGCCGAAACCTTGCACCTCTTCGCGGACCAGGACAACTACCTCGCCGACGGCCACTCGCCCGCCGCGCCGGACTTGCCTCAAACCACCACGCTCTCTTCCTGGTACTTTTTTGACGGCATCGATGTTTCTGCGGCTGTTGGCCCCATCGCCGCTGCGCCAGACTCCCGCGCCGTTGTCACGCTCGGAGATTCCATTACTGACGGCGCGCACTCCACGCACAACGCCAATCGCCGCTGGCCCGACGTGCTGGCCGCGCGCCTCAGGCAGGACCCCAATCTCGCCCACGTCGCCGTGCTGAATGAAGGCATCGGCGGCAACCGCGTCCTGAATGAAACCACGGGCCCCAGTGCGATCTCGCGCGTCGATCGCGATGTGCTCGCCCAAAGCGGCGTGCGCTACGTCATCGTCCTTGAAAGCATCAACGACATCGGGCGGCTGGCTCACGTGCAGGTTCCGTGGGACGCCATCACCGCGCCGCAGTTGGAGTGGGGACTCAAGCAGATTGCCGACCAGGCGCACCAGCACGGCCTCAAGATCTTCGGCGCCACGCTCACGCCGTACGGCGGCGCCGCCTACTACTGCGACGCGGGCGAGCAGGTGCGCGAAGCGGTCAACGACTGGATCCGCTCGAGCGGCGTCTTCGACGGCGTTGTCGATTTCGATAAGATTACGAGTGATCCGCAGAATCCCACGCGCTTCAATCCGCCCTACGACTCGGGCGATCACCTGCATCCCAGCGACGAGGGATACAAAGCCATGGGCGAGGGCATCGACCTCACGCTGTTCGCGAAGTGATCAGAACGCCGGTTCGCCGCGCTCGCTGGCCTTCTTCGCGCCGGCCTCCATCGCCGCCAGCGAGGACTCGAGCGCCGCGAACTCAGGCCGTCCCTTGAGAGGCTTCAGTCGCGGATCGGCCAGCATCTGGAAAAACCACGGACAGCGATTCTCATTGGCAGTGCGCAGCTCCTCGAGGGCCGCATCGGCCTCGCCGAGCATCACATGCGTGGCGGCGTTCAGCGTATTCAGTACGAAGCGTTCGCGGCTCAGCCATTGCATCCGTTCCAACTGGCTGTGCGACTCCTCGGCGCGGCCGGCGCAGGCCAGCGCATAGGCCTGCGCTGAAATCGCAAGGTCGTAGTGCGAAGAGCGCGCCGCAAGCGTCTCCGCCAGTTCGATGGCGCGCGCGGCTTCTCCGTTATATCCCAGAATCATCGCGCCAAAGAAAAGCGCGTTGTCGTACTCCGAAGAGAAGTCGATGGCTTTCCGGATCTGCGCCAGGCTCGCCTCCCGCTCGCCGGCCAGGTGCAGCGCCCATGCCAGGGACGACTGCAGCCACGGCGAGTAAGGATCGAGCTGAATAGCCGCGCGCAGCAGCTCAATGGCTTCGCCGAACCGTTGCCGGCTGAGCAGAAGCCAACTGCGGGCCCGCGTGTTCGTCACATCGTAAGGCAGCCCCGCGGAGCGCGCCATCATCCGGAGAGCCGAACGCGCATCGCGATCGAAATGAAATTCCACCCAGCCCAGCGCCGGCAGCAGGGCTTCGGCCTCCTCGTTCAATTCCGGAATTCCATCCGCCGCCCGGCGCACAGCGGCGGCCGCGATCCTTGGAGACAGGTAGCCGTAGATGCACTGCAAGATGACCAGTTGCGCAAGCTCCAGGCGTGCCGCCATCAACGATGGATCCAACTCGATCGCGCGCAGCAGCCGGCCCATGGCATCCTGCATACGGTGCCGCTCCATGTTCTGCCATTCGTGGTGGGCGCGCAGATGGAGGTCATGAGCCTCGCGTTGCGCCTGTGACGTTGCGCGCTTCACGGCGGGCGCAGGCTCGGCCGCGGCTTCGACTGCGATGGGAATTTCTTCGGCGCGCAACCGCGATGTCACACGGTTTACCAGCTCGCCGGCCAGCTCCGCGATCTGTTCGCGCTCCGCAATCACGTCCTCCACCCAAAGGGACGCGCCATCCTCCACGCGGATCGTCTCCACGCGCAGCCGGTGCCGTCCCGGCGTGGCAAGAACCTGCCCCGTGAGAAGCAAATCCGCATGCAGCATCTTGCCAATCTCCCGCGCGCTCAGGCCGCGCCGCGCAAGGGCGCGCGCCGAGTCCCGGGCGGCGATCGATGCCAACGCGGGACGGGCGCGGCTCAGCTGTTCCATGGCTTGTTCTGCAATAGCCAGGCCGAGATACTCGGGAACGTCATACCCGGTGGAGAAAGGCAGAATCGCCAGCAGCGGCAGCGCGCTGGACCGCAAATGTCTGCCGGGCTCCGCAATGGCTGAAATGCGATAGCCGCGCCAGTGCACGCGCTCAATGCAATCCGCCGGTTGCAGGCGCTCCTTGAGCGATTTGAGACACGCCGTAAGCCGATGGCTGGAAGAACGCGCTTCACCCCACACGGCGCGGGTCAGCTCGCCAGCAGAAACCACTTCGCCCGACCGCGCCAGCAACGCGCGCAGCAGGGCCAGCTCCTGCCCGGGAAGCTCGAGCGCTGTCTCTCCGCGCAACAGCGTCCCGTCGGCGTATAGCCGGAATTCCGCAAACCGATAACCCACCGGCCTGATTCCCGCCGGCGGCAGCAAAGAGCGATCCATAGAATCCAACGCAGTTCTGCAAATCCTCGTTTCGCCGCCCGGTTCGCAATAGTACCCGCCAGATGGCGGTTCATCCGCGGCTGGGCCGGCAAGGATTCACAACACTTCTATCCGGGGTAAGGCAAAGCCTTCACAACAGCAAATAAGATTTCCCGATGGTGATGAGCGGAGCCGCGGCCGAGGAACGGTGCGAACGCATGATCTCCCGTTCACCTTCTACGGAATCGCTCTCCCACGCGGAGAATCACCGCAATCCCCTGGCTTTCGATGGCTTTTATATTCTGTCTGCGCGGTCGTCAGCTTCTGCAAGCGGATAAAGTCCGCGGCTGGGTTGCTTCCGGACGCACGTTCAGCGATTGCAGTATCCATCTAAAAGCCCGATGACGTAATCGGTACGTCGATTATCTCTCGGCTTCTCTTGTTGTGGAGGAAAGTTCTGAGAAACAATTAAGGCCCGAAGTAATCCCAGGCAGGTTACTGAAAAGTGTCTCGATTCGATACACAAGCGCGGCTTGCACGGGTGCCGGCGGCACCGCTTGGCCTGTCCGCATTTCCCTCCTCGGCTCCTAATGAACTGACACCTGACACCTGCTCCTACGCTTTTCCAATCACCTTGGCCAGCGTGGCGCCAATCTCGGCCGGCGACACCACCACGTGAATGCCCGCCGCTTCCATGGCCTTCATCTTGTCGGCGGCCGTTCCCTGGCCTCCGCTGATGATGGCGCCGGCGTGGCCCATGCGGCGTCCGGGAGGCGCGGTCTGCCCAGCGATAAAGCCCACCACCGGTTTCTTCACATACTGCTTCACAAAATCCGCCGCGGCTTCCTCGGCCGAGCCGCCAATCTCGCCGATCATAATGATGGCTTCCGTCTCGGGATCGTCATTCAGCAGCCGCAACGCATCGATGTGCGTGGTTCCGATAATGGGATCGCCGCCAATGCCGATGGCAGTCGACTGGCCGATACCGCGCTGCGTGAGTTGGTGCACGGCCTCGTAGGTGAGTGTCCCAGAACGAGACACTATTCCGATCGAACCCTCCTTGTGAATGCGACCCGGCATAATGCCGATCTTCGCCTTCCCCGGCGAAATCACTCCCGGGCAATTCGGCCCCACCAGCCGCGACGCGGAATTCTTCAGCTTGGCCCACACCTTCACCATGTCGAGCGTCGGAATGCCTTCCGTGATGCAGACGATCAGCGGCATCCCCGCGTCCTCAGCTTCGAGAATCGCGTCGGCAGCAAACGGGGGCGGCACAAAAATCATGGTCGCGTTGGCGCCGGTTTGGGCCACGGCTTCGGCCACGGTATTGAATACCGGCCAGCCCTCGTGCATGGTTCCGCCCTTGCCGGGAGTCACGCCGCCGACCACCTTCGTGCCGTACTCCGCACAAGCCATGGCGTGGAAGGTGCCTTCTTTGCCGGTAATGCCCTGCACGATGAGACGCGTGTTTTTGTCTACCAGAACAGCCATCGCTATGCCCTCGCCGCCGCAGCCACAGCCAGCTCCGCTGCGTCCTTCATCGTTTCGCCTACTTGAAAATTCAGGCCCGACTCTTTCAGGATTCTCCGTCCTTCTTCAACATTGGTTCCTTCAAGACGAAGAATGATCGGCACCTTGACATTCAACTTGCGCGCCGCCGCCACCACGCCCGTCGCAAGCCGGTCCACGCGCAGAATGCCACCGAAAATGTTAATGAAAATCGCCTTCACGTTCGCGTCCGACAGCAGAATCTCGAACGCATGCTCGATCTGCTCCTGCGTCGCGCCGCCGCCCACGTCAAGAAAATTCGCGGGGCTGCCGCCTGCGTACTGAATAATGTCCATCGTCGCCATGGCCAGGCCCGCGCCGTTCACCATGCACGCAATCGACCCGTCGAGCTTGATGTAGTTGAGCGCGTACTTGCTCGCTTCCACTTCCAGCGGATCCTCTTCGGCAATGTCGCGCAGCGCCTTGATGTCGGCGTGCCGGAAGAGCGCGTTGTCGTCGAAGGTGATCTTGGCGTCGAGCGCGAAGAGCTTGCCGTCCGTGGTCGTGATGAAAGGATTGATCTCGATCAGCGAAGCATCGGTCTCAATGAAGGCCGTGTACAGGCTCTGGAAGAACGTCACCGCCTGGTTGATCTGCGTGGCTTTGAGTCCCAGCGCAAAGGCCAGTTTGCGCGCCTGCCATGGCCAAAATCCCACGGTCGGATCGATCGTCTCCTTGTAAATGGCCGTGGGATCCTTCGCCGCGACCTCCTCAATCTCCATGCCGCCGGCCTGCGAAGCCATGAACACCAGCCTGCCCGTCGCGCGGTCGAGCACAATGCCGAGGTACAGCTAGCGCTCGATGGCCGCGGTCTCCTCGATGAGCAGCCGCTGCACCTTTTGTCCCTGCGGGCCGGTCTGGTGCGTCACCAGCGTCATCCCCAGGATATTTTTCGCGTGCATATCGGCGTGTTCGCGCGTCTTCGCCACCTTCACGCCGCCGCCTTTGCCGCGGCCTCCTGCGTGAATCTGCGCCTTCACCACCACGCCCGAAGCGCCTTCGGCAAATCGCGTGCGAGCCACGTCGTTGGCTTCTTCCAGTGTGTTCGCCATCTCGCCTTTGGGCACGGGCACGCCGTACTTCGCCAGGATTGCTTTTGCTTGATATTCGTGGATTTTCAAGGGGTAGGGACCTCGAGCAATTTTCAGATTACCACGCAGATTTACGGTGGAATCTCGGTCGCCGTCCTCGCGCATTCCGCTCGCCGCGGGCGTTTTCGCGTCCAGGCCCGGCTCTGCCATACTTCTTGCATGTCGTTGGTGAAGGAACTGCTTCGCCCGCTCGCCGAAGTCGGTACCGCGCTAACCCGCGAGCAGGCGGCCCAGGTGCTCGAGGAAATCCTCGCGGGCAACGTGCCTGACGTGGAAACCGCCGCCATGCTGGCCGTTTTCGCCACGCGCGGTGAGCAGGCGCCGGAGCTCGCTGGCTTTGTCGACGTGATGCGCCAGCACTCCGTGCCCATGCCCTTTACTGACGCCGAGCGCGACGAGCTCGTCGATTGCGTCGGCACCGGCGGCGGCGGCCCGCAGACCTTCAACATCTCCTGCGGCGCGGCGCTGGTCGCATCCGCCGCGGGCGCCAAAGTGGCCAAGCACGGCAACCGCGCCGTCACCTCGCGCTGCGGCGCAGCCGACGTGCTCGAAGCTCTCGGCGTGCCCATCGAGCTCCCGCCGGACCTGGCCGTCGAGTGCCTGCGCGAAACCGGCTTCGTCTTCCTCTACGCGCCGCTCTATCACCCGGCCATGAAGGCTCTCGGACCTTTGCGCCGCGCTCTCGGCTTCCGAACGATATTCAACTTGGTGGGCCCGCTCACCAACCCTGCCCACGCGCACACGCAAGTCATCGGCGTCCTCGCTCCCAGCCGCGTTCTTCTTGTGGGCCGCACCCTGGTCATGCTCGGCGCCAGGCGCGCCTTCGTCGTCCACGGAACGGATGGCATCGATGAGCTCACCACAACCGGCGAGTCCGTCGTGGCGCGCGTCGACGAGTCGGCGGAAGGCAAGCCGACGCTCAAAGCCTCGCGCATCACGCCGGAGATGGCCGGCCTTGAACGCACCACAATCGATCACTTCACCGGCGGCGACATCGAAACCAACAAAGCTCTGCTCTACGGCGTGCTTACCGGCATTCACGGCGCGCGTCGCGACGTGGTCCTGCTCAACGCCGCCGCCGTACTCGTCGCCGCGGACCTGGCCAGCGACCTCAAGCAAGGCGTCGCCATGGGCGCGGAGGCGATCGACTCCGCCCAGGCCGCTGCCACTCTCGCGAAGCTTCAGCAGTTCGGCTCGAACCTGCCAAGGCTCCAGTAAGTCCCAAAGCCAATTCGCAGTTTTCTCCTTCGAGCGCGCCTATAGCAGCCCCGACTTGCCTGCCAGCCT
>Ga0182014_10004428_pt1 | contig 16148 bp, 13 predicted proteins | sample 612S2DmetaG_FD_120489 | JGI IMG/M metagenome (GOLD analysis project Ga0182014, IMG submission 120489) | Permafrost microbial communities from Stordalen Mire, Sweden - 612S2D metaG | ecosystem: Environmental > Terrestrial > Soil > Wetlands > Permafrost | place: Sweden: Stordalen | collected... | reverse complement strand
GGAGGGCCCGGTAACGGAGGGCCCGGTAACGGAGAGTCCAGTGCGGGCGGGTCCCGTGCCTGAGCACGCGGCCCGCCCGCCATGGCGGTTGTCCATCTAAGTGATCCGGTTTACCGTTCGCCTCTCGTCAGGACGTGGCCTTCAGGTGCATCAGGGTGTAGCCGACCTCGGGGTCGTCCGGCGACGGGTCCATATACGGGTCGGACTGCGTGGGCCAGCCGGTGATCCGCGCCGTGCTGTACTCGTTCCAGTCGGCCCCGTACAGCAGCGGGATGGTCGGCAGCTCGGTGGACTCGATGGTCTCCAGCTTCTGCAGCGCGGCGGCCTGCGTCGCGGTGTCGTTGGTGTTCTCATACTGAGTGAACGCGGCCTGCGCCTGGGCATTGCTGTACCGGCCGTAGTTCGACGTCGCGCTCTGGCCGACCGGCGCGGAAATGCTGGAGTCCATCCAGTACTGGTACTGGCCGAACGGGTACGGGTCGGCCGCGCCGCCTACGCCGCCGCCCCAGTGCACCATGGTCTGGAAGTTGCCGTCGGCGGCGTCGGTGAACCAGCTGGGTGCGGCCACGCCGTCCACGGTCGCGTTGATCCCGACCGCCTTGAGCTGGCCGGCGATCAGCTGCGCGTCCGCGTAGTAGTCGGTGAACGCGGTCGGGTCCTCGACGGCGAAGGAGATCTCCTGACCGCCCTTGGCCCACATGCCCTTGCTGTCCTTGGCGTAGCCGTCGCCGGACAGGATCGAGGCGACCTTGCTGGCGTCGGCGGTGGCGGAGATGTCGTTGGCCAGCGAGGGGGCCAGGGACGACTGCTGAGTCGGCAGGATCAGCCCGCTGGACGAGGTCGCGGGGGCTTCGTAGCCGTACTCGCCCTTCGTGCTGAGCTCCTGGCGGTTGATCCCGGCGCTGATCGCCTGCCGGACCTTCGGGTCCGCGAGCGGGCCGCCCTTGGCCACGTTGATCCACAGCGTGACCGTGTTGCCGCCGGGGAACCAGTAGTGATTGGTGGAGGGGTCCTTGCTCACGTACAGCTGCTGCAGGCTCGGGATCTCGTTGCCGGCCCAGTCGAGCTGCCCGGCCGCCAGCGCGGTGGTCGCCGCCGTGTTGCCCGAGTAGTACGGGATCTGGACGGTGGAGATCGGCGGCGTGCCGCCCCAGTAGTGCGGGTTCGCGCTGAACGTGACCAGCTGGCTGGTGAACGACTTCAGCACGTACGGGCCGGTGCCGACCGGGTCGGCCACGGTCGCGGTGGCGATGCTGCTGATCGAGGAGTAGATGTGCTTGGGCACGATCAGCGTGTCCCCGGCGATCGCGAAGATGTTCGCGTACTGCGCGGCCTTGAAGTTCAGCACCACCGTCGAGGTGTCCGGGGTGGTGACGCTGGCCAGCGCGGGCAGGCCGCTGTAGTTGGCGGCCGCGTTCGAGTTCATGGTGTTGAACGTGTAAGCCACGTCCGCGCTCGTGAACGGCGTGCCGTCGGTGAACTTGACTCCGGTGCGCAGGTCGACGGTCAGCGTCTTGCCGCCGTTGGACCAGGTGAAGCTCTTGCCGAGCATGGGGTGGTAGACCCCGGGCTGCAGCGCGTCGAACTCGAACAGCGGCTCGTAGGTCAGGCTGCGCAGGTTGGCCTGGGTGCCGAGCGAGTTCGTGTCGAACGGGTTGAAGTTCTTGGTGAACGTGACGCCGGTGACCGACTCCTCGGTGAGCGTGACCGGCTTCGATGCCGAAGATCCGGAGGTGCTGTGGCTGCTTGAGCAGGCCGCGACCCCCAGACCGAGGACCATCGCCGCGGCGACGCCCTTTATGTAAGCGTGATGCATTGTTCTAAACTCCAAGGTGCCCGGCCGGTTCTTCACCGGCCAGCGTTGTTGACCGTGTCGGGGTCTTCGCCAGTAGTGCGGTGCGGGCCGGCCGGGCGTACGGCCGGCCCGAAGGGCTCCCGCCCGGGGGCGGCAGCGTTATATGTCGTTACGCCGTGATCCGGCTCACTAGCTCATCAGTCCTCCTTCGGTGGCCCGGCGGGCTTCCCCGGCCCATCGGGCCCTGCATGGCGGGATGGTTTCGTGCCCGGCGCCGGCTCCGCCGGGCGGGTCTGGGTCGCGCGGGTCTGCGCCGCCTGGGTTTGCGCCGCCTGGGTTTGCGCCGCCTGGGTTTGCGCCGCCTGGGTTTGGGACGGGCGCAGGTCGCTGACGTGCAGCCAGCAGGCCGCGGAATGTCCCGGGGAGACGGTCACCGTCGGCGGCCGCTGCTCCCGGCAGACGGCCATCGCGTGCGGGCAGCGGGGGTGGAAGCGGCAGCCGGACGGCGGCGACACCAGGCTGGGCGGTGCCCCGGCGCCGGCCAGGGACGGCGGCGCGGCGCGCGCCGGGTCGGGTGCCGCGGAGAGCAGCAGCTGCGTGTAGGGGTGCGCGGGCGCGTCGGTCAGCTCGGTGCTCGGCGCGGATTCCACCAGCTCCCCCGCGTACATGACGACGATCGTGTCGGCCAGGTAGCGCGCCGAGGCGATGTCGTGCGTGACGTACAGGATGGCCAGCCGGGACTTGTCCCGCAGGTCGGCCAGCAGGTTCAGGACGCCGAGCCGGATGGACACGTCCAGCATGGACACCGGCTCGTCGGCGAGCAGCACGTCCGGCTGGACCGCCAGCGCCCGGGCGATCGCCACCCGCTGGCGCTGGCCGCCGGATAGCTCGTGCGGGTACTTGTCGATGAACCGGCCGGGCGGGTCGAGCGCGACGCGGCGCAGCAGCCCGTCGATCGCGTCGCCCATGTCACCGTCGGCCATGTGGTGGATCTTCAGCGGCCGGCTGAGGTGGTAGCGGACGGAGTGCACCGGGTTCAGCGACGCGAACGGGTCCTGCAGCACGAGCTGCACGTGGCCCGCGTACTCCTGCCGGTGCCGCTGGCGGAGCGGCACCTGGGTGCCCTCCAGCAGCAGCTCACCCGAGGTGGGGGTGATGATCCGCGCCAGCATCCGGGCCAGCGTGGACTTCCCCGAGCCGCTCTCGCCCACGACCGCCGTCACCGACGAGCGCGCCAGCGCGACCGATACGTTCTCCACCGCGTGCACGGTGCCAGGCCGGCGCAGCCCGTGCCGCACCTTGAACAGCTTGGTCAGGTTCCGGGCCTCCAGGGCCGGCGCGTCCGTGCCGGGGGAGGCCGGGGTGGCCAGCGTTTCGGTCATGACGTCTGCCCGCCTTCGGTCGCACCCGGATCCGGAACGGCCGCTGTCACCGGGTCCGGCCGCGACAGTTCTTCCGGTGCCTTAACGGACGTAGCTGGGTCGTGCAGCCAGCACGCGACCTCACGTCCCGCGGCCCCGTTGAGCAAGCCCCCGTTGAGCAAGTCACCGTTCGGCGCGTGCCCGGGATTCGGTGCGCCGCGCGGCGGGGGGATCACCGGGCTCAAGGGGACGAGCTGCGGAACGTCCACCGAGCAGCGTTCCAGCGCGTGCGGGCAGCGCGGGTGGAACGCGCACCCGGACGGGACCGCGCGCAGGTCGGGAGGCGCCCCGGCAATGCCGATCATCGGCGTCCGCGCCCCGTGCATCGGCGGGAACGAGTTCAGCAGCCCGTAGGTATAGGGGTGGCGCGGGGCCCGGAACAGCGCCGCGGACTTGGCCCGCTCGACCAGGCGTCCCGCGTACATCACCGCGATCTCGTCGGCCAGCTCGATCAGCAGCGACAGGTCATGCGTGATGAACAGGGCGGCGAAGCCCAGGTCATCGCGCAGCCGGATCAGTTCCTCGAGGATTTCCCGCTGGGTGACCACGTCCAGCGCGGTGGTCGGCTCGTCCATGATCACGACCTGCGGCTCCAGCGCGAGGGCCATCGCGATCATGGCGCGCTGCCGCATGCCGCCGGACAGCTCGTGCGGGTAGCTGCGCAGCCGGTCACCGGTGATGCCGACCATCTCCAGCAGCTCGATGGCGCGCTTTTCCCGCATCCGCCGGCCCATCCCCGGCCGGTGGGCCCGCAGCACGTCCTCGATCTGGCGGCCGATGCTGATGACCGGGTTGAGCGCGTTCAGCGCGCTCTGCATGACGACCGAGATCTCCGACCAGCGGACCCGCTGCAGCTCGGGCTCGTCCAGCTCCAGCAGGTCGGCGCTCTCCGCCACCGGGCGCGCCTGCTTGTCCGCGTGCTTGTCCGCGTGCTTGTCCGCGTGCTTGTCCGCCCCGCGGCCGCCATTCGCCCCGCGCCCGCCATCCGGGAGGGATGGCGCGCCCGGCCGGGAGTGGAACAGGACCTCGCCGCCGGTGATCAAACCGGGCTCGCGCAGCAGCCGGGTGGCCGCGTACGCCAGCGTCGACTTCCCGCTGCCGCTCTCGCCCGCCAGGCCGAGGACTTCGCCGCGCCGCAGCACCAGGTTCGCGTCCACCACGGCGTGCGTGGCCTCGTCCCCGATCCCGTAGTCGACGCACAGGCCGCGGATCTCCAGTACGGGCTCACCGCGCTGGACGGGTATCTCCAGCTGGCTGTTCCCGGCCGCGGCAGGGGCCGCGACGTCGCTGGCGCTCACCGGGCCACCCCCGTCCGCGCGGTAGTCGCCGGGGCGGTGGGCTTGCGCGGGGCCGTCCGCACGACCGGGGTCAGCCCGAGCTTCGGATGGCGGGGCAGCCCGGCCTTGCGCATCCCCTTCCGGGACAGGCCCGCCGCGCGCAGCCGCGGGTTGATGAACTCGTCGACGCCGAAGTTGAGCAGCGCCAGGCCCGTGCCGACCAGCGCGATGCACAGGCCGGGGGGCACGAACCACCACCACGCGCCGGTCAGCGGTGCGTTGCTGGACTGCGCCCAGTAGAGCATCGTGCCCCAGTTCCACACCGCCGTGCTCGTCACCCCGATGTACGCCAGCGCGACGTAGGTGCCGATGGCGTAGAGCATGGTGAACAGGAACGACGACGCGACGATGGCCACCAGGTTCGGCAGCACCTCGAAGAACATGATGCGTATCCGGCCCTCGCCGACTACGCGCGCCGCCTCCACGAAGTCGCGTCTCTTGATCGACAGCGTCTGCGCGCGCAGCACCCGGGCGCCCCATGCCCAGCCGGTGATGGCGATGATGACCCCGATGAGCAGCGTGTTCGACCGGCCGGAGGCGGGCAGGTAGCTGTCGATGACGATGAGCAGCGGCAGCCCGGGGATGGCCAGGAACACGTTGGCCGCCAGCGAGAGCCCCTCATCCGTGCCGCCGCCGATGTAGCCGGCCGTGATGCCGACGATCACCGACAGCAGCGTCGCGACCAGCCCGGCGATGAAGCCCACCACCATGGTGGCGCGGGCCCCGTTGAGCAGCTGGGAGAAGAGGTCCGCGCCGAGGTTGCTGGTGCCCAGCCAGTGCATGGCCGAGGGGTGCAGGTTGGGCGCGAAGGCGTTGTAGTTCGGCGCGTACGGCGCGACCCACGGGCCGATCAGCGTCAGCAGCGCGAAGATCGCGAGGATGGCCAGCCCGGCGATGGCCTTGGGGGAGTGCGGCAGGCGAATCGCCCGTACCCGCGTTCGGGCCAGGACCGCCTCGGGCAGCTGGCCCGCCGGAAGCTGGCCCGCGGGCAGCGGGGCCAGGTTGTCGGCATTGACGGACATGAGCTCAGGCCTCCTGGCGCACGCGCGGGTCGAGGAACACGTAGATGAAGTCGGCGATCAGGTTGGCGCCCAGCACGGTCAGCGTGATGACCAGGAAGATGCCCTGGAGCAGCGGGTAGTCCTGGTTGAGAACCGCCTGCAGCAGCAGGTTGCCGACGCCGGGGTAGTTGAAGACCAGCTCCACCAGCAGGGCGCCGGACACCACCAGCCCGATGGCCAGGGAGAAGTTCGCGACGCTGGGCAGGATGGCGTTGCGCGCGGCGTAGCTGACGACCTTGCGGGTCGGCAGGCCCTTGGCCCTCGCCACCAGGACGAAGTCCTCGTCCATCACGGTGACCATCATGTTCCGCATGCCGAGCATCCAGCCGGCGATCGAGCTGAGCACGATGGTGGCGGCCGGGAGCTCCGCGTAACGCACCACGCTGAAGAGGAACGGGCCGTTGAATCCGGGGGTCAGCCCCCGTGCGTAGTTGCCGAGGACCGGGAACCAGTGCAGGTCGCTGCCCAGCACTAGCAGCAGCACGGTGCCGAGGAAGAAGTACGGCACGGCCTGGAAGAAGGTGGATACCGGCAGGAACCCGTCCAGCCAGGACCCGCGCCGCCAGCCGAGCGCGATCCCGGCCAGCGTGCCGAGCACGAAACTGAGCACCGTGGACGCGCCGAGCAGGCCCACCGTCCACGGCAGGGTCTGCCCGAGCACCGTGCTGACCGGCGCCGACAGCGTGATCGACTGGCCCAGGTTGCCGTGGAAGAGCTGGCTCCAGTAGCTCACGTACTGCGACCACAGGCTCTGGTGCAGCCCGATGCCGAACTGCTGCTGAATGGCCTGCTGCATCTGCAGGGTCACCCGGCCCTGGAGCTTGCCGATCATGGTCTGGATCGGGTTGCCCGGCATCAGCCGGGGGAGCAGGAAGTTCACGGTGATCGCCACCCAGGCGGTGACGATGTAGACGCCGATCTTGCGGGCCAGGGCGGTCATGGCTGCCGTGCCTCTCCGCACCCGCAGCTCTGGCGGCGGATGAGCATGGTCGGCAGCACGATGTCCCGGTCGACGGGGGTTTCACGGTTGATCATGGAATAAAGCACCTCGAAGGCGGTCTCGCCGAGTTCCCGGATGCGCTGGCGCACCGTGGTCAGCTGGGTGTGCAGATGCCGGGCCACCGGGATGTCGTCGAACCCGGTCACGGCCACGTCCCCCGGGACACTGATGCCATGGCGTTCCAGCGCGTAGAGCACGCCGATGGCGGTCTGATCGTTCGCGCAGACGATCGCGCGGGGCAGGTCCGTGCGCCGCGCGAGCAGGTTGTTCATCACCCGCGCGCCGCCCCCGGCGGTGTAGTTGCCCTGCCACTGCGGCCCGTCCACGAACTCCGCCCCCGCGTCCGCGACCTCGGCCGCGAGCGTGCGGAAACGGGCGATGCTGTCCGGGCTGTCGACGTGGCCCCCGATGTAACTGATCGACCGGTACCCGTGGTCGTACAGCAGGTGGCGGGCCAGGTCCCGCATGCCGGCCGGGTTGTCGCTGCTCACGTTGGCGGTCATCGGCGTGGCCACCCCGGCCAGCGTGACCACCGGTATCTGGCGGGCCAGCCTTTCGAGCTGGTCCGGCTCGAGCACGCGGTCGTGCAGGATGATCCCATCGCTCTTGCGCGCGAGGGCCAGCGTCCGGCCGCCCGGGTCGTGCTCGTCCAGGCTGACCGAGCGGACCAGGATGTCGAAGCCGCGCCGCTGGGCCGCCTCCGCGATACCCCGGTTGATCATGTCCGGGAACTGCAGGCTGTCGTCCTCATCCGCGAACACGTCCTCGGGAGTCTTCGACGCCCACGGCTGACGGACGATCACCCCGGCGACTTCCTTCAGCCGCACGCTCAGTGCCCGTGCCGCCCCGTCCGGGATGAAGCCCAGCTCCGCCACGGCCTGCAGCACCCGGTCCCGGGTCTCCGGCCGCGGATTGCGCCGCCCATTGAGCACCCGCGACACCGACGCGATCGACACCCCCGCCGCCCGCGCCACGTCATAAATCGTCGGCGGCACACTCACCGCGAGCCCGTCGATCGCGGTCTGTGCCGTCCCGGGGGCGTCGGGTGCGGACTGCTCGCCGGTAAGCCCGTTCGGGGCGGGTGACGCTTCCGGGAGCCCGTCGATCGCGGTCTGTGCCGTCCCCGGCCCGTCGGGTGCGGACTGCTCGCCGGTGTGTCCGTTCGGAATGGGTGCTGCCTCCGGGAGCTCGTCGGGTGCGGACCGCTCCTCCGCGGGCCCGTTGGGCGAAGTGATCTTGGTCACGCCGACCGGCGGGCTCGTGGGTGGCGTGGCAGGCCCGCTGGTGCGCGCGCCGCGCCCCGCGTTCGCCGCCGATTCCGCGTCCACAGCCGGCTCCTTCCGGTGCGGCAGACCAGGCGCCTGTGCCGGGTCCGTCTCGCCGGTAAGCGCTTACCGACTCGCTTGCAGGCTACGACTGTCCGCCCCATGTGTTCAAGGCCCTGTTGTATGACCGTTACGGGAAGGTGACATCGGGTGTGTCCCGTTCCCGCCGCGGGCCGCTCCATCGGGCCGGCTGCGGGTTCCGGCCCCGGCCGGCCGGCCAAAATCCCGTCCGTACCGCGCCTGACGTGGGAAGTGTCACTAGACCAGGTAGCCCACGGCGGGCCCCGGAGGCCCGCAAAGCCAGTCCAGCCCTGATGCGAAATGCGACCTATGGGGCGATTTCGCGACTCCTCCGCGGGGCTCCGATACACGGCTGAAACATCTGCCCCCCGAAGACCTGATGCGTTACCGGCTCCGTAACAAACGGGAAATGAGCCGGAAACCCGCACATGGGAGATATGGAGGCGTTCCGTGAAAAACATCGGAGCGGCCGGGGTGGGTCCGTATAGGCCCCTGGGGGAGACCCCTGGAAACCCGAATGGCCCTTCCAAGGTAGCCCCCCTGGAGGCGCAGACCAGTGGTTCCCTATCCAACTTGGCTGAATGCGGGAGATAACTCCTGGCAGATGACAGCCGCCACGCTCGTCGGTTTGATGAGCATTCCCGCCCTGGCCGTCCTCTACGGCGGCCTGGTACAGAAGAAATGGGCCATGAACACCGTGCTGATGGTGTTCAGCACGTTCTGCCTCGTTCTCATCACGTGGGTCCTGTGGGCCTTCAACATGGGCTTTGGGCACCCGTGGATCAGCACGTTCGTCGGCATACCGGGGACAGTCCTCGGCCACAACGCCTTGGAGGGGCAGGCAAACGTCCCCTTGCTCGACGGTTTGATGCCTCAATTCCGGTTCCCGCAGGCATCGCTCGTCTACTTCCAGTTTGTGTTCGCCGCGATCACGCCGATCCTGTTCATTGGCAGCGTGCTCGGCCGGATCAGCTTCAAGGTCTGGCTGCTGTTCGTGCCGCTGTGGATCACTTTCGCTTACGCGGTCAACGCGTTCCTGCTCTGGGGTGGCGGCTACTGGGCCGGCAAGGGCGCTCTCGACTTCAGTGGTGGCTACGTCATCCACCTGGCCGCGGGCACGTCCGGGTTCGTCGCGGCCGCCGTCATCGGGCCGCGTCTCCAGCGTGACCGCGAGCGGGCGGTTCCGAACAACCTGATGTTCGTGGCGGTCGGCGCCGGAATCCTGTGGCTCGGCTGGAACGGCTTCAACGGTGGTGACCCGTACTTCGCCGGTGCGGACGCCGCCGCCGCGGTCGTCAACACCAACGTCGCGACCGCCGTGGCCATGATGACGTGGATCCTCATGGACATGTTCCTGAGTAGGGAGAAAAAGCCGACGTTCCTCGGCGGCCTCAACGGCATGATCTGCGGCCTGGTGGGGATCACGCCCGCGGCCGGCTACGTCAACGGCCTCGGGGCCATCGTGATCGGCGTGGTGTGCTCCGCGATCGTCTGGGTGGCCTGGGCCTACCTGCCCAGGTACGTGTGGCCGTTCAACAAGGTGGACGATGCGCTCGGGGTGGTCTACACCCACGGCATCGCCGGCCTGTTCGGCGGCCTGCTGGTCGGCTTGCTGGCGGACCCGAAGATGATCGAGTACATAGGCCTCGGCAAGACCGCCTCCTTCAGCGGCGCGGGCCTGTTCTACGGGCACCCCAAGCAGCTGGCCATCCAGGCCGGGGCGGCCCTGACGATCATCGTCTGGGACGGGATCGTCACGTTCGTCATCCTGCGGGTGCTGGGGCTGTTCATGAAGCTCCGGATACCCGACGACCAGCTGGAGATCGGCGACGTGGCGGTGCACGGCGAGGAGGTATACCCGTCCGAGGACCTGGTCAGCGTCCACGCGGGCCGTGCCTCGGAAGTGTTCTCCGAGGCGTCGCCCACCACGCTGGAACCGCCACGGGCCAAGGCGACGACCGAAGATCCCTGATCCAGTCCCGGTTCGCTTACGGCTCGCTCGCGTCCTCTGTCTGCCCCCGGCACCCCACGGTGCCGGGGGCAGACGCCGTCCCCGGCCCTGGTCCCCGCACCGGCACCCGTCCGGCGCGGGCTGCCGGATTACGTCGATGAACGATAGGGGCGCTGGTCTGCCGGGGGTGCTGTGAGTCCCCGGGGCGCTGATTTGCCGGGGTGCTGATTTGCCGGGGCGGTGTGAGTCCCCGGTCTTATCGGCAGCGGTAGGCGTCGTGTCGCCAGGCCCGCTAGTTTCCCGGCTCGCGGCTACGGTCTGTACGGGGGCCGTCGCTGCTTCCCCGCGTCATGCATACGGCGCCCGGTGCCACGCATACGGCGCCGCCCGGGGCTGTTTTCAGGGCTGTTCTCTGCGCAGGAGGTCCAGCACGACGTCGTTAACGACGTTGTCGGACGCAGCCGCCCGGATCATCGCCTTGATCCCCCGGGCCAGAGTCATACTGCTGACCGGCTGATCGAGCTCCACGCTGGCCCTGGCTAGCCAGACGTTCAGAAGCTGATAGTCGTCCGGGGTCAGGTCGACTGTGATCCGGACGGGCTCAGTTCCGGACTTCGTTCTGGACTTCCGGGCGGGCTTAGTTCCCTCCCAGGGAGGTGGGCCATACGGCATAAGCCGACTTTACTCCGCTTACTGCATAGACCGCGGCCCGGCGCGGACTGGTCATCGAGTGGACAGCCGTAACGGTCATTCTTCGGCAGCGTGGGCAAATTTTTCGGCAGCCGTGTTCCGGCCGGGTTGCCCGGCCAGGCCGGTTCAGCTGGCCAGGAACCAGTCGAGCTGATCTAGCAGGGCATCCAGCGTGGATGCGGACAGGTCGATGTCGCGGCTGGTGGCGTGCCAGCGGCCGTCGTTGTAGCCGCCGCTGGCCGGGCTAGTTATCCGCCACTCCGGGTCCTGGAGATAGGGCACGACCCGATGGATAGCGTCCGGGCCGCTGCTCATTGACCGTCTTCGATTTCTTCGAGCCGGTCCAGGAGAGGGGCTCGGCGCGCAGGCGAAACTGGTTGGGTGTCTTCGTGCGGGCGGGGAATTTCGGGGATATTTGAGCGGGCTCATTGACCGTGAATTGCGCGGGATCTAACATTAGTCCATTAATAGGAAACTTTCTTAATTAAAGTTCCCGTTCCTTGGAGGAGATGTGGATCCCGCTATTCTCAGCCGATCGCTGCGGGAGAGACGGCGCGCTGTCGCCAGTGTCTCGGCCGCGCTGATCGCCCTGGCCGGCGCCGCGGGCGTGGCGGCCGCCATCACGATCCCGGCCAGCGCGGCCCGGGTCACGGCCACCGAGGCCGCCAGCGTCAGCCAGGTCAGCGCGCTGACCGCGAACTGGTACGAGTCCGCGCCCTACTACAGCGTGCCGGATAGCTCCGGCCCGGACCTCGGCCAGGTCATGGCGGCGACCGGGGCGAAGGCGTTCGACCTGGGCTTCATTCTTGCCAGCAACAACAGCGGCTGCTCGGCGGCCTGGAACGCGACCGACCCGGTCTCGTCGGATACCCAGGTCGCTTCGGTCATCAACGAGGTTCGCGGCGACGGCGGCGACGTCATCGTCTCGGCGGGCGGATACAACGGGACGAAACTCGGCCAGGTGTGCGGCTCCGCGTCCGCCACGGCGGCCGCCTACCAGCAGGTGATCACCACGTACGGCCTGCACGCGATGGATTTCGACCTCGAGGAACCGGAAATCGAGAACTCGACGGCCATTGCGAACGAACTTGGCGCGGCGCAGATACTCCAGCAGGAGGACCCCGGCCTGTTCATCTCGATCACGATCCCGTCCACCACGACGGGGGCCAACTACTTCGGCAAGCTCCTTCTCAGCGAAGCTGACAGCCTCGGGTTCACCCCCGATGACTACACCATCATGCCGTTCGACGGCGGCTTCAGCGGAGGGTCTTCGCAGGTCACTGCGCTGCAGGATTTCAACGCCCAGCTGGTGAGCACCTTCGGCTGGAGCAGCGCGCAGGCGTACGCGCACGAAGGATTTTCGGGCATGAACGGGCGGACAGATTCGGCCGAATACTTCTACCAGAGCGATTTCCAGACCGTGCTGAGCTTCGCGGAAAGCAGCGGCATGAGCCGGTACACCTTCTGGTCGGTGAACCGGGACCGGCAATGCAACCCGCCCGGCAATAACGGCAACCTTTCCAGCGAGTGCAGCAGCGTCACCCAGAACTCCTGGGACTTCACCGCCTACACCGTGGCGTTCGCCAAGAACACGTCGGTGACGCCACCGGCCCCGCCCACCCCGACGCCCACGCCCACTCCACCGGGTGGCGGCGGTGGCGGAGGGGGCGGCGGCTGTACCGCGCCGGCCTGGTCATCGAGTACCACGTACACCAGTGGCAACGTCGTCTCTTACAACGGCAGCCAGTGGACCGCTAACCAGTGGAACTACAACGAGGTGCCGGGCGGCGCGTCGGGCGCGTGGAACAACGACGGTGCCTGCTGACCCCCGGTTAGGCGCTCCCCCCGGGCTAGGCGCGATCCCCGCGGCCGGCCAGCCGATTCGGTTCCGGCTGGTCGGCCGTCCGGTCTCAGTCCGGGACCCTGCTGGTCGGCACGGGACTGGGCGGCACCCAGCCGGTCGGCATAGGGCTGGGGGGCACCCAGCCGGTCGGCACGGGGCTGGGGGGCACCCAGCCGGTCGGCACGGGGCTGGGGGGCACCCAGCCGGTCGGCATAGGGCTGGGGGGCACCCGGCCGGTCGGCACGGGACTGGGGGGCACCCAGCCGGTCGGCACGGGACTGGGGGGCACCCAGCCGGTCGGCACGGGACTGGGCGGCACCCAGCCGGTCGGCACGGGCCCCGGTGGTGCTGCTGGGAAGATGGTGCTGACGGGGACGGTCGGCGGATCCGGCGCGGCCCTCCCCGTCACGCCCTGCAACGCCCTCCGCGTGCCCCGCTTGATCCGGGGGGAGAGCTTGCTGATGTCGCTGTCCGGTTGAGCCGGGGCCGCCGTGGTGGTGCCCGGCGAGGTGCGCGTCCGCGCAGCGACCCGGCCAGCCGTGCCCGGTGAGGTGCCCACGCGGGACCCATCGGTCGGCCCGTTGGCGTACTCGACCACTACCGGTCCATGGTGCTGTCCCCACCAGTCGCCAACGAACACGGCCCCGGCGCCCGTGGCCGTCGCGAATACGCACGCGCCAGCGACGGACGCGGCGGATGCCCGCGCCCTCCAGGTACTCACCTTTGGCCTCCTGTGCCCGTAGCGCCTCCCGAACAAGAATGCGCTAGGACGATGCCGCGAAAGTTCCTCACCAGAAGGGCCTGAAATCCGATCCGCCGAACGAAGCCGTCTTGTTGCGAACCCGCCGCTTGGCGGCCGCCGGCCGTTCGGCGGCTCGTTCCGGAGCGCCGCGCGCGAAGGTGCCGGATGGTGCGGATGACCGATCCCCGGCGTGCCTTGGCCGCTGTCCCAGCCGTTCCCCCGGGGTGCCCTGCCGTCCCCCCCGAATGTGTCCCCGCCGTGTTCCGGCCGCACAATGGGATATATGGCTACACCAGTGACGACGGCGAGGACCCTGGTAACCGACGACGGCGTCCCGATCGACGCTGTGCATCTCCCACAGGAAAGTGACCTGGCCATCGTGCTGGCGCACGGTTTCACACTGTCCTGGCAGCGGCCCGCGGTGTGGCGCATCTCGACCCGCCTCAACCGGATCGCGGGCGTCGTGAGCTTCGACTTCCGCGGGCACGGGCGTTCCGGCGGCCTGTCCACCATGGGCGACCGTGAGATCAGGGACCTTGACGTCGCGGTCAACTACGCGCGGGAGCTGGGCTACGAGAGGGTCGCGGCCGTCGGGTTCTCCATGGGCGCATCGATCGTCGTCCGGCACGCCGGGCTGATCGGCGGCCTCGACGCGGCCGTCTCGGTGAGCGGCCCGGGACACTGGTACTACCGCGGGACGGAACGGATGCGCCGCGTGCACTTCGCCGTGGAGCATCGTACCGGCCGGCTGGCGACCAGGATGCTGATGAAGACGCGGATCAGCCCCGCTCAGTGGAACCCGGTCCCCATGCCGCCCGATGAGGCGGCGGCGCTGGTCTCGCCCACTCCGCTGCTGATCGTGCACGGCGATCAGGACCTGTACTTTCCCGTGGACCACGCTCACGAGCTCTACGACGCCGCGCGGGACCCGAAGGAGCTGTGGATCGTACCGGGATTCGGGCACGCCGAGTCCGCGTGCCGTCCCGCGCTGGTGGACCGGATCGGCGGCTGGGCCGCCACGGCCGCGGGCGCGCGCGCAGCCCAGGAACGGGCCCGCGTCGCGGCCGGGGCCGTGGCCGGGAACGGCTCCGGGCCGGTGGACACGACGCTGCTGGACCTGCCGCCGGCCGACGACCCGGACGAGGCCGCCGCCGAGGAAGCGGCCGAGGCCGCCGGCGCCGCCGGCCCCGGCCCCGGCCGGGGCTGGCGGCGCGGACGCCCTTGACGCCGAGGCCCTGGACGCCGGAGACCGCTGGGGCGCCCGCCCCCGGCTCCGCTACCAGGGGCCCGTCCCCGGCCCCGCTACCAGCCTGCTGGCAGCGGCATGCCCTCGGTGTAGCCGGACGCGCTCTGCAGGCCGATGACCGCCCGCTCCCGCAGTTCCTCCAGGTCGTGAGCGCCGGCGTAGGTGCAGGCGCTGCGCAGCCCGGCCACGATCGAGTCGATCAGGTCCTCCACGCTCGGGTGCGCCGGGTCGAGATACATCCGCGCACTCGAGATGCCCTCCTCGAACAGTTCCTTGCGGGCTCGTTCGAACGGCGAATCGCCGGCGTTGCGCTGCCGGACGGCGCGGGCGGACGCCATCCCGAAACTCTCCTTGTACAGCCGGCCGTCCGCGTCGCGGAACGTATCGCCCGGGGACTCATACGTCCCGGCGAACCACGATCCGATCATGACGCTGGATGCGCCCGCCGCCAGCGCCAGCGCCACATCACGCGGGTGCCGCACGCCGCCGTCGGCCCAGACGTGCGCGCCCAGCCGCCGGGCTTCGGCCGCGCATTCCAGCACCGCGCTGAACTGCGGGCGCCCGACCCCGGTCATCATCCGGGTGGTGCACATCGCCCCCGGCCCGACCCCGACCTTGACGATGTCCGCGCCGGCCTCGACCAGGTCGGCGACCCCGGCCGCGGTGACGACGTTGCCGGCCACCACGGGAGCGTCGGGACAGGTCTCCCGGATCCGCCGCAGCGCGCAGATCATCTTCTCCTGGTGGCCGTGCGCCGTGTCGAGCACGATGAGGTCCGCGCCCGCGTCGAGCAGCAGTTTCGCCTTCGAGCCCGGGTCGCCGTTCACGCCGATGGCGGTGGCCAGCCGCAGCCGTCCCGCGCTGTCGGTGGCCGGGCGGTACAGCGTGGCCCGCAGCGCCCCGGTCCGGGTCAGGATGCCGACGCAGCGCCCCGTCTGATCGACGACCGGGGCCAGCCGGTGCCGTCCCTCGTATAGCAGGTTGAAGGCCTTCTCCGGGTCGGTTCCGGCGGGCACGGTCACCGGGTCCGCCGACATGACCTGGCGGAGCTGGGTAAAGCGGTCCACCCCCTGGCAGTCGGCCTCGGTGACGACTCCGACCGGCTTGCCGTTCTCGATGACGATGACCGCGCCGTGCGCCCGCTTGGGCAGCAGGCTGAGGGCCTCGCCCGTGGTGTCGGATGGTCCGAGCGTGATCGGCGTGTCGTGCACGCGGTCGCGGGACTTGACCCAGGCGATCACGTTCGCGACGACATCCACGGGGATGTCCTGCGGCAGCACGGCCAGGCCGCCGCGGCGCGCCACGGTCTCGGCCATCCGCCGGCCGGAGACCGCGGTCATGTTGGCGGTGACGAGGGGAATCGTGGCCCCGCTGCCGTCATGTGTCGACAGGTCCACATCGAGCCGGGAGGCCACTGCCGACCGGTTCGGCACCATGAAGACGTCGCTGTAGGTCAGGTCTTGCGCCGGGACCGTTTCGCCGATAAATCGCACGTCATAGATTGTGCCCGCTGCGGCCGGATGCTACCGCCCAGCCAGTCCGGTGTGCTGGCCCGGGGGGCGACCCAGTGCTGGCCCGGGGGGCGACCCAGTGCTGGCCCGGGGGCGACCCAGTGCTGGCCCGGGGGGCGACCCAGTGCTGGCCCGGGGGGCGACCCAGTGCTGGCCCGGGGGGCGACCCCCGGACCCCCCGCATGCGCTCCGCGCCCGCGCGGTG
>Ga0182014_10004427_pt1 | contig 16148 bp, 17 predicted proteins | sample 612S2DmetaG_FD_120489 | JGI IMG/M metagenome (GOLD analysis project Ga0182014, IMG submission 120489) | Permafrost microbial communities from Stordalen Mire, Sweden - 612S2D metaG | ecosystem: Environmental > Terrestrial > Soil > Wetlands > Permafrost | place: Sweden: Stordalen | collected... | reverse complement strand
TGTTGACGATATTGGCGACCAGGAGCAGCGCGCAGGCGCCCCATAGAATCCAGCGTGGATAGCGCACGCGAATCACGCCCGCCAGCCCGAGTCCGGTGACCATGCCAAGGCGGGCACACATGATTTGTACGGCCGCCATCAACGGGAACGAGAAGATCGCGGTCCACAAAGGCGTGTAGCCGAACGCGGCACCAGTGACAGAATACGTCGAAATTCCGGATGGGTCGTCATCCGCCGCGCCGGTGATCAATCCGGGGCCCAGGTTGGAAAAGAACCTGCGGAAGCGGCCCTCGAGGACAAACACGCGTCTGGCAGTCCTGGCGCCTGGAGAATTGTGGTTCATAGCCCCCGATCCGTGTCTCTTGATTCTACAGCACGCCGCGTCGAGTTAATCCAGGTCGTGTGTCCTTTTCTGTTATACGATTTCGAGACGGTTGAACACGGGGACTTTGGCAAAGTCCAGGACAAATGCAAAGACCACCGCCGCCACGAGGGTTCCTCCGACGGCGAGTACAGGCACAGGATTCATAGCGATTCCGCAAATCGCGAGCGTTGAGGCGATCGTGAGATCAAGCACAGACGACCCGACGAGCCACAGGCTTGGACGAGAGGACCCCAGGCGCCCACGTTCGCGATTCGTATAGGTCGTCGCCTGATTGCCGAACACGATGGCTACGAAGGCCACAGTTCTTAGGGTTTCGATTCCAAGACTCAGCCGGAATTTGGCGATGGCCAGGACGGCGGTGCAAAAGACCAGCTCGGAGATTCCCATGAAGATACCCGCGATCGTCAATCTGCCGATTCGCCAGGCATTGGGCTTTGGGGACGGCCGTACATTGTCCGTCGTCAAGGACATGCCGAGCAGATCGCCGGTGAGCATGATAATGACCATCAACATTGGAGTTAGGATCGCGTGTCCGGTCATGAACAAACCTACGGCCAGGAAGAGCACCTGCACGATTTTCTTAGTAACCGAGTTGAGCGTATAAGTCAGAATGCGCTGGAACGTCACGCGGCCTTCTTTTACCGAAGCGACGATACCGCCGAGTCCGGGCTTGGTCAGCACGATGCCGGCCGCCGACTTGGCAACATCGGTTGCAGTCGACACCGCGATTCCCATCTGCGCCTGGCGGAGCGCCGGAGCGTCGTTGGCGCCGTCGCCGCACATGCCGACGACATGGCCGCTCTTCTGGAACGCCTTGACGAGGTCGTACTTTCCCTCAGGAAGGACGCCTGCGAAGACGCCAAAATCCTCGGGGCGCACATCCGCGGGGATGGGTCCGGGCGGACAGACTTTTCCGTCCAGGCCTACGGCGTGAGCCACGATGGCTGCCGTCGCCGGCGCATCGCCGGTCACCATTACCATGCGAACGCCCAACGCGTGCAACTCCGTAATCAACGCTGCCGAATCCGGTCGAGGCGGGTCGCTGAGAGCGACGATTCCGGCAAGTTTCAACGCCGTTGGCGGGCCGACGGCAACGGCCAGAACGCGGAAGCCCTGGGCCTCAAGGTCGCTCGCCGTCTGGGATGCATCGGGAGCCGATTGGGTGAGGCCGGCAACCGCCGCAAAAGCTCCCTTGACTGCCCGCACCGGGGCGCCGCCCGAATCGCCGGCAGTCGCCTCCGACATCTTCGTCGCAGGATCGAACGGAACGAACTGGATCAGTTTCGGCAGATCGGGGGCCAGGTTTTTGGCCGCGGCGGCGCGGATGGCCGCGTCTACGGGATCCTGCCCGCCATCCGAGCTGGCGAGGGCGGCCATTCCCAGAACGTGCGATTCGTCAAAGCCGGGCATAGGATGTACGGCAGTCACTTTCAGCTCGTTTTGGGTCAGAGTGCCCGTCTTATCGGCGCACAGCACGTCGATGCTGGCCGCTTCGTCCACGGCGGAGAGCCTGGTTGGAAGAACGTCCAGTTTTGCCAGAGCCCGCGCGCCAAGCGCCGCCGCGAGGGTAAAGGTAGCCGGCAGCGCTACCGGGATCGACGCCAGAACCGCGGTAAGCGCCAGGGGAACGATCTCACCGAGCGGCAGCTTGAGAGCGTGGGCGTAGCCCACCAGGATCGCGGTGATGAGGCCATTGGAGATGGCCAGATTGCGCACCACGCGCAGGACCGCCTTCTGCTGGGAACTTTCGACGTGCGCGGTGCGAACCAACTCCGCGGTGCGCCCAAACTTCGTGCGAGCTCCGGTGGCCGTAACTTCCGCAACCGCTTCGCCGCGCCGCACTAACGCTCCCGCATAAGTTTCGAACCCGGCGCCGGCTTCGATGGGAACGGATTCGCCGGTGAGCATGGACTGGTCGAGCAGCACCGATCCTTCAGTCAGACGCACATCGGCGGCAACCACGGCACCCAGCGATAGCTTCACCATATCGCCAGGCACGAGTCCGGACGCGGGCACGGTCACCCAGGCATTATCGCGACGGACCGACGCGTTCAGCGCGAGCCGAGACTTCAGCGCGGCAAGAGTCGCCTGAGCGCGCCCTTCCTGGAAGAACCCGAGAGCCGCGTTGAAGGCCAGGAGGAGCGCGATAATGGCAGCTTCGATGTACTTGCCGAGGGCAACCTCGAGCACGACCGCAGCCTCCAGCATCCATGGAACCGGAGCCCAAAACTGGCCCAGCGCCCTGCGCAGCGGATGCAGAGCCGTATCGGGCACTGCGTTTGGACCGAACTTTTCCAGCCGGCGCCGGGCTTCATCGCCGGTGAGTCCTGTCGGGAGCGGTACATTCTTAGCGGGGGCCATAACTGGAGTCTCACTTCGCCAGCAGTTTGCGGATATCCTTCAATTCCTGCCGGCGTTTGGCGGTGGTCTTGGGATATGTCATTTTCAGTTCCCTGAGGGCATCCAGCACAATTTGGGAAACAATCAACCGGGCATTTTTCTTATCATCGGCGGGAACGACATACCAAAGCGCGTGATGGGTGGTGGTCGCCTTCAGGCAAGCCTCATAAGCCTTCATATAATGCTGCCAGTATTTTCTCTCATGAATGTCCGCGAGGCTGAATTTCCAGTTCTTGTCCGGCTCATCAATGCGCTCCAGGAATCGCTTTCGCTGCTCTTCCTGGGAAAGATGGAGGAATATTTTGACGGTTCGGGTTCCATTGCGGTAAAGGTGGCTCTCCAGGTCCACGATGGAGCGATACCGCTGGTCCCAGATGGTTTTCTCGTCGCGCAACTCTTCCGAAAGCCCCTGGCTGCGGAGAATCTCGGGATGCACGCGAACAACCAGCACCTCCTCGTAATAGGAACGGTTAAATATGCCGATCTGCCCGCGTTCGGGAAGCCGGACCGTCGTGCGCCAGAGAAAATCGTGTTCCAGCTCGTCGGCACTGGGCTGTTTGAAACCGAAAACCTGGCAGCCTGCCGGATTGACTCCCGACATGACGTGGCGAATGGCGCCATCCTTGCCGGCAGCGTCCATCCCCTGAAAAACGAGCAGCAATGCATAGCGGTTGGACGCGTAATGAAGCTGTTGCAGCGAGCTCAACTCCTCAACGTGTTCTTCAAGGAGTTTTTGATACTGCTTCTTCGAGTCGCAAAAAGGCTTTACAATCGTCGGCCACTCACTGAGTTGGACCTTTTGTCCGGGCCGCACCCGGAAATCCTTTGAATCGATTTTCATCTTCCTCCCTTCGATGTCAGCGCTTCGAAACCGGAGACGACATCGAACAGTTCCTCGTCGATGCCATTCTGACGCAAACGATGAAATGTGCGGTTGAGGTCCTCCAGCAATTCGTCGATGTTCTTATCGGCGCGTTGCATCGCCGCCAGGCGGCTGGAGTTTTCGCTCGCGAGGGATTCGGCGCACGCCCGGAAGAGCGAGACGAAAAGATATTCGCGGATAAAGGCCCGCAAGGTCGCGGTACCGCCAGCCATGACCTCGGGCAAGTTTCCCGTCGGCCAGGGAAGTTCGGCCAACTTACGCCGCCAGGCTTCGTCCAGCGGCAGCAGCCGCTGACTGACAGGTTCATAGACCGCCCCCGACTTAGGGCGGTTGTAGAAGAGATGGAGTTCGCCGACTTCACCGTGGCGTTGGCGCGCCTCGGTCTCCACCAGAATCTGGCCAACGAGCGGGGTGATGGCCTTGGCGGAGCCCGGCACGGTGAAGAGTCCCATCACCGGCAGGCCCGCGTCCACCAGGCGCTCATGCACGCGCTCACCGACGGCCCAAACCTCGGGCTTGCCGGGCAGAACCGCCAGCGCCTTGAGCGCGTAATCGGCCACCACGTCGTTAAACTGGCCCACCAGTCCCTGGTCGGAACCGAACACGACCGCGCCAATCGCACCGGCAACGGTTTTTCCTTTCGGTTCCGGAATCAAGGGCGCCGGCCCGCTTTCCCGAAAGCATGCGCCCAATCCCAGTTCCACGGCGCGATAGTAGTCGGCCAACGCGCTCACCGATTTCTCGTATTGTCCGATGCTCGATGCGGCCACGGCCTTCATCGTGCGGACGACGGATTGGAGGTCCCCGGCTCCGCCGATCTTTCGGCGCATACTCGCCGTGGTGTTGCTCATGACTTCTTCTCGGGTTCGGGCTTGGGCCTGGCGTCGGTTTTAGCTTCCGGCTTGGACTCGGCTGCAGGCTTGGGCTGGAAACCAGCCAGCGATTTGCCCGCGATATCGATAATCGTTTGGCGATCCTCGTCGCTCAATTTGTCGGCAGTATCCAATCGCCCGCGCACTTCGGCGGGAATATCCGCGGCTGCCTCGCATAGGCCGTGCTCGGCATCCGTCATCCGGTCAAGCGGCACGCCGTCGAAGAGTTTTGCCGCCAACGCCAGCAGCACGGCGATTTGGGCGGGCACGGACACCGGGGCGAATTCCGGCTGTTTGAGGCAAGCGCGAATTCGCCGTCCGTGATCGATGACCTTACGGGTGTCTTCATCCAGGCGGGCTCCGAACCGGGAAAACGATTCGAGTTCCTCAAACTGCGCGTAGGCCAGCTTGAGGTCGCCCGCCACCGCGCGGTAGGCGGCGAGTTGCGCCTGGCCGCCGACGCGCGAAACGGATTTTCCGACATCGACCGCGGGCAGCACGCCCAATTCAAACAGCGTCGGCGAGAGGTAGATCTGCCCATCCGTGATGGAAATCAAGTTAGTCGGGATATAGGCGGAAATGTCCTGCGCTTCGGTTTCGATGATGGGCAGCGCGGTGAGAGAACCGTTTCCGAGTTCCTGGCGCAAGTGCGTCGCGCGTTCCAGCAGCCGCGAGTGGATGTAAAAAATGTCGCCGGGAAACGCTTCGCGGCCGGGCGGACGGCGCAGCAAGAGCGAGAGTTCGCGGTAGGAGCGCGCGTGCTGGGTGAGGTCGTCGTAAACGATCAGCACATTCCGGCCCGCTTCCATGAAAAACTCGGCGATGCTGGTGGCGGCGTAAGGAGCGATGTAGGCGAGACCCGGAGGGTCGCCGCCCTCGCTCACGACCAGGACGGTATAGTCCATCGCGCCCTTTTCCCGCAAGGTGGCCACGGACTTCGCGACGGCGGACGCGCGCTGGCCGATGGCACAATAAACGCACAGCACATTCTGGTCGCGCTGGTTGAGGATGGTGTTCATCGCAATGGCGGTCTTGCCGGTCTGGCGGTCGCCGAGAATCAATTCGCGCTGGCCGCGCCCAACGGGGATGAGCGCGTCGATGACTGTGAGGCCAGTCTGGAGCGGCACGGTGACAGGCGCGCGGTCCATAATGGCCGGGGCAGGCCGTTCGACGGGCAGGCGCTGGCTGGAGGCCAGCGGCCCGCGGCCATCGAGCGGCCGGCCGAGCGGGTCGACGACGCGCCCCAGCAATCCATCGCCCACGGCCACGTCCATCACCCGGCCAGTGCGCTGGACTTCATCTCCCGCGTGGAGCTGGGAATATTCGCCGAGCAAGACGACGCCAATCTCGTCTGCGTCCACGTTGAACGCAATGCCCAGCACATCGCCGGGAAACGTCAACACTTCATCGAAGCCCACGCCTGGGAGGCCGGACACTTTGGCAACGCCGGTGGCCACACTGGTAATCGTGCCCACTTCCCGGGGCGTCAGTTTGGGCGTGAATGCTTCCCTCGCCTGACTGATTCCGGCAAATACCCCGTCGAAATCGTTCTGGAGACTCTCAGGTTCCATGCTCATTGGCTCTTTGCCGCAAGCTTAGGTTCTTCAGGTTCAGGCTCGGCCTTAGCTTCGGGTTTGGGTTCGGCTTTGGCTTCCGGCTCAGCCTTGGCTTCAGGTTTGGGCGCGGCCTTGGCTTCGGGTTTGTCCTTCTCTTTCAGAAGTTCGTCGACACCCTTTTCGAGCGACGTCAGATAATCCGCGATGGTCCACGCCACCTTTTGCCCATTCGTAGAGAGCTCAATGCCGCTGATCAAGTCCGGCGCGGTCTCGAACCGGACGCGTATCTCAGCCGAGAAAGTTTCGTTGAGCGCATTTTGTATGGCCGCGCGTTGGTCCGCAGGCAGGTCAAAGGTGCTGCGCACCACCGCGGGGTCGGAAGCTGTCTTAAGGGCTTGGCCGAGGCCTTCTTTCGCCTTGCCGTCCATCTCTCGCAAACGGCGGGTGAACACCTCGCCCAGGCGTTCTTCCAGGCTCACCGTGGCAAGGTCCGTCAGCGCCTTTCGGGCGATCGCAAACACTTCCTGCCGCGCCCGCCGGCTGATTGCTTCATGCAGGCTATGTTCTTCGTTTCTCAGCGTTTCCTGCCGCTTTGAACTCAAAGCCTCGGCGGCTTTCCGCGCTTCGTCGAGGAGCCGCCGGCGTTCGGTTTGCGCCTCGTCTGTCGCTTTGCTCAAGAGCGCGGCGCGCTCGTGGTCGAACTCCTCGTTCTTGTGCTGGAACTCGTCGCGATCCTTCTGGGCTTCGGCCTTTTTCGCGTTGGCGTCCGCGAGTTCCGCGGCGATCCGCTTTTCCCGCGTGTCGATGGCATCGAGAATAGGCTTGTAAAGATAGCGCTTCATCAACCACGCCAGGATGAGGAAGTTGAGGGCTTGCGCACCGACGGTGAACCAGTCGATCAGCATAAGTTCACTTCCCCGTCGCTTGGGCGATGACGTGGTTCCAGAACGGGTTAGCGAAGATGAGAATCATCGAGACCACGAAGCAATAGATGGCCGTGGACTCGATCATCGCCAGTCCGACGAACAAGGTCCGGGTGATGGTACCGGAGGCATCGGGTTGCTGCGCCAGCGCAGTTAGCGCCGTCGCGACCGACCTCCCTTCGCCCAGTGCTGGGCCCATACACCCAAAGCTGGTGGTGATGCCGGCGGTGAAGATTGAGGCGATGGCGATCAGGGTCATGTTATCCATAGTGTGTCCTTTGCGTGTTTCGTTGTTGCTTCAAGTTTGAGGCGCAGGCGCGAGTTTGGGTTCGCGAGTGCGCGTGGCGGCCGCAATGTAAACCGCGGCCAGGATGCTGAAGATGTAGGCTTGCACCATACCGGTGAGCAGACCGAGCATCGTCATGAAGATCGGAAAGATGAAGGGCGTGATGGTCAGCAGAATGGCGATGATCATCGTCCCGCTCATCATGTTGCCGAAGAGGCGGACGGCCAGGGCCAGCGTTCGCGAAAATTCACTGATGATGTTAAACGGCAGCATGATGACGGTCGGCTGCACGTAGGACTTGAGGTAGCCGCCCATGCCCTGGTCCCGGATGCCGAAAACCGGCACGGCCACAAACACACACAGCGCCAGTGCCGCGGTGGTCGAAAGCGAGCTGGTTGGCGGCACGTAGCCGGGGATGACGGTGCAGAGGTTGGCCAGAGCGATGAACACGAACAGGGTGCCGATAAAGCCGAGATACTTCCGCGGCTGACGGAGGCCGACTTCTTCGATTTGTTTCCCGATAGCGGTGACCACGATTTCCAGCAGGTTCTGCCAGCGGGAATGTTCGAGGCCCGTGGAAAGTTTGCGGGTGACGAGTTTGGAACCGGCGGCCAGCACGAGCATCAGTACCCACGTGAACAGGATGGTGCCGTTGAGCTTGAGAAAGCCGTGTTGCCAGAAGATCATCTGATCGGGAGTAAGGCGCATGGCCGGCCTCCTGGGTCGGGCGGGCTAAGTTTTTTCCGCGTCGGCCGCGTCACCACCAGGCGTGCGATGACAAGGCGCGCCATGACAAATCCAACCAGACACAGCGCCAGCCGCCGCCACTGACCGCCGGAGACAAAGTAAAACCCAGCCAGGGCAATGCCCATCCGCAGCAGCAGGCTGCCGAGGAACCAAAGCGCCGGCTGTTTCGACGCCACGCCCTTGCGAACGGTCCACCAAAGGCCGCCGAAGAAGACCGCGCCCAGCATTACGCCCGCTCCTCCCGCCAGCACCAATTTCAGAGTTTCATTCATCGTTGTCCTCCCGATCCTCCCGCATTGCCTTGTCTTGCTGCGCCACCCAATGCCACGCATTCAAGCAGCCGATCGCGAGCCCGGCAACGAGCAGCGCCAGCGTCCAGGAATGCTGGCCCGGATGGTGTTCGTCCAGCCAGATACCGAGCGCCGCGCCGAGCAGTGTCGGAATCGCCACCGACCAGCCGATCAGCCCCATCATGCCTAAGCCAAACCAGACGCCCTGGGTGGAGTTGCACCGCGCCCTGAGCTTGCGTGCCACCTTCGCGCCAATCTCCCGGCTGAACGGGTCTTGGTCTTTCGCGCTCTCGATTTTGGGTTCCTCACTCATGCTGAAACTTCGCCAAGCGGCTGATGAAATCGCTCTCCATTTTCGAGGTGACCGAGCGGAAGCTCTGCTCGCGTTCGTTCAGGTTCAAAAACTCCCGCTTCACCGCTTCATGTAATTGGCCCAGGTCCGTTCCGCCGATTGCGTTGCGCACGGAAACCAGCACGTCCAGGCCGGTCTTGACCAGCACCCCTTCATCGACGGCCACATAAACCTCGCCTTCCCCTTCGTTTTGGTAGGTCAGAATTCCGGGCGCGAGCGCCGCAACGCAGTCCAGCCGGTGTGGCAGGAGTCCGAACGAGCCCTCGCGGGTTTCCGCAACGATGCGCGAAACGCCGGCTTTTTCGGCGAAGATCTGGAACGGCAAAAGCACCTTAAGATTCATGAGCGCCGGCTGCGGCATGTTCTACCTCCGGTTTAGGCTGCGGTTCGGGCTTGGCCTCAGGCTTGGAATCGACGGCGGACTTCGCGTCGCCCTTGGGCTCGGTTTTGGAGTCGGGTTCAGGTTTAACCACCGGCTTACCGGCTTTGGCCTTTTCCTTCGCTTCGTCAATCGCCCCGATCATATAGAGCGCGCTTTCCGGGTAGTCCTTGAATTCATCGCGCAAGATTCGCTCGCAGCCATCGAGCGAGTCTTTGAGGCTGACGAGTTTTCCCTTGATGCCGCTAAACTGCTCGGTGGCGAAAAACGGCTGGGTGAGGAATCGCTCCAGCCGCCGGGCGCGGGCGACCACTTTGCGATCTTCAGGCGCCAGTTGTTCCAAGCCGAGCATGGCGATGATGTCCTTGAGATCCTCGTATTGCGCGAGCGTCCGCCTGATTTCCTGCGCCAGGGAATAATGCCGGTCGCCGACGATGCCGGGCGTGGCCATTTTGGAGCTGGATTGCAGCAGATCGATGGCCGGGAAAAGTCCCTGGCTCGCCCGCTTGCGCGAAAGCACGATGGACGTCGAGAGATGCGAAAACGTTTGCACCGCCGCCGGGTCGGTCAAATCGTCGGCGGGCACATACACCGCCTGAATGGACGTGATGGCGCCGGTATCCGTATTGGCGATGCGCTCCTCCACCCCCGATAGCTCGGTGCCCATGGTGGGCTGATAGCCCAGACGCGACGGCATTTGGCCCATCAGGCCGGACACCTCCATGCCGGCCTGGATGAAGCGGAAAATATTGTCGATCAGCAGGAGCACGTCGCGGTGCTCGTCGTCCCGGAAATACTCGGCCATCGTCAGCGCCGTCATGCCCACGCGGAACCGGCTGCCGGGCGGCTCGTTCATCTGCCCGAACACCATCACCATGTTGGGCAGCACGCCTGCCGCCTTCATGTCACTGTAAAGTTCCTCGCCTTCCCGGCATCGTTCGCCTATCCCGCAAAAAATGCTCACGCCCTTCTGGTGCTCGATCATGTTGTGAATCATTTCGGTGAGCAATACCGTCTTGCCCACGCCCGCCCCGCCGAACAGACCGGCTTTGCCGCCGCGCTCGAGCGGCACCAGCACATCGATGACTTTGATTCCCGTTTCGAAGATCTCGGATTTGGTGGACCGTCGCGCTAATGCCGGCGGGGCTCGATGGATTGCGCGCCATTGGACATCCGCCGGCGCCGCCTGACGGTCGATGGCATTTCCGAAAACGTCGAACATTCGCGAGAGAATTCCCTTGCCGACAGGCGCCTTCAATTGTCCGCCCGAGTCTTCCACCGGATTGCCGCGGGCGAGACCTTCGGTGGGGGTCAGCGCGATTCCACGCACGCAATGCGCATCGAGTTGAGCTAAGACCTCGATGGCAATTTTTCCGTCCCTGGCGTGCAGCAACTCGTAGATGGGCGGCAAATGGGTGTCGAAATGTATATCGACGACGCTGCCGCGCACCGAGACCACCGCGCCGAGGTTCGAAGGACTGGTTTTGTTCTCCATATCTGCCTTACACCTTTCCTTCCGGCGGGTCGGCAACTCCTTCCGGCGGCAGGAAGTCCGGCAGGTCAAGGCGCGCCACGCCAATCCGGCTGTCGGCCATCCCGTAATAGACGTCGAAGCGATCCGGTAGGCCAAGATCGTCGCGCCGGTCGATGCCGGTGGGGAACACGACGTTGGCGACGATGCCGTGGCGTTCCTGCGGCAGCGCCGGCGTCAACGCCGGCTCCGCCGAGCGATAGCGGATCACCTGCGGATGTTCCTTCGAGAGCACCATCACCCCGGCCGAGTAGCACAACTCGGGTCCGGCCTTGCCTGGCTCCGGTGCTTCGCTCACGCCGTGATAAACGATCAGCCAGTGGCCGTGCCGGGTGAGGATGGGCGGGGTGCCACCGCCGATTTTCAGCCGCTCCCAGGGCGACACCGGGGTCGCCAGCCGGTGATGACAGGCAAAATGCCCGAGGTGATATGGTTCCCTGCCCTCCAGGGCCATCGGGCAGTAAGAAATCCAAATGCTTTCCCGATCGAGATCCACGTCACGGGTGGCGGGGTGGCGGGCGGTTTCCTCGGGACGAGTGCCGGGAAAAAGCGGACGGTGGAGCATGGCCAGTTCCGGATGTCCGGATGGATTAGCAATGGCGACGGGGAAGAGGCTGGCATCTTTGTCATCCACGCCGCCGATTTCGATGCCACGATACCGGCCAAAGGTAGCCAGCCCCAGACGCTGCCAGTGGAAGAGATCCTCCGATACGGCCACGGCGATTCGTGGGCCTTGGGGGGAATATGCGGTGTAAGTCATCATGTAGCGCTGGAGCGGTTCCACGAACGTGATACGAGGATCCTCGCAGCCACCGCCACCGCCGGGCCGCCGCTCATAATCGGCTTCCGGCTCCAGTGCGATGCCGAGCCGCTCGACGCCTGCCGGATCTCCGGCGTCGTCGAAGCGCACGCGTGCCACGCCGATGCGCGAGTAGTTCCCCTTCGCGACCAGCCGCGGGAAGAGATAGAGCTCGCCGTCGGGGCCACGAACGGCAGCCGGATTCAGAACGCCTTCGACCTCCCGAGGGTTACCCGGCTCCGGCTCCATCAGCAGTCCCAGCCGCTGCAATCTAAAACCGCTCATCGGATCCCCCTCATGGCTTCACGCTTCCTGACCCCGGTCGGATAAACAAGCGATGATCGCTTCAATAACCGGCTTAGTCTCGTTGGGACCCCGAACCGAAATGGAAACAACCCCTGCCTGTTCCGCCGGATAGTCGTTCCCTCCCACGAACAAGGCGTCCCCTATGTAAACCATCTCTTTCACTGAAATGCCAAGGACGTCTCTCAGTTTTCCGATTCCGTAGCCTTTGTCTATGCCCGGTTTGGTGACATCAATGGATGTCGCACCGCCCAGCCGCACGGAAAATTCGGGGATCAAAGTGTCGACAATCGCTTTGATTTTCTTCCGCTTGGCGAAATCGGGATCCCATTTCTGTTTTTCTTCCAGGGGCGCCTGCTGACCTAGCGCGGAAAATGTGATCTGACTTCCCCGGTCTTCAATCGCTTCTCCCCAGGTTCTTTCCGCTTTGAAGCCGGCTTGTCCGACCGCCTTCTCTAGAGAACCGACGATTTTCGCTTTTTCGTCCGCGGTGAAATCTTCCGAATAGAGCTCTTTCCAGTCCCCTTGGTAGCGGAAGAACTTTGTTCCACATGTAGGCAGGAGAGATAGGTTCGTCAGGCTTTCGTCATGAGGAAGATGGGAGAGCACCTGCTTTTCAAACTGCGGCCAACCTCCTCCGGAAATCACGGCCACTTTTACAACGCCGAAGAGGTCATGCAGCAGCCGCGACATCTCGGGATCGAGAGACGACTTACTTTCGGCCAGAGTACCGTCCAGATCAAACACGATCAGCTTTTTCAATACGCCTCCCGATTTCTGAGTTTCGAGGATCATTCAGGTATCGCCAGTTCCAGCACGTTCACCGCGCCGCGCGGCCGAAAAGTGCAGGTTCCGGTCACCGCCGGCAACAGAAATACGTCGCCTTTCCCCACGGCATAAGTGGCGCCGCCGTGCTCGAGTTCGCCCGTGCCGTCGATCGATACCAGCACGCTCGGCACACCCGGCGCGCCAACGGCAAACGGCGAATCTCCGCGCAGGCGCGCCAACCGGAAGTACCGGCAGTGAAAGAGCCGCTCGCGTTCCACAGGTTTCGTCGCCTCTACCACGGGCGCCACCAGACCGCCCGCACATTCCCCAAAGTCGATGCAGGCAAGCGCCCGATCGACCTGGAGCGCCCGCGGTTGGCCTGTCTTCGCGTCGACGTGATTCCAGTCATACAAGCGAAACGTCACGTCGCTGTTCTCTTGAACCTCGAACACAACCACCCCGCCGCCCAGAGTATGAACCGTCCCGGCCGGCAGGAAAACGCCGTCGCCGGCCTTCGGACCGAAGTATGCCAGGCGGTCCGCCACCGTCCCGCTCGTGAGCGCCTGCCGCAGATCGGCTTCAGTGGTACCTGGCTTCAAGCCCGCGTAGATGCGGCTTTTTGGCCCCGCCTCAAGCACCACCCATGCTTCGGTCTTGCCGGTTTCGCCCGCCGGCAGCAGGTCCGTGTGCGTATCCGCGGGATGCACCTGGACCGAGAGCATTTCACGCGCGTCGAGGAACTTCAACAACAATGGGAATCGGCGGAACCGCCCGGCCAGCTTTCCCATCACCTGTTCCGGAAACTGCGCCAGCAGTTGAGCGATGGTTCGTCCTTTGAGCGGCCCATCGGCAACACGGCTCGGATGGTCTTCGCGGTCGCTCAGTACCCACGCTTCGCCGATCGGGCCGTCGCCCGGCAGCGGTGCGGTGAGCAGGCCGGCCAAACGCCGGCCGCCCCACAGCCGATACTGATAAATCGGTTCGAATCGCAGGGGATATAGAAGGAGTTGACCCATGGTCTATGGCCGCGAGTTTCCGACGGCGCCCGACACCGGCTGCAGCGGCCGGCTGCGAGGCAGCAACGCCAGGTCATCGCTCATGACATAGATCGTGATGGCCGCAAGCATAAAAAACAAGCCGACCCAGACACGCCAGTCATGATGCGCACGTTTCCAATAAGGACGACGGTCATGAGGAACGCGGTCGCGCTCCGGCCCTTCGTTCCCGGGGTGACCATAGTTAATCTCATTCATTGGTTCTCTACCATCCGGATTTCCTCTTCAACCCCTCGGCTACATACATACATTCCTTCGATCATCCACGGATGGGACCCCACAAATCGTTAAGGAATTTTCGAAATGGAGTGAGTTTCTTTCCTTCGATTTCGTCGGGCCCATCCTGGGTGAGCCGGTTCTCCGGCTCTTCCTTCGCAATGGGCGTCGATTCGGGAGCCTTGGGCTCGCCGGCATTGGGTTGCATCACGGGTGCTCCTTCCGTCCGCGCTATGCCGCGGCTGTCCCACTCATTTTTTCCATCTCGGCATTGTATTCGCCACGGCGCGCGGCCCGATTGCACCTGGCTCGATGATACAGAGCTTGCTGTGCCGCCAACACATTGGCCTCCTTGCCTTGCCAGATCTCCAGGGCCGGTTGCTGAATGGCGCGGGCAAACGAAAACGCCAGCGCCCAAGGCAGATGCGACTTGAACCCGGCATTCATGGCATTCAAACGGGCCGAAGCCAGTTCCGCGGATTGGCCGCCCGACAAGAACGCAATTCCCGGAACGGCGGCTGGAACGGCTCGCAAGAGACAGCGCACGGTAGCGTCGGCCACCTCGCCCACGGCCTCTTGCTTGGGGCAGGCCGATCCCGGAAGCACCATGTTGGGCTTTAGGATCATCCCCTCCAGCATCACGTTTTGCGCGTAAAGCTGGCTGAAAACCGCTCGCAGGACCTCCTCGGTTACCTTGCAGCAACGCCCCAAAGTATGCTCGCCGTCCATGAGCACTTCCGGCTCGACGACGGGAACCAGTCCGGCTTCCTGGCACAAGGCGGCATAGCGAGCCAACGCCTGCCCGTTGGCCTCGACGCAGCCCCGGGTGGGAATGCCCTCACCCATCGTAATCACCGCCCGCCACTTGGCAAAGCGCGCGCCCATTTGAGAGTATTCAGCCAGGCGGTCGCGCAACCCGTCCAGGCCCTCGGTTATTTTTTCTCCGGGATGGGCTGCCAGATCCTTTGCGCCGGTATCCACTTTGATGCCGGGAATGATTCCGGCATCGGCGAGGGCTTTCGCGAAGGGAGTGCCATCCAACTTGTGCTGGCGGATCGTCTCGTCGAAGAGGATCGCGCCGCTAATGGACTCGCCGAGACCGGGGGTGGTCACGATCAGCTCCCGATAGGCGCGCCGGGTTTCCTCGGTCTGGGGAATCCCCAACTTGGCAAACCGTTTGTTACAGGTTGGGAAACTTTCATCCATCGCCAACAGTCCCTTGTTATCGGCGACCATCGCTCTCGCGGTGTTCATAAGCGTTTGTGAGTTCATTTGGGGTTACTCCATTTCCAGTTACGAATCTCCGGCAAGTCCTCGCCGTGCTTGTCGATGTACAGCTTGTGCTCAATGAGCTTGTCCTGCATCGTCTGCTTCAGGTAGGCCCCCTTGGAACCCAGGTGCGGCAGGCGATCGACCACGTCTTGCACCAGATGAAACCGGTCCAGGTCGTTTTGCACCCTAATGTCAAAAGCCGTCGTGATGGTGCCCTCCTCCTTGTAGCCCCGGACGTGCAGGTTGCGGTTGGTCCGACGGTACGTCAGGCGGTGGACCAGCCAAGGGTATCCATGGAAGCCAAAGATGATGTGCTTGTCTTTGGTGAAGAGCGAATCGTAGTCGGTCTCCTCCAAACCATGCGGGTGCTCGCTGCTCGACTGCAGCTTCATCAGATCGACGACATTGATCACCCGGATCTTCAGATCGGGCAGATGTTCGCGAAGGATGGAAACGGCGGCCAGGATTTCCAGCGTGGGCGTGTCTCCGCAGCAGGCCATCACCACATCCGGCTCGCCGTCCTGGTCGTTGCTGGCCCATTGCCAGATGCCAATTCCTTCCGTGCAATGCACCACCGCAGCGTCCATGCTCAGCCATTGCGGGAGGGCGTGTTTGCCTGCAACCACCACGTTGACGTAATTCCGGCTGCGCAGGCAGTGATCGAAGACCGAAAGCAGACAATTGGCATCGGGCGGAAGGTAGACACGCACGATGTCGGCCTTCTTATTGATCACGTGGTCGAGGAAACCGGGATCCTGGTGCGTGAAGCCGTTGTGATCCTGCTGCCAAACGTGGGAGGCGAGCAGGTAGTTCAGCGACGATATCTTCCGCCGCCAGGGCAGTTCCAGACATACCTTCAGCCACTTGGCGTGCTGGCTGAACATCGAGTCGACGATGCGAATAAAAGCCTCATAGCTGTTGAACAGACCGTGGCGCCCGGTCAACAGATAGCCTTCCAGCCAACCCTCGCACTGGTGCTCGCTCAGCATCGAATCCAGCACGCGTCCGGCGGGCGCGAGGAATTCGTCGTTCTTTACCTCCCGGGCGTCCCACTGGCGGTTGGTGACTTCAAAGACCGCGCCCAGGAGATTCGAGAGTGTCTCATCCGGACCGAAGATTCGGAAGTTACGC
>Ga0182014_10004423_pt1 | contig 16155 bp, 16 predicted proteins | sample 612S2DmetaG_FD_120489 | JGI IMG/M metagenome (GOLD analysis project Ga0182014, IMG submission 120489) | Permafrost microbial communities from Stordalen Mire, Sweden - 612S2D metaG | ecosystem: Environmental > Terrestrial > Soil > Wetlands > Permafrost | place: Sweden: Stordalen | collected... | reverse complement strand
CCCGAGGAGGCGCTCAAATCTTACATCGAGCGGGTGCGGGCGCAGCAGGCGGCCGAGGTGCTGACGCCGGGCTCGATCTGGAGCCCGGAGGGCCGTCTGGTGCGGCTGGGCACCGACGCCAAGGCCATCCGGCTGCACGACGTGGTCTCGATCGTGGTCTCCGAGAGCCTGGCGGCTTCGACCGACGGCCAGGTGAAGAACTCCCGCGCTTCGAGCGCCAGCTCCGCAATAACCGGCCTCCTCGGCAAGCTCAAAACCGCGAATAATTTGCAGAATCTGCTGGGCGCGACCGCGGCTTCGGGCCTCTCGGCGCAGGGCCAAAGCACGACCAACTCGAGCCTTACGACGACCTTTGGCGCCGAGGTGGTCGATGTGCTGCCCAACGGAATGCTGGTGGTGCAGGCCACGCGGCAGTTGACCTTTTCGCAGCAGACGCAGTTGATCAAGCTGCGCGGCCTCGTGCGTCCCGAGGACGTCAGCGCGCAGAATCAGGTGCAGTCGGCGGCCATGACCGATCTGGAACTGGAAGTGACGGGCAAGGGCATCGTCAACGATTCCACCTACCGGCAAAACCCGGTGGTGCGCTTCCTGGAGAAGCTGCTGGTGTTTTAAAGGCAGGGAACAGGGATCAGGGAACAGGGAACAGGGAACAGGGAACAACAGATTCAGGATGCCGGGTCGGTAGACTCCGGCGGGGATTGCCGATGCGAGTTGCGAACAGCAGAATGGCCGGAGATGGAAGAGGTGCAAACCTCTGGTGGTGGGTTGCGCTGGCCGCGGCGCTCTTGGCCGCCTCGGCGCTGACCCACGCCGAGAATCCCGTGGGGCAGTTGGCGCGCATCAAGGACGTGGCCACCATCGAAGGGATTCGGGACAACCAACTGGTGGGCTATGGCCTGGTGGTGGGGCTCAGGGGCACCGGCGACAGCTCACAGACGGTCTTCCCGGCGCAGACGCTGATCTCGACCCTCGAGCGAATGGGCATTACCGTTCCCCAGACTGGGTCAAACAGCGCCAGCAATATGCAGGTGAAGAACATAGCCGCGGTCTTTGTGGTGGCCACCCTGCCGCCCTTCAGCGAGGCGGGCTACAAGATCGACATTACGGTCTCTTCGGCCGGCGATGCCCGCTCGCTCGAGGGCGGAGTGCTGCTGATGACCCCGCTCTATGGACCGGATGGGCAGATCTACGCCCAGGCCCAGGGGGCGCTGGTGCTGGGCGGCTACATGGCCTCGGCCGGGGGCAATGCAAAATTGTCAAACCATCCGACCACGGCGCAGATTCCCGGCGGAGCGCTGGTCGAGCGGAGGGTTCCCTTTGATCTGAAGCAGATGCATGTGGTCAATATTGTGCTGAACGACGCGGATTTTCATACCGCCGAGCAGATGGCCGCCGCGATCGACCGGGCGCTGGGCGCCGAGCGGGCGCATGCCGTCGATAGCCGGCGGGTGGAGATCGCCACCCGGCCGGATGAGGACATGGCGGCCCTGCTCGACAAGGTCGAGGGCGTCGAGATCGAGGTTTATCCGCGGGCACGGGTGGTGGTCAACGAGCGCACGGGAACGGTGGTGATCGGGGGCACGGTGCGGCTGCAGCCGGTTTCGATTCTGCACGGCGGATTGAGCGTCAATGTCATCTCCACCACCGAGGTCTCGCAGCCTAGCCCGTTTTCTTCGGGGACGACGCAGGTGGTGCAGCAGACGGCCGTGCAGGCCACCGACAAGCCGGTTAACCGCATTGACCTGAAAGAAGGGGCCACGGTCGAGGATCTGGTCCAGGAATTGCAAAGGACAGGAGCGGGGGCGCGGGATGTGATCTCGATCCTGCAAGCCATGAAGACGGCCGGCGCTCTGGAGGCCGACCTGGAAGTCCAGTAAGGAGACGCGGTGATGCTCTCGGCAGCAGCGGCAACAGTATCCACGGCGGCAACGGCAACGGCAGCGGCCAGCATGGCGGCCGCTCCACCGCCCCGGCTGGTCCATGCGGCGCATGAGTTTGAGGCGCAGATGATGCAGGAGCTGCTGAAGCCGCTCACGAGCGGCGAGGGGCTTGATGGCGAGGAGGACGGCTCGGACTCCGGCTCGAATGGAGCGCTGGGAGAGTTCGCCTCGGAGACCTTGGGGCGGGCGCTGAGCGAGCACGGCGGCTTTGGAATCGCCACCAGCATTATCCGCGAGCTTTCGCCCAAAGGTAACAAAACAGTAACCGGCAAGGTAACCGGAAATCTGCACGGCAATACCGTCATCAGCCCTCGTCAATGACTAAAGTGATTAGCAGAGAGGCCGATAAACCGAGCAAGGAGTAGAGGGTTATGGATATTCGCAGCAGTCTTGATGGTTTGAAGTCGCTATTGGGAACCAACGCAACGGCTCCCGCAACGGTGCAGCAGCCGAAGAGCGGCGCCACGCCGGGCGGCAGTGCGCTGGGCGCCGACAGTGCGACGCTGAGCAGCGCGGGCAGCGAGGTCTCTCAAACGGCCTCCGATGCCAGCGTTCGCATGGACAAGGTCGCGGAGATTCAGGCGGCGCTGGCCTCGGGAAGCTACAACGTCTCCGCCTCGGCGGTGGCCTCGAAGGTGGTGGATTCGATGCGGGCGAGCCAGAGCTGACCAGGCTTTGAACCCGTTGGAGTGAATGGCTGGGGCGTGCGGCCGTGGCAGCCAGGTGCTGCCAAGTGCGGCCAGGCGGAAGGCTCGAAGGAGTAACTGAACGGGGCAAGTGGCCGGAAGGCTTTGGCCGGGAGTGAAAGGAGCAATCGCGTTGCAGGAGTTTGGAGAACACCGCGGGCATCCGAAGCTGAAGGATTTGGTCGTCGAGGCCTCGCGGTCGCTGGCGCGGCTGGATGCTGGCCGCTTGGAAGAGCTGGCGCTCTCCTGCCAGGCTCTCAACCGCGATCTGACGCGCAGCGATCTGGCCTGCGGCGACAGGAGGGAGCGCGCTGCGCTGGCCTTCGAGGCCAGAGAGGCCGTGCAGGATATGGCGGTTCTGGCTCGTGTGCTGGAGGCGACGCGCGCGAATCTGAATGTGATGAATCGGTTGCGGGAGCTGCGCGGCGGCCGGCTGGAGTATAGCGAAGGCCAGATGCAGCGATGGGTGCACACGGAGAACGGCCATGGGAACAATTAACTCCGCACTCAGCCTGATGTCCGGGGCTCTGGACGCCGATCAGGCGGCGCTGAACATTGTGGCCAACAACGTGGCCAACGCCAGCACTGCCGGCTATACCGAGGAGAAGGCCAATTTTCAGGAGAACGACCCGGTTACAATCAACGGGATCTCCTATGGGCAGGGGGTAACGGAGACCGGCGCCACCTCGACGCGGGACAAGGTGCTGACCGAGCGTCTGGACCAGCAGCAGCAGTTGGCTTCGGCTTCGAGCACGCGGCTGGCGGCCTTGCAAAGTGTGCAGGGTCTGTTCACGGTGGCCTCGGACTCGTCCACCAACTCCACGGCGGGCGATATTGGGAGCGACCTGACCAGCCTTTTCAATTCTTTTTCCACGTTGGAATCCGCACCCAGCAACAACTCCGACCGCGAGAATGTGCTCTCGACGGCGAAGATTCTGGCCAGCGACATCTCCGGCACCGCAACCAGCTTGAACTCACAGAAGACGGCCCTGAATCAGGAAGCGGCCGGGGTAACCAACCAGGTGAATGCGCTGACCACCTCGATTGCCCAACTGAACAAGCAGATTATGTCCACCTCGCCCAATGCCGACGCGGGCACGCTTGAGGACCAGCGTGCGGAGGACGTCAGCCAGCTATCGAAGCTGGTGGGCATCAATCAGATTACGACTGAAAGCAACGGACTGGCCATCACCACCACCTCGGGCGCGTTGCTGGTCTCTGAAGGGGCGAGCTTTCAGATCACCAATGGCACGGTGAACGGGGTCACGCATTTCTTCGTTGGATCGACGGACATCACCTCGGGGCTGACCACGGGCGGTGGCGAGCTCGGCGGCTACCTGACGGCGCGCGATGTGGACATTCCCAGTGTGGTTTCCTCGCTCGATCAACTGGCCTATAGCGTCTCCACCCAGGTGAACGCGCTGAACAATACCGGCACCGATCTGAATGGGAATACCGGGAGCACGGCCAGTCCTCTCTATATATTCAGTGAACCCACCGCGGTGGCGGGCAGCGCGGCTTCGATGAGCGTGGTGATGACCGACACGAATGAAATTGCGGCCGCCGCATTGGGCAAGGGAACGGGCGACGGTGCTAACGCAGTCGCCATGGCGGCCCTGAACAGCAGCACCTCGACAATTGTCAACGGCCAGACGCCGACCAACTACTATTCGAGCCTGGTCTCCACGCTGGGCTCGACCGTCTCCGAGGTCGAAACCGAGAATACGGCGCAGGAGGCCTCGGTGACGCAATTGCAGACCCAGAACAATGCGCTTTCCAGCGTCAATCTGAATGACGAAGCCGCGACCATGAGCACCTACGAGCGCAGTTACCAGGCGGCTTCGCGGGTCTTCGCAACGATCAACACGATCATGGCTTCGGCATTGAACCTGGGAGAAACAACGACGGTCTCCTGAGGCGTACGGCAAGGCGTTCATGGCTATTCAGGAGCAAAGCTCCGCGGCGCATGGCGCAAGTTTTCAGTTGGACGGGAGCACTTGCAGCCTTGCGTGGCGGGACTTTCCAGCCGGCGGCGGAACAGCGCAATTCGATAGCCGAGTCTTCAGGTTGATGGCAGAGTTTTCAGGTTGTGCGACAGAGTTTTCAGTTTGGCGGCAAAGTTTTCAGCTTGATGGCGGAATTTTCAGGCCAGTGGAGGAATCACAATGCGGGTGGACCCAAATTATGTCACGAATCTGGTGGGTTCGCTTGATCAGGCCCAGGCGAACGAGCAGCGGTTGACGACGGAGCTGTCGAGCGGAGTGCGCTTGACTTCGTTGAGCGACGACCCGGTGGCCGCCGGTGAGAATGTGGTTCTGGTCAGCCAGATTCAGAAAGATGATTCTTTCACGACCAGTGCGACCATGGTGTCGAGCCAGTTGCAGGTGGCCGATTCGGCTCTGGGCAGCGTGGTTACAGAGCTGACATCGGCCATCTCGCTGGCTACCAGCGCCAACAATGGCACCATGAATTCGAGCAATGTCAAGCAGATTGCAGCGCAGCTCACCGGCATTCTCAACGAGGTGACTACGCTGGCCAATAGCAATTACCAGGGGCAGTACATCTTTGCCGGTTCGCAGAATTCCACTGCGCCCTTCAGCACCTCGACCGCAACCTCGCCGGCCGTCACGACATACAACGGCGACGACGATGTGAACTACATCGAGACGCCCACTGGCCAGAAGATTCAATTGAATGTGCCCGGCGACCAGATCTTCTTGGGCAGCGGCACGAGCAGCGTCTTCGGGGCCCTGAATGCGCTGATCGCTGATTACTCCAGCGGTACCGTGAACACCACTCAGGCCGTCAGCGATACGACGGCATTGAATACGGCGCTGAACTACGTCTCTCAGCAGCGCGTCACCATCGACAACTCGATCACCCAGGTCACCGCCGCCTCCAGCGCCATTACCAGCGAGAAGCTCCAGCTAACCAGCGTGCAGACCGGCCTGATACAGGCCGATACGGCCACGGTCGCCACGCAGCTTTCCCTGGCCGAGACCCAGCAGACGGCCCTCGAGGATGTGATCGCACAGTTGGATTCGGCCTCGAATGACCTGTTCAGCAAGCTGCCTTCATAAGGCCGGTTCCGCGGTTTCGCCTCCCACCATCGCCAGCGGGCGGCTCCGGTCGGTGGCGAGCGTGGGCACGGCGGCCAGCAGGCTGCGCGTATAGGTGTTTTCGGGCGCGGTCAGCAGGCGCGTGGTGGGCCCTGTTTCCACCACCTGCCCCGCGCGCATCACCGCAATCCGGCTGGCCACCTGGCCCACCACCGCCAGATCGTGCGAGATGAAGAGCATGGCCAGCCCGTGCTGGCGCTGTAAATCCCGCAGCAGCTCCAGCACCTGCGCCTGCACGGTCACATCCAGCGCCGTCGTGGGTTCATCGGCAATCAGCAGGCGCGGCCGGTTAATCAGCGCCATGGCGATCAGAATCCGCTGCCGCTGTCCGCCGGAGAATTGGTGCGGGTAATCCCCGTAGCGCCGCGCCGCCTCGGGAATCGCCACCGCCTCCAGCGCCGCAATGGCCTTTCTTTTGGCCTCGCGGCCCGTCCAGCAGGGAGAGTGCGCCTCAACGCATTCGGCCACCTGGCGGCCAATCGTCATCACCGGATTCAGCGCCGTCATCGGCTCCTGGAAGATCATCGCGATCTCGCGGCCCCGCAGCCGGCGCAGCGCGTTCTCAGGCAGCCGCAGCAGGTCAATCGGAGCAGCGCTTGGCGAGACGGCGTTGCGCGAGGCAACGCTCTGCGGCGCGGAATTTTGTGAGGCAGCGCTCTGCGATGGAGCGCGGTGCGCAGTCGCCTCGCGAGCGCCGTTGCTGGTATGAGCGCCGTTGCCGGTAAGAATTTTGTCAGGGCAATCCGCCCCGGCTCTGTGCCACAGAATCTCGCCCTCGACCTGCGCCGCCGGTCCCAGTAGCCCCAGGATCGCCAGCGCCGTAGCGCTTTTGCCCGATCCCGACTCGCCCACCAGCCCCAGCACCTCGCCCTCATCGAGCCGCAGGCTCACGCCACGCACCGCTTCGGTCGCTCCAAAGCGAATCCGCAAGCCGCCAATCTCCAATAGCGCCGCCATGAAGCCATCCTAAGTCATTCACGAGGGTTTAATCCGGCCCTGACGCCGCTCTTCGAATTTCATAACAAAATCGAAGGGACGAAAATCGAGGAAACAAAAGCGCGGGTTCTTCGACGGTGCGGGACGCAAGCAATGCGCCCCGCTTCGCGCCGAAGGGCAGCTCTACTCCAGGTTGGAAGCCAACACCTCTACTCCAGGTAGGAAGCTACTACCGCCAGCGCGGCGATGGCCGCCGTCTCGGCGCGCAGAATACGTGGGCCGAGCGAGGCGGCGCGCCAGCCATTGGCGTCAAACAGAGCCTCTTCCTCGGGAGCCCATCCGCCCTCGGGGCCGATGGCGATTTCGATGGTGGGCATCTCCGACTCGGCCGCGACTATGGCCTCCTCCAGCGCATGGCGCAGCGTGGTGGTGCGCTCCTGTTCGGCCAGAACAATTTGCGCAAAGCCGGTGGTGGCGCAGGCCGCGCCGGAATCGTCGCGCATGGCCTCCGCAGTTTCACGGATGCGCGTGGCCAGCGGAATCGGATCGAAGATCTCCGGCACATCGCAGCGGCGCGACTGCTGCGACGCTTCATGCACGATGCGCCGCCAGCGCGCGGCACGCTTCAGGGCGGCCTCGGCCAGGTGCTTTTCCGTGCGCCGCGCAATCACCGGCGCTATCGCGGCAACGCCCAGCTCGGTAGCCTTCTCGATAGCCCACTCCATGTGATCGAACTTGTAGATGGCCATCACCAGCGTAACGGGCATCGCCGGGTCGGCTTCCAGCTCGGCTATCAGATTGAAGCGAACCTCATCGGCGGTGATCGCGGCTACCTGCGCATGAAAAACGTGGCCGCCGGCCACCACGTCGGCCTCCATGCCCGGCTGCGCGCGCAACACGCGGGTCAGATGTTCGGCCTGTGCGCCCACCAGGGTGGCGGTGGCTTCGTCCCAACGCTCGGCAATCCAGCGGCGGCGTGTCATGGTCCCCTCCCTGCGGGGCTTGCGTGTTCCAGTGTAATCGATTCCCAAAAAACACTTCACGATTCCCAAAAACACTTCAGGGGAACGCATCGAGCGTTCCCCTGAAGTGTTGCCTTTTGGTTAGAGGTGCCGTTACTTCTTCTTCTTCGCGACCTTCTTTGCGGGCGCCTTCTTTGCGGCTTTCTTGGTTGCCATTTGCCTATTCTCCCTTTGAAAGATTTTGCATTGTCTCTGCAATTGTTACAGCAGTTGAAGAATGTATAGATTTATGTTTGGCCAGTGTCAAGAGAAAAACGAAGTAATAGTCGAAAAATGAGCAACAATTTTTTTCGGTGCGGAATCGAGCGCCGTTTGACCGGCTTAAATCACGTGGGTTGAGCGAAGCAGCGCCAGCGTCAGGCCGGTGATCAGATCATGCCAGGCGTGCGCGAAGATGCCCGCGCGCAGGCTGCGGCGATTGAGCGCCAGCAGGCTGAAGAGCGCGCCGAAGACAGCGATTAACGCCATGCCGCGCGCTCCCTGGTAGGCGTGCGCCGCGCCGAACAGCACTGCGGAGGCGAGCACGCCGGGCCCCACGCCGCCACGCGCCCAACTGATGAACTGGCGTTGCAGATAGCCGCGAAAGACGATCTCCTCGACAAAGCCGGCCAGCAGACAGAGTAACGTCCAGGCAGCAATCTCCTCGCCGTTGGCGGGCGCCAGTTGCGCCAGCGCGCGCACGGCCTCAAGTTGCGAGGGATCGGGCCGGAGCGCTTGTTCGACTTGCGCGGCTTTTTCTGCTTGGCCGGCTTGATTCGCTTGCCCAGTCTGCCCGGCGGCGCGCGTGAGCGGCGGCCGGTGAGTGAGCGCCGCTTCGACGCCCGACCAGGCAATGCCGAGCGAACCCAGCACCATCAGCGAAGTGATCCAGAAGATCAACGCGCAACCAAGATCTCGGGCGATCGATCGAAAGTTCAACGGGCAGGAGCCGAGCAACGAGCGCAGCGAAATCTTTTTGAGGCGCAATCCCACCACCGCCCACGCGAAGATCCCGGCTTCCATCGCGGCCGTGAAGCCATAACTCCGGAGCCGGTTGATGGGGCCATGCGCGGCTGAGAAGCTCGATGCGCTATGAATCGAAAGCGCCAGAATACCCGCGACCAGCACAATGGTGTGCCATGCGGGCGCAACCGCCGTCGATGCCGCAGGCGGTTGCGGCAATTCATTCATGCGCGGATTGATCGGATTGACCGGATCGGGATTGATCGGATCAAATGAATCGCTCTCTGGGGTCGGCAAGGCAATCCTCTTCGCTAGCATAGCGGGCTTCGAGGCTGGCGAATAGAAAAGAATCAGCCCGCCGGTTTTGCGCCTCGACGCAGAGTGCGGGTCAGGCGAGGATTGTGTTGTCGATCAGCCGCGTGGCGCCAACCCAGGCGGCTATGGCAAAGAGCGTGCCCGGCGCGGCGGTTTCGACCGGCTCCAGTGTCGCCCAATTCACAACTTCAATGTAGTCGATGCGGATGGCGGGCTCCGAGGCGAAGGAACTGCGTTCGGCGGCGAAGAGCTGCCGGGCGGCTTCAAGCAATGCGCTGGCGCGGCCTTCGCCGGTGGCGGCCAGGGATTCAACTTGGCGAATCACGCGGCTCAGGACGAGGGCCTGGGTGCGCTCGGCCGGGCTGAGATAGAGGTTGCGGGAGCTGAGCGCCAGGCCGTCGGGCTCGCGGACTATGGGGCAGACCACGATCTCCGTCCCGAGGCGCAGGTCGGCTGCCATGCGGCGAAGGACGGCGACCTGCGCCGCATCTTTTTGACCGAAGAAGGCGCGGTCGGCCTCGGTGGCGATCAGCAGCTTGGCGACCACGGTGGCCACGCCGCGAAAGTGGCCGGGGCGCGAGGCGCCGTCCAGGCGATTGCTCAAGCCTTCGACCTCGACAAAGGTGGCCGCGCCGGCCGGATAGAGTTCTTCGACTGAAGGAGCGAAGATCACGCTCGCGCCTTCGGCCTGGGCCAGGGCGCAGTCGGCCTCGAAGCTGCGCGGGTAGCGGTTGTAATCCTCGTTGGGGCCGAACTGCGTGGGATTGACGAAGATGCTGACGGCAACCAGGCCGCAAGAGCTGTGCGCGGCCCGAATCAGCGAGGCGTGACCGGCATGAAGAGCTCCCATGGTGGGAACCAGTTCAATGGTGCGGCCCGCGTGGCGGCCGTTGCGCGCCCACTGGCGCAGTTCGTTTACAGTGCGAAGAATTTTCATCAGGCCTTCCGCAGGGCGCTGGCGTTTTCGGTCGCGGCCAGACTGGCTTCCAGGGCCTGACGCGCTGCCTCGGGCAGATGATAGCTTTCTTCGTCGGAAGGGAAGGCGCGGTGCTCGACGTCTTCGCGATAGTGCTCAATCGCGGTTCGGATGAGCGCGCCGGCGTCGGCGTAGCGGCGGACAAACTTGGCTGCCGGAGCAAAGGTCAGATTCACCAGATCATGGAAGACCAGAATCTGGCCGTCGCAATCCGGGCCCGCGCCAATGCCGATGGTGGGAATGGGCAGATCGGCGGTGATGGCCGCGGCGGCCTCGCGCGGCACGCCTTCCAGAACCAGCGCTCCAGCACCGGCCAGGGCCAGGGCGTGAGCGTCGGCTTTGAGCTGGAGAGCGGCCTCCATGCTGCGCGCCTGCACATGGTAGCCGCCCATGCGGTGCAGGCTCTGCGGCGTCAGTCCCAGATGGCCCACGACGGGAATCTCGGCCTCGCTGAGGGCGCGCACCAGCTCGACGCGCGGCCCTTCGATCTTGACCGCCTCGGCGCCCGCCTCCTTGACGAAGCGGATGGCGTTGGCCACTCCCTCGGAAACGCTGCCGTGGTAGCTGCCGAAGGGCATATCGGCCACCAGCAGCGCGCGGTGGACGGCGCGACGGACGGCGCGAGTATGGTGGATCATTTCGTCGACGGTAACGGCGAGCGTGTTTTCCTGGCCCAGCACGACCATGGCCAGCGAATCGCCGACCAGGATCAAGTCAATGCCGGCCTCGTCGGCCAGGCGCGAGGTGGGGTAATCGTAGGCGGTGAGCGCCACGATCGGCTTGCCCTGGCGCTTCATTTCGGCCAGTGCGGGCATGGTGACTTTGGTGGGGGGTACGCCGGCGGAGGCGGAGGTGCTGCCGCGGGGAAGGTTGGTTACACTCATAACGGTCTCCAGTGCCGCTCCGATCACCCAGGATGCGACCCGAACAATGCGAGTATACGCCAGAAAGCAGGCTGCGGAGCAACGGCGTTTGTTACGATGGAGTCCATGCCCGCTCGCTGATGGTGGCGGCTGGCGCCAGAGTGAAACGGTGAGCCGCCGCCCGGATTTCAGGCGGCCATTGCCTGAAATAGTTTGAGCGGCGCTCTGTTCTGGCGAGTGGAACGGGATTTTGGTGCGGAATTTTGGCAATTGACAGGAGTGCAACTAGATGGCAAGAAGCGTGAACAAGGTCATTCTTATAGGCAATGTGGGCAAGGACCCCGAGATTCGTTCCAGCGCCAGCGGTGTCATGGTCGCTAACCTCACCCTGGCCACCAGCGACCGCCAAAAGGATGCACAGGGCAACTGGCAGGATCGCACGGAATGGCACAACCTGGTAGCCTTCACCCGTACCGCCGAGATCGTTCGGGACTACGTGAAGAAGGGCTCGAAGCTCTACATCGAAGGCAAGATACAGACCCGCAGTTGGGACGACAAGGAGTCCGGCCAGAAGCGCTACCGCACCGAGATTATCGTCAATGAGCTGGTTTTGCTCTCCAGCCGCGAGGAAGGTTCGGGCGCGAACTCCGGCGGTTACAGCCGCGCGGCCAGCTCCGGCAGTTCAGCGGCCAGCTTCGACCAGCGGCCTCCGGCAGCCTCGGGCGGTCAGGACGAATACGCTCACTCGGCCGAAATCTCCGACGACGACATTCCTTTTTGACGCGAACTGCGGGCGTATGAATTCATCATCACCCAGGTCCCAAAAGCGGGACCTCGGGCACCCTGTTGCGTGACGTGTATTGCAAGAACGCACGGCCGCCACTGCCTGGGGGCCGCGGCTTCAGGATAGGCCACCCTGGTTTTGCTCTGCTCCGGTTCCGTTCTACTTCGGTTCCGCTTGATAGGCGGCCGCTTACTGAGGCTTGCGATAGTTGATGATCTCACCGTCCAACCGGTACTCGGCGGAACAGAGGTCGCTGCCGCAGATCAGCGTTTCGCCGCCGCACAACTGGCGGCGCGTGATCGCTCCCAGGGCGCCGCAACGCGGGCAGGAGATCACGGCCACAAACGGATCCTGCGCATGGTTCAGTTTCGTCTGGTTTTCCAGCACAAAAACTGTTCCAGGGTCCATTTTTTCGGGAATCCATTCTTCCAAGAATTGCAAATTGGCTAACATGCTGCCCTCCGGACGGTTGGGGTAACAGGGCGGCCTTCAGTCGATCTGGCCAGCCCTGTCTTCGAACAACAGCAGGCTGCGAATGCATCCCGGAGGCTTGGACTCCCCCCCGGAAGAAATCAGTGTGGACGCGATGGGCTTTGAAGTCAATGGGAATTGCAAGGCTGGCAGTACGCTGGTAGTACCAAAGAAGGTTACCCTGGCCATAGTGGAAAACCCTCCGCTGTGAATCCCCCGCGCTGAATTCTCCATGTACTGAACCCTCCGCCTCAAAGCACTTTCAGGTTTGCCGTCGAGTCGCCAGGCGCATTCAGTGCGGATTCTTATCTGGGAAGAATCCGCTTGGCGGTTGGTTCTTCACTTAATTCCGCTCCTGAAAATGCTTTATTGCCCCTTCCCCGCAACGGTTGCACCCTTGGAAGCGGCAAACTCGTCGATCGCCCTGTAGGTTTCCACGTTGCGCAGGATGCTCTCGACGTACTCGCGGGTCTCGGTGAAGGGAATCGATTCGACAAACTCGTCAATGCCTCTGTAGGGGCCGGCTGCCTGCCAGTCCACCACGCGTTCGCCGCCGGCGTTGTAGGCGGCCAGGGCGTACTCGGTCACGCCGCCGAACCTGTCCAGGGTCTGACGCAGGTAGTGGGTTCCGAGGCGGATGTTGGTGTCCGGATCGAGCAGTTGGAAGGTCTCGAAATGGCTCATTCCCTCTTCGTGCGCCATGGCCTTGCCCACCGAGGGCAGCATCTGCATCAGCCCGTAGGCGTTGGCGCGGGAGACGGCCGAGGGGTTGAACTCCGACTCCTGGCGAATCAGCGAGGCCACCAGGTAGGGGTCAAGATGGTTTTTTGCCGACTCGGTTTTGATCGTCCCCCACCACGGCTGCGGGAAGAGAATGCGCCAATAGGCCAGCGGAATGGCGTTGATGGGGGCCGATGCGGCAAAGGGCAAAGCCCGCTTGAGCGAGCGCATGGCGCGAAAATTCTCGCCATAGGAGGCATAAATCTCGGCCTCGGCCAGCGCGCTCCAGGAGGAGGAGTCCGGGTCGGCGGCAATCTCCCGCGCGATGTAGTCGTTCAAGCCCGCGTTGGCCAGCAGATGCGCCTTGGCCAGATGCGGGCTGTCGGTGGGGAAATTCTCGATCAGCGGCGGCACTTGTGGGGGTTGAAAGCCGTCCAGTTGCGGCGGCGGCGCTGTCCGGGAGGGCGGCTGCGCCCCGGCCTGCGCTCCCGCCTGCAAATTGCCGAGCGCGGAGAGGCGTTGCCGGGCCATCTGGGCATAGAAAAAGTGCTGGTAGGCGCGCATGATGGCCCGGTAGTTGGCCGCGGCCTGCGCCGGTTTGTGCTCTACGGTTTCATAAAGGCGCCCGCGCCAATAGAGGGCCGCGGCCGTTTCCTTGGAGCCGGGATAGAGCCTGATCTGTTCGTCAAACAGACGAGCCGCATCGGCGTAAAGCCCCTGCCGATAACTTAGCCAGCCGGCCCGCCAGTGCGCGGCGGCGGCGTTCTTGCTCGCGGGAAAGCGCGTGGCCAACTGGCTATAGTACTCGACGGCCGCCGAATACTCATGCCGCAGCAGGTAGAGGTTGCCGCTGGAGTAGAGCGCCTCGGCCAGCCAGGGGCTGGTGGGAAATCTCGATTCCATTTTGGCCACGATGCTCCGCTGGCTCTCCAGGTCGTTGCGGCTCCTGGCCAGTTCCATCAGCAGGTAGAGCCGGCGCGCGCCGTTTTCGTCTTGGGTGTCGGGCAGCGCTTCGGCCTCGGCCGCAGTCAGTCGCTTCAGCTTCAGATCACAGGCCGCCGCGGCCACGGCAAAGCCCGAGCGGCTGATGGCGTCGAGGCTAGTCTGCCGGGTCAGCGCGCGGAACCGCTCGCCCGCATCCTCGTAACGGCCGACGTTATAGTAGGCGTCGCCCAGACTGCGCAGTTCGGCCGTGGTCAGGCTGTTCTCCGCGCCCATCGCGGTCAGCCTGGACCATGCGGTTTGCGCCTCCGGGCTCAGGGGGTGGCCCAGCAGGAGCTGCTTGTAGACGCGCTCGGCTTCCCCGGTCTGCCCCAGCAGGAAGAGCATCTGGCCCTCGGCAAGCTGGTAGCCGGGGCGCTCTGCGGCCTCCGTATCCTGAGCGGTAGCCAGCACGCGCCGCGCGCCGGCCAGGTCCTTCATGGCCACCAGCGCGTTGGCCTCCAACTCCGGCACCTCGTTCACAAAAATACTATCGGGATAGCGCGCGGCAAAGCCGTTCAGCAGGGCCTCGGCGGCCTCGTCATTGCCCGCTTCGTGGTTGGCGCGCGCCGCCAGAAAATCGGCGTAGTCGGCCAGCTCCTGGCCGGACTGCCTCGCCAGGCGAAGATCGGCCACCGCCTCGGCGTAACGCTTGTCCAGCAGGGAGGCGCGGCCCAGAGCCAGGTAGGCCGCCGCCGCTGCCTCGCCGCTGTGCTGATGCGCGTACTGGGTCACGCCCACGTAGGCCGAAGGGGTGCGCAGAGTGGCCAGTTGCTGGGCCATGGGGCGCAATTCGGCGGAGGCTTGAAAGGCCAGCCGGATGCGCGCGGTTTGCGCCCTACGCACGGCCTTGCTCGCCCGGCGAACGGGCCTTCTGGACTGCTTGCCTCTTTTGCCCCCACTGGACGCTCTGGCTGTTTTGCCCGCCTTAGCCGCTCGGCTCGCCCTGGCGGATTTCTTGCCTCTTACGTCATCCGCGGTGCTGACCTCAGCGCTTTCATCGCTTTTTTTGCTCGCCCGGCCGGTTTTCCTGGCTTTATGTCCGGCCTGAGCGCTGTTCTCACCGCGCGCATTACCTTTTTTGCCAGCTTTGGCCGGAGCCGCCGCTTTCGGCGCCGTCTCCTGTGCTGCCTTCTGCTTTGTCCTGCGCGCTGCCTTGTGCGCCTGGGAGGAAGCGGCCGGGTCAGCCGATGCGCTGGCTGAAGCGCCGGAGGAATGCCCCGCCGCCAGCAGCACCATGAAAAGGGTGAGCAGAAGAGCCAGGCTGCGGGAAACCAGCCGCGGAACGGAATTTGAAGAAATCGTGACCTTCATGCTTTCACTTTAAGCCGCTTTTGCCCGTGTGAGGCCATCGGGAACCTCTGGGGTTACCGAAATGCGTGCCGAGCCGGGCAGAGTAAGCCGGATGCGCCGGCCCGCAATTTACACAAAACGCTGCATGAAACGTAATCCTCGTTTGATTTCCAGCGCCGTCGTTTATTTCTGCCGCTCGTTTGGTTTTCAGCCCTGCTCTCCGGTACACTCAACTGTTGCGGAAGGGATTTTCCGGCCCCCGTGCGTAATTTACATCGGGTCCGGCGGATTTATCGCATCCAAGCCCCATGTCGACCATCCAATCAATGGCAGGTGAATTCGAGCCGCATCCCGACGTAGCCCTGGTGGAAAGGGTGCGAGGGGGTGATGTTGGCGCCTACGATGCCTTGGTGCGTAAATACGAGCGCCAAGTCTTCCGTATCGCCCAGCACATCACTCAGAACCGCGAGGATGCGGAGGACGTCACCCAGGATGCGTTCCTGAAGGCGTACGAAAAACTGGAGCAATTTCAGGGAAACTCGAAGTTTTACACGTGGCTGGTGCGGATTGCGGTCAACGAAAGCCTGATGCGGCTGCGCAAGCGGCGCACGGGCAAAATGGTTTCGATTGACGAGGATGTCGAGACCGAAGAGGGCAGTGTACCGCGCGATTTGGCCGACTGGGCTCCCGACCCGGAGCAGAATTACAATCAGGCCGAGTTGGCCGAGATTCTGCGCAAGACGATTCAGGGCCTGCCGCCGGGGTTTCGCATCGTGTTCGTTTTACGGGATGTGGAAGGGCTTTCGACCGAGGAGACGGCTGAGACTTTAGGGCTGAGCGTTCCCGCCGTCAAATCGCGTCTGTTGCGCGCCAGGCTGCAATTGCGCGAGCGCTTGAGCCGCTATTTCCGCAGGAAAAAGGGGCCCAGAGAAACGAAGCTCGGAGAAACGGGGATGGAAAAGTGACCTGCACAGAGTTTCTCGCTCTTCTCGATGACCTGATCGACGGCACGGTGAGTCCCGAGTTGCGCACTGAACTGCAAGCCCACTTGGGCCGCTGCGGGCACTGCGAGGTGATCTACAACACCACGCGCAAGACCATCGAAAT
>Ga0182014_10004422_pt1 | contig 16157 bp, 9 predicted proteins | sample 612S2DmetaG_FD_120489 | JGI IMG/M metagenome (GOLD analysis project Ga0182014, IMG submission 120489) | Permafrost microbial communities from Stordalen Mire, Sweden - 612S2D metaG | ecosystem: Environmental > Terrestrial > Soil > Wetlands > Permafrost | place: Sweden: Stordalen | collected... | reverse complement strand
CCTCGCCGTAGATAACATTGTTATCTACGGCGAGGATACGGTGAGGGTCCGGAGCAGTGCCGGGGCGGGTGGGGTGTGCCAGCGTCGTGGGGATAGAATGTCGCGAGTCTGGGGCGCCGAAAGAGGCGGAGCGGATCCAGACTGGGCATGAGGCGCTGGGCCGGGGAAGGCTGCCCCAGGACTGGAACTCGATGCCTATCTGCAAGTGACTACCACTGAGCGTTTTACGCCTTATCTAAGCGCCGTTCGGCTCAGACCGCATCCTGATCACGCGCGACGGCGCCTTCTGGGAACACGCACATTGGGATTGGCCACAGGGAGCGGTGACCGTGAACGGTGCGCAATGGAATCCACGGGAGAAGAATTACCTGACCAGCGCCGGGGCGGCGAAGTTTTTGCCGGAGTACTTTTCATTGGAGGCGGTTGACCTGGAGCGGATCGAAGGGCGGGATGTGGTGGCGCTGGAGCGGACGAATAACGCGCTGATCGTCTATCTGGACGACACGCCGGTCGGCGCGGGCGAGTATGAGTTCAAGATCCACTTCCATCCCGCGCGGACGAAGCCGGCCCCAGCCCGCGACTCCACTGCCGCGACATTAAAGATCGCAGCGGAGATAGACGGGAATGATTGCCTTAGGATTACGGCCACCGAAGCCAGGTGGGACCACAAGCTCTGGGGCGGCCCGGCAAACGTCATGCTGAATGACGTAGCTTGGTCAATTCAACAAACCAACGTGCTTCAAAATGCGGGCGCTAACCTGTTCCTGCCTTCGGGCGTTGACTTTTCCACCGCGCGGATCGTCAGTCGCAAGGGACGGGACTTGGCCACCCTGTGGGCGGAAGAGGATGGGTTGTGGGTCTCGTTTGCGGATAGCCCAAACGGGAGTGATCACTACGAACTGGAAATCGCGTTTGGGGAGTAGCGAGAGGGTTCACGCCAATCGGCATCCAGCACAACCGGTGCCTTTAAGCATGATCGCGCCGGTGGGGCAGACTTCGGCGGCGCGGCGGGCGGACTTCCTCAGGGCCTCGGCCATCGGCTTGTGGAAAGGCCCGGCGACTGACACCTGGAACCCGCGTCCGATGAACGATAACCCAAGCTCCTCGCCCGCTTGGGCCGCCACCTTTACGCAGGCGCCGCAGATGATGCATTTCCCAGGCTCGAAGATAATGTCCGGGTGCGAGGTATCCCGCGAGAAATGCCGCCGCTCGCCGACAAAGCGTTGCGGGTCCACACCATAATCGGTCGCGAACTGGCGCAGCCGGCAGGGAATCGCCTTGCCGCACCCGCAACCCAGGCATCGCCGTGATTCTCGCGTCGCGGCCTCGAGCGAAAAACCGAGCTCCACTTCCTCGAAGGTCGTGCGCCGCTTGTCCATCGGCAGGTGCGGCATGGGAGCGCGGGATGCCTGCTCGATGCCCCGCAGAAATACGGCGAGCTCTTCTTCGCTCAGCTTGCCCATAAGCACGTTAACCGACTCGGGCACCCCGATGACTTTCTTCCCGTTGAGGAATTGATCGACAGACGCCGCCGCGAGCTTGCCGGCGGCCACCGCCCGCACGGCGAGGTCCGGACCGGTAACTGCGTCGCCGCCAGCGAACACGCCGGGTAGATTTGTCGCCAGCGTCTTTGGGTCGGCGGCTATACCCCATTTGGATAACGTGACTTGCGCGTTGTTCAGTGGGTCCAGGTCCACGCTCTGCCCAATGGCCGCAATGACGCACGTGGCCTGCACCTCGTACTCCGAGCCGGGAATCGGCACCGGGCTCGCGCGCCCGCTCTTGTCCGGCGGCCCCAGCTCCATTCGCTGACAGGTGAGCGTGAGCTTCCCTGCCTTGCGCTCCAGGCGCACCGGCGCGACCAGGAAATCGATTTGGACGCCCTCGGCTTCCGCCGCTTCCACTTCCTCCATGAGGCACGGCATCTCGCGGCGCGTGCGGCGGTAGAGGACACGCACAGATTTGGCGCCCAATCGCACGGCGCAGCGGCTAGCATCCATGGCGGTGTTGCCGCCGCCCACGATGATGACGTCACTCCCGACAGTCGGCGGCGGGCCGTCGGTGAGCTTTTCCAAAAATTCCAAGGCAGGCATGGACAGCTCTTCGCCGGGGCAGCCCAGACCGCGCGAGCCCTGCGCGCCGATTGCCAGAAACACCGCGTCGAAGTCCCGCCGCAGGTCGTCGAGCGTGAAGTCCCGGCCCAGGCGTTTGCCCAGGCGGAACTCCGCACCCAGCGCGCGGATCGGTTGGATCTCCGCATCGAGCACCTGCCGCGGCAAGCGAAACTCCGGGATGCCATAACGCAGCATCCCGCCCGGTTGCGGGTGCGCGTCAAACAGCACCACGCCATGACCTTGCCGAAGCAGATGATGCGCCGCCGCCAACCCCGCCGGCCCGGCCCCCACGATGGCCACTCGCCGCCCAGTCGGCGGACATAGTGGCGCAGGCGTCTCGCCTGCGAGTTCGGCGGGCGCCCCCGCCCGCCGTTGGTGGTCGGCAGCGAAGCGATGCAGGTTGCGGATTGAAAGCGCCTCTTCCACGTCACACTGTCGGCAGCGCTGTTCGCACAACCTCGGGCAAACCCGCCCCAGGGACGCCGGTAGTGTGAGACTATCGGTTACAATCTGCGCCGCCTTCGGGTGGTCGCCCGCAGCGATGCCTGCGATGAAACCAGGGATGTCCAGCCGCGCGGGACATCCGGTCCGGCAAGGGCCGATGCAATCCCCGGCATGGTCGGAAAGCAGTAGTTCCAGCGATGTCTTGCGCGCCGCCCGCACTTCGTCCGAATCGCTAATCACCACTATTCCCTCCGCCGCCGGTGTCGCGCAGGAGGGCCAAAGGTTCGGCCGCCCCTGAATCTTCACCGCGCACAGGAAACAGGAGGCCGAGTGCTCAAAGCCCTCGACCTGGCACAGTGTCGGGATGGCGAGGCCGACGGTGCGCGCCGCCGCGAGAATCGTGGTGCCGGGCGCAACCTCGATGGGCCGCCCGTCGATAGAAAGCTTCACGGCGTTCATAGCGGCGCGAAGTCCGAAGGCCGAAATCCGAAGGCCGAAAGAAGGCCGAAATCCGAGGGCCGAAATCCGAAATATGGAGGTGTTGCGAGCATGGGCTACTTTCTCCAAATCGCGCCGAAGATGAGATTCAGCTCTTTGGCTTCACGCCAGAGCACTCGCGCCTCAGAGGCCAGACCCTCTTCCGCCGTGGCCACCATGCGAAGGAAGAACATACTTTCCTTAGATTCCTTCCGGCACGTGCCGATCTTCTGTTTGAACTCCTTGCCGGAGACAGCATCGTCGGCTTCGCAGTAATTGGCTCCGACGCTAGTGCCAGCGCCCACCAGTTGATCAATAAGTCTATTGTTCACGGCATTGTGCGGAATCCTTTTCGCAAAGCGGATAATCGCCTCGCCAAACCGCGCTGTGCGTTCAGTTAGGTCCTCCGGTGGGGGTGGGGCCGCGGTTTCCTCCTTTAGTATCAACGGTTCTGTAGATGTTTTATCCGCCCACCGCCAGAAGTCGGAGCAGACGTCCGAAATGCTCCTAGTGCCTCTGCACTCGGGTTTCGGACTTCGGCCTTCTTTCGGCCTTCGGGTCTCGGCCTTCGGGTTTTGCTCTGTCGGGTCTTTCATACGACCTCCACCGCCCCCTGCGGACAAACCTGTCGGCACGAGTCGCACCGCGTGCACTTGTCGAGGTTTATCACGTGCCGCGCATACGGCGTCATCGGGATGGCATCAACGGGGCAATGCTGGGCACAGATCGTGCAACCGGTGCAGTTCTCCTTCACGTGATATTTGATCAGCGCCTTGCACTTGCCGGCCGGACAGCGCCCTTGCAGGTGCGCCTCATACTCATCGCGGAAATACCGCAGCGTGGTCAGCACCGGGTTGGGCGCAGTCTTGCCAAGGCCACATAGGCTGCCTTGGGCGACCTGAGGCGCCAGTCGCTCAAGTTCCTGCAAATGCGCGCGCTTGGCTTTGCCGGCGCAGAGCAGTTCGAGCAGTTCGAGCATCCGCTTGGTGCCGATGCGGCAGAAGGTGCATTTGCCGCACGACTGGTTCTGCGTGAACTGAAGGAAATACCGTGCGATATCGACCATGCAGGCGGTGTCATCGAGAATGACCATGCCACCCGAACCCATGATCGCGCCAACGTCACGGAGCGATTCGTAGTCCACCGGCGTATCGGCCAGGCGTGCCGGCACGCAACCGCCGGAAGGGCCACCGATTTGCACCGCCTTGAACGTGCGTCCCGGGGCCACTCCGCCGCCGATTTGCTCGACGATCTGGCGGAGAGTCGTGCCCATGGGGATTTCGATCAACCCAGCTCGCTGGATCTTGCCCGCCAGTGAGAACACCTTCGTGCCCTTGCTGGTCTTGGTCCCGATACTGGCAAACTCCTCCCCGCCATGACGGATGATCCACGGCACCATCGCCAGCGTCTCGACATTGTTGATGAGCGTGGGCTTGCCCCACAGGCCGGACTGCGCGGGGAAAGGCGGCCGCAGGCGGGGCATCCCCCGGCGGCCTTCCACCGAAGCAATCAAGGCCGTCTCTTCACCACAGACGAAGGCGCCCGCGCCTTCCTTGATGGAGATGCGCAACGGGTAATCGCTGCCCAGAAGGCGATCGCCAAGCCAGCCGCGCCGTTCGCACTCGGCCAGCGCCGCTTTCACCCGCCGTAAAGCTTGGGGATACTCGTGGCGGACGTAGAATATGGCTTCGTGTGCATCGACCGCTACCGCCGCGATAGCCAACCCCTCAATGACCCGGTAGGGGAAGGACTCGAGGATCATGCGGTCCATGAAGGCACCCGGGTCGCCCTCATCGCCGTTGCAAATGACATATTTGGTTTCGACCGGTTGCTGCCGCACCATGCGCCATTTCTGGCCCGTGGGAAACCCCGCGCCCCCGCGCCCGCGCAGGCCAGAGCATTCCATAGTCTTGATGATGGCCTCCGGGGAAAACGTAGCGCAGGTTTCCAAACCTGCAACTGCGTGGATGCTCTTCGCGCTCTCAGAGTCTCCCTGCCCAACCGACTTGGAAGTCTGCGACACGGCGGGTTCGGAAACCCGCGCTTCGGACTTTGGACTTTCTACACCCAGGCACTTGGCCAGTGCCACAAACCCATCGTGCGCTAAATACTCTTCGAGGCTCAAGGGATCGAGCCGCCCATAGTGTTCCGTGGCGATGTGGACCTGCCGGTCGAAGAAGGCCCGTAGGCCTGGCTCATTACGGTCCACAGTCAAACGCCCAACCTGTTTGGCCGCCGCGTCATCTTCCACCAGCAAGCCGTCCACCACCTTGGTCCAAAGCTTCGAAACGCGGTGCATGAGGCCGCTCGGGCGGAAGTGCGATTGCACGAGTTCGTTGGCCTGAGTCTGGTTCAGCCCCGCGTAAGTCACACTCAACCGGCCCGGCACGTCAACTTCGACCATTGGCGTCTTATAGCATGCCCCGACGCATCCGACGCGTTTCACCGTGGCGTTCGCGCCGCTAAGAGCAAGGCTCTGCTGCAAGGCGCGAAATACCCGGTCCGTTCCTTTCGCCAGGCAGCATGAGTCGAGGCAAACCTTGATCTCGGCACCTCCATTGCCGTTGCGGGGGGTGCTCAGCTCTGGTTTAGGTGCAACCACGTTGTGCCGGCTAGCCAGGAAATCGCGAATCGCGCCCGGCACCTTCTCCGCCGTCGCGTATCCGATCGTCTCGTCCTCGATCCGCACCACCGGGGCGAGGGTGCAGCAGCCGAGGCATGCGACGCGCTCGATCGTAAAGCGTCGATCGGCGTCCGTGTCCGAGCCTTCGGGAATGTGCAAATGGCGGCGGAGAGCGTCCTCGACTCGCTCCGCCCCGCCCACGTGGCACGCGGTACCGTGGCAGACATGGACAATGTGTTTGCCGCTCGGTGAATGCCGGAACATGTCGTAGAAGGTCGAGACCCCGCTAATCGCCGCCGGCGTAATTTGCGTGGCAGCGCAGACGCGGCGCAACGCCTCCTCAGGCAGGTAACCGTAATGGTCCTGCAAGGCCTGAAGGATCGGGATGACCGCATCGGGCGCACGACCGATCCGCTCCACCGCCTCATCCACGTATTTCAGCTCAAGGCTCATGATGGCAAATCCGAATGCCGAAACCCGAAGGCCGAAAGAAGGCCGAAATCCGAAGTCCGAGCCCGAACATCCAGACCTGGCCCGCATCTGGTTGGCAGACCCAGCCCGGAGGGCTGACTACAACACCTGCATCAGTTCGGCAAATATGCGCCAGCCGGGCCTTCCCCTTCGGTTTTCGGCCCTCGGATTTCGGCCTTCCTTCGGCCTTCGGTTTTCGGTTTTCGGATTTCACGGCTGCCCGCCCTTCTTCTCCTGTGCTGCAGCAGTGCCCAAGCACCACATATTCGTCACGCCCCGCAGAAAGATCTTGTCCTGCGCAAACGCCGGGCTGGCATGGAAGCCATCGCCCATTTCGGTGCGGAACAACTCCTTGAACTGCCGTGCCGCCTCCACTACGAACGCCGTTCCCTTCTGGCTGAACACGTAAAGCCGGGACCCAGCCACGCTCGGCGACGCGTGGCATTCCGTATCGAAATCATGCTCCCATTGCTTCTTGCCGTCCTTCGCGTCGAAGCACGTGAGCATGCCCGCGGTCGTTACCGCAAAGACCAGTTCGCCGTTGCTGGTCGGGCTGGTGACATCCGGCACGTTGTCTTCGTTCGTCCACACAACATGGCTCTTGGTTACGTTGCCCAGCCCATCCGGGCGAATCGCTACCAGCTTCTCCGACGGGCTGGCTACGAACAGCAAGCCCCCGGCGAAGATCGGCGAAGGCGTGATCTCCCCGTTGAGGCATTCCACGCGCCAAAGCTCCGCGCCGTCAGTCGCCGCATAGGAGATGACACATGGGACGGCCAGCGTGATGATCTGCGCTTTCCCTGCAGCCTCGATGACGATGGGCGTCGCCCAGGAAGCCCCAACGCTGCGCGGACGCTGCCAGATGATTTGGCCGGTGCGCCCGTCCAGCTCATAGAGTTTGGACTTATTGTCTTCGCTGTCTCCCTGATCGAGTTGCACGATGAGCCGGTCTTGCCAGGTGGCCAATGAGGTCGCATGGCCGTAGGGGTTCTTCAATGCGCCAAAACCCTTGGACCACGCCGGTTTCCCATCCAGGGTGAGCGCCGCGCAGTCGCCGTTCGCGAACATCACATAGACACGCCGGCCATCTGTTGCCATGGTCGCAGCCGCATATCCGGTGGACTCCGGAACCTCCGCTGCTGGCCCTGTGCCGCTGGGCGCAATCACCACGGGTTGCCGCCAGAGAGTTTGGCCTGTCTTGCCGTCCAGGCAGAAGACTTCGCGCTTCTTCGCGTCGCCGCCGGAGAAGAAGACCCGGTCGCCCCACACGATCGGTGAGTTGAAACCGCCGGCCGGCGCCGGCACCTTCCAGGCAATGCCCGCGCCGGTCTTCGCATCCCACGATGCGGGCAGGTTCGTCAGTATCGAGCTGCCGTTACCGTCCGCTCCCCGGAAACGGGGCCAGTTCTGCCTGAGTTCCTGGAGCGGCGCCGCATCGATCGCCTTTGCCTGATCCGTGGGATGCAATTCTCCGGCACCGCTCACTTCGCCCGCGCCAAGCGATCTCTCCACCTCTGCCATCCGCTTGGGCAAAGCCGCACTCAGGCAGAGGCTTAGTATAAACAGAAGACCGCCGATGGCCGCACCGCCTGCAGCCACTGACCAGCGCGCCCTGGCCGCCGAACGCGTGACTTGCTCTGAGGCATCCGGCTTGGGCTGGGGCATCGGCAGTTGCCGCTGGCCGCGCGCGCCTTGCTTGATCGCCAGGACGAATACTGCCACCCCGCCGAGCAGTAAATAGACTCCTGACTCCCTCTGCGACAACTGGCGGAAGTAACGCTGGCGAAGCTGCAAGTCGAGATTCCGGATGCGCTGCTTGATTTGCTCATCGGGCGGGTTGAGCCTCAGCTTCTCCTTATATTCTCTAAGCTGCGGCGACTTCAAAGGATCTTCCGCCCTGATGCTGAGGCGGCCAAAGATCATCGTGAGGCCAACCAGTACGGAGAAGACGCCCGCCACCCAGGCTGTCATTCGCCAGTTACGGCGGCCCTCCAGCGTGCCACGCTGATGCAGCCCTGCTGTTGGGGTAGTTTGTGGTGCGGTTAACACAGGTCCAATCTCTCACGAACCCCGCGGACTTGGGTTTGGCACACCACTCAACGCTGGTGCCGCTGCCGGCATCAACCCGCGCCGAACCAGTTCGTTCGGGCAGTACTCGAAGCAGCGGGCGCAGGCGAAACAGTCCCCGCGGTCCGGCTCATAATCCGTGCGCTTCCGGCGAACGGACAGGCTGATGAGCTTTGCGCCAATCACCAGGCCAACCCACGCGCCAAAGACCCAGCCGCCTATGCTGAACTTGTGCCGGATGACCGCTGCCTCAGTCAGAATCTCCTTCGGTGTCTGGCGCGCGCGTTCGAGCGCCAGGTCGTCCGGTGACAGGGCGCCGAGATTGGGAGCGGTTCCCTCTGCGCGCACCAATTGGTCGGCCAGGCTGACCGTCGGATGGAGTCGCGATGCCGGGGCACCGAATTGATGTCCCAGCCAACCGCCTCCGGCCAGCAGCACCGGCAAGAGTGCCAGCATCCACGCCAGGCGTCGGCGATCCTTAGTCAGAGATTGCGCGTCGGCCGGGCTGGCTTGCGGCTCGCGCATCGCGCCAAACGGGCACGATGCTTCGCACAGCCGGCATTGCGTGCAGTAGTCAGGAGTAACGCGGACCCTCCATTTGGCAACGGTGGAACCCAGCTTGAGCAAGGCGCCATAGGGACAGAGAAACCGGCAGTAAGGCCGCCCCACGAACACTCCGAGCAAGAGCAGCGCCGCGCCGCTCAGCACCATCAGACTCCGGCCGCTCATCCGAAAGATGGGAACGAACGGGTCGTATTGGCAGATAATGAACGCGCTGCCAGTGGCGGCGAACAGCACGCCCGCGCCCAGGTAGATGTAAGGCAACACGCTCAGCGGTTGTTCGAGCCAGAGCGGCACCTTCACCGGCTTCAGCAGCACCAGATCCTGCAGCGCCCCATGCGGGCACACCCCAGCGCAGAAGCTTCTTCCGGCAAAGAGAGCCAATAGGAGCGGCAGGACGAAAAAGGCCACCACCCCGATGGGCACCGCGTAGCTGCGGTCGCAAAGCGCGAGCGAAACGTTCTGCAGCGAGCCAATTGCGCAGACGCAGCCTTTCTTCCAGAACCCGAAGTAGAGCAACGAGAAGATCGAAAGCGCCATCAGGCCCTTGCGCGAGCGTCGCTTATAGATCAGCCAGCTTGCCATCCCCAGGCACGCTGCTAGCACCGCCACATCGAGGTATTGGAACAAGACCGCACGGGCGGCGGGCGTCGTCGCGACCGGGAGTTGATGGCCGCTCTCAAATTCCGGCGGTGGGAATCGCTGCTCAGCCATGGCCACTCCAGTGAGAACCGCAAACAGCAAGACCGCCCCGAGCCATGCCAGCAATCTACGATTTACGATTTGCGACTTATGCGTCGAGGGAATGCCCCCTCGTAAATCGTAAATCGTAAATCGTAAATCCCCAGGCCCCTGCTCCCGTTGGCGCTCTGCGCCGATGTCCGGCAATTCTGCATTCTGCATTCTGCCTTCGTAATTCATTTCAATGGCTGATCGTCTTCAGCAGATATGGATGATCAGCCGGCACTCGGCGGAAGGCGTCGCCGGCGCAGACCTTGGAGATTGCGCATTCGTTGCAGTTAACGCAGCGGTCGTGGCGCACCTGCAGGAAGAGTGAGCCGTTGCCGAAGCGATTGCAGCCCTCCACACACTTGGCGCAGCCGATGCACAGCCGCTCGTCGATTGTGTATTCGTAGTACGGGTCCTCAACGTACGTGCGTTTGACGGCGGCGGTGGGGCAGAGGCAGTTCTCGGCGCCGGTGTTGAGGTCGTTCGGCTCGGGTTCAAAGTAGCCGGTGCAAAGCTGGCAGTAGCCGCAGATCGCGTAGGCGTGCATGCACTTCACGGCGGACTGCTCGAGCACGCAATGGGTGGCGCAGTTGCCGCAACGGACACACTTCTGAGGGTCGATTTGCCAGACCGTGCCTTTGGCCGCGCTTCGCCCGGCCACAATCCCTACCAACCCGCCCAGCCCCGTCAACGCCGCCACCCGCGCACCGTTACGCAGAAACTGCCGCCGCGTGACCGACGGTTGTCCATCAGATTGGGAATTCATGTGGTGCTCAGACGCCGTATGCAAAATCCGAAACCCGAATCCCGAAACCCGAAGGAAGCCCGAAATCCGAAGGGGAATCGAATAAAGGGTTGGCGAATGTTGGAACCGTTGCAGTCGGCTGCGAGAAGCCCAATCGCGACCGCTCGCATTCGAATTTCGGCCTTCGGATTTCCTTCGGCCCTCGGTTTTCGGGTTTCGGATTTCATCCTCATGCTTTGTGCTTCATCACGCGCACGTCATTGGCCACCAGGTCGAGAATGTAGATGCGCTGTTGCGAATCCACCGCCGCATCCAACCCGCCCAGCCGGCAGTCCTCGGTCCCCTTGACGAAGGTGGCCTTTGCGTTCTCAACGAAAGACTCCGGCCCGGCCACGACTGATTCAAACGTGCCCTCCGGCGAATAGACCTTCACTCGCGGGAGACCCTTCTCGCACGTCACATAACGCCCATCTGGCAGGAGCGCCAGGCCAACCGGGTTGCAGCAGCCGCAGAATCCGTCGATGGCATTCGAAGGCTTGCCCCATGAGAACTCCAGATCGCCGCCCGGCGTGTAGGCCTCCACGCGATGCCGGCCCGTGTTGTTCAGGCGCAGAAGGCCATCGCGCGCTAGCTTCACATCGAGATATGGGCTGGGCAGGATCAAGCCCGGAACATTCCGCTCCTTGTTCTTCTCGCCAATCCGCCCCGCCAGCTTGCCGGATTTGTCGTAGCGAAGCACGACCCGGCTGCCGGCATCCGCCGCGAAGATCTCATTCTCTCCCACCGCCAGGCCGGTGAACCATGTCCGCTTGCCCGGCGAATCCCAGGTCGCGAGACGCTTGCCTTTAGTGTCGAACACTTCCACGTGGTCGCGAACCCCCGCGTAAATGGTCCCATCGCCCGCAACTGCCACGCAACGCGCCGGAGTGCCCAGGCCGACGTCCATAACCCGCGCTCCTTTACCGTCGAGCACACTCACTGAGTTGCCTGCCGCAATATACACGCGGTCCTCCGGGCCGATGACGATGCGGCGCGGGTCGGGGCTCGGGCCGGCAAAATGGCCGACTTGCTCGTAGTGGATTAGCTTGGGGTCCGTCTTGCGCAGGCGCTCCACGTCGTACGCGAACGGGTTGGGGTCCTTGCCGACGCTGGCCCCGCGGGCCTGTCCCATCGAAGCGGCGAAAGAGCCGCTGCCCACAGCAAGAATCCCCGCGCCTCCTGCGGTTTCTTTGAGGAAGTGGCGTCGGGTGATGGCTTGATGCTTATTCTTCATATCAACCTTTCTCCTGAGCGCGTTTGGCGGAGAGCGCCTGGGGAAGTCCGCAACTGGCAAAGATCCCGCAACTGCTGCAAATGCCCAAGTTTACGCAGCGCTGCCCGCCTGCTGGTCGAAGTCGCGCCGCCAGGCTGGCCGCCGCGCTCACCAGCGCCAGTAAGGCATAACGCGCCGCAGCGCGGAAGAAATCGCGCCGGCTTTCAACCTGTTGGGGCAAAATGCGCATAGCAAAGTGGTTGAAATATAATGCACCGAGCATCCACCATCACAGCAAAAGCCGCTACTTCCGGATTGCCAATTACCAACCCTATATTGCCTTGGCAATGGCTGAAATTGGCAGGTGGCAACCAAGGTGAGTCTGCTGCTTTCCCCTCAACCGCCCTGAAGGGAAGCCACTCTGCCATCCGATGGTGAGGGCGGCGCGAGAACACGCTTCCGCAGACTATCTCCGGGCATTCTGCAACTCGGCCAGCTTCGCGCCCGCCTTGCCGCCATCGATGGTTTCAGCAGCTAGGTCCCAGCCCTCAGTCATTGTCCGTGTCAGGCCAGCGACGAATAGCGCGGCGGCGGCGTTGAGCAGAACGGCGTCGCGCTTCGGGCCGCGCTCTTCGCCGTGCAGGACGTGGCGAATGATCGAGGCATTGACCTCGCGGTCGCCGCCGTGGAGATCGACCAGTGCCGCCGACTGCAGCGGGAACGACTCTGGCGGCAGTGCTGAGCAAGTCAGTGCGCGCTCCTGGTAGAACTCGGCAATTGTGGTTGGTCCAAGGGGTGAAAGCTCATCGAGGTAGCGGGGTACCCCGCCGTCGTGCGGCACCGTGCCGCAGACGACCATAGCGCGGCGCATGCCGAGGGTCTGGAGGACGCGGGCCAGCGGCTCGCACAGGTCCGGGCGTGGCACGCCGATCAGCGCCGCGCTGGGCCGCGCCGGGTTCAACAGCGGGCCGAGGAAATTAAAGATAGTGCTCTGGCCGCGCTCGGCGCAGAGCTTGCGCGCGGGGATGATGTGCCGAAAGGCCGGATGGTATTTCGGCGCGAAGAAGAAGGCGAAGCCATGCTCGCGCAGGGAGCGCGCGGCTTCCTCCGGTCCCAGGTCAAATGGGATGCCCAGCGCCTCCATCACGTCCGCGCTGCCGATCGGGGAGGTGCTGGCGCGGTTGCCGTGCTTGGCCACCCGCACGCCGGCCGCGGCGACAAGCAGCGCTACCGTGGTGGAGATGTTGAACGTGCTCAGGCGATCGCCGCCGGTGCCCACGACGTCCAGGATCTCGCCGGAGCGCAGCTCGCCATCGAGCGCCGGTTGGACGGACCGAGCACGCAACTCACGGACGAACGCCGTAATCTCTGCGGTCGTCTCCCCTTTCCGGGCCAGTTGGGTTAGGAAATCGGCTTTCATTGCCGCCGGGACAGCCTCGTCTATCAGCAGCTCGACCGCCCGGCGGACTTGCTCGTCCGTCAGTGAGTGCGATGCGGTGAGGTGGCGTGTGAATTCTACGAGCACGAGCAGATAGTAAGAGAGGCGCCGGCTGCTTTGCAAGAAGTCGTCTGGCAGGGCTGCTCTAACGTCCGGGGGTTGAAGGGAGAATAGGGCATGCAGCCATGAAATCCGAAGACCGAAACCCGAGACGCGAAAGAAGGCCGAAACCCGAAATCCGAGAGTGGCTTGATCCGGTAGTGTGCTATTCCGTGGGGATGGCCATGGATTCGGACTTCGGCTTTCGGGCTTCTTTCGGCCTTCGGTCTTCGGTTTTCGGAACTAGCACGGACCGGAACGACTTCAGAGCAGCCGTGATTGCTCTGCCGACGGCTCCTGATTCAGATTCTTGCTTTCCTTTTGCCAAGATATTGCCGGAGAATAGGTTGCCTTGGTTTTTGACGTAGCCCCGGCCATTTGCTCTAATCCGCCCGTGACCAGGAATTTGCGGGCGCGAGTCCGAGCCAGTAGTTTCACAGTTTTGTTCTTCGGATAGCCCATGAAACCGTCATCGGTCCTTGGCCGCCGAAGACTTGCGGCGCTTATAGCGACGCGAGAGGGGGTGCTTGGTTTGCGCCCGGCATCAACCTTGCAATCCAGATGGCGACCACTCCGGCCGACGGCACATGGACGACAAGCGGCTATCCCATCGCGACCGCCAACGGTACGACCAGTATTGCCCTTATGCCGCCGGCGGGGAGTCTGTTTTCCCGATTTAAGCAGTAAATGAAATCCGCAACCCCTTATGAAAACTTGCCTTAGGAATCTGTTCATTCGCCTCGGCGGAGCCTCGCGTGACGCAGGGGTCATTCTGGCCTTGCTCGCAGGCGTCCATCAGGCCGCCGCCCAGCCGGTCGTCAGTTTTACCCAACCGACCAACGGCCAGCAAATTGTCACCTTTGCCGGCCTGGCTGGAACGGCACAGACAACCACGGGAACCGTCCAACAAGTCAAATTTTCCATTTACAACCAATCCACTGGTCAGTGGTGGAATGGCACGAATTTTCAAGGGGCATCGGTTTCCCTCCCTGCCAGTCTCTCGGGAGTGAATTGGGCTCCAGCCTCGGGTGTCGCGCTGCCCCCATCTTGCTGCGGCCAGTATTACCGGCTCACGGCCTCGGCTACGGATACGTACACCCATATCGGCACGACAAACATCACTGTTCAGGCCGACTCTGTTCCGCCGGTTGCCACCTTTTCTCCCTTGTCCAATGGACAAACCGTATCCAACTTGTCAAGCATAGGCGGGAGCGTCACGGATAATTTTGGTCTGGTGGCTTCGGTGGTGTTCAGCATTCACGAGCAGGACATCAACTATGGCACGGGCCGCTGGTGGAACGGCACCAATTTCCAGGGCAGCCTGGCTATGCTTCCGGCATCTGTATCGGGGACATCCTGGGCGCCTGCGGCCGGCGTTCTGTTGCCGCCACTCAACTCCGGTCAGCATTACGATCTGACCGTCATGGCTACGGATACCACGAGCAATAGCGCCAGCAGCACCATCACCGTTCAGGAGGCTATCACGGTTTTGAGCTGGGATCCTGGCCAAACCCCTTTGGGCACTGCGGTGTTGCAAAGGCCGAATTCCAATGGCGGCAATTACTGGTTCCAAATCATCCCGCACGCCCCCGCCGTCGGGGTTTGGCGCACGGCACTCAATGTGCCCGCCGGGCAGGCAGGGGTTTATATGAGTCAGAATTCAGCGCCGAACATTTACAATTATTCCTGCGCCTCGGCTAACGCCGGTTCCAATGGTTTCGTGCTCGATGCCTCTCAATTTCAGGCAGGGCAGAATTGGTATATCCTCGTTCATGCTTCCACCAACGCCGAGTGGAGCCTCGTCACAGGTGACATTTATGTCTATCAACTTGGAGCGCTGGCGACCGACAGTTCGAGCAGCACCAACGCAACCATCGGCGCGGAGGGGATGATCTTCTATCAGACCACCATTCCCTCGACCACGCTGGCTTGGCAAATCTGGCTCAACGGCGCTCCCAATGCGATGTTCGTCAAGAAGTCTGCCGCACCCGACCCGAACTCGCATGACCTGGCGCAATCCGGGCAAATGCTGGTGGTGCCTCCGTATTTGGCGGGCGGGACATTTAATGGCACTTATTTTATTGGTGTTTCCGGTAACCCCGGCACCATGATCAAACTCGACTCACGCCAGCAGCCCGTTGCAGATTTGTCCTTCAGCAGCCTGACCAATGTGACGGTTACCGCGACGAGTTTTCCTTACGTCACCTACCGGGTGCAAGTGCCCGTTCAGCAGATTGCCTGGCAATTGAACCTGACGCCGACCAGCGGGAACCCCAGTGTTGCCGTGCGCCGTGGCTTGGTCCCCAATGAATTTCGGAATGATGCTTTTTCTGAAGTGCCGCAGGGTGTCGGCGCCAGCGTGGCGCTCGTGCCACCTCCGCCCAATTCCGGTTCTGGCACACCCGGACTGAGCGATGGGAGCTGGTATGTGACCATTTACAGCACCAGTCCTTACTCCTGCGCCTTTACCAATGCCAATCCCATCATCACGCCGGAGTCGTATGTCTTCCAAGCGACTAACGACGATCCGAACCGCGCCGGGTGGCGATACTACGTACTGACCAACATTGACCAGCAACTCGGGTCGCTGGGCTGGGCCTTGTCGCTCGCCAGTCAGGTGCCTGGAACCGAGATCGCGATCCGGCGCAATGCCGTGCCCGGACAATGGAACTACCGCAACAACGACGACAATTATTACAGTTCCGCTTTGGGTTATGTGGACTTGTCCAGCACGTACGGCCTGCTGCAACAACCCGGCCATCAGGCGGACATCTGGTATGTGGGGGTTTATGCCCCAACTCAGGCGTTGGGGAGCTTTGTGCTGAATGGCAGTCTGCTGACCGGCCAACCCACTCCTTTCGATGGCGCGGGCAGCAGTGTGAGTGTTGCCAACCAACTCCCGGGACAGTGGGGGTTCTTCCGAATCACCGTTCCCGCGGACGCTTTGGGCTGGGATGTGCGCTTGGTGGGAGTGACCAATGGGAGCCCGCAGATGGTGGTGAGCCGGGATACGCTGCCGACGGGATTGAGCACTGCGGGGAATTGGCCTGGTTGGCCGTATGAGCCGTATGCTGCGACCAATTGGCCGAGCGGGAATCAGTGGGTCAGCGGGAGTTCGTGGGCCGATCCGTATGCGT
>Ga0182014_10004421_pt1 | contig 16162 bp, 14 predicted proteins | sample 612S2DmetaG_FD_120489 | JGI IMG/M metagenome (GOLD analysis project Ga0182014, IMG submission 120489) | Permafrost microbial communities from Stordalen Mire, Sweden - 612S2D metaG | ecosystem: Environmental > Terrestrial > Soil > Wetlands > Permafrost | place: Sweden: Stordalen | collected... | reverse complement strand
GTCTCAGCCGCCCAGCCAGATGCCCCGGAGCCTTCCGACATCGGACATCCTCTGCTCCGCGAGCCGGTCCGCCGCGGTTGATGAGGGCACGCCATCGGACTCCGCGATCTCGAAAATTCGCGTCGTAGTGGTGAATATTTGCTCAGCGCGCGCCTTCGCCCGTTCGAAGCTGAAGCCGTCCCGTTCGTCGGCGACCTGGATAACGCCGCCGGCGTTCACGACGTAGTCCGGCGCGTACAGGATCCCCCGGTCGGCGAGAAGTTTCTCGACTCCGGCGTGCGCGAGCTGGTTGTTGGCCCCGCCGCAGATGATGGCGGCGCTCAGCGTGGCGGCCACGTCGTCGTCGACGGCACCGCCGAGTGCGCAGGGCGAGAACACGTCCAGGCCGGCGGCCAGCAGTTCCGCGGTGCCACTCGCGATCTCCACGCCCGGATGCCGCGCCCGGACGCTATCGGTCGCGGTCTCGCTGACGTCGCAGATCACGACCTCGGCGCCGTCGTCGGTGAGATGGTCGACCAGCTTACGGCCGACTTTGCCGACGCCTTCGATGCCGACCCGGCGGCCGCGCAGGCTGGTCGGGCCCCACACGTGCCCGGCGGCGGCGCGCATCCCCTGGAAGACGCCGAACGCGGTGAGCACCGACGAGTCGCCGGCGCCCCCGTACGCGGGCGTGCGGCCGGTGACGAAGGAGCATTCCCGGGCGATGACGTCCATGTCCTCGCTGCGGGTGCCGACATCGCAGGCGGTGATGTAGCGGCCGCCGAGGGAGCTGATGAAACGTCCGTACGCGCGCAGCAGGGCCTCGGTCTTCAGCTCAGCTGGATCCCCGATGATGACGGCCTTGCCGCCCCCGTGGTCCAGGCCGGCGAGGGCGTTCTTGTAGGCCATGGCGGCCGAGAGCCGCAGCACGTCGGCCAGGGCATGGTCCTCGCTGGCGTACGGGTAGAAGCGGGTGCCGCCAAGGGCGGGGCCCAGGGCCGTGGAGTAGATCGCGATGATCGCCTTGAGGCCGCTCTGGTTGTCCTGGCAGAAGGCGACCTGCTCGTGACCGGCCCGGTCGGTGCCGCCCATGCCCTTATGAGACGGCGTGAACACATGCGTCACTGTGGTGACTCTTCCGATCGCGCCCGCACCCTTGCCCGGCGCGGGATCTGCCCCACAGCTTATGGCGCGGCCCCCTCCCGCGTGGCGTACTGCAGCCCGGATTTGCTTACAGAGAGTGACATATCGGTCAACCGGAAATTGCGAGTTTGCGGCCGGGTCAGGGTGAGTGATGATGTCGTTATCAGCCTGGCGCGCCTTCGTGGGCTCTGATATGTCACCATGCGGTTGTGATACCTTACGCCGCGTATCTTCGGGTCTACGAGCCGCTGTCCGCGTTCGAGGAACCTGAGTTGTCACGCTGGGTGGCATATGCCGCGTCCCCCAGCCGCCCGCGACGGCTCGAGGCGCTGGAGGCCGAGTACTCCGAAGCCCTCCGCCGGATCATCGCGCTGCCGCCGGTGGTCGTCCCGGACACCGAAAGCGAAGACGCATACATCCGCTGGGCGGACGGCGTCACTTATATATGCCCGTGGCAGACTCAACTGCGATCGTGGCTCGCGCTCAGCCATCTGCGTGCGACGGCGCGCCCGCCCCTGGCCGATGCCTTTTCCTCCCGTGAGGCGCAGCGGGCGGTCCGCGCGCTGGCGCAGACGTATGGGGACGCGCCGGCCCTGAAAACCTATATACAGACGAGTGCCTGGTGCGTTCCGCTGGCCTGGTTCGCGATGTTCAGCCCGGCCGAGCGGTGGCTCGCGCTCGGCCCGGGGGGGGAAACGGGGTCCGCGGGCCCGGCCACCGCTCCCACGGCACGCACCCTCATCTATGCGACGGCGATGGCGCAGGCGCGGCGGCGGCTGGCCCGCGCCCTGGCCGCAGTGCGCCGGGGGCTGCACGGCCCGCTGGGCCGCCCGGAGGGGGTCAGGAGGGGAGCCCTGGCGGTGACCGCGCAGCTTGAGGACGTCGCGCGCTGGCTGGAGGAGTTCTACCCCCAGTCGGTGGTTGAGCTCGACTACGGCGGTCTGGTCAACCTGCTGGACGACGACGCGCTCCGCAGCGACCAGTCGGTAGCCGAGATCGGTGCCGCCATCCGCGGCCTGTCCGAGGATGAGCCGGAACTGGCGATCGCCATGTACCGGCGGGCCGCAGGCCGCCGGCAGGTCCTGCGCGCGGCTGAGTCAGCCAACTGAGCGCGGGCCGCCAGGCCCGCCGGGCAGGGCCGGCGGCGGCGCGGCGCCGTCCTGGCGCGGTCCTGGAGCTCACGGTGGGGTGGCCCGGCGCCAATTACGGTCCGCTATTTCGGCAACCGCCGGGCGGGTGTGCCGGGCCCTTGCTCCGGATCTGATCACCGCTGCCGGCCGGGATTCACCGTCAGGGCTGGGTCGATTACAGAAAGTGCGCGAACGTTCCGATCGACATCGGCTACTCAACGTAATCAGTCTGTTCATCCCTCCGATAGCCGGCTGATCGTGGCTGTCTGCTCACCATGCGCGGCAGGCTTCTGCTGGTTCGTTACGCATATATGAACTTAGGTCACTATATGCTGTCAACTGGACGGCCGCTATGACCGTCTCATGATGGGTTGGCCGCGTCATGCCGTGCTCGGGCACCTGACGGCTCCGGTCGCAGTATTTCCGAATCTGCCATGATGCAACTCTACGTATCGCTACACTTACACTCAGTGACAGCCATCCGGTGGGCTTGCAGAAGTACGAGATTGAAAACTTTGCGCCGGGTGGTCGACTTGTTACCGCTGGTGATGGCAATATGGTCTCTGTACACCATATGGGACATCAACGACAGGCTCCGGTTCGGAGCTCCACGCAAGGAACGAACGCAGGATCGCAAGTTTCGGTCCAGGAGGAGAGGCCGCAAAATGGCTGCACGTACACCCGAGGCAGAACCGCTACTGACGCCGGCTGAGGTGGCGACAATGTTCCGAGTCGACCCGAAGACCGTCACGCGGTGGGCTAAGGCAGGCAAGCTGACATCTATCCGCACGCTCGGTGGGCACCGCCGGTACCGGGAAACCGAAGTCCGCGCACTGCTGGCTGGTATTCCGCAGCAGCGCTCAGAGTGACGGCGGCCGCACTCGCGTGCCTGAGCCATGCGCCAGGGGGGCAGCTATCTGCCGGGTGCACCGCACGCGCGGCGGCAGTCTTTCAACCGTAGGGGGGTCGGCCCCGGTGGACAAAGTGCACTTCGGGCCGTGTTTCGTTGGCAGGAGCAATAGACGCCGCACCTCGCGGATACGCACTGCCGGGGCCGATCCAGCTGAGCACACTAAGGCAGACCGAGGCGGACGACCGCCCTCTGATGGTTATACGCAGTAGTGATTCGGTAAATATCTGCGATCATGCCTGCTGGGCGGGGGTATTCGGCATACTGGAGCGCGTTCAAAACGGGCGGATGCAACATATGGTCGGCCGGTCTCGGTCGGGGGACGCGGCGTTGCGTCGCGTTCAGGGGGAGGGATCGCACGATGCGTGATCCGGAGATGGCCGCGCGTGCCGGTTACGCGGCAGCGCGGCTGGAACAGGCATGGCAGCGCTGGCGAGCGCGGCACGGGCTCGGGGGGCCTTCGGACCCGCTGGCCAGCTACGTGGGGTACTCGCAGAAGGAGCCGATGGGCCAGCCTCGCGTGGTCATCGGCGTCGATGCCGCGGAGGCCGAGTATTTCGCGGACTTCCTGGAAAGTCATGAGTGCGCCGGCGTGGCGCGAACCGGCCCGCAGCCGGTTGACGGCATGCCCCACCTGTCGGCCGGCGGGAGCGCGCCAGCGCCCCGCGACGTGCCGTCCGAACTGACGGTCTGCATGGCGGACGCTGCGGATCCGGGTGCGCTGACCGGGGCGGAACGCGCGGTGATGACCGGGCCGGGGCCATGGCCGGCTTCCGCCACCCGGGACTTTCACCAGTTCCCGGTCGTTCCGGATCACCCGCACGGTCCATCCGACCCGCTGGCCGCCGAGCTGGCGGGGTGGATGTCAGGTGAGCTGCCGGGACAGGCGTCGGAACAGCTGGCCACCTGGGGCGCCGCCGAACCGGCCGCCTACCCGGCCATGGACCGGCCGCGCAGCGGGTGTTAGCGGTCAGCCGTTGAGAGGTTTCCCAGCTTTGCCTCAGCTTGGTATCAGGTACGAAGGCCAATCTGATCACCAGAGGGACGAGCCCTCTTTCTCCCCCAAGACGTCTGGGCCCGGCACGGCCAGGCCCCGGGCCGGGCCCAGACACCAGGGGACGCGGAAGCCCGCTACCGCTCTCGTAGCGGGTGCCGCCCGTTACCGGTCCGGTTACGGCACCGCCGTGGTCGCTGGCGGCGTGAGGTCCGTCGTGCAGTACATGCACTTGCGCGCCGCGATCGGGATCGTGCCGAGGCACGCGGGGCAGTCGCGCTCGATCGCCGCCTGCTTGCGGGTCAGCATGTCCAGCAGCCTGCCGACCGGCGTCACGACCAGGAAGTAGACAACCGCGGCGACGACCACGAACGATATGAGCGCGTTGATGAAGTCGCCGTAGCTGAACTTGCTGTGGTTGACCGTGAAGGTCAGTGTCTCGAAGTTGGGCTGACCGCCGATCGCGGCGATAAGCGGCGTGATGATGTCCTTGACCAGGGCGGTCACCACGGTGGCGAAGGCCGTGCCGATGACCACCGCCACGGCGAGGTCCACGAGGCTGCCCCGTAGCAGAAACCTCCGGAATCCGCTCACGCGGGTTCCCCTTTCTCATCGCTGAATGTTTTCCGGCCTGACCGCGCCGGTGCGGCCACGATGCGCAGGTGCCTCGTGGTGTGGCCCTAACCGGGCCGGACCCGTGATGGCTGAGGTTCCCTCGTGGCGAAGGAAAGCCGCCACTCCTCGTCGGCCTGCCCGTCGATCTCCAGTACCCAGGTGAACCGCGCGCCCGGGGGCAGCTGGAGAACCGTGTTGAAGGCGATCGGCACATTGATCTCGGTACCGGGGGTCAGTCCGGCGGGCCGCCCCGCCTCGAACTGGCCGCCGGCCTGAACTTCCTGCCCCCCGTCGGGCCCCGGCTGGCTGACCGGCGCTCCATCCTCATCGAGCAGCCGCAGCGTGAAGGAGATCTTCTCGTTCGTGTGCTGCCAGGGGATGTGGAAGAGTACCGCCACCCCGCAGGCCACCGGACCGGGGCCGCAGACGGACCAGCCGCCGCCCGAGATGAACAACTTGCCGTCGGCCACCTGAGCGTGGTCGGCGAGCATCATCGTGACCCTCATGGATCAGTACCGCCTAAAGATGAGAAGGCCTCGGAGGTGATCATGAAAACGTTACTCGGACCACCTTAGAGGGGACGCGGCCCGCTGATCTGGCACTTTGCGCGCGTCGGAGGCAAAAAGCCCAGGTAACGAGCATTACCGGCCCTTCGGGCCCGGTCAGCTCGGCCAACTGGCCCCGGACGAGCATCTCTTGCGCAGGTCGTCACGAATCTCGTGGCCCAGACGGCGAGTTTCCCGGCGGTTGAGCAGGGCCCCGGCGGCGGCCCCCGTCAGCAGCGGCCCCAGTGAGACAGCGCTCCGGCCCGCCCGGGCGGCGAGCCGGCGCTGCAGCCGGCGCCCGAGCGGCGAGCCGATGGCCAGCACGACTCCGCCGGGCGTCAGTGCGACCCCGCGGCGGTGCGCCCACGCCCCGACGTAGGCGGTCATCCGGCTGGCCAGATCGCCGGGCGGCCGCGCGCCATAGACCTCGTGCAGTTCGGCGATGAGCTTGATCTCGATTCCGACGAGCGTCAGCGTCTCCGTGACGATCTCGGCTGGGAAGGCGGGCGCGACCGGCAGGATGGACCAGACACCGACCGTCGCGCCGGCGGCCGCCGACGCGCGGGCTGCGCCCTCGATGAGCGCGTCGGCAACCTCGTCCGGGGACTTGCCGGGAAACTGGGCGCGCAGGGTGGCCTGGTCCCGGACGGGCAGGCGCGGGGCCAGCGCGAGCACCTCGCCGGCCAGCCAGCGGCTGCCCGTCTGCACGCCGCGCCCGGCCAAACGGGTTCCGCGCCGGGTGACGCTCGTCCCGCGCTTCATGATGCCTGTCCCGCGGCCGGTGGCGTTTGGCCCCCGGCGTACGGCGCTCGTCCCGCGGCGGGTGACGCTCGCGCCGCCCCGCGTGACGCGGGCCAGGGCCGACCGGGCGACCTCGGTCACGGGCCGTCCGGTTGAGGGCCGTTCGGCCGACTCGCTCACCTCGCCGACTATCTCCGCGACGCTCGCCGCATCCGGGACGCCGGTCGCCTCACCGGGGTCAGTCGCCTCACCGGGGTCATAGGTGGCTTCCCCGGGGCCAGAGGTGGCGTCCTCGGGGTTCTCGCGGCGATGACGGCCGGTGGCATCCATGCTGAGGCCCATACCCGCTAACCGGCCCCCCGCACATCACGCGGACCGCGCGATCGTCCGCCTCCCGCGGGCGAGGGCGCCGCGTCTCCATGCGATGTGCGGGCGGCCGGCTTCCGGTGATGGGTCACGCCTCCGGTCCGGCTGGGGTGAGGATGTGCCCGTCCAGCACAGCCGCGGTGAGAAGTTCCCGGTACCCGGCCTCGTCGAAATACACGGTGAGGCGCTCCCCGTCCTCGGACATGACCACGCCGCGCCCCCACTCCAGGTGCTCGACCCGCATGCCCATCGCGAACGCGCCGTGGCCGCGCTCCGCGGGAGCGGACAGCCCGGCGGCGCAGTTGTCGCACCGACCGCACGGGTCCTGGGCGCCCTGGCCGAAGTACCGGAGCAGGAACCGCCGCCGGCAGTCGGCCAGCTCCGCGTAGCGGCGCATCATCTCCACCCGTGAGCGCTCGATGGCACGGCCCCGCGCCGCGATCTCGACGGCCTTCGCGGCGGCCTCGGCCGGCGGCGGTGCGCCGGCGGCGGGCTCAATAAGGTCCTGCAGGCGGACGGCTCCGGCTGCCTCGAGCAGGTTGACCAGACCGGTGAGGCGGCGTTCGGACAGGCCAGCCCGTGCCGCCAGCTCACGCACCGAGACTGGTATCTGGGTGGCCGCCGCCACCTCGGCCAGCAGCTTCTCGTCCGGCAGGCCGCCGGTGAAGAACCGCCGGATGCCGAGGTCCTCGGGCCGGTAGAAGCAGACGGCGGTGGCCGCCTTCCCGTCCCGCCCGGCCCGGCCGATTTCCTGGTAGTACTCGTCGAGCGAGCCCGGCACGGAGGCGTGCACAACGAAGCGGACATCGGGCCGGTCGATCCCCATCCCGAACGCGCTGGTGGCCACGATCGTCTCGCCGCTCATGAAGAGGCGCTGGGTGGCCTCTCGCTCCGCCCGGCTGAGCCCCGCGTGATACGGCCGGACCCCGAGCCGTTCCGCATACTGTTCGGTCTCCTCGCGGGTGGCCGCGTAAATGATGCCGGTGCCGCCGAGCTCGCCGGCCGCCTCCCCGACCGCGGTCTCCTTGGTGCCGGCCTCGTGGAAGGCCCGCACCGACAGGTAGATCTCCGGCCGGTCGAAGCCCCGGATGACGTGGGCCGCGTCCCGCAGGCCCAGCCGCCGGACGATCTCCTCGCGGACCGGCGGGGCGGCGGTGGCGGTCAGGGCCGCGACCACCGGCCGGCGGCCGAGTGAGCTGATCACGTCGCCGATCCGCAGGTAATCAGGGCGGAAGTCATGGCCCCAGGCGCTCACGCAGTGCGCCTCATCCACAGCCAGCAGGCGCGGCGGTGCCGTACCGAGCAGGTCGCGGACGTCGTCGCGGGCGAGCTGTTCGGGCGCGAGGAAGACGAAACCGGCCGTGCCGGAGCGGAGCAGGCCGTAGGCCTCGGCGCGGCGGCTTTCCGGCACCGAGGCGTTCACGGTGAAGGCGGTCAGGCCATGCGAACGCAGGTGCTCGGCCTGGTCCTGCTGCAAGGACAGCAGCGGTGAGACGACGACGGCCGGCCCGCCGAGGGCGATCGCGGCGAGCTGGTAGACCGCGGACTTGCCCGCGCCGCTCGGCATCACGGCCAGGCAGTCACGCCCCGTGGTGAGCGCCGAGGCGGCCTCGTGCTGCCCGGGCCGCAGGGCCGTGTAGCCGAATACGCCGGCGGCGATCTGCCGCAGGTCGGGTGGCGCGGACGTGGCAGGGCTCCTTACCGTGGGCGGTGGCCGGGCCCGCGGCGTCCCCGGGCCCGGTGGTGAACATCTTTCCGTCTGCCACGAAATCACGTCAACGAACCGGCTCCCGACCGCCCCGCCGGAGCGGCTCGCGGACGTGGCAGGACCCCTCGGGCCCCGGCGGCGCGGGCCGCGAGGAAGTAGTGTCGCTGTTCGCCTCGCGGCGTCCGGATTCGATCAACGGCGGTGATCAGGTGAGCGGACTGTTTGATCTCACGGGAAAGACGGCGGTCGTCACGGGCGGCTCGCGCGGCATCGGCCTGATGATTGCGCGCGCTCGCGAGCCGGCCACCGGAAGCCGGGCCGGCCTGACCGGAAGGCCGTGCGATCTCACCCCCTGATCCCGGGCCAGGGGATGACGAAAGCCGCAGCGTCACCGATGATGGACACGTGACCGGCTGCGCCCGCGATGGGGGTGGCGTGCAGTGCGGTCCCGCGGGGAGGCACCGGTGAGCATAGGCGAAGCACTCGCGGACGCGCGACTGCACGCGGGTCTTACCGTGGCCCAGGTCAGCGATCAGGTCCGCATCAGGGAAATGATCATCACGGGTATCGAGGACGACGATTACTCGGTATGCGGCGGCGACCTTTACGCCCGGGGGTACATTCGCATGATCGCCCGGGCTGTCCAGGCGGATCCGGAGCCATTAATCCGGGAGTACACGGCGATCGCGGATGGTAAGAGCGGGCCGGTCGCCGGGCGCAAGCGGCGGCGGATCCACTGGGTCACACTGCTGGTACTGGTGTGGCTCGGTGTCGCGGCGTACGACCTCCATGGAGGCTTGCCCCGGGTGGCGAGCGCCGCGCCTTTAGCGCGGGCGCAGCCGGTGACTCACCGCCCAGCCGCGCACGCCACGTACGTACCATCGGCGCCGAAGAGGTCCGGCGTGGGCGCCGTCCCGGCGCGCACGCTCACCCCGGTCAGCGCGGCCGCGTTCGGTCCCTCCGGCCCGGGGCAGGGCGACGCGCCTCGGCTCGCGCCGCTGGCGATCGACGGCAATCCCGCCACGGCCTGGCATACCGACTGGTACGCCAGCGCGAATTTCGGGGACCTGTACGCGGGTACCGGCCTGCTCCTGGACATGGGCCATACGGCGACGATCACAGCCGCCCGGATAACCCTCGGCCCGGATCAGGCCGCCAGCTTCCAGCTGCGCGTCGGCGACGCACCGCTGCTGGCCGCCCTGGCCTCCGCCGCGCAGGCCGCCGACACGAGCGGTGTGGTGGACCTGCGGCTCACGAGGCCGGCACACGGGCGTTACGTGCTCATCTGGTTCACCCGCCTGCCGCGCGACCCCGCAGGCACCTTCCAGGCCAGCGTGTATGACATCCGCCTGGAAGGTCAGCCCTGACGGGCGGCCCGGCCGCGAGCACAACGGCATCCATGCGCTCAGGCCAGGCCGCCGTGGCCTGCGGTCGGCGTAGCCTCGTTACGGGGATCAGCGCCGCTACGAGCAGCGCCGGGCGGGAACCGGCCCGGCCGCGGATTCGTTAGGCTCCGCCCACCATCGACGAGGAGCAGAATGCCATGAGCCTCTTTCAGCGGGCCCACGAAATAGTTCAGGCCAAAGCCAACAAGGCGCTCGACGCCGCCGAGAAACCCGACGAAATGCTTGATCTGTCCTACGAGCAGATGCTCGACCAGATCACCCAGGTCCGCCGGTCGCTGGTGGCCATCGCCGCCTCGCGCAAGCAGATTGAACTGCAGGAGCAGCAGCTTCAGCATTCCGTGGCGCACCTGGACGACCAGGCTCGGGCGGCGCTGTCGCAGGGCAATGAGGATCTGGCCCGGGAGGCGCTGTCCCGCAAGGCCGCCGCCCAGGGCCAGATCGACGGCATGGAACCCCAGCACCAGCAGCTCACCGCGCAGGAGGCTAGCCTCGAGCGGACCCTCGCTGCCCTGCAATCGAAGGTGAACAACTTCCGGACCCAGAAGGAAGTACTCAAGGCCCAGTACACCGCGGCGAGCGCGATGAGCTCGGTCGACGAGAGCGCCGCGGGGATCTCCGGCACCATCGGCGATTCGGGAGCGGAGGTGCAGCGGGCCCAGGACAAGATCGCCGCGATGCAGGCCCGGGCTGGCGCGCTGGACGAACTGCTCCAGTCGGGCGTGCTCGAAGATGTCGGGGGAGACACCGACGACATCCAGAAAGAGCTCGACGAAGCCGGATCGGCCGCTGAGGTGGACAAGGAGCTCGCCGCGCTGAAAACCCGGATCGGCCCGGGCAGCTCCCCGCCGGAGCTGACCAGCAGCTGACCGGGGCCGCCCTGGCTGTTCCTCGCCGGGCCAGCCCATGCCCGCGCAGCCCGGATACCCGGCCTGGCAGGAACGGAGTGAACCCGGTGCGGATTTCTTGCCAATATGGGCGGGTTGTCCGCGAATGTGATGGGAGGTAGTCAGGCTTCGCTGACGGCGGCAAGGTTATCGCGGACCGTCTTGGTCATCGGGTGGTCATGGCCGAGATACCGCTCGCAGTCGGCCAGGGTGCGCTTCAGCAGCGCGATGGCCTCGACCAGCCGGCCGTTCGCGTACTGGGCCGAGGCCAGGCCGGAGCGCACGCTCAGCGTCTCGAGCTCGCCAGGCCCGAGCATGAGCTCGCAGTCGGCCAGCGCTCGCTCGTACTGGGCGATGGCATCCGAGAGCCGGCCGATCTGAAGATATGCGCCGGCCAGGTTCGAGCGCGCGATCCGGGTGTCCGGATGGTCGATTCCGGACACTTGCCGGTCGGCTAGCGTCTGCTCGTAGACGGGGATGGCCTCCCGTAGCTGACCGGCGCTGCGGTAGCCGAAGGCGAGGTTGGCGCGGGCCGTGACCGTGTCCAGGTGGTCCGCGCCTGCGGTCCGCTCGCGGTCGGCCAGGACCTGCTTGTACTGAGCGATCGCATCCTTCGGCTTCCCGCCACGGCGCAGCGCGGATGCCAGGATAGCCCGGGCCGCGATCGTGTCCGGGTGATCACGACCGCGAGCTGCCTCCTGGCCCTTCAGGACTCGCCTGCATTGCTCGATCCCGTCCCTGGCCTTCCCATTGGCCAGGTAGGCCTCGGCCAGGTCGGCCCGTGCGGCCAGGGTCGCGGGATGGTTACCGCCGAGCATCTTCTCCGTGTCGGTCACCCGCGAGGCGTGGGTAGCCACGGCTTCCAGGCCCCGCCCGGCCCGTTGGTAGGCGTCGGCCAGGCCGACCCGCGCGGCAAGTACGGCCGGATCCCCCGGCCCGAGCAGGCGGCTTGAGTCCGCGACCACCTGCTGGTAAAGCGTGACAGCCGCGGCGGCCTCGCCCGCGCTGATATAGGCGTGCGCGAGGTGCCGCCGGGCAGCGAGGGTGTCCGGGTCGTCGGAGCCCCGGGTCCGTTCCCGATCGGCCAGCACGTGCTGGAACATCGTGATCGCTTCCGCGAAGCGACCCGCCGCTTCGCAGGCGCCGGCCAGCCTGTCCCTGGCGGCGAGCGTGCTGGCGTGGGCGGCCCCGAACAACCGGGTGCTGGTCATGGCCAGACGCTGCCAGTTGGCCATCGCCGACCCGGTCAGCCTGCTTTCATCCAGGCTCAGCCCGAGGCGGAATAGGAGTGGATGGGGTGCGGCCTTCCACAGCGGATTGACGAGCCAGGGATGTTCCTGCCCCGGGTCGGGGCCCCCTGGAGCCATCGTGATCTCGTCGGCGATCGCGCAGAGGGCGGTCCCGCAGTCCCGCAGGGCCTGTTCCAGCGGTGCGTTCTGGCCGCCGTTCTCCGGCCACGTCTGGATCAGCGCGTCCGCGGCGGCCAGGATCGCCTTCTCGAGATCGGCGGGCGACAGGAACGCGCGCACGGCCGCCCGGACGCTCTGGTGCACCCGCACCGTCCTGGCCGGGCTCTCCGGGTCGACGCTGAGCAGGCTGGCCGCGGCTAGGCCAGTAATCGCGGCGCGGGCCATGTTCTGATCGGCGTCCGTGCCCGGCCGGCCGGTGATATAGCCGCACGCGGCCGGGCTGGTGAGCACGGCCTCGGGGATCCCGTGCCCGTCGAGAATGGCGGCCAGGGTGAGGGCAGGCCGGGCCAGGCCCACCGGCGGCTGTTCGTTCGCGCATTCGGCGGCCAGCGAGATGGTGGCCAGCACCGCCGCCGATACCCTGGGTACGACGGGCACCCGCTTGCGCCGCTCGGCCAGCCGCACCCGATACTCGCGGCAGTCCATCCCCGTCACGATCATCGTGGCGGCCGCCTGGGCCAGGCCCAGGGGCAGGCCGTCCAGGTCATCACTCAGGTCGATAGCCTCGGGCTGCTGGTCGGCGGTGAGCCGGCTGCCCAGATAGAGCAGGGCCTCCCGGATGCTGAATCCGCCGATCGGGATGACCCGCAGGCCCCGGCGGTTCTGGCTGGCGGCCGTCCTGTTCAGCGAGAGTTCGGGCAGCTGGGTCGTGATCACGACCTGGCCGGCCCCGCCGCTGGGCCACAGGCCCTCGAGGTCTGCCGCGGCGGTCAGGTTGTCGAGGATCAGGACCCACGGGCGCTCGGTGTGCGCCAGCCAGGTGACGAAGCGGGCCGCGGCGGTCTCGGCATCGTCGTCCGGCTCGCCGACACCGATAGTGCCCGCCGCTTGCGCGAAGCCCGAGATGATCGTATCGCGGCTGGCCGCGATCACCCAGGCGAGCAGTTCTACGGCGCGGCTGTCCCGGACGGCGTGGGCGAACCCCGCCGCGAGCTGCGTCGTGCCGGTCCCGCCCTGGCCGGCCGGAGCCGCGATCGCCTTCTCGCCCTGGGTCAGAACCACAACCTCGCCGGGGTGCAGATCAGCTCGCAGGCCGGAGTCAATCTCCGGGCGCTGGCGGTATGAGTCCGCGAGCGGCGGGATGGCACCCGACAGCAGCATGGGCGGTTGCTGTGGCGTCATGGCACGCTGCGCGTCGCCCATGTTGACATCCTTCCCCCCGGATGCCCAGGCGCCTGGGTCAGGCGATCCTTTACCCGCCGCTGCCTGGACATTCCTCCCAGCGGCAATGTTAGTCGTCAAACGTCTGCGCGGTCACACGTTGCGGAACGCGGCCATCGGGTGGTGCGGAACGGGCAATCAGGTTCTCGGGGCGACGCCGAACACGTGCCGATTCAGCCGCGCTGCGTACCCTGACGTCTCATATCTCCCTACGTCGCATATGACGCCAGGGCTCTCCGTGCCCTCCGGGCGCCTTTAATGATCTTGCTCGCCGAGGGTCCGCGGGCGGAGATCGGCTCGCCGGTGATGCGCGCCGAGGGAGGCAAAAATCAATTCGAGGCATATGAGGTTTTTCGTATCCGAATATTCAACATGGGCAAAACCGCAGGTCAGATGCTACGGTCGGCAAGAATCATGGGGGGAATCATGAGTAACGAGATGATCGCAGGGAGACATGGCCCGGGGCGCCCTGTGGAGGAGACGCCACAGGAATACGCGGCCTTCAAGATCGAGAAACGCGGAATCGACCTGATCCCCGACGCCGAGCGGAAGATGCGGCCGTCGGGGCTGTTCTGGCTGTGGTCAGGCGCCGTGTTCAACGTGGAGTTCCTGTTCTACGGCACGCTGATCATGACCTTCGGCCTGACCGTGGCCCAGGCGATCATCGCGATCCTGGTGGGCAACCTGCTCTACGCGCTGCTCGGTTTCGCCAGCCTGCAAGGACCCAAGGCGGGGACCACCACGTTCATGGTGAACCGGGCGCCGTTCGGCCAGAACGGGAACCGCATGGTGGCGCTGTTCAACTGGGTCACCCAGGTCGGCTTCGAGGTCGAGGGCATCTACTTCGTCGTCGCCACCGTAATCCTGCTGTTCTCGCTGCACGGCACCAAGCTGGACGCCACCGCCAAGGTCGTGGTGCTCATCCTCGCCGTGCTGGCCCAGATGATCGTGCCGCTACTCGGTCACGCGACCATCAGCAAGATCCTGCGTTACCTGGCCTACGTGTTCATCGTGTTCTTCGCGGTGCTGGCCGCCTTCACCTTCCAGCGGCTGCACCTGTCTCACTTCCACGCCAAGCCGGCCTCGTTCGCGGTGTGGACCACCGCGCTGGTCCTGCTCATCTCCGCCGGCGGCCTGGGCTGGTCGGTCAACGGCAACGACTACTCGCGTTACCTGCCCCGCAACACAGCGCCGTCTCGTACCTTCTGGGCCGCGACGCTGGGCGGTGCCGTCCCGTCCGTCATTCTGGAGATCCTCGGCGTCCTCGCCTACACGATCACGACGAAGTCGGTTGGGATCGCGCAGATCGGCGTACCGCAGTCCTTCCCAGCCTGGTTCGTGACCCCGTTCCTCATCTTCGCCATCTTCCAGCTGCTGGCCATCGACACCATCAACATGTACTCCTCCGGCGTGACGTTGCAGGCCCTCGGCCTGCCGGTCAAGCGGTGGGGGGCGGTCATCCTGGACACGGTGGTCTGCGGTGCGATCACTGGCATCATCTTGTTCCACGGGAACTTTTACGCCGACTTCTCCGGGTTCCTGCTCTATGTCGTGGTATGGCTGTCAGCCTGGTTCGGGATCCTGATCACGGACTACCTATTGCGCCGCGGGACCTACAACTCGGTGTCGCTGCGATCCGCACGCGATGGCCTGTACTGGCGCAACGACGGCGTCCACTGGCCGGCCATCATTGCCCAGGTCCTCGGCATGGCCGCCGCTCTCATGTGGATCAACGCCGCCTTCGCCAATCCGCCGTACACCGGCCCTATCTCCAACCACTTCCCCGGCCTGCATGGCGGCGACTTCAGCTGGGCGATCGGCATCGTCGTCGCTGCACTGGCCTACTGGGGGCTCGCCGGGCGCAGCGTCCGGCGCGAGGCGGCCAGGGATATCAGCATCTGACATCAGGAGGGTGCCGGGGGCCGGTTCAGCGGCCCCCCGGCCGCGGGCGAAGGTCGGCCGCCAGCGGCCGGGAGAGGCGCAACTGGGCGTCTCATTCCACGCTGAAGCAGATGTCCGCGTAAACCGGAAGCTCCCTTCCGGCGCACCCGGGACCACTGATCGGCTCCGGGCTGCGCCCGTTCTCATGCCGCTGCCCGCACTGCGGCCCCGCCGGCCGTGCGATCCTGAACCTGGTAGGACCCTGCGTAGCCACGATGAGCCGCGGCACCCGGTCCTGAGAGGAGACAGATGACCAAGGTTCCCGGTATGGCCGGGGCGTGCGCCGTCGGCGGCGGCCGAAGGCGCGGACCGGACCAGACGCCGGCGGCCAGGGGACACGGTGTGCTTCTCACCGCAGGCTGACATCGCCGGGGGCCTGGTGATCACCGCCATCGGCGTTGATGCTGTCCGCCACATCGGTCAGCGCCGCGAGTTCATCGCGCTGGCCTGGCTCCCCTTGCTGCTGGGCGCCCATCAGTTCATCGAGGCGTTCGTCTGGTTGTGGCTCCAGGGCCATGTGCCGCGCGCGGCCGGCCAGGCCGCGCTGTGGGCTTACCTGCTGATCGCCTTCGTCGTGCTGCCCGCGCTCGTCCCCCTGGCTGTCATCGCGCTCGAGCCCACCCGGCGGCGGAAGTGGATGATGGCGCCGTTCGCGGCGACCGGGACGCTGATCGCCGGAGCGCTGCTCGCGGCGATGATCAGGGGCCCGGTCGGTGTGAAGCTCGCCCCGTACCACCTGTCCTACGGCATCCGGATACCCGACGGTTTGCTGATCGTCGTGCTCTACGTCGTCGCCGTGTGCGGCCCACTGCTGCTGTCGGGCTACCGTAACGTCGCCATCTTCGGCGTGGTCAACCTCGTGGCCGTCATCATCATCGCCCGGCTGACCATTTCCGGGTTCGCCTCCGTGTGGTGCGGCTGGGCGGCCGTCTCCAGCGCCGCCATCACGCTGCATTGCCGCTCCGCCAAACCCCATCCCCAGCATGCCCGGGCCGGGGGTGACGGACTCACTTCCACCGGCTGAGCGGCAGACCCTGAGCGTCTGGGCCGGTAACCCCCATTAGATTTTGATGGGCCCTGGCGGGCCGCTTCCGGGCGGATGAGAATGGTGGTGCGCATGCTGCCCGCCGACGTCGGTTCCGCTTGGCTCTGCGAGACCGTCCATTAGAT
>Ga0182014_10004420_pt1 | contig 16165 bp, 8 predicted proteins | sample 612S2DmetaG_FD_120489 | JGI IMG/M metagenome (GOLD analysis project Ga0182014, IMG submission 120489) | Permafrost microbial communities from Stordalen Mire, Sweden - 612S2D metaG | ecosystem: Environmental > Terrestrial > Soil > Wetlands > Permafrost | place: Sweden: Stordalen | collected... | reverse complement strand
CGCCTGGGCGCTGAGTTGGTCGGAATCCATCAATACCAATTCGGCGTTGCCCCGGATGACGGCCAGCATGTTGTTGAAATCGTGCGCCACTCCCCCCGCCAGTTGCCCAATCGCTTCCATCTTTTGGGCCTGACGAAGCTGGATTTCCAATTCCCGCCGCTCCGTGACATTGTCGAATACGGCAATAAAGCATCCTTTTGCCGAACCATACACGTAAACCGACAGCCATGCCTTCAGCGGTTTCAAATAACTCTCAAACCTCTCCGGCCGACCCGTCAAAGCGACCCTGCCAAAGACCTCGAACAGCTCCGGATGGGAGTCTCTGATGCCGGGGACCACCTCCGTGGCCCTTCTTCCAACCACATTCTTCAAGCCCGTCAATTTTTCGAAGGCGCTATTGACTTCCAGAAACTCGAAGTCTTGCGGCTGGTCGCCCTCAAAGCGCATCCGACAATAAGCAAATCCCTCCAGCATATTCTCGAACAGCGATCGATAGCGCCCGTCGCTCTCCCGCAGGGCCTCCGCCATCCGCTTGCGTTCGCTGATGTCCTGCTTCACCCCAACGAAATGGGTGATCTCTCCCCCCGCGCCGCGCACGGGGGTGATGGTCGTCTCGTGCGGGCTGAGTTTGCCATCTTTGCGCCGGTTGATGAGTTCCCCCTGCCAGACCCGGCCGGCGAGAATGGTTTCCCATAGTTCCCGATAAAAAGACTGGTCATGCTTGCCGGACTTCAGCACGCGCAGATTCTGCCCTACGACCTCATCGAGCGCATACCCGGTTGAACGCGTGAAGGCCGGGTTCACCCACGATATCGCGCCCGCACGATCGGTTATGGCGATCGCATTGGCGGTTGCTTCCAGCGCCGCAGTCTGCAATTGCAATCGAGCCGCAGCCTCCCGCCGTTTCGCTTCGACCCGATTGAACTGGTAAACCACCCCCGCCAGCAGCCACAGCACCCCCGCATCCATGCCACGGTCGAGGAGTGCCTAATGCGAATCCAGCTCCACAGGAGGCGACAAGAAGTAGCCCGCGACCATCAGCACCGAACAGCCAGCCCCGAATATCAAGGGCCAAAACCGTCCGCGAACATAGATTGTCAGCAGTACCGGAATAACATAGAATATAACATGGGGGGTGCTCTGCGGAGTAAACAGGTCCACGATAAAAGTCCCCACCGCCAGAGCGGTAAGGACCGGCAAAACCCAACCATCGCGTCGTTTCAGCTTCTTCATCACCATGAACTTGCAAGTTGAGCAGGATCCGGGTTAGTGCGTAGTGGCAATCAGCAAACGCGGGGAGAAATGCAGTGAGCGTGCGAGGAACGATTTCAGGTCCTCGGGTTAATCGGTCAGAAGCCCGGCCAGGCCCGGTATCCCATGCGGCAAGACCGGGCCCGTCCCGGCTTGAGCCTTCAACCGTCCGCGGTATTGGTCGATTTTGAGGCACTCGGCGCATGTTGTGAAGCAATGAAGCGCATCCGGGGCAAGAAACTGCCGCTGAAAAGAAGAATTGAAGGGCCCCGTGGGGGGGGCTACTGCCTGAGAAAGCGGTTGAGCGATTCCAGATCAAACGCCTCTGGATTCCAGTCGCCGCACCATTCGAGCAGTTCCGCACTAGCGGGAGCGGAGGGGCTTCGAAGCGCCTCCAGGAGTTGCTCGTAACCGGGGACGCCCCCGCAGTCCTCCGGCGGGCAGGCACGGGCACCGGCCAGGCACACGGGATAGTGTCCGGAGGGGTCGAGCGGGATGATTTGTTCCATCAGTATTTCGTGCAACCAACCATCGCCGAAGTCGTATTCATAAAGGAGCACTTGCCGCTTGCGAACCAGGACCTCGCGAAGAAGGGTGGCGTCCTCATCCTCCCCTTCGTGTCCGAAAGTGCGCAGGGGAGGGCCGAATCCTCGCGCCGGCATACGGAACGCGTGCAAGTGTCCGCCGGCCCAGCCCATCGCGCGCTGGATGAGTTGGTGAAGGTCTCCCAGGGTGAAAGTGTCTGCCACCAGGACCCGCCGCCAGATAGGCGGGCGGAGGCAGCGAAGGGTGATTTTGAGTTGGAAGGCGTTCCGGGCGCCGGGCGCCCCACTGCTCCCGGAGGCGTGTTTGGCTTGGTCTTTATGGCTCACAACAGACAAGATGATTCCGTAATTATCGCATTACCGCAAGGATTACAGTTCAGCTTTGCGACCGCTAGCACGGCTCCCACAATCAACTTCAGTTTCATGTCGCTGTATTCCTTTCTTCCCGTCTCGCTCTTGCCCGGGCATGGACCCGAAGAACCTCCGCCGTCTGCGGATGCGCGTCCACAAAAACCAGCGGCACGTGCCGCACGTTGATGCTGAAATCATCCTTCGGCCTGGCAAGCGCGTCTTGGCCGGCGGATAGGTCGAGGAAGAATTAGGCCGCTGTTGGGCGAACAGCGACCGGCGATTCGACGACTAGCGTCCTTTGACTCTCTCCGCCAGGTCTGGTAGGTTAGGACCACAACGAATGAGAGCGATAAGCAATTCTCCTCCACCCGCGCGGGGCCAAAAACGATCGAGCGCGCCAGGAACCCTCTATCTATCGGTATTTCGCCAGTGCCCGCGCTCTGCTTGCCCAAACCGCGCCCGTTAAATGAAACGAATCCTCTTCGTCGTTCCACGTTCATTCAACCCAAAGCAAATGTACCGGGAATACCCGCTTGGGGTCGGGTTCATCGGCACGGTGCTGAAGGAACATGGTTACGAGGTTGCGATCTTTGACCAAAACGCCGAGGGTCAGGACGACGAGTTACTGTGGCAAACCGTGCGGACATTCGCGCCGGAGGTTGTGGGTTTTTCAGTAATCACGCCGAACTACCCGGTGGCGCGCGCCCAGATAACCGAATTGAAACGCCGCTATCCCGAGACCCTCGTGTTGGCGGGCGGCATCCATGTGAACCTGTTTCCCGAGGACTTGCTGGCGGATGGTGCGGACTACGCCGTATTAGGCGAGGGGGAGTACAGCACACTCGAGTTGCTGAACAGATTAACCGAAGGCGGCGATGTTGGGGGAGTGCACGGTATTGCGATGATGGGCCCGGGCGGCATTCGGATAACTCCAAAACAGCCAACCGCTCTGGATTTAGATGCGCTCCCCTTTGTCGATCGCGGACTATACAATCTCCCGAAATACACCCACCACTCGATGGTCGCTTCGAGGGGATGTCCATATCGATGCAAATTCTGCTGCAACTACACGGGTACTGTGCTGGTTAAGGGAGTGGCCGTCCGCAGCCATGAAAAGGTCCTCCAGGAGTTGCAGTATCTGGAGCAGGGTTTTGGCGCGCGTGAGGTCTTCTTCGCCGACGATATCTTCCTGCTCAAGAAGAGCGAGATGTTGGCCTTTGCCAAAACGTATGTGGAGAGTGGGCTGCGGATTTGTTGGATGGGGCAGATGCGGGCCGACTCGATTGATCGCGAAGTGGCCGAGGCACTGGCCGCGGCAAACTGCCGGCGGATCTACTTCGGTGTCGAATCGGGCTCCGATGAGATCCTGGCGCGGGCGGACAAGCGGATGACCACGAGCCGGATATTGGAAGGGGTGAGTTGCGCGAAACGGGCTGGTATTCGGGTCAAGACGGGATGGATCTATGGCCTGCCCGGATCGGTGGCGGAGCAGAGGAAGTCAATCGAGTTCATGCTGCGCATGCGACCGCATGAGATTTCAATCCACCAGCTTATCCCCTTTCCCGGTACGCCTTACTACCAGAGCCCGGCGGATTTCGGCATCCGCATCCGGGACCCGAAAGACTTTGAGAGCTTTTGCTATGGTGGTCTCGGAAACAATGTCTCTTTTGACTACATGTCACCTGCGCAACTGGTCGAGTTGCTGGAGGAAACCGCGGAGGCATTGGAGCGCGAGGGGTACGTCAGCAGCGACGTGGCGACCGCCGCTGACCCGTTCATTTACACGACGCCGCTGAACCGTAACTCCATGACTGTCTTTCGTTCTGACAGAAAGGAAGTGTCGCTTAATCCCGCGATGAGCTCGGCCCGCTGACCACCGAATTCGTTAAGCGCGCTATCGAGCGCTGCGGCTCTTGCCTGCTGTTCCGGCCGTCAAAGGGAATGGTCCGCCGACAGCCAGAGAACGCCAGCGGCAATTGCGGCTGCGGGCCGGGATGGTCTTCCAGTCCTTCAACCTCTTTCCCCCCTCACCGCTTTGGAGAATATCAGCCGCCCGCCCATCGTGGTGTAAGGCGTGCCCCGCGCGGAAGCGGAAACGCGCGCTCGCGAACTGCTGGCCAAAGTGGGCCTGGAGCAGAAAGCCGGGGCTTACCCGCAGGCTACCCCGAGACTACGGCTGGGCTGCGAGCATTCCCGATTTAGCGGCCATTTAGCCTGGGAAGCCACAAGGGCTTCAGGGGTGGAATCGTGCGGAGGGGGGGTGACCTGGCCAGCTATTCGTTAAACTCTGTCATGAGGGCGAGGGCGTCGGCAACGTAGAGGACATCTGCCTTGCCGAAGCCCAACCGCAGTTCGTAGCGGGGAATCCGCCGCCTCGGTCTTCTACTCGAGGCGCGACGGTCTTGCCGCAACTCGGGGCACGCAGTAAGGTTTACACCGCATGATGAAACAAGAACGTGGTATAAGAGTTGTGGTCTTGATCTGCACCTTACTGGGAGCCGTCGCCGTGCTGGCCGCTCCCGAAACGGCGCCCAGGATTCCACGGTTCTCCATCGACTACATGGATAAAGCGGTGGATCCGGCCGCGGATTTCTTTCACTACGCCGCGGGAAACTGGATCAAGGCCAATCCGGTGCCGGCCGACAAGTCGCGTTGGGGTGCTTTCATCGAGCTGCAGGAGAGAAACTGGTTTCTCATTCATGGGATACTCGACTCAACGACCGCCAACAAAGACCGTTCCGATGCCACGGCCCAAAAGGTCGGAGACTTCTTCAGGTCGGCCATGGACACCAACCGGCTTGAAGAGCTCGGGTTCAAACCAATCCAGGCCGATTTGAAGCGGATCGAGAGCCTAAAGGAACCCGGGGATTTGCTGTCATTGCTGGCCGATTTCCACCAGCACGGCATCGGCGCTTGCTTCGCGGAGGGGGTCTCGCCGGATGCAAAGAACAGTGCGGTTTATGCGTTCCAGTTGAGCCAGGGCGGGCTGGGGATGCCCGACCGCGATTACTATCTCACGGAGGCCTTTGCCAAGCAGCGCGAGGCTTACGCGGCTTACATCGCCAAGATGTTCACCCTGCTGGGCGAGGAACCCGCATTGGCCAAGGCGCATTCCGCGACCGTAATGGAGATTGAAACCTCACTCGCCAAGGCTTCCAAGCCGCGCGCAGATCTGCGCGATCCTATCGCCAACTACCACAAGTTCGCGGTGGCAGATATCGACCGGGATTATCCTGATCTGCCGTTCTCGCGTTACCTGGCTACCATGGGTCTGGACAAGGTGCCGGACATCATCATCCGCCAACCGGAGTTCATGCAGGCGCTCTATGGGTTGGCCAAGGAACGTCCGCTGGACGACTGGAAAGTGTATCTCCGCTGGCATCGTGTGAACACTGCGGCGCCTTATCTGCACGCGGCGGCCGAAGATGAGGCTTTTGCGTTCTATGGCAAGGTCTTGCGCGGCCAGCTCGAACCCGAGCCGAGGTGGCAACGAGCCGCCAAGGCCATCGATTCAGGGATCGGGGAAGCCCTCGGGCAGCTTTTTGTAGCCCAATACTTCCCCTCCAGCGCCCGCGCGCGCATGTTGGAATTGGTGGGAAACATCAAGGCGGTGTTCCATGACCGGCTCCAGAAGCTCGAGTGGATGACGGAAGCCACCCGCGCCAAAGCGCTCGCCAAATTCGACCGGTTCACCACCAAAATCGGGCACCCGGACAAGTTCCGGGACTACTCGAAGGTTGAGGTTCGCGCGGACGATTACCTCGGCAATGTGGAACGCGCGGCCGCATTCGAGTCCCGGCGTCAACTTGCCCGCGTCGGCCAGCCGGTGGACCGCTCCGAGTGGCATATGACTCCCGAGACTGTCAACGCCTATTTCAATCCGTCGCAAAACGAGATTGTCTTTCCCGCCGGCATCCTGCAGCCGCCGTTTTTTGACGTCGAGATGGATGATGCCGTAAATTATGGCGCGATTGGCGTGGTGATCGGCCACGAAATCACGCACGGCTACGACGACCAGGGCCGCAAGTATGACCCCGACGGGAATCTCAACGACTGGTGGACCGACGCTGACGCCAAGGATTTCGAGGCGCGCGCGCAAAAGGTCGTGGACCAATACAATGCCTACGAAGCGCTGCCCGGCTTGCACGTGAACGGAAAGCTTACTCTCGGGGAGAACATCGCTGACCTTGGCGGTTGCAGCATCGCTTATGAGGCGCTCCAACGCGCCTTGGCCAAGGACCCGGCGAAGCGAAAGAAGATTGATGGTTTTACGCCGGAGCAGCGGTTCTACTTGTCGTTTTCTCAGGTATGGCGCATCAATTGCCGCGAAGCGGAAATCCGCCGTTTGATCACCGTGGACCCGCACAGTCCCGGCCAATTCCGTGGCATCGGTGCGCACGTGAACGTGCAGGAATTTTATGACGCTTTCGGGATTAAGGCCGGCGCGCCGATGTGGCGCCCGCCTGAACTGCGCGCAAAGATTTGGTGATTGCGGAATGGTGAGAGAGGGTGGCGGGAACATGGGCAAGAGCTGCTTATGAGCCTCCGGAACATTGTTCGATCCATCGGCTTGGCCCTGGTTCTCTCGCCCATTCCATTTCTCGTCGTAGCGGATGAAGACCGCTGGTGGCCGGTCCAGGCGATCCCGAAAGGGCTGGTCCGGCTGCTAAATAAGGTTCCCGAGCCGCGCGCGCCGTGCGACATGATGGCGCAGTCCGTGGCCGGTCTGGCCGCCAAGGCAGTTAATGAAGGGCGCGCCGACGAGATGGTGTGGGTTGGGACCGATAACATCGATATCGAGGATTGGCTGGCCCGCCGGTTGAAGTGCCAGCCGCAATTGGAGGTGCGCGGCACGTTTGCGCTCTGGGACCTAGTGGACCGTTACGCCAGGCAGGGAATCATCAAGGGTTATATCTTGTACCGCTCGGACCATTCCGAGGGCGAGCTCAGCCAGCATCGTCCGGCCATCGACTGCTCGGTCAACGTGGCGACGAGCCTGGCAGGGCTGCTCGACGGCATCATCGTGGACGAAAGCATCGAAGGAGAAGCCAAACAGCATGGCCTCAAGCTGCTCATGGATGTGCGGGGAAAGACCCAGGCTTGGTGTTTCGAGACCTACCACGACAGATTCAGCCGCCGGATGCTCTATACCCAGGATCCCCGCAAACCCAACGTCCGCGATCTAGCCATCGCCCAGAAGATTTTGACTGTGTTCGGCTATGCCGAGCCGGTGCCCACGGCCATGAAATGGTTGGAACCGCTCTCGCCGATTCTTGGCTGGAACGGTGCTGACGAATTCAAAACGACGCAGATGTCCACCCTCTGGGGCCACCTTCAGACGGCCACGGACTGGGGCGTCAACCTGCCGGTCCTGATGGCCGGCACCGAGAGCGCCGAGCCTCCCAAGGTCAGGAGCTTCGACCCGCGGACGTTCGATTGGAAGGACAGGCGCAGCGCCGTGAGCTTCGTCAGCAGCGACGGGGACAATGTTGGCACGTACGAGGGGAGTTTCTTCCGGGGCAGCGAGGGCAAGAGTTATTGGGGTAATCCTGAGCGCGGGAAGATTCCGTTTGGCTGGTCTTGCTGCTTCGCCCATCTGGCGCAACTGTGCCCGGAAGCCATAGAGTACGCGGCAGCCACGCAGTCCCCGAACGACTGGTTCATGGAATGGGGTGGCGGCTACTATTATCCTGACCTCTTCGGCCGCGATCGCCCGAACCGGTGGGAACTGCTCGCCCAACACGCCCGGCGCACCTGGGCCATGATGAAGCGAACCAACACGCGCGCTATCGGCTTCAACGTGGCAAAGTTCGATTCACCCGACGCGCTAAAGGCTTACGAGGTCTTCGCGCGCCAAACCGACGGTCTGCTGGCGATTCTGGTTTTCCAGTATGACTGTTACGAAGCGGGCGCGGGAAAGGTGTTCTGGGTCGGGGACCGAAACGGCGTAGAGGTTCCGGTGATCAGCGCGCGCTACTCGATTTGGAATGATACGAACCGTCGCCCGCGCTCGGGCATGCCGGCCAAGGTCGCGCGTGAGATTCGGCAGACGGTCGAGAACGCGCCGCCTGCGGAACTGCCGCGCTACGACTGGGTGAACACACATGCGTGGTCCTGGTTCAAGAAGGCACCCAGTGCCGGCGAGAACGCCGAGGATATGCCTCAGGAAAATGCCGAGACGCAGGGCGGCGAGCGCGGCTACACGCCCGTCACGTGGTGCGTCGAGCGGCTCCCTGTCAAAATCCGCACCGTTGGTCCCGAAGAGCTGTTCTGGCGGATCCGCATGAAACATAATCCAGCGCAAACCAGAAAGCTGATTCAGGATTGGCCACGATGAACGACGCACAGGTTACCAGCGCTCGTCAATACTCTTAGCCCACTTCTGGCGACGAAGAGGGTCGCGTGGAGGACGGCATTTCGGGTTGTGCGGAAGAGAGGCCCTGGGTGGAGCTGAGCGGCACGACGATGTTCATGACGCCGGTGCCGAGTTTGTGTTCCCAGTGCTCCTCCAAAACAGTCGCCAGGAACTCCGGCCTGTGATTGAATGCCGCCATGACTCCGCTTGCGGCGATTCGTCAGCGAAGGATTGTGATCGTGCTCGGCCTCGTCGGCGTGCTGCTGGCCTTGGCGCCCCTGGCCTCCGCCGCGGTGGCTTCCACGGTGTCTCTGGTTGTTGGCGATTCCACGCCCAAGCCCACCCAGCATGGGGTTGGAAAGCTCAAGCTTGCGCTCCAAGCAAAAGGCGTGTCGTTGGAGGAAGCGGCTGCGTTTCGAGCGGCGCAGAGCGATATCGTGGTGGTGGTTGGGCTCGCCTCTGGTCCCGGCGAAGCGGCCACGCTCATTTCCGATTTGCGACTCGCGCCCAACACGCAGCCCGAGTCACTCCTCATCCGGAAGTTCAATCGCGATGGCAAGGCCGTCCTGCTGGTGGCCGGAGTTGACGCGCGCGGGCTGATGTATGCGCTCCTGGATGTGGCTGACGGGGTCGGCTGGGCGAAATCAGCCACCCAGCCGTTCAGCGAGGTCCGCGACGCGGAGGAGAAGCCCTACACGCCCGAGCGGGCCCTGTCCCTCTACACGTTCAACCGCGCCTACTGGGAGAGCCGGTTCTACGACGAGGCTTACTGGGCAAAGTATCTAGACGTGTTGGCGCAGAACCGCTTCAGCTCGCTCGTCGTCATCTTTGGGTACGAGAACGGAGGCTTCCTGGCGCCCTGCTATCCCTATTTCTTCGACGTGCCGGAGTTTCCGGAGGTGCGCATGGTGGGGCTCACGCGCGAGCAGCAACAGCGCAACCTCGCGGCGCTCAACCGCCTGATCCAGATGGCGCACGACCGCGGGCTGAAGTTCACGGTGGGTATTTGGGACCACATCTACCGGGGCGGCGTGCAGGGCGGGGGCATCCCCGGAGCGGATGAAGCCACCCAGAAGCCTGTCCCCGGCCTGGTATGGGGTGTGACAGGGGAGAATCTGGTTCCTTACACCAAGGCCGCCCTGGCCAGCTTCGTGAAGCTGGTGCCGGCAGTGGACCCCATCCAGTTCCGGATGCACGACGAATCGGGTTTGAAGAGCAGTGAGCAGGAGGCATTCTGGCGCGACGTGTTCCAGATGATGCGGGTGCAGGCGCCCAATCTTCGCCTCGATTTGCGCGCCAAGGGTTTGCCGGATTCGGTCATCCAGAGCGCTATTGAAGCAGGCCTGCCGTTCCGCATCACGACCAAGTATTGGATGGAGCAAATGGGCCTGCCGTTTCATCCGACGCACATCAATAAGCAGAACCAGTTCGACCGCCGCCACAGCTACGCGGACATGCTGCGCTACCCGCAACGCTACAAGATGCACTGGCGGCTTTGGAACGGCGGCACGGCGCGCGTGCTTTTGTGGGGCGACCCGGACTACGCGCGGCGCTTCGCGGAAAGCACTCGCCTCTACGACGGCGATGGCTTCGAGGTCAACGAACCGCTCTGCACAAAGATGGAAGCGCAACCGCACGATGCAAAGCCCTTCGACCTGTTGACGCCGACGCATCGCTACTACGATTACGAGTTCGAGCGCTACTGGCATTTCTTCCAGGTCTTCGGGCGCGTGGGCTACAACACCAACACGCCGGCGGAAGTCTGGGAACGGGAGTTCGAGCGCCGCTTCGGCCGGGAAGCAGCGCCTTTTGTGGAGAGAGGGCTGCACCAGGCAAGTTGGGTCCTGCCGCGCATCGTCGCCTCGTGCTACTCGTACGACGCTTTCCCGATGACGCGCGGTTGGGCCGAGAAGCAGAGGCTCGGCGACTTGCCCGCCTACGCCAAGACCGAGGGCAGCGACATCCAGCAGTTTGCCAGCTTCGACGAGGAAGCGCGGTTGCTGATCGAAAAGGGCGAGACAGCGAAGACGCGGCCTGGTGAGAACAGCCGGTGGTTTGCGCAAACTGCGGCGGACATCACCGCGCAAGTCGTCGAAGCCGGGCAGCGTATCGGCAGCCACCGGAACCGGGAATTCGATTCCACGATCACAGACCTGAAGATCCTGGCAAATCTGGCGCTCTTTCACTCGCGGCGAATTCCGGCCGCGGTCAGCTACCGCCTGTTTGAACGGACCAAAGACCCCCGGGTTCTCGACGACGCCATCGCCGGGGAGCGGAGCGCTATGGAGGCCTGGCGGCAGCTTGTGGCCGCCGCGGGCGATTTCTATGCCGATGACCTCATGATGGGCGTTCGGGGTGCGAGCTTGTGCGGCCACTGGAAAGATGAGTTGGCGGCATTGGAAGCGGGCCTCAGCTCGCTAGAGCAGCAACGGCATGAATTGAAGACGTCCAGGGAAGCCAAGCCCGCGCCCTCATTCCGGGCAGCCGCTGCGGACAGTGACAGCGTAGCACCTTATGTAGCCCATCAACCCGTGACGACGACGCCAGTCGGCAAGCCAGTGACGATCACCGCGATGGTGAGCGCCCCCTCCGGTATCAAGTCGGTCCGCCTGCGCTACCGCAGCGTGAATCAGCACCAGGACTATCGCACGCTCCCAATGCTCCCTACCGGCGAGAAAGCAGAATGGAGTGCGGTGATTCCGCCCGAAAACATTCCGCCGACATGGGACTTAATGTATTACATCGAAGCGATGGACAATGACGGGGACGGCAGGATGTATCCTGACCTAAACAAAGAAACGCCTTATATCATCGTGAAACTACAGCGCTGATTTGCCATGAATCGCCGGCACTTCCTACAAGTCGGCAGCGCGGCGGGTGCTGCCGTGGTCGTCGGGCAACTCCCCTGGCTGCGACTCCACGCCGCCGAGGTTTCTTCGCTGGCGCCGCCGGCCCCAAGCTGGGTAGATAAGCCCATGCGCTGGGCGCAGCTCACCCTCGTCGAGGATGACCCAGGCAAGTTCGATCCGCAGTTCTGGCTCGATTACTTCGAGCGCACCCACTCGGACGCGGTCTGCCTCAGCGCCGGCGGGTGTGTGGCCTATTACCCGACGGCGGTCCCGTTCCATCACCGCAGCGCCTGGCTGGGCGGCCGTGATGCCTTCGGCGAGCTGCTCGCGGGCTGCCGCAAGCTGGGCATGGTCGTCATTGCACGCACTGACCCGCACGCGACGTACGACGATGCGCAGGCGGCGCACCCGGATTGGATTGCCGTGGACGCCGAGGGCAGGCCGCGCCGGCACTGGGCTTCCCCCGAAATGTGGGTGACGTGCGGGCTCGGCCCCTACAACTTCGAGTTCATGACCGAGGTGAAGAAGGAGATCATGTCGCGCTACCGGCCGGACGCCATCTTCATCAACCGCTGGGACGGCTCCGGGATGTGCTACTGCGAGCATTGCCGCCAGAACTTTCGGGCGGCGTCTGAGCGCGAGCTTCCCCGCACGAACGACCCGCAGGATCCGGCGCGCCGCGCTTACATTCTGTGGCGGCAGCAAAGGCTCTTCGACTTGTGGCGGCTCTGGGATGCCGAGGTCCGCAAGATCAATCCCGACTCCTGCGTCATCCCGAACACGGGCGGCGGCGCGACCAGCACGCTGGACATGCAGCGCATTGGCGAACTTGCGCCCACACTCATCGCCGACCGTCAAGCCCGACGCGGGTTGACGGCACCGTGGGCCAACGGAAAGAACGGCAAAGAATTCCGGGCCACCATGGGCCGCAAACCCATCGTCGGCATCTTCAGTGTCGGCGTCGAGGAACCGTATCGCTGGAAGGACAGCGTGCAAAGCGAGGCGGAGATTCGCCTGTGGGTGGCGGATGGCGTCGCCAACGGGCTGCGGCCGTGGTTCACCAAGTTCTCCGGCGTGCTGCATGACCGACGGTGGCTGAAGCCGGTGGAAGACATCTACTGCCGTTACGCTCGCTGGGAGAACTACCTGCGGAACGAGTGCTCGCTCGCTCGCGTTGGCCTGGTCTATTCGCAGCAAACCGCCTGGTTTTGTGGAGCCAAGGTCGAAGACCATGCGCTGGGCTGGTACCAGGCGCTGATCGAGGCACGCATCCCGTTTGAGATGGTGCATGACCGGCTGCTCGACGCCGCGCACCTCAGCCCGCTTAAGACGCTCATCCTGCCGGACATAGCCGCGCTGTCAGAGGCCCAATGCGCGCGGCTCCGCGCGTTTGTTGAGCGGGGCGGCGGCCTCATCGCCACCTATGAGACGAGCCTCTACGACGAATGGGGCGTGAGGCGCAGAGACTTCGGCCTGGCCGGCCTCTTCGGCGTCACCTACAAAGGTGCCATTGACGGCCCGATGCAGAATTCCTATCTGCGTCTCGAGACCGATCCCACCACTGGGAAACGGCACCCGCTTCTGGCTGGCCTTGAGGACGCGCTCCGCATCATCAACGGCGCGCGCCGCGTCGAAGTCGAAGGCATCAGACCGTTCCCGCGTCCGCCGTTGACCTTCATCCCGTCATATCCCGACCTGCCGATGGAGAAGGTCTATCCGCGCATATTGAAGACCGAGGTGCCGCAAGTCTTCCTCCGTGACCTGGGCCCGGGCCGCGTGGTGTATTTCCCGTGGGACATCGACCGGACCTTCTGGGAAGTGTTATCCGTGGACCACTTCAAGCTGCTTCGCAACGCCGTAACGTGGGCCACGAACGAAGACCCGCCCGTCACCGTCACTGGTCCCGGTATCCTGGACGTTACCGTTTGGCGGCAAGAGGCATCGCTCACAGTTCATCTCGTCAACCTGACCAATCCAATGATGATGAAGGGGCCGGTGCGCGAGTTGATTTCCATCAGCGAACAGAAAGTCCGGGTGCGCCTGCCCGATGGCAGGCAGGCGAAGAGGGTCCGACTACTGGCTGCCGGGAAGCGCCCACGCGTCGAACACTCTGGCCAATACTTGAGTGTGACCGTGCCAGCCATTCTCGACCATGAGGTCGTGGCCATTGATCTTTGAGGCGTTCCTTTATGAGCTCGACCACCCGTCGCACATTTCTGAGGCAGGCCGCTACCGCTACGCTGGCAGGACTGAGCCTGTCGTCGCTGGCTGCGGAGCGGAAGGCGCCTGCGGCGGCCAAGGCCGGCGCCCTGCCGTGGTACCGGCGCACCCTCCGCTGGGGCCAGACGAACATCACGGAGATTGACCCCACGCGCTACGACATCACCTGGTGGCGCCAATACTGGAAGCGAACCCACACCCAGGGCGTCATCATCAACGCCGGTGGTATCGTGGCATACTACCCGAGCCGCATGCCGCTGCACCGCCCGGCCCAGTACCTGGGTGGACGCGACCTATTCGGCGAGCTCTGCCGCGCCGCGCACGATGATGGGCTCGTCGTGTTTGCCCGCATGGACTCGAATCGCGCGCACGCGGAATTCTACCAGGCGCATCCGGATTGGTTTGCCGTGGATGCCTCGGGCAATCCTCACAAAGCGGGCGGCTTGTTCATCAGTTGCGTCAACAGCCCGTACTACGACGAGCACATCCCGGCCATCCTGCGCGAGATCATCGAGCGCTACCATCCGGAGGGGTTCACCGATAATAGTTGGAGCGGGCTCGGTCGCGGCACCATCTGCTTCTGCGGTAACTGCCGGAAGAAATTCCGCGAGCGCTCTGGCAAGGACATCCCGCCCGCGAAGAACTGGGACGACCCGGCGTATCGTGAGTGGATTCGGTGGAACTACGACCGCCGGCTTGAGATCTGGGACCTGAATAACCGCATCACCAAGTCAGCGGGCGGCCCGGATTGCATCTGGGCTGGGATGAACAGCGGCTCCATCAGCGGCCAATGCCAGAGCTTCCGCGACTACAAGGAAATCTGCCGCCGCGCGGACATCATCATGCTCGACCATCAGTCACGCAGCGAGGCGGGCGGCTTTCAGCGCAATGGCGAGGCCGGCAAACTCGTTCACGGCTTGCTCGGCTGGGACAAGCTCATCCCGGAAAGCATGGCGATGTATCAAGCGGGCAACCCCACGTTCCGCCTCGCCAGCAAGCCCGAACCGGAGGCCCGGATGTGGATGCTCGACGGCATCGCGGGCGGATTGCAGCCGTGGTGGCATCATGTGGGCGCTTATCACGAAGACCGCCGCATGTATCGCACTGCCGAACCGGTCTATCGCTGGCACAAGGACCACGAGGAGTTCCTCGTCAATCGCCGGCCAATCGCGAGCGTCGGCGTCGTGTGGTCCCAGCAGAACACTGATTTCTTCGGGCGCGACGACGCGGACCTGCTGGTGGAACTCACGTGGCGCGGCATCACGCAGGCGCTCATCCGCGCGCGCATTCCTTACCTGCCCGTACATGCCGACCACATTGACCGCGATGCGGCGCGGTTTTCATTGTTAGTGCTGCCGAATCTCGGCGCCATGTCGGATGCGCAGGTCGCCAGCGTGCGGCGCTTTGTCGCGGGCGGCGGCGGTTTGGTTGCCACGGGCGAGAGCAGCCTGTTCAACGAATGGGGCGATCCGCGGCCGGACTTCGCGCTGGCTGACTTGTTTGGCGCGCACATCGCCGACCCGCGAGGTGCCGAGGACGAATCGCGCCGTAGAAAGAGCGCGAGCGATACGGCCCACACCTACCTCCGTCTCAACCCTGAACTCCGTGCCCGGGTGAACGGCCCGCAAATCGGCACCGAACCGCCGGTCACGACCGAGCGTCATGAGGTGCTGCGCGGCTTTGAGGAAACAGACATTCTGCCGTTCGGAGGCGTGTTGGAACCGCTCCTTGTGGATGCGACCGCGCAAGTGCTGATGAGCTTCGTGCCCGCCTTCCCGGTTTACCCGCCGGAAACCGCCTGGATGCGGGAGCCGAAGACCAATATCCCCGGCCTTATTGTGCATTCCCCCGCTGGAGGCGGGCGTATCGCGTTCCTTCCGGCCGACTGTGACCGGCGCTTCGCAAGAGACAACCTTCCCGACCACGGCAACCTCCTGGCGAACCTGGTTCGCTGGGCCGCGAAGGATGCCATCCCGCTTTCCGTCGAGGGTGCCGGTCTGATTGACTGCCACCTCTACCGCCAACCTGGTCGTTTGATCCTTCATCTGGTCAACCTGACGAGCGCCGGCACATGGCGTCAGCCGGTCGATGAATTGATCCCCATCGGTCCGCTGCATGTTCGCGTCAAGCTGCCAGCGGACGTGAGCGCCAAACGCGTGCGCCTCCTCGTGGCTGGAAAGACGGTCACAGCGAGCGCTATGGCCGGCTGGAGCCGCTTCGAGGTCAAATCCATATTGGACCACGAAGTTGGTGTCATTGGGTAGAAACGCCAACAGCGCGCCGCGGGAGGGCATACGGCCTAGTCCACTTCTGGCAACGAAGCGGGGGGCTTGGATGACGGCAGTCCAAGCTGTGCGGGAGCGAAGTGTCCAATATTTAGACGCCATGCTAGGGCCTCGGTTGTATCGGCAGGACTGATCGTAGGAGCCCGGGAGACTCATTGGGGTTCTTCGCTGTGTTCGGGGTAATGGGGGGAAATATGGAAAGGTGGTAGTTATGCGAAGGTGTTCGAGCAAAACCGTGCAAAGACAGGGGTCTGGGGGTATGAAACTTTCCATAACTACAGGTTGTCAAGAAAGCGGAGATCGTCGTCT
>Ga0182014_10004417_pt1 | contig 16171 bp, 21 predicted proteins | sample 612S2DmetaG_FD_120489 | JGI IMG/M metagenome (GOLD analysis project Ga0182014, IMG submission 120489) | Permafrost microbial communities from Stordalen Mire, Sweden - 612S2D metaG | ecosystem: Environmental > Terrestrial > Soil > Wetlands > Permafrost | place: Sweden: Stordalen | collected... | reverse complement strand
TTCTCGATATCGCGCATCGCATCCGCGACCAGCCTCGCGACGTCAAACATGGTCGCGGCGTCCAGGATGTTCGTGGCCGCGCCCTCGTCAGCGCAGCGCTGCGTCAAGACACCGATGACGGCCTGGGTTCCGGCCAGGTTTCCCGAACTCAGCAGAACGATAACGCGGTTGCCGCGGCGCTCGAACACCGTCATCTTGCAGAATTTGGCGAAGTTGTCGACGCCGGCGTTCGTACGGGAGTCCGAGGCGAAAATCATCCCCTTGTCCAGCATTACGCCTATGCAATACGTCATGTGATGAGCCTTCTGTGCATCGAACCCCCCGTGTTCATAGTGTCACGTGCCACCGACGTCGAGTTGTTGGGCGATTTCGCGGCACTCGGCCCGACGACTCGACGTTCGGCGTCATAGCCGCGCACGTGGGTCTCGGGAGCCACCCAAACCGACAACGCGATCGAACGTATTGACCACCTTGAACACATATCGCTAAGTTGTTCAAATGCGTGTCGGCGGCGTGACCAGACCGGTGCCGACAGCGTTGTTGACCGCCGCCACCGACACGCTGCGGCACCTGGGTCCCCGGCGTTTTAGCCTTACCGCGGTCGCCGAGGCCGCCGACGTGTCGCGCGGCACCGTGCACAACGTGTTGGGCAGCCGAGACGACGCCATCGCCATCGCGCTCAACCACTTGGCGGCCGGGTTCATCGAAACGATGGCCGGGGTGATCGGTGAAGAGGCCAGCCTGGCCGAGCAGGCGGCGGCCGCGGCGGTGCTGATCTGCGCGCATCGCCAGCACTCGGCGTCCACACCGCGCGGCGTGAATCAGAGCATCCTGGTGTTGCTGCTGGAACACGACGGCGAGGTGCTGATGCGGCGCGCGATCGACCTGTGGAAGCCGCTGGTCAAAGACGCGCAGGCCGCTGGAGAAATCCGGGCGGATATCGATGCGGCGCGGGCCAGTGAATGGATTGTGCGGGTGTTGTTCAGTTTCGAGTTATTGCCGCCCATCGGCGTGAACCTTGAGAATCCCCGGGCGGTGCGGCGTTTCGTGTGCGACCACATCGTCACCGGACTGGTAGGAGTTATTCGTGACTGAACCGGACTACGAAGTGGCGATCATCGGCGCCGGCCCGGGCGGCATCGCCACCGCGAAGCTGTTACGCGACAAAGGCATCACCGACTTCGTCATTCTCGAGCGTGGCCACGACTTCGGCGGCACCTGGCGCGATAACCACTACCCCGGGCTGGCGGTCGACATCCCGGTGCTGTGGTACCAGCTGTCGTTCGCGCCCAACCCGAACTGGACGCGGTTGTTCGCCCCGGGCCCCGAGATCTACCGGTACCTGCGCGACACCGCCCGCGGGCTGGGGCTGTACGAATATTTGCGCGCTGATTCCGAAGTTGTCCAACAGAAGTGGGATGCGGCGGAGGGCGTGTGGCGGCTTGGGATCGCCGGTTCCGAGCCGGTGACGGCGCGTTTTGTGATCAATTCGGTGGGCGGGTACGTGAACGCCAAGAACACCGTGAACATCGACGGTGTCGACGACTTCGAGGGAACCATCCTGCGGCCCAACGCCTGGGACGACGACTACGACACCGCAGGCAAGCGCATCGCGGTCATCGGCACCGGGTCCAGCGGTGTGCAGATCGCCGGCGCGTTGTCGGCGACGGCCGGGAGTCTTGAGGTCTATCAACGCACCCCGGCGTGGGTGTTGCCGAAGATCGACTTCGACCTGCCGGGCTGGCTGCATGCTCTGTTGCGGGTGCCCGGGGTGTTCGGCGCGGTCAACGCCGGGGGCCGGGCAGCCATGGACGCGTTCATGGTGGCGCCGCTCGTGCATCTTTTTCCGCGTCTGCCGGTCGGGCTGCTGGTGCGGGCGATGCCGTTGTATGACAAGTGGTGCCGTTTTCTTTACCGGCTGCTGCTGCGGGGGGTGGTCAACGATCCTGCGACTCGTCGCGCGCTGGTGCCGCGGTATGGGCTGATGGCCAAACGGCCGGTGATCTCCAGTACTTTCCTGCCGGTGTTCAACAACCCGAACACGCATCTGATCACTACTGCGATCGAACGAATCACTGCCACCGGCATCCGCACTGTCGACGGTGTTGATCATCCTGCCGATCTGATTGTGCTGGCCACGGGTTACGAGCTGTGGACTGATCCGGAAACCTATCGTCCTAGAACCATTTTGGGTTCCGACGGTTTCGACCTGGCCGATGATTACCGTGCCAATGGGTTGCGCAGCTACGCGGGCACCGCGCACCCGCGGCTGCCCAACCGGTGGGAGATCGTCGGACCGCTCGGGTTCGTCGGTTTTGCGTGGCCGGACTTCGTCGAGACCATGGCGGCCCACGCGGTGCGCATCATCGAGGAGACCAGGCGTCGCGGGGCCGTGGTGGTAGCGGTCAACCAGGAGGCGTTTGAATCCTGGCACGACCGGATGCTGACTCAGGGAAAGGCCGTCCACTTGTATCTGACGGCGTGTAACCCCGGCCTGTCCACGTACTTCATCAACTCGCAGAGCGACACCGTCTACCACCGGCCCCAGACGATCCTCGGATCGCGCCGGTTTGCCCGTCGATCTCCGTTGACGGACTATGACTTTCAACGTCGGCGCGCTTTGCCGCGGCCGGCACCGCTAGCAAAGGAGCTCTCGGCATGAGTGAATACCCGTTGGCCGGCAAGGTCGCCTATGTGACGGGGGCCGCCCGCGGCCAGGGCCGGTCGCATTGTGTGCGGCTGGCGCGTGCCGGCGCGGACGTCGTCGCGATCGACGCCTGCGGTCCGGTGTCCGAGTTCAACGGCTATCCCCCGGCGTCGCCGGAGGATCTCGCCGAGACGGTCGGCCTGGTCGAGGGCGAGGGTCGCAAGATCCTGGCCGATGCCGTCGACGTTCGAGACCTGGAAGGCCAACAACGGTTGGTTTCTCGGGCGATCGAACAGTTCGGCCGCCTGGACATCGTCGTCGCCAACGCCGGTGTGCTCAATTGGGGTCGGCTGTGGGAGATTTCGGCCCAGCAGTGGCAGGACGCGATCGACACCAACCTGACCGGGGTGTGGAACACCATCAAATCCACGGTGCCGGCGATGATCGCCGCCGGCAACGGCGGCTCGATCATCAACATCAGCTCGGCGGCCGGAATCAAGGCCGTTCCCGGGTGTGGGCATTACTGCGCGTCCAAGTTCGGTGTTGTGGGCCTGACCAATTCATTGGCGGTCGAGCTTGGTGAGTTCGGCATCCGGGTCAACTCGGTGCACCCCTACGGCACCGACACCCCGATGGGCAACGACGTGGCGATGTACCAAATCTTCGCGGATCATCAGACGTACATCCACAGCTTCTCGCCGGGCGCTCTGCCAACGGACTCGCTGGCAGCGCCCGATTTGGTTTCGGACATCGTGCTGTTTTTGGCCAGCGATGCGTCGTCGCTCATTACTGCTGCTCAGATTCCGGCCGACAAGGGCTACCTGAAGATATGAGCTAAACGTCCCGGGTCCCCCGCTGAAGGCGTGGACACTGACAGCGTCGCCGTCTGCCGCAGCGTCCGCGCGGTTACCCGCACCCGCCTATTGGAACGACTCGGCACCATCAGGCCCGGCACGATGCACCAAATCGACGATGCCCTGGCCCTCATTCTTGGCATCCACACGGCATAGCACCGTGGCGAGCCAAGCGCCCGAAACCCTAGGCCCGAATCGGCCTGAGCCAGTGCGCCGGCAGGATGCATCACTGCATCATGATGCAGTGATGCTAGGATGGGGTGTGCGCACCACCATTGATCTCCCCGACGACCTGCACAAACAGGCACTGGCGATTGCGCGGGACACCCACCGCACGTTGAGCGAAACTGTCGCCGGCCTCATCCGACGCGGCCTGGGAGTCGGCAGCACCACCACGATCTCCACAGACCCGAGGACGGGGCTGCCTCTGGTGAGCGTTGGGACAGTCGTGACCTCCGAGGACGTGCGCTCATTGGAGGATGAGGGGTGACGGCGCTGCTCGACGCCAACGTGCTCATCGCACTGGTCGTCAGCGAGCATGTGCATCATGACGCCGCCGCGGAATGGCTATCGGCATCCGACACAGCATTTGCGACGTGCCCGATCACACAAGGCAGTCTTGTTCGATTCCTGGTCCGGACGGGGCAAACCGCGGCAGCTGCGCGGGATGTCATCAGTGCGGTCGAGGGCGCGAATCGCCACGAGTTCTGGCCCGACGGCGTCTCTTTCACCGATGTAGAGGTCGGTGGTGTGGTCGGTCACCGACAGGTGACAGATGCCTACCTTGCTCAGCTGGCACGAAGCCGCAAAGGACAGTTAGCGACTCTCGATAGCGGCCTGGCGCATCTGCACAGCGACATCGCGGTTCTGATACCTACGGAAATCTGATGTCCGACGGTCCAGCGCATGGTTCAGCGGCGCCGGCGGATTGGTCGTCGTTTCTCTGGATTTGAGCCGATCAGATCGGGACGAACCCAAGCTCTTCGGCGACCTGGCGTTGTGCTCGGTCGCGCGAGGCGAACGCCCGCGGCTCGCCTGGATCCAGCAGCGGCGGAACAACGATGGCTGCGACTGCCAGATGCCAGGCGTCCATCGCACGCAACGCGTGCTGGCGGACGAGTTGCAGGGCGTGCTGCTCAACCTGGTCTTGTGGCGCACCGAGCACGATCACCGGGCCCGCGAGGTCGCTGTCCAGCAGCGCGAGCAAACCCTTCTCATCACCACGGTCTGCACGCGCGGCCCGCACCAGCGCGCCCGAGACCTCGATCCTTGTCCACGTCCCGGTGACAGTCGCAATGTCTGGATCAGCCATCAGCGCGGTTGCCTCCTGGTGCCCGTCCTCATCGACAAGGTACGCACGGGCCAGAACCGAGGAGTCCAGGTAGGCGATCACGGGCGCTCGCGCTCTTGCGCGAGCAACTGGTCGATCTGCGGACCGAGGCCGCGGGTCGACTCGATGATTCGGCGCCGTCGGTCCGCACTCACCGAGCGCGCGTTCGCGTCGCGTAACGTGCCCGCGGCGGCCGCTGCGGCGCGCAACTGCGCGCGCCGATCGCCACTGTCGGCGTCGGCGGCCGCGTCGAGGATCTCGGTTGCGACCGCGTTCAGGCTGCGGCCCTCACGCGCAGCACGCGCCACCAACCGGCGGTGAACATCCTCGGGCACCCGGAGCAACAGCTGTTTCACGTCAGCAATGCTATCACGGCCATGTTGCTGATAGCATGCGTGCGCGGCGGCGGCGCGCCCCAAACCCATATCAGTCGCGCAACATATTCACGAGGCGCGGGCAGTACGAGCGCGTAACCGCGTCGATATAGATGGGAATTTGCCGCAGTTGTAGAGATGCGTTGCCCCTCCGAACCTCTGCAAACATCTGGCTGTAGGTCTCCCCGTGGTTGAAGGCCGCGCACATCGACCTGCCGCTGGACACAGCCACCTCGGGATCGCTGATGGTGAACCCGTCCGCCCTCAGCCGCTGCAGGAACAGTTCGTCGTCAGTGGGCATCGCAACATCGGGGTCTGACGTCTGCGGCGTCCATGCCGGCAGTGTGGCTTGGACGGTTACCGCGGATGTCACCGGCACCTTGACCGTAGACGTGACTGGCACCGTGGAAGTCACCACGACGGGCGGCGTCCACGCCGGCGGTGCGGTGGTCACCGTCGTCATGGTGTTCTCGACGATGACTTTCTCCTGCTGCGGCGATTTCAGCCACATCCCGAAGCCAGCCAGGGATACGAGTAGCACGACTGCGGCGATGAACAGGGGAAGCGCTGCGGATCCGACCGCCTCGCGCCATGACCCGGCCTCTTCGCCTTCGGGCTCATCGCTGTAGGCCAACGGAGGTGCAGTCTCAGTCGGCGGCGGCACGACAGTGGTCTCGTCGTTACCCGCCGCGGCAGTAGCGGGCTGATCGTCGTCGTCGGTCATTGTTCGCGTCTCCTGTACACCCAGGCCCCCGGATGTCCGTAGTGTGCCCCGGGGGTACGACATTGGCCCCGATGCCGGCACCCACGGTCTTAGTCACCACGAGGACACATGAAGGCGAACGGCCGTCGGTGCACCTCTGTTTAGTGAATGACCGAGCGGGCATACGGCAAACGAGCACCGAAAACGCCAGGAGGCCCAACACATGACCACTGTCCCGTCGATCACCCTCAACGATGGCAACACCATCCCGCAACACGGGTTTGGCGTCTTCCAGATCCCGCCCGATGAGACCGCCGCGGCGGTGCGCTCGGCGCTGGACGTCGGTTACCGCCACATCGACACCGCCGAGATGTACGGCAACGAGGCCGGTGTGGCTGCCGGCATCTCGGAATCGGGCGTCGACCGGGCCGAGGTCTTCATCACCAGCAAGCTCAACAACGGATATCACCGGCCCGACGATGCGCGCCGGGCGTTCGACTCCACGCTCAAAGCGCTGCACTCCAACTACGTCGACCTTTTCTTGATTCACTGGCCGCTGCCCACCCTCTATGACGGCGACTTCGTCTCTACCTGGAAGGTGTTGGAGCAGTTCGCCCAGGACGGGCGGGCACGCAGCGTCGGCGTGTCGAACTTCCAGCCCGCACACCTGGACCGGCTCGCCAAAGAATCGGACATAACGCCGGCGGTCAACCAGATCGAGGTGCACCCGTACTTCGGCAATGAGGACGTCCGCGCCTACGGCGTCGAGCATGGGATCGCGACCGAAGCGTGGTCGCCGATCGCGCAGGGCAAGGTGCTCGGCGATGAGGTGATCACCCGTATCGCCGCGACGCACGACAAGACGCCCGCCCAGGTGGTTCTACGTTGGCACATCCAGCGCGGCGACATCGTGTTCCCCAAGTCGGTGTCACCCGAGCGGGTGAAGTCGAACTTCGAGATCTTCGACTTCAGCCTCGACGGTGACGAGATGACCGCGATCACCGGCCTTGATCGCGGCGAGTCCGGCCGCACCGGCCCCAACCCGGACAAGTTCGACTACATCCCCGACAAATGAGTAACTCCGGGCACCTTGCGGTCATGGGTTTCCGCGGCTGTTACCCTGTGCACCAACGGATTAGCGCACCGCGTGACGTCGCCGTGCTACAGGTCGAGCACAATCCGCAGAGCCGCGTCGACGCGACGCATGTCTTCGAAGCTCAGGCAACCCACGCTGTTGCCGAGTCGACCCGGGTCGATCGCCGCGGCTTGTTCAGCCAGCACGCGCGTCACACGTCCGTCGATCTCAACCTCGGGCCGAAAGCTTGCAGCTCGGGCTGAGGTAGATGTCGGCGCTACGAGCCACGTCGACAGTGGCAGCTGGTCGGATTGAACCACGACCGTATATCGCGAACCGGACTGTTCGTGACCGTGAGTGCGCCGTGGGGCGTGGAGCCGGAAGACCTCACCACGCACGCAGCGTCTCCATGTCGCGAAGCACCTGCATCGACTCGGCGCGGTCTGCCTCGTCCACAGCGAGTTCCTCCGCTTCAGCGCGAAGGGCTGCGGCAGCCTGTCGGCGCGCGGCTTCGATGAGGGCCGCCCGAACCGCCATAGATACTGACGTACCGTCCCTGGTCAACACCGCAAGCGCCCGAGATGCATCCTCGTCGGGTCGAAAGGTGATCGTGTCAGCCATCTCCGCAGCGTACTACAAAATGTAAGACACCTGCTCGGTTGCAGCCGAACTGCCGCCAATAGACGCGGGCTACTGGAGGTTGACCGAAGCAGGAGCCGCTCCCGCACGCAGTGGGACCGGTCCAAAATTGGCGCCAGGCAAGGGCTGATAACGTCTCGGCGCATGGGGGCACCTCGGACTCCGCCCGGCTGGTATCCCGACCCATCCGGGGCACCCGGGCAACGCTACTTCGACGGCACCCAGTGGACGGAGTTCGGCACACACTCCCCCCAGCCAACGCAACCCGTCGGCGCCAAGAGAAACAAGAAATTCGTCGCAATCGCCGCCGTGGTAGGCGTCCTGACAGCAATCGGTGTCATCGTCGCTGTGAGTGCAGGTGGTCCGCCCCGCGACGAAGCGTCGTATCAACAGGGCTTCAACGACGCGAAGGAATACCTGCGACCGGGAGTCGCACCGGGCGCGGACTTCTGCGAGGACAGATATGAATTCAGATATCGGGCCGGTGCGATGAATGTCAAGAAAGATTACGTGCAAGGCTGCAAGGACGCTGGCGGCAAAGACTGATCGGGACGCAAACCGTCACGCCGGACTATCGTCGTTTTCGATGAGCGCACACTTCGAGGAGTTGGGCTGGCGGCAGACTCCGATGGGTGTGATCAGCTTGCGGCGCAGATTCGATCTCTCGGTGCGCGCCGATGTGTATGAGGTCAAGCTCGATGACGAGTACCTGATGTCGAGCCTGTTCACCGTCGCCGAACGGGAGCTGGCGCGGCTGGCACTGGCGAGGACGCCGGGACCGGGCCTGGACGTGATCGTCGGCGGTCTCGGCCTCGGCTATACCGCTCAAGAAGTGTTGGAGTGCAAACGGATTCGGACACTGACAGTTATCGAATACTCCGATGCTGTCATCGACTGGCACGAACGCGGCCTGCTACCAGATACGGTTGGCCTAGCCGCCGACGGCCGCGTCGCCCTGGTGTGCGCGGACTTCTTCGCCGCCGCCACCAGCGTGGTGGGATTCGATCCGGAGCGCCGTTGCCGAACCTATGACGCGATCCTGCTCGACATCGACCACTCGCCCCGCCACGTGCTCCACGATCCACACGCGCACTTCTACACCCATGACGGTCTACGAGCCGCATCCGCTCATATCGTCCCGGGAGGAACGTTCGCCATGTGGTCCGACGATGCACCGGACGAGGACTTCACCGCGGTCCTCGAAACCGTATTCACCGACGTCGAGGCCCAGCAGGTCTGGTTCGACAACCCCCTCACCGGAGGCCGGTCGGGCGCCACCATCTACCTTGCGACCCGGGCATGACAGCGGCCTCTGGGAACATGACAACGAGTTCAGCGTGACGACCCGGCCGACGCCCGTCACACCCGCCGCCGGGCAGGAGTCGGTGTGGGACTATCCCCGTCCGCCCCGATTGGAGCGTTTCGCGGGCTCGGTCACCGTGGAGCTGGGCGGCACCACCATCGCGTCGACCGACCATGCATGGCGTGTGCTGGAGACCAGTCATCCCCCGACCTATTACCTGCCCCGGGATTCCTTCGTCGAGGGGGTGCTACGCGAAACCTCGGGCTCGTCGTGGTGTGAATGGAAAGGCCAGGCAACGTATTACGACCTGGTGACCGACACACGCAGCGCGCCACGAGCCGCTTGGACCTACCCGAACCCCTCCCGTGGCTTCGAGCCGATCGCAGGCGCCATCGCCGTGATGGCCGCGCTCGTTGACCGCTGCACGGTGAACGGCGAACAGGTTGTTCCGCAACCCGGCGGCTTCTACGGCGGCTGGGTCACCAGCTGGATCGTTGGCCCATTCAAGGGAATCCCGGGCTCGATGAACTGGTAGTGGATTGCCAGCCACTCGAGCCGTCACGGTCGATCCCCATCACTAACATCGTCGACATGGTGCGGGCCAGGTGATGCGATCACGGCGCGGGATGCAGATCCGCCGAATGCGCGAGTGGCTGGCGCTCAGCGCCGCGATCGCATTGATCCCGTGGACCATCTATCTCGGGCTTACCCTGCCGCAGAACTACACCGCCCAGCATTGGGTGGCGACCTGGGTCGGCTTCGACATCTTGTTGCTGGCATTCATGATTGCGACCGCGGTGCTCGGCTTCATCCGCCACCAGTGGCTGACGCTATTCGCGTTTTCGACAGGCGTTCTGTTGGTGTGCGACGCCTGGTTCGACGTGCTGACCGCCAAGCGTGGCGACATTGCTGTTTCTGTTCTGACCGCAGCGCTGGGAGAACTGCCGCTGGCCATCGTGTTGATCGGTGGCAGCTTGCGCATCGCGCGCCTGCAGGGGCACTCGGTCGGCCGGGTGCGGTGGCCGTTCCCCCGGCGCCGGCCCTGAGCTGCTCGAGCAGGCGGCCAAGCAGATCGCGCAGTTGGCATTCCGAAGCCTAGAACTACCAGCCGACGCCGCGCACCGGCTGGGTGAGTTACGCACGACGACCGGGCTCAGGCTGTCTGATTGCTGCGTCTAGTACACCGCCGAGCGGCATGACGCCGCAATTGCCACCTTCGACGAGGCACTTGCTAAGCGCGCGACGAAAATGGGTCTGAATATCGCGGCCACGGCTGGCTGAGTGCTGCCGCCCGACCCGTTTCGAGCACCCCGTTTTCGATAATATGACTTCGCGACTTATTATCTGTTTCGCGGTGGTCCGGGCCAGCGGGAGCGGCGCATCCCTGCGCCGCGCCGAAGCATGGGCCCACGCCGAAAACCGCCACTGAACGGTCACCGGCGACTTCGCTCCGCTGGTAGCAGCCAATAAGAGATACGAAAGATCACACCCCGGGGGTCACACCCGACATTAAGGTGCTGTTCATGGGCAGGAAGCTGTTAGCCAACGGGCGCGGCCGCTGGTTGGCGCTCGTAGCATCGGTCGTCGTCGCTGCCGCCATGATCTACGCCCAAGGAATAACAAAGCCGCATCCGTGCTGTGTCCAGACCCCGGCGGCAACTCCGACGGTGACGCAGACCGAACCGCCACACCCAGCGCCTGCGCCCGACACCGGGCCGCACATTGCCACCCCCGAGGAAGCGCAAAAGTTGGCCGCATTGGCGGCGAACGCGCCCATCGGCGCCCAGAACTTCCAATTCCCGTTGCCGCCGAGCATCGGCTCGGAGGACAGGCTGCAGGTCAAAACCATCTGGGCGGCCCGCGTCATCAGCGTGCTGTTTCCAGAGATCAAGACCATCTTCGGCTGGCGGGAGGATCCGTTGCCGTGGCATCCCAAAGGGTTGGCGATCGACGTGATGATCCCCAACCACGAGACTCCCGAGGGCATTGAGCTCGGCAACCAAATCGCCGGGTTCGCCTTGGCGAATGCGAAGCGCTGGGGAATCAACCATGTGATCTGGCGGCAGAAGATCTACCCGGGCGTCGGAGCGGGAAGCTGGACGGCCGACTATGGCAACGAAACCGCCAACCACTACGACCACGTGCACATCGCCACCGACGGCGGCGGATACTCGAACGGGCACGAAATCTATTACATCGCCTCCATGACGCCGGCGCCGTGATCGAGCACTGCGCACTGACGTTCCGCGGGAAATTGGCCGACTGATCACATAGCGGATACCTGGTCGTGGCACCGTAATCGTGTGCAGCCCGAATTGCGCACCGGAAAATCGCGCCCGGTCGACCGATTCCACCGGCTGTGTGAGGCTGTGGTCGATCGCCTTCCATTCGGGCTCGGGAAAATCGTTGCACCGACATTTCTTGGCTTCTGCCTGATCAATGGCCTCACCTTCGGCATCGATCTGACGCTCCTCACGTGCCTGCACAGCGGTCTCGGCGTTCCGGTGCCGATCGCCGTCACGATCGCTTACGGGTGCGCGTTTGCGCTCAGCTACGCGCTCAATCGCACGTTCAACTTTCAGTCCCACGCACCCGTAGGACCGCAGGTTGCGATCTACGTGGTGGTGGTCATCGTGAACTACCTGGCTTTCATCCTCGGGGTGTCCACCGTGCTATCGGCTATCGGAGTGCAGTACCAGCTGTCGCGCATCGTGGCGGGTACGTGCGAAGCCGTGTACATGTACTGCGCCATGCGGTGGTTGGTCTTCCGGACGCGGTGAAGACCCCGTTTGTTATACGGAATTACTGCCTCCGTTCACCCAAACCCGGCCCGCCGTGCGCTGTGAATCGTATTGCGACCGCAGCGGATTCGACGATAGTGTTGTAGCCATGACTAACACCAGCAGCGCACAAATCATCCTCGGCGGCGGGGGCGGCAAGCCCGGCGGTGGCGGCGGCAAGCCCGGCGGTGGCGGCGGCAAGCCCGGAGGCGGCGGCGGCAAGCCCGGCCGCTAAGGCCGACTACCCCCATCGCGCCCCGTTAGTCCGCGCCGCGGAATCGTGGGGCGCGACTGGCTGGTGCCACGTCAGCCGAGATCGGCAGCGGCGGTTTGCAACTCACGTAACACCGCGCACGCCAGGGTGCCCAGATCTTGTTCCTCGCCTGGCTCAGCCCAGCGCGCATAGGCCGTTTTGAACGCCAGCGAACCGAGCTCGGCCGCCAATACCGCCGTCGGCGCGGGCACGCCGCGCGCTCGCAGCGCTTCCGCCATCGCCGCCGCTAAGCCAATCTGCTTGAGCGCGTTGCGCTCTTGAAGCTCGGCGCTGGCAGCGATCGCGGCCTTGAGCTTGGGCGCGAGTTCCCGATTGAACGACGTGAACGCCGCCGACACGGACGTCAGGCCAGAGCAGACAGCGGCCAGCGGGGTCGCGTCGGCGGGTGCAGCGGCGATGCCCTCTCGGAGTAGCTGCGCCATCGCGTCCTGGCCGGCGGCCAGCACGTCGCGCTTGTCCGGGAAGTGCCGAAAGAACGTGCTCTTCGTCAGGCCCGCGCGCTCGGCGATCTGCGCGACGGTTGTCTCGTCGTAGCCGCGCTCATTGAACAGATCCAACGCAGCGCCCACCAAGCGTTCGCGCGCATCGGGTTCCCAACGGGCCATAACCCCATTCTAGAGTGATGCGACAGTAGTCCCGTCACTGCTGTACGGTGATGGGATAACAGTCTCATCACTGACCAGGAGTACCTCATGCGCGTGTTTGTCACCGGCGCCAGCGGCGGAATCGGCTCGGCCGTCGTCGCAGAACTGATCGCCGCCGATCATCAGGTCGTGGGCCTGGCGCGATCCGAGGCCTCGGTCGCGACCATCAGCCAACTCGGCGCCGAGCCACTGCGCGGCGACGTCACCGACCTCGACGTCCTGAAGCGGGCGGCCAACGACACCGACGGTGTCATCTATCTGGCGTTCAACCACGACTTCACCCAGGCCGGGGACTCCATGGGAGACGAAGCCCGCGCGGTCGGCGCGCTCGGCGAAGCGCTCGTCGGCACCGACAAACCGCTGGTGCTCGCGGGCGGCACCCCGCCGGCGTCGGGTCGCCCGAGCACCGAAGAGGATCCGTTCAGCACCGAGGGGCCGATGGCGGGGCGGGGCCGCACCGGCCAGGCCGTCATTGATCTCGCCGAGCGCGGCGTCCGATCGTCCGTCGTACGACTCCCCCGGTCGGTGCACGATGCCGGCGGCCGTTACGGGTTTGCCGGCATCCTGATCCAGGCCGCCCAGAGCAGCGGCGCGTCGGTGTACGTCGGGGACGGCGCGCAGCGCTGGCCCGCCGTACATCGCGACGATGCGGCCCAGTTGTTCCGGCTCGCGCTCGAAGAGGCCCGGCCCGGCTCGGTGCTGCACGCCGTGGGTGACGAAGCGGATCCCATGCGTGCGATCGCCGACGTGATCGGCCGACGGCTCGGTGTTCCCGTGAAGTCTGCCCCCGCCGAGAGTTTCGGGGTGCTTGGCGTCATCTTCGGCACCGACCAGCCGTCGTCCAGCGTGCTGACCCGCGAGCGATTCGGCTGGAACCCCACGCACCCAAGCCTGCTCGAGGACCTGGAAACAGGCGACTACCCGGATTGAGGCCTGCGGCGACTGCAAGACTGTCGGCGTGCAAGCGATTCGCGGCGGAGTGCGTTCGGCTTCCCCAGGCGATGCGGCCGCCTGCGTTGCGATTTACCGGCCCTACGTCGAGAACACCGTAATCAGTTGGGAAATCGACGTCCCGAGCATCGACGAAATGGCGTCGCGTATCGCCTCGGCCCAAGAGGCCCACGACTGGCTGGTCCTCGAACACGACGATCAGTTGATCGCGTTCGCCTATGGCCATCCGTTGAATCGCCTGCCCTCCCAACAGTGGTCGGTTGAGACAGGGATCTACGTCAGCGGCGACCATCATCGCGGCGGCCGCGGCCGCACCCTCTACGCAGAAGTGCTGCGCCAGCTCGCCGAGCGCGGCTACCGCAGAGCCTTCGCCGGCATCACCCAACCCAACGAGGCCAGCAACGGCTTTCACCGATCCTTCGGGTTTCAGGATGCGGGCCTGCACCGGCGCGTCTTATGGAAACACGGCCGCTGGCACGACGTCGCGTGGATGCAGCTCGACCTGCAGGGAGCTGCCGACCAGGATGGACCGCCCGACCCAATCGGCTGATCGGCGAGGCAAACTCAGCGCGGAACCCGCTTGGCGAGGTAGTACTGGTGCTCTCGGCCGTTGTCGACGGTATAGCCGATGGCCTTCGTGACGCCATCACTGTCGTAGCCCAGCCAGCGCTCGGTGCGTTGGCGCTCAAATTCGCTCCAGGACGCGACGGTGAACTTCTCGAGGAAGATGTCTGGTTGTCCGACACTGTGATACAGCCGCCAACTGTGGCCGCCCGTGCGTAGCCGTGATCGCCGGACATCGCCCATCGAGGTGACGAACCGTTCGAGGTTCTCGGGCGATACCCGGTAGCGGACGGTGACCAGCACAGGTCCGTCCTCAGGACATGGCTCGAACATGAGCGTCGGTGTCGGCCACGCATTGGAAACCTCGACGTTGATCTTCCCGGTGGACACCTGCAACGGCAGCACGCCAACGCTGAGGACAACAACGCCCAGCGCCACCGCCGACGCGAGCAGCGCGACATCGAGTCCCGCCCGGGTGGCAAGAGCGCCCCAGGCATACGAGCCGATCGCCTGAGAACCGGTGGCTACCAACAGATACACCGACAATCCGCGGGCCCGAACCCAGCTCGGCAACGACAGTTGGGCTGCCGCGTTCAACGTTGTCAACGTGATCAGCCAGGCCATCCCCGACATCAGCAGGAAAGGCAACGCCGCGGCGAACGGCAGCCAGGCGACTGCCAGTATTGCCACCCCGTACGCAGCGGCCGACGCCGCCAGCTGCAGGTTGTCGGACAGTTTCAGGCGTATCAGCCCGGCAACCGCGACGGCGAGCACAGCGCCCAAACCGACGGCCGCCACCGACACACCGTAGCCACTGGCGCCCAGGTGCCATCTGCGCGCAGCGACCACCGGCAGAAGTGCCAACAGGGCCGAGGCGGGAAACAGGAAAAGCGCTGCGTGCAAAAGGATCCTGCGGAATACCGGGCTGTTATTGACGTACAGCAGCCCGGTGACGATGGCTTGGCCGAAGTGTTCTCGTTCCAGTGGCGCGATCTGCTTGGGCCGCTTCCACACCTGCAGCGCAACGATGATGCCCGCGAACGAAATCGCGTTGATCGCGAAGACCGCTGCGGGGCCGGACAAGGCCAGGACCACGCCGCCGATCGCCGGTCCGATCGCCCGGGCGGCATTTCCCGAAACGCTGCCCAAAGTCGCGACGGCCGGTATCTGCTCGCGCGGGACCACCTCGGGCTGAATCGCCTGCCAGGCCGGGGCGGTCAGTGCGGAAGCGCAGCCAATGGCCAAGGTGAACATCAACAGCGATGTCGGGCCAACGCGACCCATGTAGGTCAGCACCGCCAGCGCCAGCGCCACCAGCACCGCATACGTCTGCAGGAAGATCAGTAACCGCCGCCGATCGAACAGATCGGCCAGCACACCGGCGAACAGCCCGAAAACCAGCGTAGGCCCAAGGCTGGCCGTCTGCACAAGCGCGACGATGACGTCACTGCTGTGCTTTTCCACCAGAAACCATTGGGCCGCCACACTTTGCATCCACGTCCCGATGTTGGAGACGAACTGCGCGATGAATAGATAGCGGTATATCGGATTGTGCAGCGGCGCCCATGCCGACAGTTCACCGTCGGCATGTTCCTGACTCTGAGTCACGGCCAACGCCCTTTCGCGCTGTGCAGGGATAAGCAGTCTAAAACAGACGAACCAAGCGCGCGCACCCCAGATCCCCACCCCGGGCGTAGCCATCCGGGCAGCGGGTCATAAAGTCGTCAACTGAATGCCCATAGATTGACGGCATCGCTTGTCGCCGAAAGGAATTAAGCACTGTGAGTAATACCGCGACCATTCCGGTTTTCAACCCGTCCACCGAGGAGCAGATCGCGGAGGTCGTCGATTCCAACCAGGCGACCGTCAACGACGCGGTGGCCCGGGCACGCGAAACATTTGAGTCCGGCGTCTGGCGCAAGGCGCCCGCCGCGCACCGCGCGAACGTGCTGTTCCGCGCTCACGCCATCATCAAGGAACGCACCGAGGAACTCGCCGAGCTCGAAGCCCGCGACAACGGCATGAACACCACG
>Ga0182014_10004414_pt1 | contig 16176 bp, 14 predicted proteins | sample 612S2DmetaG_FD_120489 | JGI IMG/M metagenome (GOLD analysis project Ga0182014, IMG submission 120489) | Permafrost microbial communities from Stordalen Mire, Sweden - 612S2D metaG | ecosystem: Environmental > Terrestrial > Soil > Wetlands > Permafrost | place: Sweden: Stordalen | collected... | reverse complement strand
CGAGCTAACCCAGACCGCTTTCTGCCACCCTGAAACCGGTGCGCGATTGATCTACGAACTGGCCTGACAGACAGCCCAAATGTGCCAAATCATTTTCCGCCGAGATCACGAAGTCTGAAGTTACAATAACCGCCACCAGCAGTTCGGGCGCATCAGGACATTACCACCCGCCGCCCGTCGCCCAAATCCAAATTCCGAACGCCGAAACCCGAAAGAATCCAGAAAGCCGAAGCCACGCTTGGAAATCTCGGATTTCGGGTTTGGGCCTTTGCGCTCACGGGTAGGTGCTATTCTCCAGATACGCCCCAAGGCGATTCCGACCCCAATCGCCGCAAGTTGGTGCTAGCCCAAGCCGCCTGCTTGAGTCTCCGGGTACTGCAACCGTTCCTGAATATCTTTTACGCCACGGGTCATTATCAGTTGACGGTTGTCTTGCAGGACGACGAGGTATTCGCCGCGCGGAGTGGATTGCAGGCCTTTGACTCGCTCCAGGTTTACGAGGACGGACCGGCTAATGCGCAGAAATAAGTGCGGTGGCAGCTTGGCTTCCAGGCGGGTGAGCGTTTCGCGCAGGATGTGTCTCTCAGTGTGGGTTTGCACCACCGCGTAGTTGCCCGCCGATTCGATGTAATCCACATCTTCCGCCCGGATAAAAAGCGTCTGGGCGCCGGTTTTGACCGCGAGGCGGCTCAGATAGGCAGGCTCGGCTTTCGTGGAGTTCAGCCAATCGGCCAGTTGCTGATTGGTGGCCGCCAGGTTCCGAGTTTCGAGGTGCTGGCGCGCCCGCTGGACTGCGGCCAGCAACCGGGCTTGCGTGAAGGGCTTGAGCAGGTAATCCAGTGCCCGGACCTCAAAGGCCTCGATTGCATGCTGGTTGTGGGCGGTGACAAAGACCACCGCTGGCCAAAGCTCCTCCGGCAATGCCCGCAGCACCTCGAATCCACTGACCTCCGGCATTTGCACATCCAGAAAAGCCAGGTCCGGCCGCCGTTCGCGGATGAAAGCGATCGCTTCAGGACCATTGCTGCATTCGCCGATGATCTCCAGGTCCGCGGCGTCGGCGAGCAGTTTGCGCAGGCGTCCGCGAGCCAGCGCCTCGTCATCGACAATCAAGGCCCGGATCTTCACGCGGGGAGTTTCATTGGTTGTACTAGCGCGCTCAAAGCCCCGCGCCAGGGAATCTTGATTTCTGCCGAGAAACCGCCCGCATTGCCTGCTCGGAGTTCGAGCGAAGCCCGTCCACCGTAAAGCTCTTTCAAGCGCGAGCGCGTGTTGCTCAACCCGACGCCCTCCTTGAGCGGGCCTTTCGCAGCGGCGGCAAGCCCGCGGCCATCGTCTTTAACTTGCAACAGCAGAGACTTGCCAGCGTGTTCTGCGGTCACCCGGATGACGCCGGGCGCGATTTGGGATTGAATCCCATGCTTGACGGCGTTTTCGACCAGCGGCTGCAAGATAAGAATCGGCACCAGGGCATCCAAGGCCGAGACATCAATCTGTTTCTCGACCCGCAGCCGGTCGCCAAACCGGATTTGCTCGATGAGCAGGTAGCGCTCCAGGAAATGAAGCTCCTCGCGCAAGGTAACTTCCTGGCGATCGGAAGCATTGAGCGTGAGGCGCAACAGGTCGCTCAACGCTTCGATCATTCCCTCCGCCTGTGGCTGTTCATGCACCAGCGAGGCAATCGAGTTAAGCGTGTTGAACAGGAAATGTGGATTGAGCTGCATGCGCAGCGCCTGCAGCCGCGCCTTCGCCAGCCGCGCTTCCAGCTCAGCTTCGCGCCGCTCGCGGGCTTTGGTGCGCTCGTAAAAGCGCAGGGCGTGCGCTACGCCCACCAATCCCCAGAAGATGGGAAGTTGGTAAGTGATTCGCCTCAGGACCACAAACGCCATTTCGCGTGGCTCCCGGTTCAGCCGCCGGGCTTCCGTCGCTTCCGGGCGCGTCGGGGAGGGCGAGGGCGGGCTGAAATACGCGAAGATGCCCACAAGCCCAAGCGTCAGCGCGCAGACGCCCAGATGGGCCCAGAGCGAGCGCTTCCAGGTGGAACGCTCCAGCGTATAAACAGAGGAGACCCAGACCACCAGGGGTGTCAGGAAGATCCACGGCACCAGGCGCACCAAAGCCACGACGAAGGCCGGGCCAATATTGGCCGATTGGAGCAACGACGCTTCCAGCGCCAAGGCCAGCGCGATAAAGAGCCAAAACGCCGTCACCAGCCACCAAAAACTGGAAAAGCGCCAGAGATGTGGTCTCGAAACCGGGCCCGTATCAGGAACCCTCGGCTGTATTGGCGGCTCACCCATTTTCTCACCCAGGGACGGTGTAGAACCCAAGGAGGTTTCATGCATCGTCACAACATTACGGGAGAGGCGTGGTGAAGTCACGCGCCCGCCCTGGTTTTCATCTCAAGATTCACCGCATTCATCCAGTTTTGTTCCGGTTTCGTCACATTCAGTGAATCTTTGCTTCTCTCTTGGAGTCTTCATTAGCGAATGCCGAGCGATAACGCATGAACAACTGCCTGCCACTCCCTATTCCGGGGAGCCCCTGCAAGCCCCTAGGTCGGAGTGCCCAAGGGCACACCGAGGCGGGGCGGGTCTGTAGGCAAACCGCTCAATCTGTCGCTCCCCTTTCGCTAGGGTGTAGCGTCTCGATCCTTCGCTGTCCTGCAGAAGCCAAAACGGTGTTCTTGGTGCTTTTTCGCGTGCTTGGTGCAGTAGCGCATTGGTTTCGGCCTTCACCCAAAGGTCCAGCCAGGGATCAATTGCTCTTGCACAGCGCAGAGGGCCACGCGCAGGGGGAGGCATGGGCAAACGACCTCGGCAGCGCCTCGGCCATAGCGGAGCCGAGTCGCAACCGCCATGATACGAGCTTCAGGGGCATTTGGGCCCAAAGCAAATCTGGCGCCTGCTTTGAAAGAAGGCGGCTGATGCGGATGACTCATCGAATCCCGGACGAGCATAGCCGCTGAGATAGAAAGGCCGGGTGGCTCTTTTCATCCCCAATCACGGTGGATTCATCCCGCCTTGGACCCGTTTCATCACATTCCAGGAAACCTTGGGCACTTCTTAGGAGTCTAACCTCCTAGATGTGGCGAATTGTGCAAATGAAACCGATCGGAATGCTCATATTGGGTGTGGCTGGCGCGACGGCTGACAGGCGTCTGGTTAAACTGAAGCAGCGCGTCGCAATTGCCTGTTTGGTCGCCGGCATGGTCTGGCAAACGACAACCGTCAACTGCGTGGCCCAAACGGCGCCAAGCCTCCCGCCGGGTGTGCAGGATGTCGTCAAGCTGGTCAAAGCCGGCCTGAGCGAAGAAGTGGTTTTGGCCCACATCAAAAATGCCGGTGCGTCTTACATCCTCTCTGCCGATCAACTCATCTACGTCCACGAGCAAGGCGTGTCTGAAAACGAAATGAAGGCTTTGCTGGGAACGGGCAATCCAACCGTTCCCCCAAACCCCGCTCCGGCTCTGGCTCCCCCTCCCGCGGTGACCAGCCCCGCGCCAATGCCAGCCATCCCTGCCCCGGCTCCCGCGCCTGCGGTGACAACTTACGCCCCGGCACCGGTTGCCCCGGCGGTGCCGATGGCGCCAGCCGTTCCAATGGCACAGCCGGGAACCCTCGATTCTTATCAGGCGCAGCTAGCGCCCTACGGGACTTGGATCAATATGCCAGGCTATGGCCTTTGCTGGCGGCCGTCGGTCGCCGCGGCTGATCCCTATTGGCGGCCCTATTGCGACCAGGGTCACTGGGTTTACACTGCGGATGGCTGGCTCTGGCAATCGGACTATCCCTGGGGAGACATCGTTTTCCACTACGGGCGCTGGTCCCGGGATTCCCTGGGTTGGGTTTGGGTGCCTGGCTACGATTGGGCGCCCGCGTGGGTTTGCTGGCGTCGGGCGGACGCTTACTGCGGCTGGGCGCCTCTGCCGCCCGGAGCCGTCTTCAAAGCGGGAGTCGGGCTGTGGTTCGGTGGCCGCTTGGCGGTGGATGTCGATTTCGGCCTCGGCGCGGATATGTTCACCTTCGTTCCCTACGACCGTTTTTGGGACCACAACCTTCACGCCTTCCTCCTGCCACGCGAGCGGGTGGGTATCTTCTTTGGCCGTAGCATCGTCATGAACGGCTATCGCCTGGACCATGGGCGGTTCGTAGTCGAAGGTCTCGGCCGGGAGCGGATGGCGAGCCTCACGCATCATGACATTCGAGTTGAAGTGGTAACTGTGCGCGGGGGCATCAAGGGACACGAAGACGTTGACCGGAGGGTGACCCGGGACGAACACAAAGACCGACGTTAGCGATAATCTCAGAGCGGCTTGATCTGGATATTGCGGAACGCGACCGGGTCATTGTGCCCGGCGAACCCAAAAGAGCCTTTGGTGCGGTCTTTGCCGGGATGCTTGCTGCCGCCCATATACTCCTTCACGGTGGATAGGTCGCAATCCAGGATAACCGTTCCGTTCAACTCCACCTTGATCTTCGAGCCCTTGACCGTGACTTCCTCAAAGTTCCACTCGCCGATGGGGTGCTGATATCCCCGCGCGGCGGCGACCATGCCGTAGGCCGAGCCGTGGGCCTGTCGCGGATCAATCTTCTCGCCCGTGGCCTTTTCATAGTTGTCGTCGAGCACCTGAAGTTCGCACATCCCCAGGTACGCGGTGTCGCCCTGGCCGGGGTAGCGGATCGCAAGGCCATTGTTGCCGCCGGGCGGCAGCTTGATCTCCAGCCGGGCCATAAAATCGGTGTATTCCTCAGTTGTGTAGATGGTGCCGCCTTTTTGAGGACGGCACTGGATGGCTCCATTCACGACTTCGTATTCATTCGTCGGCCCGGCCCAGCCAGTGAAATCGCGCCCGTTGAAGATGGACTGGAAGCCTTCGTTGCTATGGCTGGCGAGAATCTTGTCCGCCTCGTCAGACCCGATCTCACGGACGAATAGATTGCGCCAGCGTATCTCCCCGCCATGCGTTTGGAGTTGAATCGGGCCTTTGGGCGGCACGGGCGTCTTGCGATCGTAGTAATTCTCCAACAGCGCATGGTCCACCACGAGCTTCTGATTGAGCCAGACGCTCACGCGCGCGCCCACCATGAGGACGCGCACCACATTCCACTCCCCGAACGGCTTGTCAGCCAGCACCAAGGGGTCCTTGCCCGGGGCGCGCGGGCTGTTGTTCCAGAGCCCGCCCGAGCCCTTATCGGCACCGATCGAGAACTTCTCCTGTTCGGTGGAATCCCAAATCTGGACCTGCGGGCAGCCGCGCAGATAAATGCCCGAGTCCGCCTTGGGCACAGTCTTATACTCGACCAGCAACTCGAAGTCGCCGTAATCCTTTTCGGTGGTGGCGTAGGCGCCTTGGCCGTCATTGACCAATTCGCTGTTTTCGGCGTGCCAATGGGGCTTCATGGTTTCCGTCCATTTTGCGATTTGCGCGTCGCGCTCCTCGGCGGGCATTGCCAGGAGTTTGCGATGGTCGAAGGTGTCCCCCCCACGCCAACCGGTGAGGTCCTCGCCGTTAAAAAGCGCCGTGAAGCCTGGGGGTGGTTTCACGTTGCCGGGGGCGGCCAGGGCCGTGTTGGCGCCCACGGCAAGCAGCGAACCGGCAGCAAAAAGCATCAAAATGGAGCAGAACCAGCCCCGTCGCACGAGTTGTTTCATTTTCATGCCCCTGTTTTCATGCTTCTGCGGGAAGTAATAAAGCTTTTTCTGCTTTATTTGGGCAGCGCGCGAATGCGCCCAGGCTCGCCTGCTGGCCGGCAGTGCAATTGCCGCTTGCCTCCGGGACGCACATTTTGGACAGTCACCACGAAGCGCTTAATGCGAATCACTACGCGCGTGGATACAACTCATTTAGCCCATGCAGCTTGGGCCAACTTTGGCTGATATGCTCAACACTGGAATTATCAACCCGCAAGTCCTCTCCCTGCTGGCGCGCGTGCGCCACACCAACACCCTGGTGATCGCCGACCGCGGCTTTCCCTTCTGGCCGACCATCGAGACGGTGGACCTCTCACTGGTGGACAACATCCCCACCGTCTTGCAGGTGCTGGCCGCCATACGGCCCAATTTCCGTATCGCCCAGGCACACATGGCCCGCGAGTTCCTGCGTGAGAACACACCCGCTACACGAGCCTTGTTCGCGAAGGCCCTGCAGGGCGTTCCCACCGCACACGAGCCGCACATGCAATTCAAGAAGCGCGTGCCCGGCGCCATCGGCCTCATCCGTACCGGCGACACAGTTCAATACGCGAATATGATTCTGATTTCCGGCTGAGGAACACGTCTCATGAGTCGTTGAAGGTGGTGGGATCTGCTGCCGGACATTAAGCTCATTGCCGAGCCCGGGAAACGGCGCGCCGGTCCTGCAAAAAAAGCGAGCGGCCCTTGACGGGCCGCTCCGCGTAGTGCCACATGACTCGCCCCCCTATCGAGTCAGAGTCGTTTCGCCTATACACATACCATGCCCGGTAAAGTTCGCTATGGGGTGAACACCCCATACCGGGCAGGCCCGCCACACATGGGCTGCAAGCAGGCGAGATGGAGTTCCCTCGGAGGATTGTGACCTCCAGGCAGCCCGCATCTTGGAGTTTTCCTCGTTGACCTTGCCGCCGCCTCCGCTAACATGCCCGCTCTGATTTTACATTTAATCTGAAATCAAACTATGGCAGTAAAAGTTGCAATTAATGGGTTCGGCCGTATTGGTCGCCTGGTGTTCCGGGCGATGGTCGAACAAGGTCTGGTCGGGAAAGACGTCCAAGTGGTCGCCGTCGGCGATATTGTGCCGGCTGACAACCTCGCGTATCTCCTGAAGTATGATTCCATCCAGGGCCGCTTCAATGGCACAGTCGGCTCGGAGAAATCCGCCGCCGACAAGCCCGAGCCCGATGTGCTCATCGTCAACGGCCAGAAGATGCTGGTGGTCAGCGCCAAAGATCCATCGCAATTGCCCTGGAAGCAATTAGGTGTGGACCTCGTGATCGAGTCCACCGGTCTGTTCACGGATGTCGAGAAGGCCAAGGGCCACCTCGCGGCCGGCGCCAAGAAGGTCATCATCAGCGCACCCGCCAAGGGCGATTGCCCGACCATCGTGATGGGCGTGAATGAAGGCAAGTACGACGCCAAGCTGCATCATGTGGTCTCCAATGCCTCCTGCACCACGAATTGCCTCGCGCCGATCGTGTACGTGCTCCTGAGGGAAGGCTTCGGCGTGGAAGAGGGCCTCATGACCACCATCCACTCCTACACCGCGACGCAGAAGACCGTCGATGGCCCGAGCAAGAAGGACTGGAAAGGCGGCCGCTCCGCGGCGATCAACCTCATCCCCTCGACCACCGGCGCGGCCAAAGCCGTCGGCCTGGTGCTGCCCGAAGTCAAAGGCAAGCTCACCGGCATGGCCATCCGCGTCCCCACTCCCACCGTCTCAGTCGTGGACCTCACGGTCCGCACGGTTAAAGACACCAGCTACGCCGAGATCAGCGCCGCCATGAAGAAGGCCAGCGAGACCTATCTCAAAGGCATCCTGGAATATACCGCAGATGAAGTGGTCAGCTCGGATTTCATCCACAGCAAGTCCTCCTCCATTTTCGACAAGGGCTCCGGCATTGAGCTGAACAAGCGCTTCTTCAAGCTCGTGAGCTGGTACGACAACGAGTGGGGCTATAGCTGCCGCGTTGCGGACCTGGTAAAGTTCATGATCGGCAAAGGTATTTGATTGGTGGATTGGGTTCGTTGGGAACGGCGGCTCGGCGACGGGCCGCCGTTTTAGCTTCGGGACGCAAAGCGGTAACCGGGAGGGCGAGCGTCCCCGCAAGCCCCGACCTTTGCAGGAGATGAGGCTCGCGAGGACGCTCGCCCTCCCCGGCTAGTGCTCTGCCCCTTTCAGCTTCTTCTCGAACTTCTCTACCTTTGGCCGAATGACCATGCGGCAGTAGGGCTGATTCGGGTTGGAGCGGTAGTAATCCTGGTGATAATCCTCGCCCTTGTAGAACTTCTTGAGGGGCACAATTTCCGTGACGATGGGCTGGCGGAAATGCTTCTGCGCCTCGGTCTTTGATTTCCCCGCCGCCGCCCTCTGGGCTTCGCTGCTATAAAGAATGATCGAGCGGTATTGCGTGCCGCTATCTGGACCTTGCCGGTTCAGGGTGGTTGGGTCATGCGCTTCCCAAAAGGTCTCCAGCACCTTTTCGTAGGAAACCACCTTGGGATCGAATTCGACTTGGATAACCTCGGCGTGGCCGGTGTCGCCGGTGCAAACTTCTTTGTAAGTCGGATTCTCTTTGGTGCCGCCCGCATAGCCACTGGTCACCGATTTGACGCCGGGGAGCATTTGAAACTCCGCTTCGAGGCACCAGAAGCAGCCGCCGCCCAGCGTGGCGATTTCAATCTGATTGGTTGAGCCGTTCATATTCTTGGTCTGCGCGGTCCCTGCGCTCGCGCCAATAAGCAGCAAGCCCACGGACAATAGGATCTGAGATCGAAGGTAATGCCGCAATGCGAAACCCCACTGGGGAACGCAGTGCCGGCTTTCGGTTTGATGCAAAGGTCTTCGCTTCATCAGTTTCAGGGAAACCTCGCATATAATCCTGCCGCCCGCGAATGGGCGCGAACAGTTATGAGCCTTGATCGGGCGGCCTTCCCGCCAATCGCTGCCGTGGCCACCACTCTGCTCAGCCGGCGGCCTTTTGGGTCTCGGCGCCTATGACTTTAACTTGATCCACGATCTTAACGGCATCTTTGCGCGCCATGCCGTTGGCCTGGAAGATCGCCTGGATGTCGTCGTAGATGGCCTGCATCTGGGCCGGCTGAATTCTTCCCGGGTTGAGGACGGCTGCGAGGCGAGAGACTAGACGATCGCGATCCTTATCTGGAACCGCCGTCTGGGTAAAGGCGGCTGACAGGCTGTCGGCCAGGACCGAAATGGTCGCTGGCGAGGGCTTGCCCACCCCTTGTGCGCTGGCAAGGAGGTCATTCTTGAGCTGCAGCTTCTGTTGAGGCGTAACCGGGGAATTGGGTTTGAAGACGGCTAGATCAGCCCGCACCTTGGCGAGGTTCTGCTGCAAAAGTGGCGAAGGAGCGGACGAGGCCGCGGGCTGGCCTGGCTGAGCCGGTTGGTTGGGCGCCGCCACGCCCTGCTGGACGTTGTTCTGGTTGCGTATTTCCAAGGCGCGCTTCTTGATAATAACATCGGCTTGGGCGAAGGCATTGCCGGCCACCAGGACGGTCGCGCCGATCAAGGCAAATAGTGTTTTCATAAGCTTTTCCGCTGCAATATCAAAGCTGTAAGGCCCCGGGGGCTTTGTCAATCTCGCCCGCGACCCAGCCTTCGGAGGGACGCAGGGGTTGCCGCCGGTGCCAGTCGTGCGCCGGCCGGTCAATGGCCAGCCGTTACCAAATTGCCTTTCGGCAGCACTGAAAGATAATCGATCAGAATGTGCTCGGCTTCCACCAACGGCTCATCCGGCGCAGGAGGTTTCTCGGCTTCTGCGTCGTCGAGAGGGTCTCCTCCGGGCGCGAGATCAGCGGAAGCGACGACTTTGGGGCTGATGCCGGATAGGGCGCTGCCCGGGCCTGCTGAGAGCTTTGCCAGCGCAGTATTGGTTCTTGTGACTGGCGACGGAAGCCCCGGCAGGGCCGCTTGCTTGAGCGTCAGTTCATAAATCTTCTCCGTCGGTTCCGGGCGCGCCAGGCGTTCCTTGTCGCGCGCTTTCTGGCGGGCCTCGGCCTCTCGCTGCTCCTTTAGCCGCTGGTTCTCATTCAGCGAAATCGTCTTGTCCGCCTGGTGCTTCTTGAACTGCTCAATGTCCTCGCGCACATAGGCGAACTCCTTGTCCGCCGCGACTCGCTCCATTGAGTGCTTGCGCAGCTCCGGCAAATACGGTTCGACCAGGTTGAACCGGTCATACGACGCATTTGTGATGGTCTCACACGGCAGCGGATTTTCCAGCGCGCTCTCGCCAATGTCCTTCGATTCGTTGGCCACTGATGGCAGCACGATGTCAGGAATGACGCCCTTCAACTGGGTGGAGGTGCCGCTCGGGCGGAAGAACTCCTTAATGGTCAGCTTGAGCGCGCCGGGATCATTCGTCAGCGACTTGTCCGTGCTGCGGATGAATGGCCGCAATTGGTTGACGCTTTGGACCGTCCCTTTGCCGTGGGTCGAGACATCTCCCACAATCAACGCGCGGCCATAGTCCTGCAACGCCCCCGCCACGATCTCCGAGGCCGACGCGCTGAAACGGCTGGTCAATACCACCAGTGGCCCGTCGTAGCGCACCGATGGGTCGGTATCATCCGCCTGCTGCACATTGCCATTCTCGTCGCGGACCTGCACCACCGGGTTGGTCCTGACAAACAACCCCGTCAGTTTGATCGCTTCTTCGAGCGAGCCGCCGCCATTGCGGCGCAAATCCAGAATCACCCCGGAGACATTCTCCTGGTTGAATTTGTCCAGTAGCGCCGCCACATCCACCGAGGTGAACTTCGGCTCCGGCTTGTCTTTGGAGGCTGAGACATCAAACGTGGCGTAAAACGAAGGCAGGTCAATGACGCCCAGCCGGACGGTGCCGCCGCGGTTGCTGGGCATGTCGATGATCTTGGCTTTGGCCGCGTAATCCGTCAGCGCAATCTCGTCCCGGATCAGGGGCAAAACCTTGCGAGCGGAAGCCCCCGCGCCGGCCGGAATAATCGTCAGCCGCACCTCAGTCCCCTTGGGCCCGCGAATGAGCTGCACGGCCTTGGTAAGGCTCATATCCACCACATCCACCGGCGGCTGGTTGCTTTGGGCCACGGCCACGATGCAGTCGCCATCTTTGATCTGCTTGCTCTTGATCGCCGGTCCACCGGGCATCAGCCGGCGAATCTTGCAATACCCATCTTCCGAGAGCTCTAGTTCCGCACCGATGCCAAACAGGCTTAGGTTCATGCTGATAGCAAACTGCTCCAACTGCTCGCGATTCTGATAATCCGAATGCGGATCATAAACATGCGCCAGCGCGGTCAGATAGACCTGGAGGACATCCTCGTTGTTCCAATCTTCAAAGAACCTCAGGTTGCGGTGATACCGGTGATTGAGCGTCTCGATGATTTCCTCGTCGTCGGTCTTCTTTGGCGGCACGCTGGCAAGCTGGTTGGTTGACGCCACAGTCCGATCCTCAACATTGGCTTCGGAGGGCAGCGATTTGTTCTTCGTGGCGGCGGCGACGTTCTTCTTTCGGGCGCCGATCTTGCCCAGCACCTCCTGCAAATACTCGAACCGCAGCCGTTCCTTCCAGAGCTTCTTCGCCTCGTCGAGATCGGCGGGGTAAGGCAGTCCCTTCCGGTTGATCGTTATCCGCTCATCCGTATCAAACGCGAACTTCTCATTCTTGAGCAAATCTTGCACGTAGGCGGTGTGTTGCTCCAGCCGTTCCATAAAGCGGTTGAAGATTACGCAAGCCGGTCTCGTGTCGCCCGGAGGTCGGCGGGGGCTCGTAAGATGGTTGAGGTTCGTTCGGTAATGCGCGAACTCGGCCAGATCGCCTTGCGTGAAATGGTCATACCGGGGGTCAAGCGTCTCCAGGTAGCGATCGAGAAACTGGCTGGACACTGATTCATCAAAGGGCTTCTTCAGATAGTGGGAATTCAAAAGCAGGTAAGACGTGATTGCGGCAATCTGGCCGTCCAGCGGACCGGGCGTTATCAAGTGAAATCCGTTGGTGGCTGAGGCTGATGCGACTGCCGGTGCGGGCTGGTCGCCGGTGGCGGAGCCTACAACAGCCTCGGCCGCCCAAAGCGGCAAGGCTGCCCAAAGGCTCAGGAGAAAGGGCAGCGTTCTGAGGGTCAGACGTTCAATCATGATGTTCTAGCTGCTTAATGATAGCACAGCTTAGACGCAGCGCAGCAAGAACTGTTCACACCCATGGTGAGATTACGCTCCCCTGCCGGCAGGCCCGCCGCCGCTTATGCGCCCGGCCTGTTTGCTCCGGAAATTCGTGCTTTGGCCCACTTCCGCGCCTCGGCTTTGGTCTTAAGTTCGTCCTGCAATTGCTTCTCGCGGATCTCAGCCAACAGCGCCCCCAGAGCCGGACCGGGTTTCATGCCCAAGGCGATCAGGTCCTCCCCCTTCAAGAGCGGAGGGCGGATTTGTGGTTGTGCCTCCAGTTCTCGGGCCTGCCCTGCCAGGAAATCATACACGTCCAGGCGCCCGTGCGAACCGAGGCAGTCGAGCCGGTGCAGCGCGAGTTCAAGCGGGAAAGTGGGGCGCATCAGCAAGCGGCGCAAGGTGGACTTCCGCATCTGCAACGCGTCCTTGAACTGCATGTGGCAGCGCACGGCCTCGACGACCTCATCGATCTGTTTGCGCGGAAATCGCAGCCGCTCCAGGATCTCCCCAGCCATGTCCGCCCCAATCTTCTCATGGCCGTAGAAATGCATGCTGCCTGTCTTCGGGTCCGCAGAAGCCGTCACCGGCTTGGCGACATCGTGGAGCAAGACCGCCCACGGCAGCGACGCGTCGGCGTCAGGCGGCAGGTATTGCAGCATCAGCCGAAGGTGGTTGAACACCGTGCCCTCGGGATGAAAATCGGGCGATTGCTCGCAAGCCACGGTGGCCGCGATCTCCGGCAGCACTTGCTCAAGCAACCCGCTTTCGCGCAACAATTCCAGCCCGCGCGACGCGTGCGGCGGCCGGAACAGCTTCATCAATTCCTCGCGCACTCGTTCCGCGCTGATGCTCTTGATCTTCCCCGCGTTGGCCTTCAGGGCGGCAAACGTGCCCGCCTCGATGCTGAAATCCAGTTGCGCGGCAAACCGCACCGCCCGCAGCAACCGCAGGTGATCCTCGGCCAACCGCTCCCCCGGGGCGCCGATAGTGCGGATGATCCGGGCGCGCAAATCCGCTTCGCCCCCCACCCAATCGTGCAACTGCTTCCGCACCGGATCGTAAAACAAGCCGTTGACCGTGAAGTCGCGCCGGCGGGCGTCGGCCTCCGCATCGCCGAAGGCGACCCGCCCCGGTCGCCGGCCATCCTGGTAATCCGCCTCGGCGCGAAAGGTGGCCACCTGGAATTGGCGGCCGCCTTCAACCACCACCATCACCCCGAACTTGCGTCCGACCGGAATCGTGCGGGTGAACAGATCCTCGAGTTGCTCCGGCAGGGCGGAACTCACAATGTCATAATCGCCCGGCTCTCGGCCCAGCAAGAAATCGCGCACGCAGCCCCCCACCCAGAAGGCCGGGAACCCGGCGTCTTGCAGCCGGCTAACAATGGCCAATGCGATATTCTCTGGGGATTTGGAAGCCTGCGCGCTCATGTCCGGTCCCTCCCTCCGCATGCCTTGGGGTTCCCGCCTACTCCTCTCCCCAAATCCGCTTGATATATTCGACTCCGCTCTTCACCTGTTCCACCGTCAGTCCGGGGCTCAGCTCGAATACCTTGATGTGCTCCGGTTTGATTAGCGGCTTGAGCGCGGCGAAGTCAATCATACCCGTGCCGGGCGCGCAATGGTCCCGGCCGGGGAATTGCACGTCGTGGACATGGAGGCCATAAAGGTGCTCGCGCAGGGACTCCAAATGCATCGCGTGGCGGATAAACCCCAGGTTCTCCTTGATTTGGGCGTGGCCTGTGTCGTGCCAATAGGCGAAGGTCGGGCTGCCCAGCTCGCGGAAAAGAAATTGGAAATCGGTCTCCACGGGCAGTTCCTCCAGCGCCTGGCGGTTCTCGATCCCCAGCTTGATGCCCTGCCCCTCGGCTACCGGCAGCAGCTTCTTCAACAGCTCGCTCACCCGTTCCACGAACGGCCCCTTCTTGGCCTCGCGCTTCTTATCCGCCTCGGCGCGAACCTTGGCAAACTTCGCCGCGGCCTTCTCGCCCTGGCCGGCCAGGTCGAGCAGCTTGTCGGTGTAATCCTTCATCTCGATGCTGCCGCTGTGCAGCACCACCACCGGCGCCTTCACGCGCGCCGCGAATTCAATGGTCTTCACCGTGTAACGTTCCGCCAATTCCCGCTCCCGGGGCCGCTCCGCGGAAAACTGGTAGAGGTTGGGCGCGGCGTAAGTCACTCCCATGGGCAGCGGGCAGAAATTGTGCAGGCTCGATATCCTTATCTCCCCCGCTTCCACGGCCTCGATGATGCCGGGCAAGAGGCTGATCCGCGTCCCGTGGCTTAGCTCGGCGTATTGAAACCCCAAGTCGCGGATCTCGTTCAGCATCGCCCGCCCGTCGCTGTGCCGATGAGAATTCCAACAGGTGGAAAGGGAATACATAGAACCCAACGAAGTGTCGCTGCACTGGAGTGACTCAGCCCGGGAGTCCGGGAGCGCTCCGTCGCTCCGCCACTCCCGCACCCCGGCACCCCGTCGTGTAACCGGCCGAGTGCGGCAGCCCGCCGCGCCCGGCCTTGAAACCCGGTGACTACATGTCGGCGTAGCGCGCCGTCAGCATCGCGGAAAACCGCGCCGCCTTCTCTTTGCGCCGCCGCTTCTCGCTCGGCTTCTCGAAATGCCGGTGATTGCGCACCACTTTCAGCGTCCCTTCGCGGTCGATCTTCTTCTTCAATCGCCGCAGCGCCTTCTCGACTGCCTCGCCTTTTCTTAGCTTAATTTCGGTCAAAACTATCTCACTTCCTCTCCAACGACCTCGGGACACGCCGGGCCGTCATGGCCGCCATTCCCGTTTGGTCAGACGGGACAGCATATTTTGTCGCCGGAACTTGTCAAACGGCAAATGCGCCCGAAACCCGCTTGCCTTTCCCACCGTCTTTAGCGCATCGTCTGCCATGCTCATGCCCAGTCAGCCAGTCACTTTGACCGTCGAGCAAATCGGCGAGTTGAACCGCCAACTCTCCACCATGCGCCATGACGTCAACAATCATCTCTCTCTCATCGTCGCCGCCATGGAGTTGATCCGCCACAAACCCGACACCGCCGAGCGCATGATGACCACCCTCGGCGAGCAGCCCCCGCGCATCGCCCAGACCATCAAGATCTTCTCCGATGAATTCGAGCGCACCATGCACATCACCCGCCCTTAGCCCCGCCCCGCCCCGCCCCGGATGCCGGGTTCTTCCCCCTCTTCATCTGTCGATGCACGAACAAGTAATACAAGCCGCCCAGCACGAGCATCGCGCCGCCCAGCCAAAGCGTCACCGCGTGCATCTCCCCCTTCATCAACCTCTCGTCCGCTCCCGCCTTGATCCCGACCCAGCACAGCACGCCGCACCAGACCCCCGAACCCAGCACGGTGTAAAAAGAAAAAGCCTTGTAATTCATCCGCACGATGCCCGCCGGGATCCCAATCAGATGGCGAACCACCGGCAGCAGGCGTGAAATGAAAATGCCCATTGACCCGTAGTGCGCCGCCCAGCGCTCGGCACCTTCCACCTTGGCCGCTGAGATCATGACATACCGGCCATACCGCATCACCAGCGGCCGGCCCGCCAGCCGCGACGCCCAATACATCGCCGTCGCGCCGATCCAGGAACCGATCGTCCCGGCAATAATGATCCCGGTCAGGCTTAAGGGAATCTGGTGCGTGTGCGCCCAATGCGCCGCCGGCGGAATCACAATTTCGCTGGGCAGCGGGAACAGCGAGCTTTCGACCGCCATCATCAAACCTACCTTCCAATACCCACCCGTCGCGAGCGCCCCAAGGTACCAGGTCTTGAGTGAGGCGATAACAGCTTTCAACATGCGGCCGGGGTTATAGCCGAATCCCGCTCCAGGGCAAACCACATTCGCGCTTCAGGCCACGGCGCTGCTGCCTTCGAGATTCGGTCAGGTTGGCCGCAAGTACTCTCGCCCTCTAAGATACCGGATTGGTTGCCTACCACTACCGGATCAACACGCTACCAATGGGCCGGTCGCCCGCTTGGGCCACGCCAACCGCCAGATAGTGGCGATTGCGCCCTTTTCAGGCAGCCATCTGCACCGGAAAGGCAGAAGGAAGAAGCAACAAAGCAGAAATCATGGGTCGCCAGAGGGACAAGGGCAAAGCTCACCCGCTCCTCGCGAAAGCCAAGGGGAAGTCCGGCGCCGGAATTAAGAACTCAGCCGTCAGCCGCTTAGGGCTGGCGCACTGACCGCCAACCGGCGCGGGGCGTTGTCCCAACTACCAACAAGCCGGTTTGCGCGCAGAAACAGCGTCGGGCCGACCGGCCATTGCTCGAACCGGCCGCTGTAGTTGAGGCTTAGAACCATCCGCT
>Ga0182014_10004412_pt1 | contig 16183 bp, 14 predicted proteins | sample 612S2DmetaG_FD_120489 | JGI IMG/M metagenome (GOLD analysis project Ga0182014, IMG submission 120489) | Permafrost microbial communities from Stordalen Mire, Sweden - 612S2D metaG | ecosystem: Environmental > Terrestrial > Soil > Wetlands > Permafrost | place: Sweden: Stordalen | collected... | reverse complement strand
GTAAGCCGGGCGGGATTTTATCGCTGGCTCACGGCCGAGGCGCCGAAGGAAGAAGAGATGGAAGCACGCGCGGCAATTCAGAAGGTGGTGCTGGACGCCTGGTCGCGCAAGGTGGTGGGCTGGGCGCTGAGCCGGAGCCTGGCGGCGCAACTGACCGTGGCCGCGCTTCAGCAGGCCATCGCGCAACGCCAGCCGCCGCCCGGCCTGGTACACCACTCCGATCGCGGCGTGCAGTATGCCTGCCGGGAGTATGTGAGCCTGCTCGCGAGCCACGGCATGTTGCCCAGCATGAGCCGGCCCGCCAACCCTTACGACAACGCCAGTTGCGAGAGCTTCATGCGCACTCCCAAGCGGGAAGAGATCTACACCAACACTTACCGCGATCTGGAGGATCTGCGCACTCATATCGAGGAGTTTATCGAGCGCTATTACAATCGCATCCGGCTGCACTCGGCGCTTGGCTATCTCCCGCCTGAAGAGTTCGAACAGAACGCGGCCAGCAAAGCATCCGGCCAGGCGGGCAATGGTGCGGCAGCAAGCATGAGTTTTTTCAGGCATGGGGAAATCTATCGATGGGATCAGAGATCAGGACGGGAGCGTGGGGAGCCGAATCGCTCCAACTCCCCGGCCCATCCTATCGATGAGTCTCCAACCGGCTATTCCTTGGCGGGTTGCTCTCCAGCAGAGCCCGACTCCGCTTCACCGGTTATCGACTATGCTCAAGGAGAACCTACGCCTTGAGAAGACAATCACATTAAACGGCAACTGTGTCTTCAGAAGACTGTCTCACTCAAGGGGTTCACCCCAATCGGGAACGATTTTGCCTCAAACGCACAGTGGGTCATTTGGGCCGATCTTTACCCAAGCGCGGCCTGCCTGAATAGACACGACACTGATCGGGCAGCGGGAGAGTCTCCAAAGCATGGGAAGCTCAGCGGGCGCGGGAAACAATCCCTGCATTGGTCGAGACGCTTCGCGCACGCGTACACGGAAACCCGCCTGGTCGGGAACGGCTAGGACCTGGGGGCTGGTCGTAGAGAACCTACTGAGTGCAGTGGATCTCGCATGCAGCGTCTTTCGGAGCGAGGGTGTACCGACACGGCGTCGAACTCCCCGGCGGCTACTTCTCAGGATGGAGTTCAAAGTGGGATAGGTGCGATAGCTCGATGCCGGGCAAGAGCAGGGAGGGTGAGGCTGCTTCTGCCTGGTGGTACAAGTCAGCTCCACTGCTGGAAGGCAGCTTCGGCCCTTTGAGCAGAGCGCAATCGAGCCCAGGCACTTTATGTGATTCGATTGCTCCCACGGCATCGGAATTCAGATGCACCGTCCGGGCGGAGCCGTTTTTCGTTTTCGTCAGGTCGATGGTCCGGCGTTCCAGATTGACAACAAACATAGATAGAGCAATGTCACCCTGCTTTCCAGGGTGATCCGATGCGAACACCTTCCTTTTCGAGTCCCTGGTTCACAGCAGGGCAGCTTATGGCATGGGTTAAGGGCGTGCCGGACAAGACGCACTATCAGCGCCGGTTGGCGAACTGGTTGACTCATGCGGGGCCGTCTCCAGTCCGTCGCGTGGCCGACCTGAGCCTGATTGAAAAGACCTTCGAACGGCCGTCTTTACAGGGGCTAGCGCGTTCGCGGTGGAACGGTATCACAAGCCCACCGGCAGGACCGGGGCGTGAGACTCGCCTCTACATCACCAGCCTCAGGCCCGATCCCGCGCATCTGAACCGCGTGATCCGTCAGCACTGGAGGACCAAAACAAACTGCACTGGATACTCGATTTTGGGCTTCTGCGAAGGCCTCAGCCGCAAATGCGCAGGCCATGTGGCACAGAACTTCTCTATCCTCGACCGGATCGCCCTCAACCTGCTCAAACAGGACAAATCCTCCAAACGCGGAATCAAAGGAAAAATGGCTCAAGGCCGGCTGGAATCATGCCTATCTGTCCAGAATTGCTTCGAATTTGATCTGCGTCGGCCCTGATGAGCCGCACGAGTACGGATGGCCTCAGATTCCTCCTGAGCCCTTGACTGCCTGGCTTTTCCAGGAGAGTTCCTCCACACGGCCGCGATCCTTGAAATCTTTGACAGCAAAGCGAATGAAGTCCGCAATTCTGTTCTTGAATATTGCACCGTCAAACTGCAGCGAATGCTCGCGAATGGTTTGCGGGCAAAACTCATCCTGCTTCGATTCAAAGTGAAGGATTGCTTTCACAAGGCTCGATGACGATTGGTCGGCAAAGAACACTCCCGTTGGATTTTCCACAGCGGCCTTGTCCGGCAAAGCGCCGCGCACCGTTTCCAACACGCCACCAGAGGCATAAGCAATCACCGGCCGGCCGAAGCTTTGCGCTTCGACGGGGACGATTCCGAAGTCCTCTTCCCCGGGAAAGAGCAGCGCACGACAACCGGCAAGATTTTCGCGGAGTTCGGAATCGCTTACCTTGCCGAGAAATTCTACCGTAGGTCCAGCCATTCGCCGGAGAGTCTTGTATTGAGGCCCATCCCCAATGACTCTCAGCCGCCTGCCGAGTTCAGTGCATGCGCTGACCGCCAGGTCGAAGCGCTTGTAGTCCACCAGGCGCCCAACCGTCAGGTAGTAGTCGCCCGGATCTGCGTTGGTATTCCCCGCAGTGGTCTCGACCGGCGGATAAATGACGGTGCTGTCTCGCCCGTAGTATTTGCGGATACGTGAAGCAATGAACCGTGAATTGGCCACAAAATAATCCACGCGCCGTGCCGACGCATAGTCCCACAGCCGCATGTAATGCGCAGCCAAAGAAAAAATCGCACCGACCAGCGGGTTCATTCCTCGCCTGTATTGCGGATACATCTCCCAGATGTAGCGCATCGGGGAATGGCAATAGCAGATGTGGCAGGTCTTTGAGGAGGTGAGCACTCCCTTGGCGGGCCCAGACTCGGAGCTGATCACCAGATCGTAGCCACTGAGATCGAACTGTTCGAGGGCAATTGCTTGCAGGAAGAGAAAGTGACGATGAAACTTTCTCGCTCCAGGAATCCGTTGCAAGAAAGAAGTCTGCAATTCCCTATTCTGCAGAATGGGAGCAAGCGTTTCTCGGTTGGCGACCAGCGAAAACAGATCTGCCTGCGGAAGCACCTCAGCCAAAGCCTCGACGACCCGCTCGCCACCGGCTCGCCCCACAAACCAGTAGTGAACGATGGCGACGCGAAGGTTTGAAAGCTGCGTATCCGCTGAAGCGGGAATCTCCATCATCCGGCCACTTTCCTTAGGGTTTATCATAGCAAGTGCAAACGCAAATCGGCCACGGTTCCGCAGACCTCACTGGCCTTATCGGGACAAATCCCGCGACGCAACTGAAATATGCAGCAGGAACCTGCCCTATCTCGAAGTAGCACTTGATTTCTGACCGGACGATGCAGTGCTTTGGTATCCGAGATGGTAGTAAAGAGAGAGCGTACCACGCATAAGCAGGTTTGGACACCGGACGCTGGTGACAATATCGGCGAGGGCGGTGAGGGGAGGGAGAAACCACGGATTCTTCAGCATGAGATTTCGAAGGCCGCGCAGGAGCGGCGAATCTCCGCGTGGCAGTGCGGAATCCGGCCAAAGATCGTGAAATAATCGGCATGACGAGCCGACATCGAACCTTCTCCTGCACGCCTTCCGGAAGTTGGTGGGGTGAAGATGATGTGTGAGTGCGTCGGGAATAAAGACGACTTCAAGATCGCGCTGCCGTTCAAGACGATATCCGAGTTCAATATCCTCCATACCATATCTGGTAAAGGATTCATTGAACGGGTTCTCCCGCAGAAGCTGTGTTTTCAGAGAGATATTGCCTGTGTAGAAGTGTTTCCAGTCGGGACGGACTCCGCGCAGCAGGTCATTATAGGAAGACTCGATTCCGCTTTCTTCGAGCCAGCGCATGAATTTCGTGACCGTCTGTCCGGATTCGCTCCAGCGCGTAAGTCCCAGACCGGCCACTTGTATTTCGGGCCTCTGCCGATGCAGTTCCAGGTGCTTGGAGACGAGACCCGATGAGGCCAAAATATCGTCCCCGATAATCAGGCATATGGGCGCGTGAAGCGCCGAGATGGCAGTATTGCGGGCGCGGGCCTGTCTGGCGTTATCCTGACGTATACTGCGCAAATGCAGCGGGGTTTCGCGCTGATATTCCTCCAGCAGCCTGGGCGTGGAATCCGTCGAGCCATCGTCGACGACAATTACTTCAAAATCCGTCCAGGTCTGCCGTTCCAGATGGCGAAGACAGGAGAGGAGCACCTCGCACCGATTGTATGTCGGGATAATGACGCCGATCGGATACTGCGATGCCGGCGAGGAATAGTTTTTCACTGGCACGGGGTTATTCATCCTCCCTTGATTATACAAACTGAACGGCGCTGGCCGCAACCCGCTCGACCGGCAGTCGCAATTCACGCCGCCGTACTGGATTCTTGCTGCTCATCAAGATGAGCAGTCGGTCTCCGCCTCCCCTTTGCGATAGGCACGATTCTGGCTGTTGGATTTAAAATCAGGAAATGCTGACGGGCCCAGACGAACTCGATAAGGCGAACCCTGAGCCCATGCCAGCTCCGAGCGCAACCGCTTCGAGACCTATTCTGGCTCGCGGACGCAGCGCAGTCGGGATCGTTCTCACCTTCTTTCTTGGCCAAGGAGCGCTGCAGGGGCTTCAGATTCTTATCGGTTTGTTCCTGGTTCGCAAATTATCGGTTGAAGCCTACGCGCAATTTGGCTTAGCTTACGGATTTCAGATCGCCATGGGTAGCCTCATGGACTTCGGGTTCACCAGCACAATTGTTCCGTTGGTTGGAGAGCACCGCGACAATCGCCAGCTTGTCGGCAGGTATGTGCGCGCCGCAAAGTATCTGAGAGATCGGACGTTCTGGATTCTTGCCCCATTTACGGCTTTAGCCTTTCTGGTTATCATGCAGAGGCATCACTGGAACTGGAGTCTGCAGATTATCCTTGTGCTGTCAGTGCTTCTGACCCTTTACTCAAGTGGTCGGGTCGCCTATTTCTCTGCGCCCTTGTTTCTTTTTGGACGGCTGCGACAGTTCTATGCCCCGCAAACTGCGACTGCATTTGGACGCCTGATTGAGTATGTCGTCTGTAACCTCGCGGGAGTATTGAATGCCTGGACTGCGGCGGGGCTCAATGCGCTCACTGTGACCATGAACGGGATATTCCTGGAGAAGAAAGCCCGCCAACACATGGAATGGCCAAAAGAGGACGATCCATCGACAAACCGGGAAGTACTTCGATACATTCTCCCTGCCACACCGGCAATCATTCTAAGCGCGTTCCAGGCCCAGATTTCACTGTTCCTGATCAGCATATTCGGACAAACGACTAATATTGCCGAGGTCGCTGCACTCGGCAGAATTGGCCAGCTCTTCGCAGTACTGATGACTTTTAACGTAGTGGTCGTCGAACCCTATATTGCACGGCTGAGCCGGGTGCGGCTTCTCTCGACATATTTAGGGTTCATCGCCGTGACAGCTATACTTTCCATACCTGCAGTGCTGTTTGCATTTGCTGTCCCGGCACCGTTCCTCTGGCTGCTTGGCGGGAACTACAAAAGCCTGGACAGCTCAGTAGGCTGGGTGGTGCTTGCCGCCTGCATTAACCATCTTGCCGGGCTGATGTGGATCATGAATCGTTCCAGAAAATGGCTCTTCTGGAGCGGGACAATCCTTGAGGTCGCTCTTTTGCTCACTGTTCAGGTTGCATTTATTGCTCTAGTGGGAGTTCGTACAACCCAGCAGGCTGTGTTATTCACCTTTGCTTCGAGCTTTTGCTACATTGTAGCCCACGGGTACGTTGGGATTTACGGCTTTCTGAAAGGCCCTCGCGCCATCCAGCCCACCGATCCCTACGCGACGGAGGCAAAATGACAGGCCAATCTGTCTGTGCAGTGATTGTCACTTACAATCCGAGCCCAACAATCATCGTCAACGTCGAAACTGTTGAAGTGCAGGTCGGGCATGTTGTGGTGGTTGATAATGGTTCGTCGGGCGACGCGGAACCTTTTATTCTGGAACTAGAGGCGCGCCCAAACTGCACGGTGATTCGCAATGATAACAATTTGGGAATCGCAGCCGCTCTTAACCTTGGCGTGAAGTATGCAATCGAGGCGGGGTTCGATCGGGTCGTAACGTTTGACCAGGACAGCCGGGTAAGCGACGGATTTATCTCGCAGATGCTGAAGACATACCAACAGGCTCCTAATCGGGAAAGAGTTGCAATCCTTGCCCCGCGATACGTGGACCGAGAGTCGGGCGTTCACGGGCGGTTGATGCGCGCAAGCAATGGAGAGATATTGACAACCATGACTTCGGGGAGCATGATGCCGGCGAGTGCGATGAACGAGGTCGGACCTTTTGATGAAAGTCTCTTCATGGATTACGTGGACATCGAGTTTTGCCTGCGGGCAAGGCGCAAGCGAATGCTCATTCTTCAATCATCAGCAGTACTCTTCCATTCTCTTGGGCGGACAACTTACCATCGATTGTTTGGTCTAGCCTTTGGGGCGACGAACCATTCCGCAGCGCGACGCTACTACATCACGCGCAATCGCCTGATATTGTTGATGCGCTACGCAGCGGATTGGCCATGGGCGTGGCGGGAGTGGAGGGCTATGCTCTTTGAAACCGTCAAGATCGTATTGGTGGAAAACAACAAATGGAGGAAGTTTCGCGCCATGGCAGTGGGTACGGCAGACGCTCTGACCGGGAGAGTGGGCAAGCGAATTGAACTATAGACCAAAAATTTCGGTTTGTCTCGCGGCCTACCAGGGTGAACGTTACATTGCGCAGCAACTGCGCTCGATCCTGTCGCAATTGTCGATTGGCGACGAGGTAATCGTCGTAGATGATGGTTCGAGCGATGGCACGGGCGGCATAGTCTCAGCATTCGGAGATCCTCGTCTTGTTCTTATTCGGAATTCCAAGAACCAAGGCATTCTCCGCACCTTTGAGACCGCGCTCTCCCGCTCGACGGGAGAGATCGTGTTTCTCAGCGATCAGGACGATCTCTGGTTGCCGGGAAAGGTGGAAATAGCGCTGGATGCATTCTGTCGCGATCCTGACCTAATATTGATAGCCAGCGACGCGACACTCATTGATGAGAATGGAGATAGGATTGGCGACTCATATTATGCGACGCGAGGTATATTTCGCGCCGGACTGTGGTCGAACCTGGTGAGTTGCAGGTTCCTGGGATGTACGATGGCATTTCGCTCATCTCTTCTGCGAAGTGCGCTTCCTTTCCCGCATGCTACACGAGTCCATCATGACGTCTGGCTTGGATGCGTCAACGCCCTGCTCAAGGGGAAGACGAAGTACATCTCTGAACCGCTGGTCGCATACCGACGGCACACGACAAACGTGACTGGGAGAATAAGGTTCAGTAGCTATCGGAGATTTCAGATGAGATCGCAATTGATGGTGTCGCTGCTGTCCTTCTTTGCCAGACGACGGCGTGACCAGGCAAGGTGAATAACCGTGTTGGTCCTTGGAAATGTTAATCCCGAGCGGCAAGCATGCCTATTCCAACTGGCTTTACAAGAATCAGCTCGTATCCCGCAAGCAGAACCGCAACCAGAAGCAAAACAACAGGATCCGATCCAAGCAGTATATTTCCCCCGAACCAAAAAAGCACACAGAATGCAAAGCATGGATATAGTACGATACCGAGGGCTTTCCCCCGCCTTATCCAGTTCCAAACAGCACCGTAAAGCATGCCATAGCCTAGGATGAAGAGACAAGAAAACCACCCAAGGTCTGAAAAAATGTCGCCGAAAGCACCTAACCAGACCAGAGAACCGTCAAGGCCGGCGCGAGCGATGGCCCCGAACGGTGAATCGAACGCATCGATAGGACTAGGCAAGTTCATAATGATGTTCAGCGGTATGACTCGATTGAATGTTTTGTTAAAGGCCAAAAAGCCGCTGAGATAAATTCCTTTGCCCGCGAACGGAAAGCGTAGAGAGCCATTTACGATGGCGGCAAGGCGATTGTAAGAAGCTACTGTGTACCCAAAAAGCTGGTAGATCTGGCCATCCCAACTGTCAGCGCCGCGCAAAAAAGAGAAGGCGAAGAACAGCAGGAAGATACAAGAAACAATCGCTATGCCTCCCTTAAATATGAATCTGAAGCCTATTTGCCCTCTCAGAGTTTTTCGCGTCACATATAGTATCGCTATACCGCAGACCACTAACATCAATAAGCTCCGGCTCAGAGTAAGAATGGACGAAGCGATTACCGAGATGACCGCAAGAGACAAAGTGATCAAAAGCAAACGCTTTCTCCAGCCATGTAGACGTAGGTCTGAATATCGCCAAAATGCCCACCAGACAATCCCTATGAGAGTGAGCGGAGGGAGGGTTACGTTCTGGCCAATGTCATATGCCACAGCTTGCTTTAAGTCTTGGCCTTGCTGTGCAAACAGAAACAGTAAAATGGACGGGTTGGATTTGACCAGTTTCAGGTCCGAGATGATTGTGAACGCTAGCCCAAGGATAAGAGGTATAAGTATGAATGTGGCTGGGGAAACTTTCGTTGTGAGGTTCTGGTCCTGCAACCGAATCGACGGCATGAGCCATCCTGCAAACCAAGCTCCTCCAAGAAAGGCTACAACACATATCGTGTAGAACAGGATGGTCGCCGGATCAAGAAACATGAAGTCTCGTTCATTTATGTAGTGAGTGTAGAGAGAAGGCGAAATCAGGCACGCGAACAGAAAGAACGCATACGAGATCATCGCCAATCCATAAGGAGAGACAATGTTGTTCAGCACCCGGCTTTGCCTGTCGTGTTTCATGCCAGCCTTCGACTCTTTTCATCCGAACCGGCTACCGTTGCTTCTTGAAGAGCTGTTCGCGCAGTGTCTGGATCTTGTCGCTCTTCGCGGGGTTGCGCAGTGCCTGTCTCCATCGTGCTGCCGCGAGAGCCCAGAGAACGGCCGTCACGAATGCGATGAGAGTCATCAGCACCACGATGAGGGAGCGATGGGGCGAGGACTTCTTATCCGGAGGCAGGGCCACGTCGACCACCTGAATGACCGCGCCCTGGCGCGCCTCGTCCAGCTTGGCCATTTCAAACTGTTTGGCGATGAGTTCCGTGATGGTCTCGTAATACTTCACATCCCGCAACTTGCGGATGTATTCCATTCCGGCCTCGGGGATGTTGCCCTTGGGCACGATGATGTCGGAGGTTGAATTCTCATCTGTGCCGGAGAGCTTGGCGAGCTGGGCCTTGAGCGCGGCAAGCTCCTGCCCGGTCGTGACCATCTGCGGATTGTCCTCCGTGGCATAGGAGCGCATGGCCTGGAGTTGAACCTCTTTTGCCACGATCTGGCCACGCAGGATCGCGGCTGACTCGATCAGGGACTTTGCCTGGCTGTCGACTTGGAGAACGCCTGTGGACTGTTCGGTGCGCTTCATCGCTTCTTCGGCCGCCGCGAGGTTCTCGTTCGCTTCAAGCAACTGCTGCTGGAAGAAGATGCGGCGCTGCGATGCCTCGGTGATTGCCAGGTCGGCGGAGAGCTTGCGGAACTGATCGACGTAGCCGTTGGCCATCTCGGCAGCCAGGTTCGGATCGCGATCCGTGACGCCGATGCGGATCAGGCCGTCTTTGACGCCGAGGACCACCGTGGAACGATCCTCGAATTTGCGGCGGCCATCGGAGAGCCTCTTCTCGTGATACCTGTCCATGAGATTGAAGCGCTGGATGACGGAATCTTCAACGGTCCGGCTGCGAAAGAGCGAAACATACATGTCGCCGGGGTTCTTGATACCGAGACTCGCGCCCGCAGCGGAGGCGAGGGCTGCGGAGCCTCCAAGCTGGCCCAGCAGGGCGGAACTCATGGAGGAGCTCTGACCGGGCGGGAGAACAATTGTCTCTGCCGTGTACCGGTTTGGGATCAAGAGCACAGTGGCTGCTGCCAGGACCGCGACGGCGATGGTGAAAAAGAAGATGAATTTCCGGCGTCGCGAGAGAATAATCAACAAGTCCAGCAAATGCACTTCTTGTGCGGTTGCATCCTCTGTCTTTGCCTCCTGAATCTGCTCACTGTCCGCTTCCAACTTCATTCTGGCTCTTCCCCTGTATCCATTCTATCCATATCTGGCGCAATTTTGCCCAGACAATAAGGATCTGCGTAGTGTTTTGAGACTGCCGGATCGTCGCCAGCGTTTCGACCAGCGGCGGCAAAACGTCTAGGTGCAGGCATGGTGCAGGCAAGTTCCTGAGACACCGCGCACGCATGTTGTTTGTGACCATGGTCGAGGCAAAGGGCCGGGTCATCAGACGCACAGAGCGCAATATGTTCGTGGAATGCGAAAAGGAAGCAGCAGGAGGCCGTGTACTCCCAAAGATTGAGTTATTCTGTGCCGTGCTGCCTCAGGATCTCAGGACATTGCTCGTCGCGGTGCGCATAAAAGCCCCTGGCGAATCAGGTAGAGATATGATCGCCGGCCAGCCAACTGCGCCCCTTTGCATGGCACCTTCGCATACCTGCACAGGCGGATTGATGCCAGCCAGTTCGAGGTGGCTTTCCGGTGTGGGGTAAGCAGCGATGCGCCTGCTCTGGGCGCGGAGTTACTCATCATCGCCGGCAAGACCAGCCTTCGATCGCGCTCTATTTCCCCGCGCTTCGGGCGATGAGGCGGGTGGTGGAAAAGCGTTCGACGGTGGGGACCATCTTGACCTGTCGGCCCCAGGATTGGACCGCCTGGGCACCGACCGCGGTGACGATGCCGTAGTCGCCGCCTTTGACGATCACGTCGGGGCGCACAACCAGAATCATTTCGAGCGGGTTGGGTTCGCCGAAGACCACCAGGGCGTCGACGGGAGCCAGCGCGGCGTTGGGCTGGGACTCTACACGGCTGAGGATTTGCGGGACCTTCATGCCGCGTTCCAGAAGATGCTGGAGGCGTTCGGGGCGCACGTGGACGGCTTCTACTTTTGCCCGCACGACAGGGGGCAATGCAACTGCCGCAAGCCGCTGCCGGGGCTTTTCGAACAGGCTGTGGCGGATTTTCCCGGGATTACCGCGACAAGCAGCGTGTTGATCGGTGACTCGAAGTCCGATATCGAGTTTGGTCGGCGGCTGGGGATGATCACTGCCTTCATTGACGGCGATCCGGGAGCGACAGAAACCCGGCGCTGAAGCGGCGCGTGAGCTGGCCGATCTGCGTTTTTCGTCTCTGTATGAGGCCGTGAATGATTTGCTGGCGAGGCTGGTAGCTCGGGGACGATCGAAGAGCACAATGTGTCTCGGTTTTCCTGTGGCGCCGCGCTAGTCTCCGATGGCCTTGAGCGTGGCGTAGGTCTCGACGATGCTCTCTTCAAGCGTGTTCATTCCCAGATTGCAGCCAAGTTCCCGCAGGCCGGATAAGCGTCGGCGGGAGGCCTTGTTGACGTTCACGGCAGAGTGCCGCGTGTTCGAGCCCTGCTGTCCCTTCCGTAAGTCAGTAAGAATCAATTGCTTATGGAAGAGGAGCCTTCTCCGGTCTTCGAGGGTACTGAAGGGTGCAAATGGAAGGGGTGACGGGTATCACTGCGGGCCCCTCTGGCGATGAGTACATTAACACGGGCTTTTGGGGAAATATTTGGAGGGTCCAGGAAGGCAGCCTTTGTGAGGGCGAGAGCAAAGCTGAGAGGTTCGATTGCTGTGAGTGGCGGAGGCGAAAGAATGGTTGGGTGCGGGAGATGCGGGCGCGCGAACGGGGGCAATCGGATATGAACTGGCGCCAAGAGTACCAGGACAAGTGCATGGATGCCGCGCAGGCACTGGAGGCGGTGCGCTCTGGCGCTCGCGTATGGATCCAGTCGGGGTGCGGCACGCCTTCGGTGCTGGTAGATGCGCTGGTGGGGCGGGCTCCCGAGGTGCGCGATGTGGAGATCGTTCACATGATGACCCTGGGGAGCGCGGACTATACCAAGCCGCAGTACGAAGGACACTTTCGTCATCGCGGATTGTTTCTGGGGGCGAATGTGCGCGAGGCGGTTGCCGCGGGGCGAGCCGACTACACGCCGATCTTCCTGAGCGAGATAGAAGACTTGTTTGTAAGCGGCGCTCTGCCGCTGGATGTGGTGCTGATGCAGGTTTCGCCGCCGGATGCGCACGGATTCGTGAGCCTGGGAACGACGGTGGACTGCACATTGACCGCGGCGCGCTGCGCCAAGGTAACGATTGCCGAAGTGAATGAGCGGATGCCGCGCACGCATGGAGACACGTCGATTCATGTGAGCCACATTTCCGCGATCGTGGAGACATCGCGGCCGTTGCTGGAGCTTTGCCCGGAGACTGTCACGGATTTGCATCAACGCGTAGCGCGCAATGTGGCCTCGCTGATTCCGGACGGAGCAACGCTGCAGACTGGGATTGGCGGGATTTCGCAGGCCGTGCTGATGTGCCTGGGAGACAAGCGGGACCTTGGAATTCACACCGAGATGTGCCCGGACGGCGTGATCGATCTGATGGAATCGGGCGTGATGAATGGCGAGCGGAAGTCTCTGCACCGGGGCAAGGCCGTGGCGGCCTTCGTGCTCGGATCGCGGCGGCTGTTCGATTTCATCCATGAGAACGCGAGCTTCGAGTTCCGGCCGATTTGCTATACGAACGATCCGTTTGTGGTAGCGCAGAACGACAGGATGGTCGCGATCAACTCGGCGATTCAGGTGGACTTGACGGGACAGGTGTGCGCCGACTCGCTGGGGACCAAGCCTTACAGCGGGTTTGGCGGGCAACTGGATTTCATTCGCGGAGCGGCGCGCTCGAAGGGCGGTGTGCCGATCGTTGCACTGCCATCGACGGCGCTGGGCGGCGGTGTATCGCGGATTGTGCCGGTGCTGGAGCCGGGCGCGGGCGTGGTGACGTCCCGCGCGGATGTGCATTACGTGGTGACCGAGCATGGAATTGCATACCTGCATGGGAAAACGCTGCGCGAACGGGCCAAAGCGTTGATTGCGATTGCCGATCCGCGGTTTCAGGGGGAGCTGGAGGATTTCGCAGTGCGTTCGCATTATCTGGAGCGCAAAACGGCCACGGCCGTGTATGTCTGAGGGGTGGCGACTCGCCGGAGAGGAGTGCGGGATGAGGGATGCGGAGAAGCGGGACCGAGGCTTGCTGCGGGTGGATACGGATGAGTGCAAGGGGTGCGGGCTGTGCGTGGAAGCGTGCCCGCCAAAGGTGATCCGTTTGAGCGAGCGGCTGAATCACTACGGCTACCGGACGGCGACGTATGCGGGCACGGGCTGCACAGGGTGCGGAATCTGCTTCATGGCGTGTCCCGAGCCGGGGGCGATCACGGTGCTGCGTGCCACAAATCGCAAGGCCGCTGGAGCATGCGGGTTGGATACAGGCATTGAGGGAGCGATTCGATGCGCAAGCAACTGATGAAGGGGAACGAAGCGATTGTGAAGAGCGCGATTCTGGCTGGATGCCGAGGATTCTATGGGTATCCCATCACACCGGCAAGCGAGATTGCGGAGACGGCAGCCGAGTACATGTCGAAGGCCGGCGGAGTGTTTCTGCAGGCGGAGAGCGAGGTGGCCGCGATCAACATGCTCTACGGCGCGGCCTCGGCGGGTGTGCGGGCGATGACGGCGTCGAGCGGTCCGGGGATAAGCCTGATGCAGGAAGGCATAAGCTACATGGCGGGCGCGGAGCTGCCATGCGTGATCGCGGACATTACGCGCGGCGGGCCGGGGTTGGGGAACATTGCAGCCGAGCAGAGCGACTATCACCAGGTGGTGAAGGGCGGCGGCCACGGGAACTACCGGACGATCGTTCTGGCGCCGTATTCCGTGCAGGAGATGGCGGATTTGACAGCGCTGGCATTCGAGCTGGCAGACCGGTATCGGAACCCGGTGGTATTGCTGGCGGATGGATTCATCGGACAAATGATGGAGCCGGTGGAGTTCCCTCAGCAGGCAATCGAGCCGCGGCTGCCGGAGTGGGCCGTGGCGGGCACGGCGGAGACGCGCGGCAATCTGATCACATCGCTGCATCTGGATTGCGATGAGTTGGAGACGCATGTTCGCGCGTTGGAGGCGAAGTATCTTTGTGCGGAGCAGCGTGAGGTGCGCGCCGAAGAGTGGCACACGGATGGAGCGGAGATTGTGCTGGTGGGATACGGGATCGTGGGGCGGATTTTGAAGGCCGTGACGGCGGAGGCTCGCGCCAGCGGACTCAATGTGGGCGTGCTGCGGCCGGTCACGCTGTATCCATTTCCCAAACTGCATTTCCAGCGGCTAGCCGCGAGCGCGCGTGTCTTTGTGGTGGTGGAAATGAGCAACGGCCAGTTGCTGGAAGATGTGCGGCTGGCGCTGAACGGGGCGCGACCCGTGGAGTTCCTCAGCCGCGTCGGTGGCAATGTACCGTCGCACGAAGAGGTGCTCAGGTTTGTGCGGGAGCAGGCGCTGCGTTACCTGCCGGCAATGGCGCCGGAGGAAGAGCGGTTGGCAAATGTCTAGCGAGATGGTTTCCGAATACACGGTTGTACATGCCAAGGCGAAGTCGTTCTACGATCGCTATGAGCGGAAGGAAGAGTCGCAGCATCAAACCCACTTTTGCCCAGGTTGCGGGCACGGCATCGCGCACAAGATGCTGGCGCGGGCCATCGATGAGTTGGGCGTCCAGAACAGAACGATCCTGATCGGCCCGGTAGGCTGCTCGGTGTTTACGTACAACTACTTCGACGTGGGCAATATACAGGCCGCGCATGGGCGGGCACCGGCGGTGGCCACAGGGGTCAAGCGGAGCATGCCGGAGAGCATCGTGATCGGCTACCAGGGCGATGGGGATCTGTCGGCGATCGGGTCGGCGGAGATTCTGCATGCGGCCAATCGCGGCGAGAATATCACGGTGATCTTCGTGAACAACGCGATCTACAGCATGACGGGCGGACAGTCGGCGCCGACAACGCTGCTGGGACAGAAGACCACGACGACCCCAGACGGACGGCAGGCGGCGACCGAAGGGTATCCGCTGCACATGAGCGAATTGCTGGCGACGCTGGAGGCTCCGGTCTACATCGAGCGCGTGGGGCTGGGGGACAACAAGCAAATAGCGCAGGCAACGCGCGCGGTGAGGCGGGCCGTGGAAAACCAGGTGCGCGGACTGGGCTTCTCGATGGTGGAGGTGCTGTCGCCATGCCCGACGATCTGGAAGATGCCGCCGGTGGAGGCGCAGCGCTGGGTGCGCGATGTGATGGAGAAGACGTTCCCGCTGGGGGTGTTCCAAGATCGAACCAAAGAGGCGCACCCACGACCGTTGGCCGAGGCGGGGCCGGCGCTTGACAAGATTCCGCAGATTCTTGGCGTTGCCACAGAGGGTTTGTCTGAAGGCCATCCGCTAGAGATTGGGCAGACGGTAGAAGATCTGGATATTCGCGTGCGGGTGGCGGGCTTTGGCGGGCAGGGAGTCTTATTGCTGGGTGAAGTGCTGGCAGAGGCAGGACTGGATGCCGGGCTGGAGGTGTCGTGGCTGCCGTCCTATGGGCCGGAGATACGGTCGGGCACTTCGAACTGCCATGTGCGGATTTCGGGCCAGACGATCGATTCGCCGCTGGTGACGCAGCCCACTGTGCTGGTGGCGATGAATGAGCCATCGCTCGAGAAGTTCCATGCCAGCGTGCGTCCGGGTGGATGGATTCTCTACAACGGCGAAACGGTGCCGGAGGATTGCAAGCGGGAAGATGTGCATGTGCTGGCGCGTCCCTTCACGCACCTGGCCGATGAGCTGGGCGATGCTCGTGCGGGCAACATGGTGATGCTGGGCGCGCTGCTGGAGATCGCAGCGGTGTTGCCGGAGGCAAGCATCGACGCCGCACTGCGACGGCTGGTGAAGCATCCGCGATGGGTGGCGCTGGACGAGCGTGCGCTGGCGCTGGGGCGAGAGTTGTACAGAAAATCGCTCGCAGAGGTGGGCCATGAAAGCTGAAGCCGATCCGAACCTGATTGTGTATTTCGGCGGGCAGTATGTGCCGTTGCGCGAGGCGCGCGTGGGGATTCTGACCCATGCGCTGCATTACGGGACGGGAGTGTTTGAGGGGATTCGCGCGCACTGGGATGAGGCCCAACAGGAGCTGTTTGTGCTGCGCCCCCTGGAGCACTATGAGCGCTGGAAGCAGAACTGCGGGATTCTGCGCATTGTTGTTCCCGCGTCTCCGCAG
>Ga0182014_10004411_pt1 | contig 16184 bp, 14 predicted proteins | sample 612S2DmetaG_FD_120489 | JGI IMG/M metagenome (GOLD analysis project Ga0182014, IMG submission 120489) | Permafrost microbial communities from Stordalen Mire, Sweden - 612S2D metaG | ecosystem: Environmental > Terrestrial > Soil > Wetlands > Permafrost | place: Sweden: Stordalen | collected... | reverse complement strand
GCCCGCCTCTGCTTCACCACCCGAGGACTATTCTGGGGGAAAAGATGCGGTTTGAGTAGAAATTTTCAGCGAATGGCAAGTGTGGCACTCGCAAACTGTCTCAACCGAGGGGTTCACCCCACAGCCTTCTTTGCCTCACCTACTCCATTTCGCCCACTACGACATACTGACGCGTCTTCCCATCCGAAACAGAAACTCATAAGTCCGAGCGTATTCGTAAGTTCGCGTGGTCTCGTCTTTGGCTATGATCGCCTTGTAATCGCCCACCCGCAGCAGGTCCCAATGAGCCCCGCTATCTTCGAGTTCGTACCTCTTCCCATCGATGAGGACGGTCAAGTGCTGCGTCGATACGCAGGTGCCTTGGCCGCACTCGAGAATCAACCGCGAGGATTGCACATGAACGGCAACGGTATAGTTCGCCGGGTTTGGTTTTGGCTTCTCAGCCAAGGCCAGCGCGGGGACCATGAACAAGATTGCAAAGAGAACTTTCTTCATTGCTTTCTCCGACCTTCTCGGTGGTAAACCCGCGCCTGAGGGCGCAAAGGGCCAATGTCTTTGCGAGGATTCTTGGTTCGGCAGGGTTGGTGGATTCGGATGCTGCGCCCGTTGCTTTAAAATGATGCTTCACACGGAGGAAACCATGGAACGCCGTCAGTTTCTCGCTGCGTCGATTGCCACTTCAGCCTTTGCCATCGCGGGCGACGCTTCCGCCCAGGCCCCTGCGGTCCACGCTCGCGAGTTCTACCAGATACGCCGCTATAACCTGAAGAGCGGGCCGCAGTTGAAGTTGACCGAGAGCTTCTTCGGCGATGCCCTCATTCCGGCCTTGACCCGCATGGGCATGGGCCCCATTGGCGCATTCAAGCTCGACATAGGGCCGGAGACACCGGCGTACTACCTGCTGATTCCGGGGTCCTCGGCGGAAGCTCTGACTGAACTGGATCTGCGTCCTGCCGCGGACACCGGATTCATGAAAGTTGCGGAGCCATTCTGGAATGCGACCGCGGCGGCGCCCGCTTTTCAGCGGGTGGAGAGCTCTCTGCTGGCGGCCTTTGAAGGCTGGCCGAAAGTGACGCCGCCGGCGTCCTCCGCGACGAAGGGCAAGCGCATCTTTCAACTGCGGACTTACGAGAGCCCCAGCAATCTGGACCACGTTCGCAAGGTGGAGATGTTTCATTCGGGCGAGTTCGAGATATTCAAGAGTGCCGGCTTCCATCCTGTGTTCTTCGGCGATACGCTGATCGGTTCGCGGATGCCGAGCCTGACTTACATGCTGAGCTTTACCGACATGGAGGAACTGAACGCGAAATGGGACGTCTTCCGCGCCGATCCGGCATGGAAGAAGCTTTCCGGCAGTCCGCGGTTCAGTTTCGATCAGATTGTGACCAACATAACCAACCTGATTTTGAGCCCGTTGGCCTGTTCTCAGATCTGAGGCATGCGAGGGCTTGCTGTGGTGAGCCTGGCGCAACCCCGCCGACGGCGGTTCGTGGTTTGCCAACCCTCGCGACAAAAAACGTCGCAAGGATGGGGCACAGAGCATCTGGCTCGGTATCGTCGAAAGACAATAAAGGACTGTAAAAAGACAATAAAGGACTGTAAATGAATATCCCACCTTAACCGCAGAGAACGCGGTGAAGGTGGGGCACCCGACCCTAGCCTGCCCTTCCCTGCCTATCAGTCCCGGCCTGCCCAAGGCGAGTTTGTGAACCGGCTCTAAGTTTTCTGTGCAGCGATGCTCCGGGCTGGCCGCGCATTTCCGTCTGCGCCTATAATCGGCGCATGTCGTTCCTCGGCGATCCTCGGCGCCGGTCGGTTGTCCTGCTTGCGGGCGGGACGCTGCTGTTTTTTGTTTTGCTGGGCGCGCTGAATTGGTGGAACACCTCCAGCATCCGCTTTCTGAATCCTGAAACCTCCGGGGAGACGCTGGTTTTTACCGGCCTCACCGTGCTGGTGTTTCTGCTGCTGCTGGTGTTGCTGATGCTGCTGCTGAGGAACATCCTCAAGCTCTATGTGGGCCAGAGCAGCAGCGCCCTGGGCGCGAGGCTGCGCACGCGGATGGTGCTGGGGGCGGCGTTGATCGCGCTGACCCCCGCGGTGTTCATGTTCCTGTTCAGCTTCAATTTGATGAACCGGTCGATCGATCGCTGGTTCTCACAGCCCACATGGGAGCTGCGCGAGGACTCGACGCGGGTGGTTTTGGAACTGGCTCAATATGTCACCACCAACGCACGCGTAGAGGCTCAATCCATAGCGGCCTCCGGCGCTCCAGACCGCGAGCTGCCGGCGCTCCAGGATGTGCTGGTATCGCACCGCATTACGCTGGCTGGCGGCTTTGCCGTGGTCTACGGCAAGGATCTGCACATGCTGACCAGTTTTCAGGCTCCGCCGGAGTCGAGCCCGGCGAGTGTGCTTCCCTGGCTGGAGGAAGGCGAGCGTGGAGCCGCCGTGCCGCTCCACGGGCCCCTCTCCCTAAACCTGCTGTCCGCGGCGCAGCGCAGCGATGAGCCAGTGATCAAGGTGGGGGATGAGGAATACGCCCTGGGCATGTCGGCGGTCGCCTCCGGCAAGGTGGTGGTGGTGGGGCTGCCCATGCCGCGGGGGCTGAGCCAGACGGCGGTGCGCATCCGCTCCGGCGCAGACGTCTACTGGAAGCTTTTTCGTTCGCGCAACCAGATCCGCACCATATTCTTCCTGATGCTGTTGCTGATTACGGTGTTTGTGTTCTTCTCCAGTGTGTGGCTGGCCCTGTTTTTGTCGAAGCAGATCACGCGGCCTGTGGAGGCGCTGGCCGACGCGATGGATGAGATTGCGGCCGGCAAGTACGACCATCGCGTGGTGCCGATCGTCACCGGGGAGATGGGCGACCTGGTCCGCGCCTTCAACCACATGGCGGCGGATCTGGATGCGAGCCGGCAGTTGGCCGAGAGCTCGTCGGCGCAATTGACAGAGGCGAACCTTGCCATCGAGGAACGGCGCCGGGAGTTGGAGACGATCGTCGAGACGATTCCCAGCGGTGTGGTGACTCTGGATGGCGCAGGATTCGTGCTCCAATCGAATCGCGCGTTTGCGGCGCTGATGGGACGGCGCGAGGACGTGAGCCTGACCGGGGAGCGAATCGATACGCTGCTGCCTGCCGATTGCGCGGAGGATCTGGCGGGTGTGATCCGGCGCGGGCATCGCATGGGTGCGGCGTCGACTGAGACTGAATTCCACGCACGGGGCCGCACCATCCATCTGGCCGTCACCAGTGCGCGGCTCGAGTTGGCCCAGGGGCAGCCGGGAACCGTGCTGGTGGTGGAGGATACGACGGAGCTTTTGCGCGCGCAGCGGCAGTTGGCGTGGAAGGAGGTGGCGCAGCGGGTGGCGCACGAGATCAAGAACCCGCTCACGCCGATCGCTCTTTCCGCCGAGCGGATCGGCAGGCACCTGGACCGCGGCCAGCCGGACTCGCCAAACGTGATCCGCAGGTGCAGCGAGGTGATTCTGGGGTGCGTGGGCACGTTGCGGACGCTGGTGGACCAGTTCTCCGCGCTGGCGCAGTTTCCCGCGCCGCAGCCCCGGGCCTGCGATTTGAACCTTGTAGCGAAGGAGGCGCTGGCGCTGTTTGCCGGCAGGCTCAACGGCATCACGGTGCAGTGGGACCTGGAGCCGGATTTGCCTACGGTGCTGGCCGATCCGGAAGCGATCCGCCGCGCGCTGGCCAACCTGATCGACAATGCCGCCGAGGCGATGCAGGGCAGCCTGCTGCGCGTACTCGGCATACACAGCTCCCTCAGCGAGGATGGTGGATCGGTCGAGGTCACCGTCTCCGACACCGGCCACGGCCTGACGGATGAAATTCGCGAGCGGCTGTTTCTGCCTTTCTACTCGACCAAGCATCGGGGCACGGGGCTGGGCCTTTCGATCGCGGCCAAGATCGTGCAGGAGCATGGCGGCTCACTGCGCGCCGAGGGCAACAGCCCCAAGGGCGCGCGCTTTCTGCTGCGGTTGCCGTTGATGGAGCCGGGCGTGCAGGCGGCCCAGCCCGCGATCGAGGGCAACGCCGCCGCGCCGCTGAAGGGATTGCCCTCATGAATCACATTCTGGTTGTGGACGACGAGGCGGAGATTCGCACTTCGCTGGAAGAGATTCTGCGCGAAGAGGGCTACGGTGTGACCAGTGCGGCCAGTGCCGCCGAGGCGATGGTGCTGTTGCAGGACGCGCCCTATGACGTGGCGCTGCTCGACATCTGGCTTCCGGACCGCGACGGGCTCGACGTGCTGGCCGATATGCACCAGTTGGCGGTGGAGATGCGGCCGGAGGTGGTGATCATCAGCGGCCACGGCACCATTGAGGCGGCGGTGAAGGCCACCAAGCTGGGCGCATACGATTTTTTGGAAAAGCCTCTTTCGCTCGATCGCACGCTCATCGTGCTCAAAAACGCGGTGGAAGCGCGGCGGCTGCGCACGGAAAACATCGAGTTCAAGCGCCAGTTCAACGTGGGATCGGTGCTCACCGGCGCAAGCGTTCCGGTGAAGGCGCTGCGGCAGCAGATTCGGCTGATGGCGCCCACCAACGGGCGGGTGCTGATCTACGGAGAGTCGGGCACCGGCAAGGAACTGATTGCACGGGCCATTCATGCCGAGAGCCTGCGGCGGGATCGTGTTTTTGTCGAGCTGAACTGCGCGGCCATCCCCGAGGCGCACATCGAAGCCGAGCTTTTCGGCTACCGGCATGGCGCCCAGCCCGGTGGTCCCATCGAGCAGCGCGGCACCCTGGAGCGCGCCGACGGGGGAACGCTCTTCCTGGACGAAGTGGGCGATATGAGCCTGAAGACGCAGGCCAAGGTGCTCTCGGCGCTGGACGACCAGCTGTTCACGCCGGTGGGCGGCACGCAGCCCCTGCGCGTGGACGTGCGCCTGATCGCCTCCACCAACAAGGACCTCGAAGAAGAGATTGCCAAGGGCAACTTCCGCGAGGACCTCTTCTACCGGCTCAACGTGGTTCCGTTCTTTGTGCCGCCGCTGCGGGAGCGCAAGCAGGACATTCCGCTGCTGGCGCGCGAGTTTCTCGGCGAGTTCGGCCGCCAGTACGGCCGCCCGCGCATGGAGATCCGCGAGGATGCGCTTGAGGTGCTGGCCCAGTACCACTGGCCCGGCAACGTGCGCGAACTGAAGAACGTGGTCGAGCGCGTGCTCATCCTCAATCCCCGCGCCCTGTGCATCGAACGCAAACACTTGCCGCCACTCACCCACAAGGCCGGCACGCGCTCGACTGAGGAATTCTCGACGCTGCAACAGGCTCGCGATGCTTACGAGCGCGAATACATTCTCAAGAAGATTGAGGAAGCCCGCAATAACATCAGCCACGCCGCGGAACTGCTGGGCCTGGAGCGCAGCCACCTTTATCGAAAGATGAAAGCGCTGGGAATTAGCGTGCGGGAGTAATGCTGTCCGCAAGCGGACACAGGTTTGCAATTGTGGACAACCTCCAGTCTTAGCCCGTCGCATGGCCGCAGGCTATCCGCTTGTCTCTGAGCCACTTGAGAGCCCCGCGCCATGCCGGAACTTTGGCGCGCAAATTGCATGTACGTTTCCTGGAAGAACCACGCACGGAGGCCTGCAATGGCGTATTTTGAGCGGGTTCGCGATGTTATTTCCGGGCCGTTTAGCCCCGAGTTGATCCGGCAGCGGACATCAACCGGATGGCAGATGGTTTCGATCGAATGGCGGCGAGAGCTGCCCGACGCGGAGGCCCCGACAGATGGCGCATTCAACGAAGACATCCCCTTTGGACTGCGCATCTCCGACGACTGCAAACGGCTCGAGGCCGATCCCACCGAGCACCAGGCGCTGATGCTGATGATGGAGCTGCTGGTGCAGGACTTCTCCTATTCAAGCATCGTGAGCGATCTGAACGAGAAGGGCTTTCGGATGCGGGATGGCAGGCCCTGGAGCCGGGTCGCGGTCTTCAACATGATTCCGCGCCTGATCGAGGTGGGGCCGCGTTTCTTCTCGTCCGAGGAGTGGGAGAGACGGCGCCAGAGGTTCTCGCGGGCAAAAGCGCCAGACGCTTTATAGAGCAGCTCTCGAATTCGCCGCAGACGCCCTACTTAAAGATCGGTCCCAGGGATGCGGGGTTGTCGCCTAACTGCGGGTCGACTCGGAAGTCCCAGACGGACTGGTTGATGTCGGAGGCGGAGATTATCTCCACCAGCGCATACTCGCCGATGAGCAACGGTTTGTCGGGCGTGATCTTGAGCCAGTGTTTGCCCGGCAAAACCTCGACCTTGGCGGGAACCACGTCTTCGTCCTGGGTTACCGTGCCGGTGGGGCTCATGTGGATGGCGCCCACGATGCGGACGGCTTTACGCTCGTCCACGCGGACGATGGCGAAGCCCGAGGTGGCTGAATGCGCGCCATGCTTGCGGCTGGCCACCTCTTTTGCGCCGCCGGTGTTGACGGTCATGGCGTGGGAGAGGACCTGCTCGGCGTCGTCGCGCGCGGCCAGCGACAGATAGATGGCCGGATCGTTCACGTGGAGGTGAATCTTGGCGTGCGCACCTTCAAGTTCGAGGCTGGCCTTGGCGCCGGCCAGGGGGTTCAGCGTGTTCAGGCCGTGCTTGGTCTTGGCATTTGCGCCGAGCTCGGTGGGCAGCAGCTCGACTAGCTCCGGCGTGCCCTCAAAAGTGTCCAGCGCAAAGACGCCGTCCTCATCGGGCAGCTCAAGGCCCTTGGCCACCTCGGGCCTGCGGGCCTTCTGCTCGTTGCGCTCGGCGGCTTCTTCCTTGTCGATGTCCTCAGCTTCTTTCATGGCCGGCGAGGGCGCCTCAGCGGTAGCCGCGGCATGATCCCGCTCCCACTTGCGCGTGGCCTCCCAGTCGACCAGGTCGGCGGGGAGCTCTTCCCAGTCGCCGCCGCGCTCGACGGAAATGTAACGGACCCGGTCGCCGACAATCTGGTACTGGCGCACCAACTGGTAGGAGCCGTCCTTGAGGATGAGGCGATGGTTGGTGGCCATGCCGGGGATGTCGGGCTTGAGGGGAAGTGGCGTCTGAGTCTGCGCCGCCGCGGCAGAGGCCGCCAGCAGCAGGATTGCCAGGGAACCAGTCAGCAGACGCCGTAAATGAGGGAAATGAGCCATCGCCCCACAGTTTAGACGAACGGGGGAAGACTGCGTTTGCCGTCCCGTTCGGTCGAAGACCAGTCTGGTCCCGTAACCCTGATGGGCGCTTGCGCGTCCAATTTTGTGTATTCTTAATGCGGGGGATGGTTTGCTGACAGGATTTCAGGCAGATTTCCGCAGGGAACGCCGCACAAAGCCAGGCGCTTTGCCGGTGGTCACCGTGGCGTGTCTTGTCCTGTTGGCGCTGCTGGCCGTGGTGCAGGTGGCGCACATGCATCCGCTCGACAGCGATGCCGACCATTGCCCGCTGTGCATCGCGATGCATACGGCGGCGCCCGTCGCGGTGACGGCTGCTGTTGTGGTGCTGGTCCAGATCGAGACTCGCGCCCCGGTTTTTGAGGCGCACACGGTCACCCGCCACTGGCATCCCAAGCTCTTTACACGCCCCCCTCCCGCCGGCTGCTAGGGCATCTTTTCCGGTTTTCCAATTCAACCTGATTCCCATTGCTCATCACCCCCTCGAGCCGGCGAGGCTCCGGAGCATCTCCACAGGCTGAATTGCCGAATCGGGGAAATCCCCCAACGCACAGAGGATGCCGCGGCATTTCCCCCGCGGCCGGTTCCCGCATCATTCAGCCATCATAGGGAGGCTACCTATGCCGTTCATTCGCGGCACGATTCTTCGCATTCTTCCCGTCCTCGCCGTGATCTTCGCGGCTCTTTCCGCGCCTGCCCAAAGCGGCAACGCCGGCGTTGTGCGCGGCATGGTTACCGATCCCTCCGGCGCCGTGATTCCCAACGCCACGGTCCACCTGACAAACGAAGTCAGCGGACTGGACAGAACCGCATCCACAGACGCACTCGGCCAGTTCGACTTCTCAAACGTCCCGTTCAACCCCTACCGGATCGGCGTCTCCGCCAACGGCTTCGCTCCGTTGAGCCGGAATCTCGAGATCCGCTCGGTGGTGGGAACGAACCTCAAACTGGTTTTGCAGATACCCGGTGCAAGCCAGACCGTAACCGTTGAAGCCAGCGGCGACCTGATTGAGACCGACCCCACGTTCCACACGGACGTGGACCGCGACCTGTTTCTCAAGGTGCCGCTGGAGAGCGCTTCCTCCACGCTCAGTTCCCTGGTTACGCTTTCGACTCCCGGCGTGGCGGCCGACTCGAACGGCCTCTTCCACGGCCTCGGCGATCACGCATCCAATTCGTTTTCCGTGGACGGTCAGTCGATTACGGACCAGCAGAGCAAGGTCTTTTCCAACCAGATTCCCGCCAACTCGATTCAATCCATCGAGGTCATCAGCGGCGCGCCGCCGGCCGAGTATGGCGGCAAGACCAGTTTGGTGATCGTGGCGACAACCCGCTCAGGGCAGGGCGTCACCAAGCCAACCGGCAGCATCAGCAGCTCCTATGGAGCGTTCGGGTCGGCATCGGCGGCCTTCGATCTGGCCTACGGCGGCAAGAAATGGGGCAATTTTGTCGAGACCGACGTCCTGAACACCGGACGCTTTCTCGATCCGCCGGAGTTTACGGTCTTCCACGACAAGGGCAACGAGCAGAACGTCTTCGATCGCGTGGACCACAACTTCACGCAGATCGATTCGGTGCACCTGGACCTGAACTACAGCCGTTCCTGGTTCCAGACGCCCAGCTCCTACGACAGCCTGAACATCCAGAACGTGATCAGCGGCGGCAAGACCGCCAGCCCCGTCTTCGCCAACGTCGGCAACGCCGACCAGCACTCGAAGATCGGGACCATCAATATCTCGCCCACTTACACGCGGGTCATCGGCATTGACTCTGTCTTCAACCTGGGCGCTTTTGTCCGCAGGGACGACTATAACTACTATCCCAGCGGCAACCCCTTGGCCGACCTGGGACCTGCCAACCTGCAAACTTCATCCATCTCCCAGGGCCGCACCCTCACCAACTCCGCCGTGCACTCGGATTTCTCGTACGCCAAGGGAATCCACACCATCAAGGCAGGAGTGCAGTACGGGCAGACCTTCCTGCGGGAGAACGACAGCCTGGGCGTGGTCGATCCAACCTATACATTCAGCGCACCCTGCGTCGACGCCAATGGCAACGCCTTGCCGGGTTACGCCAATCCCACTCAATGCCCAGGCGGCGCATCAGGCCAGAATCCTAACTACCTTTCGGTTCTCGCGCCCTACGACATTACCCGCGGGGGCAGTTACTACAACGACTTCGGCCACACCGACATAAAGGAACTGGGCCTCTTCATTGAAGACCAGATCAAGGCCGGCAACTGGCTCTTCAACCTGGGACTGCGCGAGGACGTCTACAACGGACTCACGGCGGCCAACCAGACGGAACCGCGCGTGGGCATTGCGTACAACATCAAGCCCACCGCGACCGTGCTGCGCATCTCCTACGCGCGCACGCTGGAGACGCCCTTCAACGAAAACCTCGTGCTTTCTAGCACTGGCTGCTCGAATGCGGTACTGGCGCCGCTGCTTCTCTGCACTCCCGGCGTATCGGGAACGCTGGACCCCGGTTTCCGCAACGAGTTTCATGCCGGTTTGCAGCAGGCATTCGGCAAGAGGGTGGTGGTGAGCGGCGAGTACATCTGGAAGTACACGCACAATGCCTTCGACTTCAGCGTGTTGGGCAACACGCCAATCACCTTCCCCATCGACTGGCATAGCTCGAAGATCCCCGGCTATGCGCTGCATGTCGAAGTACCGCAATACCACAACGTTAGCGCGTATGTGGTCATGTCCTCGGTTGCAGCCCGTTTCTATCCGCCGCAGGTGGCCGGAGCCGGCGCCACCGTCGGCCAGACCGGCCTGCCATTCCGCATCGACCACGACGAAAGGTTCAACCAGACCACGCACCTGCAGTACACGGTCTCCCGCGGTAAGGTGCTGAACGGCCTCTGGGGTGGCTTCAACTGGCGCTATGACTCGGGCCAGGTGGCCGGCTCGGTGCCCTGCTACAACCCACTCTCCAACGATCCCAACAGCGCCTGCGCCCCAACGTCCTCCATGCTCAATGGCCAGCCTGCTGTGATTTTGAGCGGACTGACCGCGGACGAGGAGTTCCAGGCTGGACTTATGTGCAACGGCGTCAAGGCGACCCCCGGCAACCCCTTGCCGGCAGCCTGCCTGGCGTCGGAATATACCTCGTCGCTTGCGAAAATTCCTGCCCCAGGCACCGGCGACAACGACCACAACCCGCCGCGCATTCAGCCGCGCGACCTCTTCGACGCGTCTGTCGGCAAGGACAACCTGTTCCACGCCGATCGCTACAAGGTGAACTTCGACCTCACTGCGATCAACGTTACCGACAAGTACGCGCTGTATAACTTCCTATCCACGTTCAGCGGAACACATTACGTAACTCCGCGGGCGGTGACGGCGAAGATTACGTTGAATTTTTAGCGCATCGATAAATCGGGGCATGCTAACGCGGCCTGCCCCAATCCGTTCCATGGCAATCGCTATCGAAGGCCAAGATTCGCCTACAAGATAGTTTGAACGGCACGCCGATAGGACGCATAGACCGCTTCGTCGAAACAGGCGAAGATTACATTCTCAATTGCATTGCTCCCGTTCAGTTCCGCGACTGTTTCCCGCATCGCAATCTCGACGGCGAGATCGACGGGGAACCTGTAGATGCCGCAACTGACGGCTGGGAATGCGAGACTCCGCAGACCATGGTTGCGTGCAATGTCAAAACAGGATACATAGCAACTTGCAAGTAACTCCCGCTCGCCGTGTTCTCCACCGTTCCATACCGGGCCGACTGTGTGAATGATATTCCTGGCGGGAAGACGATAGCCTTTGGTGAGTTTCGCCTGGCCGGTCTGGCAACCGCCGAGCAGGCGGCACTCGTGGAGAAGTTCCGGACCGGCAGCGCGATGGATTGCTCCGTCAACCCCTCCGCCGCCAAGTAACGAGCTATTTGCGGCGTTGACGATCGCATCGACGGCCAGGGTTGTGATGTCTGTCTTGAGAATCGCGATTTTTTCGATCATCGGTCCCTCATCCGCTCTACTTCTCGCTGTCCAAATTCTTCATCTGCCCCGCGTCGTAGCGGGTTCCGGCCACGGCTTCGGCGGGAACTGCTGCTTCGATCTCGGCAATCTCATCCGCGGTGAGCTTCACATCGAGCGCGCCAAGGGTCTCGGCCAGTTGGGTCCGCGTGCGTGCGCCGATCACCGGAACGATCGAGTCCTTCCTGGCCAGCACCCAGGCCACGGCCAACTGCACCTGCGTAATGCCCTTGGCGCTGGCGATCTCCTTGAGCCGTGCAACAAGCTGCCGATTACGGGTCAGATTGTCGCCGGTGAAACGCGGCAGGTAGGCGCGGAAGTCTCCCGCAGAGGCCGGCTGCGAGCCTGACAGCAACCCACGGGACAGGGCGCCATAGGTTGTGGCTCCGATGCCCAGCTCATGGAGTACCGGGAAGATCTTTGCTTCCGGACTGCGGCTCACCAGCGAGTACTCGATCTGCAGGTCCACGATGGGATGGGCGGTGGCCGCGCGGCGGATGGTGTCAGGACCGACTTCAGAGAGGCCGATGTAGCGGACGTAGCCGGCCTTGACCATCTCCGCGATGGCGCCGACGGTGTCCTCGATAGGCACGTTGGGGTCCAGGCGCGAGGGGCGGTAGATGTCGATGTAGTCGACCCCCAGCCGCTTTAGAGAGTACGCCAGGGCGGTCTTGACGGCGGCGGGGCGGCTGTCAAACCCCAGCCACGTGCCGTTCGGGGCGCGCTGCGCTCCAAATTTGACCGAGAGCAGCACCTCTTCCCTCCCAAAGCGCAGCGCCCGGGCGATGAGCATCTCGTTGTGGCCCATGCCGTAAAAATCACCCGTATCCAGGAGGTTGACGCCGGCGTCGATGGCTGCGTGGATGGTGGCAATGCTCTCCGCATCGTCGGTGACGCCGTACATTCCGCTCATGCCCATGCAACCCAGAGCGATGGGAAAGACCTCGGGGCCGGTAGCCCCCAGTTTGCGGCACAGCTTTGTTGTTGTCGTCATTGGTTGGTTCCTTCCATGCAGCATCCTAGGCTTGCTGCCGGCACACGGCAAGTGGCGCTTCGGCCCTGCTCAACTCCGAGGGCCTGGCGAAGGCCGGGGCAGGCTGCCGTACCGACTTTTACACCGGCGGGTACGGCTGCAAACTCATGAATCCACAACGATTATGACAGGGATCACCTGTTTGAATGACAGAGAAGGAAATTTTTCTGTTTCCTTCCCGTCCAGAACTCTGCCATACTTGATAGTGTCCACCTGGTACGGCCAATCCCAACAATTCAAGAACGAGGTTGCATCGATGTCGGCAAAGTATGTCTTTGTGACGGGCGGAGTTGTGTCCAGTTTAGGTAAAGGCCTGGCTGCGGCCTCGATCGGCTGTCTGCTGGAGAGCCGCGGCCTGCGCGTGAACCTGATGAAGTTCGACCCCTACCTCAACGTCGATCCGGGGACCATGTCGCCGTTCCAGCACGGCGAGGTTTTTGTGACCGACGACGGCGCGGAGACCGACCTGGACCTGGGCCACTACGAGCGGTTCACCCACGCGCCGCTCTCTCGCGACAACAACCTGACCACGGGGCGCATCTATGAGCAGATTATTTTGAAGGAGCGGCGCGGCGACTACCTGGGCAAGACGGTCCAGGTGATTCCGCACGTGACTAACGAGATCAAGAACGCCATGCGCAAGGTCTCCTCGAACGGCGCGGACGTGACCATCGTCGAGATCGGCGGCACGGTGGGCGATATCGAGTCTCTGCCGTTTCTTGAGGCCATCCGCCAGATGCGCCAGGAACTGGGCCGGGAGAATACTGTCTTTGTTCACCTGACGCTGGTCCCTTGGATTGCCGCTGCCCAGGAGCTGAAGACCAAACCGACGCAGCACTCGGTCAAGGAGTTGCTGTCGATCGGGATTCAGGCCGACGTGCTGCTCTGCCGCTCGGACCGCAGCCTAAGCCGCGAGATGAAACAGAAGATTGCCGCCTTCTGCAACGTGGAGGAGCGCGCCGTGGTGGGGGCCAAGGACGTGCCCTCGATCTACGAGGTGCCGCTTCGCTTTGCGTCGGAAGGCGTGGACGCGCTCATCCTCAAATACCTGCACAAGGATGCGCCGGAGGCCAACCTTGCCAAGTGGAAGGAACTGGTCAACCGCTGCTATCACCCCAAGGACGACGTCTCGATTGCTATCGTGGGCAAGTATGTGGAGTACGAGGACAGCTATAAGTCGCTGAAGGAAGCCCTGACGCACGGAGCGATCGCCCACGACCTCAAACTCAACGTGACGTGGATCGAGGCCGAGGGGTTGGAGTCGAAGACTCCCGATGATCGGAGTTATGAGTCGCAGTTAGAAGGATTCGACGGCATCCTGGTTCCCGGCGGGTTCGGCAAGCGCGGCATCGAGGGCATGTTGAACGCGATCCGCTATGCCCGCGAGAAGCAGGTGCCTTACCTCGGAATTTGTTTGGGCATGCAGACCGCCTGCATCGAGTTTGCCCGCAACGTCTGCGGCTTGAGGGACGCCAACTCGAGCGAGTTCGACCCCGCCAGCCAGCACCGCATCATCTACAAACTACGCGAGTTGCTGGGCGTGGAAGAGATGGGCGGGACGATGCGGCTGGGGGCGTGGACCTGCATTCTGCAAGAAGACTCGCTGGCCGCCAGTGCTTATGGGGGCGCTACCGAGATCAGCGAGCGCCACCGGCATCGCTACGAGTTCAACCGCGAGTACGAAGCGCTCTTGACCGGCGGCGGCCTGCGCATCAGCGGCACCACCCCCGACGCAACTTATGTTGAGATCGTCGAGTTGCCTGGGCATCCTTACTTTTTGGGCTGCCAGTTTCATCCCGAGTTCAAGTCGAAGCCGCTGGAGCCGCATCCGCTGTTTCGGGAGTTTATCGCCGCAAGTTACAAGAACCGGCAGGGAAGGCTTGTGGCCGAGTTAGAGAACGAGGCGACAGTGGAGCAGAAACACTGAGCCAACGAGGGGTCTCAGTTCGTGAGTCGATGATCCAGGGTGCAAGAGGATATGGGACTACGGCGTAACGATCCGGTCGGCCAGGTCCGGCGCGACGGTGTGGAAATGACGCACGTTCCACGTGTAGATTTGGTCGGCGCCGATTTTGCGGGCGCAGGCCAGATGTAAAGCGTCGTAAATCATACCGCCGGAGTGACCCAGGTTCGCTGTCCTTTGCAGGGTTTCCATGTACTCTTCGGGGGAAAGGGCTACCGGGGTCAGCCGCTTGAGAAATGTTTCAACGGCGAGGACTGCATTGCGTGGAGCGAGGCGCAGCGTTGGCGGCATTGCGGTGAGGGTGTTATAGACTTCGGCCATCGTATGCGTGCTTACCGCGGCGAGATGCCGAGCGCATTGCTTCCATAACTCGAGGCTGGGCGTGTGGCGCTCGTGGCTTACCTGCGCGGTTGCGATCAGCACGGAGGTATCGAGAAAGATCACACGGTCTCCTCGTCCACGCCCCTGGCCGAATCCGCGACCGAGTCGCCTTCAAGGCCAAGAAACCGGCGCTCCCGCTCCAGGCGGCCTTGCGCAATCAGCTCAGTCACCATTTCATTGGTAAGGATCGGAGCACTCGACCGGTCGACCGGAAAGATCAGAGGCGCGCCGTTCTCGATGACCAATTGCGCCTCGATAGAACCCGGCATCAGCATGAGCCAGTCGCCGGAGCGCTCGACTTTGAGGCGGGTGCCGGGGGTCAGGTGCAGGGCGTCGCGGAGCTTCTTGGGGACGACGATGCGGCCGGCTTTGTCGATCTTTATAGTGGTATTCATAATGCCATAATACCATCAAGAATGGTATTATGCTCCCGTTTTTTACCTTTTCTCCTGCGCAATCGTGGGAATCCGCGCGTTTTTGGGCCGAAAACCGGTTTGTGAGAGCGCAGCGTAGCCTACGGCTATGAGTAGCCTGTACAAGCCGAAGCCCCCGAGGTTGCTTTTTGCCGTCCTCGACCCTCCGCGCATGGAACTCCGGCAGCCCTCTATCTGTTCTCAATCGGGAGTGCTCAATCCGCTGTTGACAAAGGCTTGTAGGGGGCCTATTGTGAGGTCGCTTTTGTGAAAGGAGCACTCGACATCATGGCCTACTTTGAGCTGCAGCCCGCGGAATCGGATCTTCAACAATTGGCAGAGCAGTATTGGCAGGAAGCCGGCGAAAGAGAGCAGCAGCTTGAGAAAGCTGCATTCGAAGCCGGGGAAGCGATTCGAGGCGGCGAGTACACGCTGCCCAATCTTGAGACGATCGTCCGCTGGAAATCGGAACGGGTTGTTCATTACCTGATTGGAAACAGCAATGAGAACATCAAGAGCGCTCTGGCGATAGCCGCTTCGCCGAAGGCCAAGACCGAGGACGCTGTCCAGGCCCTTATCGGGCTTCGCGGCGTGGATATTTCCATAGCCACTGCGATTCTGGCTGCGATCTACCCGGAGCGCTATGCGGTGTTGGATTATCGCGCTTTGGAGGCAATAGGACACGCGCGGCACGATGTCGGGTTTTATGTTGAATACAATGCCTTTTGCAAGCGGTTGGCCGAGTGCGGGATGGTCAAGGCACAAGAGGATCTTCCCGGCCCGACGGCGCTGCATGCTCTGGAGCGAGCGCTTTGGCAATGGTCGAGAAGCCGTGGGGATTAGCAGCGTAGCCAATCTCGTCCCCATCCCGACGAGCGCCCGGTCGAAAGAGCCGAGCGGGCGGTCGCCGGGAAGGGAGAATAACGCGGGATGACCGGTGGCCGGCTGCCTGCTTACCGGCGGCACGCTTTTCCGTCGGAATGCGACGGCCGCCTGCTTTGAGCAGTTCCGGCAGAGTAAAATCGCCTTCGTGAGCAACTCCTTTGAAATCGGGCCGGTGCAGGTGGGCGCGGGGCAACTTTTCTTGATTGCTGGGCCGTGCGTGATCGAGGGCGAGGCGCATGTGCGGAGCATGGCCGAGGCGATTCAGCGGATTACGAGCGACCTGGGCGTTCCGTTTATCTTCAAGGCCAGCTACGACAAGGCCAACCGGACCAGCGTGAAGAGCTTTCGCGGGCCGGGACTTGTGGAGGGAACGCGGAT
>Ga0182014_10004410_pt1 | contig 16185 bp, 15 predicted proteins | sample 612S2DmetaG_FD_120489 | JGI IMG/M metagenome (GOLD analysis project Ga0182014, IMG submission 120489) | Permafrost microbial communities from Stordalen Mire, Sweden - 612S2D metaG | ecosystem: Environmental > Terrestrial > Soil > Wetlands > Permafrost | place: Sweden: Stordalen | collected... | reverse complement strand
TCCCCATCATGCTTGTCTTGATGCCTATCATGAAGCAACGCACCATCCCCCTGTTCAAGAAACAAGGGGCACAATCGACAGTACGTCGCACCTCAGCAAGGTGGGGTCCTCATGCCGCTATCGTTCAATCACCGGTTCTTAAAGTCGCGAAGATCCGAAATCTTTCATGTAGCGGCCTTTGGTCTCGACGTCGTCTGATGAGCGCGGATCTGCTTGTCGCTATTCTCTCGCAAAATCGCGATGCTCAAAACCAGCGAGACAATTTGCATGCGCAGCGCCTCGTTTGCAGCGCTCAACGTCACAAACGTTTCGAATTCCTCGGCGCGAATGACCGGTTGTTTGAATTCGCATTTAGTCATCTGACTAAGCCCCATCCTGTGCAATATGTTCGCGCACAAGCATGAAGGTTCAATGGGAAATCAAATTTACTCCTGTGAATCGTCGCAAATGCCGGCCATCGAAATCAATGATTGATAATCGATCTCAACTAACTTTTCTTTGAGGTGTCGGGCTGGCAATCTACTGTGCGCCTGATAGCTGGGTTTCGGCGCGCGCCCGGTTCATTCACCGAAATCAGCTCGGCAACGCTTGGTAACAGCAGTCGCAGCAAACGCTGCGTGGAGTAGCAAGGAAGCTGACCAATTAAAGCTGGGGCGCAACGGTATCAGGGTTGCCACGACAACTCTCTCAGGGAGACATACCATCACCGGGTGGAAAGTTGCTCGACTTGAGATTCATCCCGCTGACCCTGAATCTCACGTTCCCGGTCAAATACAGAAAATCCGAAGTTTCACTAACGATCGTGCGCACTTCGATAAACGTCAAAGTAATCGAGCCGACTGTTGGCGTTACCTGAATAATCTCCACATATTTCGCCGCCGGGTAAAGTTTGGGGTCCAGGCCATAAACGATCTTCTCTCGCTCCGACCAGATTACGAAGTTGCCTCCCTTTGGATCGGCCGCTTCATAACGAGTCCGTATCACCTGCGGATATCCGAACTCCCCGGCAGCCGCGTAGCCTCGATAGACCGGCAGACTTAGCAAGATTGCCAAGGCGACACCAAATGCACGTCGCATGGTCAGCCACCTCCAACTCGTAGGCCCCGAACCTAGGCACATATCTAGTGTAGCGCGCACACCGACGCAATTCGATGTGCACTTCTTTTCGTTAGCCCGATGTGTGGTCTCGGCTAAATGCGACGGCATGGCAAGCCAATGCAGATCGAAGACACAGGCCGCTCCGGCGCAAATGCAGCCGAAGGCGACGAAGGTAGTCCGACCAACACACCAAGGCAGGCGGAGCATGTCCGCTTCCGTCGCCAGCGCTCATGGCAAAAATGCCCGATTGAGCCTATCGCGATCGAACTGGCGGGTTTTCCACCTGCTTGAAGTCGCTGGGCGACCTCTCGTCGTATTTCTGCCCCATGAAGACAAACATGCCTTCGCTTGTAACGATGATATCGCCTCGCTCAAGTGTCTCATCGCCACGCACTCGTTCAGATGCGCTGCGGTCCTCATCTTGAGCTTGCGGCAAGGCTGGATCGGAAATGGGGCCGAGACGCCGCTTTGCCGCAAACTCGCGAATCCGTTGTCGCTCTTCAACGATGTGCTGCTGCCACTGCAACCGCTCAAGCTCCGGCGAACTGCTCTCGGCCACGCCGTCAATCGGATCTTGTACTATCGCAGGCTGCTGAGATCGGGCGGTCGGTGTAACGACGATTAACGCCAAGGCGAATACACTGGCGTGCAGCAACCATCGAAGCTTGATAAAATAGTTTCGCAAATTCGAAGCCTGCCGACAATCAGGACCAATTGGACTATAAGGGATCCTGCGGTCAAATCGCATCACCCGCATCACAAAATCGCGGAAAGCCAGGTCCGACCTGAGCCGCGCGCGCTTCCAACGACCCGACAGAACCCTTCGATGGCGGGGACCAATCGCGCTGGAGGCCTCATTCTCGCTCACTCGTTCGGAACCTTACCGCGACCGGATCCGAATTGGATCAGCGTCGCTGTTTGCGCCGCTTTGCTACCTGTGGCCTGATCAAGCTCCGAGCTTCGCGATTCAGCATTCGAGCAAACTGCCCGTCAGCAGATCATCGGAAGACAGCGGATAGCTGAAATAGTTGTTGGTCGCCGGATTTGACATCATCCTCGATCCAATCGCGGCACGCAGGTTGAGCGGCATGCCAAGAAGGCCGGCATTTGCGCCCTGCAAGTCGATGCAGAGACTGCCCGCAACTAAGGATATCAGAATTGAAGTACGAAGCATTGTTGTTCTCCCCCGTCATCTCGGGAGAGTATGCCGCATAATAATTTCAGAGCAGCTTCGTATTGGCCTCAATTTTTGCGGTTTCCGGTCAGCTTTGTTAACCAAGCGTCGCAGTCCCAGGAAAGCTTTCGGCAACGGGACCGCTTCTTTGATCACGCGAAGCTGGTAAAGAGTTCGTGCCGCCTGCGCTCTTGAGCTAGAAGGCTTGATGATCCCGGCTGACGAAGTTTGCACCTACTGACACCGCCCGGCGATGTGACGATTCTGGCCGGCTCCGTAGTGCGCCGAGGAAATATCCCAATTGCAAACTAACGACCGACGCCAACCATCCGCCGACCAAGGAAGATACGTCCATGACGGTGATCCAGCTCAGGACGACGACAAGGGTGAGCACACACATCATTGCAGGGATCAGGACCCAGACCCTAAACCCAGCCGCCAACGCAGCCCCGATGAAAAAACTGATGATGGCGGTCAGGATCATATCGGTCTCCGGACCGGAGAGTTGCTCCTACGGCATTAAAAAAGGCTTAAAAATTCGATGCCGGACCTTCCTCTCGATATTCCCGGCCCCGGGGTTGCCGCTCGCGCGGCCCGGCGGCCATCGACCTGAATCCCGAACCGGGCCATCCAGACGTCACGGCCTCATCGTGGCGAGCAAGCGGCGGCTGGCATGTTCGGCTGCTGGTCCGAAACAACCGACAGCCGCGCGACGATTCCACCCACATCAAGTGACGCTCGCTACGGCTTCTGGCATTCGGAATAGAAGATGCCGTTCGCAGCGACGACGCGCTCGAGGCACTGTCTCTTGTCCGTGATCTTTCCGTCGACCGTGAAATCGTAAATCTGTCCCTTCAGGACGAGCGCATATCGACCAGGCGGCAATTCCATATCCGGATCCCTGCTCTCGACTTCGTACATGTCGGGATTATCCTTGAGAGGAGCGGCCCGGTAGGGAAACGAAATGTTGCGGATAACCCAGACGTCCTCGGTCGGAGCGGCAATCGGCTTGCCCGCGGCATCGAAGGTGATCGCTTGCGTGATTTTGGCGATGACGCGCACCTCCGTCAGGTCCGGCGCGTTGGTCGCCGAATCCCGCCGGAACACCACGAACTTGGGATGGCCATTCGGAAGAAGTGTTTCGCTGCGCCTGGCAATCGGAGCCGAAATAGCAACCCTTGCGTCGGGGGCTCTTCCTTGCAGCATCTCCAGCTCGTACAGCTTTCCCGCGCTTACGGCGTAGATCCCGTAGGCCGTCGGCAGCATCGGCGAAGATTTCGCCGACAGCGGCAGGGAGGTGACCTGCTCTGGCGGCGGGGTCTCACTGGCTTTTGGCAAATCTGTCACGCTCGTGGCCAACGGAAAGCCGATAGCCTTGCGCACGGCGGAATAAGGTGCCGCGCGCTGCTGAACCGCGATCGCAGTCAGGACCGCCGCAAACAACGCAATCATCGTAAGATACCGCAGCGGCGCAAACCTTGCCCAACTGAAGCGAGCACCTTCGCGGTTCAAGGGCTCCGGCTGATATCCGGAGCCGGACCGGCCCGAAGACGGATGACGCTTCCCCTCATCCCACCCAACCGGTTCCGCGGGTTCCTCAATGACAGCCAACGCGTTTGCACTTTGCCGGTTCGGAGCTTGAAGATGCCGATGCGATGAAGTGCCTGCCAGGGGGCCGGCGATTCCTTGCCTTTCATGGCCCTTGGAATGGGCCTCGACACCTTGAATGGCAATTTCGAGGGCGTCCGCCAGCCGCTGTGCCTCGGAAGCATTCTCATGTGTCAGTTGAGCCTGAAGCTTTTGGCGCGCAAGCTCGTAGATTGCCCCCCGCAATTGTTCGGGATCGCTGCTGATCGAGTTGATGGTACGCGCCAGCACCAGGGCAAATTCGACCTCGGGGTGAGCGGTGGCGATCTCGGTTATGGATTTCTGCAACGGCCCCGAAGTCATCGACGATATAGTCTCCGGCCTCTAACAAGCGTCAGGATTATACCAGTCTAGGAGACTTTGCCGCAGGGTTCAAACCGTTACGCTGATGCCTCAGCGCCTCTATCGGTGGCTTCGCCGGCTCTTGGAGGTTGGCTTCAGTGGGCTGCTCGTGAATTTCGGAATTGTGCGGTCAAAGAGCACGCAGCCCCTGGCTTTTCGTACGCCTCTGGCTTGGATAGCGCCATCCGGCAACGCCTTTATCGACCGCTGATCCGCCCAATGGCGAAGGCCAGGAGGAACGCGAAACTCGGTTTCTTTGGGAATTCCGACGGCCAAACCGGACTAGCCAGGTGGCCGAGTTTACTGAGAAGGTTGGGAGTTCCGCGCGGCATGGCAGAGCCGAGGCCCCGGATCAGGCGCCGATCTGCGCCACCGACGCCCAATGGTTGGGATCCTTGGGCGTCTGCATCCTTACCCATCGGTAAGGAGCGAGCGACCAATTTCGGATCTGCGCGAACATGTTGTCGAGCACGATATCGCCGCCGGTGGCACGGACGACGAGTACCAGATGATGTTCACCCCACGTGGTTACCACCTCGCTGAGGAGTAGGTTCCGCATCGGCCAACCGCGGGCGATCAATTCATGCCGTTTGGTCACCGCATAGTCGTTGCAATCGCCGTGGGTCGGCCCGATCAGCCATTCCTCGCCTGCGAGGCCGCGCTCGTTGCGCGTTGCAATGATTTCCCGGTTGACCAGTACGTTGACCTGCATGAGTTCGACCATCCGCTCTTTGGTCAACCGCGTCGCGCCACCGCGGAAAATCATGCGGGGACTGCGGTTAGCGCATTCGTTGGCGTACCGCATACAGAACATCGTGTAGGCCATGGGCGCCAGCGTGGCCTCGCTGTAGCGAATGCGCTCGATTGCGCCTCTAAGGCCAAGCGGAGACCCCAAGAGCCCCGCCTCGGCTTTCTGCCCGCCGATTGCGACCAGCGTCGCCATCACTAGCAGAATCGCACTTGTGAACCTCCGCATTTCACTCTCCCCCGTATCCGACGGGACAGCTCTACGCGAAAGGCTTTGAGGTTTAACTCAAGCGGGACTGCACATTTGTTTCAAATACGCCGAAGCGGTTTTAGCCGATATTAACCACGGAAACTCAGCGAACGATGATTCCGCTGGTGCTCATGATCAATTGCGCCAGAGACCGGATTTCGGCGTCAGCGGGCGAGCCCTGCGCAAAATCGGCCACGGATTGTCCTGACGAGAATGCGCGGACAAAAGTCGACCGGTGACCGATTGAGGGAGCAACCATTTCACCCAAAGTGTCGAGTTCCCCTACCAGTTGTTGCCCCTCGAGCGTACGCCGATCGACGCGGTTCGGTACCAACAAGACGTTGAGCGCATCGCGCCGGCTCGCTCGGACGCGTCGGACAATATCGAGCGTTCGTATTGTTGCCTCGACGTCGAGGCCCGAAGGCGTGCACGGAATGATGGCGAGATCTGCAACCGAGAGCACGACGCCGAGCGCCCGATCATTCGGTGCACAATCGATCACCAGGATCTTATGGGGCAGCCGTCGGACCAATCTTACCCAGTCGCTGACCGGCCGTGTTTCCGCTTCGATTTCATAAACGGGAAACGTTAAGTTGCCCAGTGCGGCCCAATGGCAGGCCGACGCTTGGGAATCGGCGTCGACCAGCCCAACATCCCGTGTTTGGCGATTGATTTCGGCAGCGACGGAAATGGCGAGGGTCGTCTTGCCGACCCCCCCCTTGCGCTGGGTGACCACGATCACGACGGTCATGTTTGGGAAGGTCCCGAAGCGGAAATCAGCACGCCATTGGCCCTTCAGCGGACAAGTTTCATCATTTGCGGAAGGCATATCCGCTGGACGTCGTAGGATTGCTCGACAAATCGCCTCGCCTCAGACCTCATTTTCTTAAAGCGCCGCGGATACGACAATACCTCGACTACGCGTAGCGCCAACGCCTGACTATCAAAAAAAGGTACCAAAAGACCATTGTCCACGTTGATAACATCCCGCAGCGGCGCTGTATCCGACCCAATCACGGCGCAACCGGCGCTCATTGCTTCCAACAACGACCACGACAATACGAAGGGGTAGGTCAGGTACACGTGGGCGGAAGAAATCTGCAGGACCCGAAGGTAATCCGGGCGAGCAAGCCTGCCGAGGAAATGGACGCGCCCGAGGTCGAGCTTCCCTGCGACTTCATTAAGGAAAATCGACTTCCAACTTGTCCCCGGCGGAGGAACGGCTCCATACGAGGTTCCGTCGCCGCCAACGATCAGGATCTGAGCATTTGGCCGCAGTTCTAATATCCTCGGCAGCGCACGCATGAATATGTGGTAGCCACGTAGCGGCTCTAGGTTGCGAGATACATAGGTCACAATCTCATCCGCGGCCGAGAGGCGCGTCCCGGATGGCAGAACGATTGAAGCTTCGCGATCCGGCTTCACTTCGTCGGTATCAACCCCTTCATGTATCACCTTGATCTTACGATGAAATTCCTTTGGGAAGGTCGATTTTTGCCAGGCCGTGGGTGACAAACCGACATCGCTTTCCGCCAGCGCCAGTAGCGTGGAGGCATTCTTGATGTGGAGGGCAACATCGCCATCTAGCCCTGTCATGGGAAATTCGGGATCAAACCCGACATCGCGGCCTTCCGAACCATAGTAAAATTCGCAATAGACGACGAAACGCGATTTCGGAAACATCGTGCGCAGCGGCAGGGTTTCCCCCCAGCCCGGATGCGCAAAAATTAGGTCAGGAGTGAATCCCGACGCCGCGAGCGAGGAGAGCGAATAGAGCACCTCCTCCGCGCGTCGACATTCGTTTTCGAACCGGCGCGCGAATGGATGGACTGAGGCAGCCTCCCCGGCCGGACCAGAGTATTTCAGCAGCCTGATGCCGGCATCGGCGGTTGCCGTGCGGGACCCGATGGCGGCAACCTCGAACTCGGACCTGCTTGCCAACTCCCGCGCGAGATAACGAAACTGGCCTGGGAAATTATTGTGAACAAACAATACCTTCATGTTTTAGCCATGCGCTCCTCGCGCCACCATCACCCTGGGCCAGCCGGCCCCGAAGCGGCGTTCGGCCCAGCTTTACGCAATCCAGCGCTTCCCCTGCATTTTTCCCGAAACCTTCGGAAGTTAACGTTAAATCCCCTTCTACGACACAGTGTTATAAGGCAGTATATAACGATTGCTGTCTAGTATAGCGGGCACGGGGTCGCAAAACGACGATGAATGATCTGAGTCAACAAAAGACCATCGATCTGGCACGGGGCATGTTCTTGATCCGTTACAATGCGGCCGATGATGATCGTTCGCCGCCTATCGTGCGGATTTTCCCAGACCCGTCGAGCGTCGACAGTTGCGAGGTCATCATCGCACCGGATTCGTCAGACGGCACGCTTTGGTCTCCGCAAAGCGGACTCGTCGTCCTGGCGACGCAGCCGTCTCGCCTGGTCGTCGAAGTAACCCCGCAGAACCCCGGCGGCTCGGTCGCAGCCAACATCAAGATTGAACCGCTTCAGCCCGGAAAGCAGCCAGCGCGGCAACCCGTGCGATCAAGTTCCGTCGAGCCGGTACCGGCGGATTTGGACGACTTTCGAATATTGGCCCACGTCGCTGGCGTAGGCGACCTATCCGAGCGCCTGAATACCTGGATTGCAGGCCCGATGGCGCCCGCCCGGATCGAGGGAATCTGCCTCTACTGGCCGAGCAAGCCCCACGACCTGAACATCAATTATGCGGTAAGGTTTGCGCGGCCGCAGCGCGGCGACAACGTGCGGGTACCGCTCGGCACCTTCGCCGGCACCCGTGGCCGCGCGTTACCGCTCACCGGGGTCGCACTGGAGATGTCAGGCCCCGCCGCATCCCACTATACCCTAACCGCAGAAGCCATCTTTCTGGGTTCACCGGCCGTGCGGATCACCGGTCAACGAATCAACCTCGCGGGTCCCTCAGGACGGGAGCCGCTGGTGGGTATAAAACTCACCTTCGACTCCAAATACGCCCAAGCGCAGGCCCCCCAACCGGCGCAGGAACGAGCACCTCCGCCAGTACAACGCGCGGGCGGACGGGTGCGGGTGTTCCGCAGCCGCCAGAACACGGCAAAGCCGGGCGGCTAGGACGCGGGTAAATCGAGAAGGCAGGGACGGTTGAAGGTTCGCGCCACGGCAGACCCCTTCGTCATCCAAGGTCGTCATCATCTGGAACTCGAACTGGGTGCTGTAAGGGCGCTGGCGAGTGACGACAACCGATTGGCTTTCGCGCTAGCCGACCGTCGTTGCCGTATCCTGCCGCTTCCTGAATCCCAAATCTATTTGCTGCGTGCCGAAGCCCTTCAACGCCTGGGATACAAAGCCGCGGCCCTCAAGGACGTTTCAAAGGCACTCGACATCAGCCCCGACGACGTAGGCGCGGCCAGGCGAATGATGTCCTGGAGCGCTGGTGAACGCCAACTCGATGCCGCCGCAGCCGTCGCGGCGTACGACTTCGACCCAACTTTCCTGAAAAAGGCGCTGGCCGTGCTGCGAGCAAACGGCCGCAGCACCCATGCACGCATCGAGCCGCTTGACGGCGAAGTTGTCGGCTGGGTCGTTTGGAGCACTCCGGGCGGAATCGAACTGACGATGTCCTCCCCAAACGAAATCCACACCACCATCGTTTCGCCGGACCCCGCCCATCGTCTTGAGCTCGCAAATGGCTACGCTGCGGACTTCCGGATGGTTCGACCGCGATCGGCGGAACCGCAATCCCTGAAAATCACGCATAATGGAAAGGTCATAGCGACCGCACGAATTCCCGGTAACGAAGCATCACCTAGCGAAAGGACCACGACGCGCAATGTCCACGCTCCGCATCCGGACTTTCCGCTTACGGTTATCGTTCCCGTCTACGCCGATCATTCGGCAACCAGAGCTTGCCTGGAGAGCCTGTTGGCGGCAACTGCCTTCACCCCTAACCTGAAAATTCTGATCGTCGACGATGCTTCGCCGGATCACGACATCCAACAATATCTTCGTTCGATTGCCGACCTGCCCGCCGTTACGGTTTTGTCCAATCCAACAAATCTCGGCTTTGTCGGCGCGATCAACCGTGCGCTGCGGGCGACACCGGGGGGCGACGTGATCTTGTTGAACGCAGATACCCTGGTGCCACCGGGCGCACTGCAGCGACTCCGCACAACGGTCGCCGCCACACCGCAAGTCGGCACCGCGACACCGCTTTCAAACAATGGAGAATTTACCAGTTTTCCGATCCCGAACCGCTCGAATCCCCTGCCTTCGCTCGACCGCGTCATCCAATTGGACCTCCTAAGCAGCGAGGCAAACGGCAACTCGGTCGTCGAAATTCCAAATGGGATCGGTTTTTGCCTTTACATCACGCGAGAATGCCTCGACGCCGTCGGTGAGCTATCGGAAAGCTTTCATCGTGGTTACCTCGAGGATGTCGACCTCTGCCTGCGGGCGAGCGAGGCGGGCCTTCGTAATGTCTGCGTAACCGGAGTTTACGTCGGGCACGAAGGATCACGTTCGTTTAAGGAGGAAAAGCGATCGTTGGTAGTTCGCAATTTGCGCGTTCTCAAGCTGCGCTACCCCCGCTATGAGGCGGAATGCGCCGCTTTTGCTCTGGCCGATCCGCTTCGGCGAAGCCGCGACATGCTCGAGCGTGCCGCCTTGGCCAAAACCGTGGGAACTGCAACGCGTATTCTGCTCACGGGGAACACTGCCCTGCGTGACGTCGCCATGGCAAGGTCGCTCCGACTCGCCGCCGAAGACGAAAAATGTCTGATCTTCGATTTCCAGACTGACGGAGCAAGCTGCTTGGCGCGGATTACCGATCCCCAAGGAGGAATCCCGCAGTCGATCGCCTTTGACCTATCCGATACGGTCGAACGCGAAGCTCTCCAGCGATTCCTGATCGCGCTGGCTCCCGAAGTAGTTGAGATTGTCGAACCTCGGAAAGTACCGCGATATTTTGTTTCCTTCATGCGGGTGCAAGGAATCCGATACCGAATTTTGATCGCCGATGGAAGCTTGGCTCTGAACCCAGCCAAACCATCGGGAATAAATCCGGAGTGGCGAGCGCTCATCGACCAGGCCGAAAGCATCGTCGCCCCCGATCCTATCGCGGAAGAATTTGCTACGAGGATTCTCGGCGTGAAAGTAAGCAAGGGTTACCTCCCCTTTCCCCTGGGTAAATCGAGATCTCACGCCAAGGGCCGCTTGAACTACCTCGGAGTACTGATTGCCAGGAGTTCGGTCCAAGAGTTTCAATTCCTGCGCAGTTTAAGCCTTCATCTCTCCACAGCCGCGCCAACAATCAAAATTGTGGTGCTGGGTCGCACGCTTGATGATCTCAAACTCATGCAGTCGACAAATCTGTTCGTTACGGGCCCGATCGAAAGCGGCGACATCGAGACGTTGCTCCAGGGCCACGGCATTGGAAAGCTGCTGATCGGAACCACCGATCCGTTGTTCGGTCATCCGCTCGTCGCCCACGCTGAAGCGGCGAGGCTTCCAACAGCCAGGCTGGAGTGGATTCGGTCGACCAAGGCCGCCCGAAAGGGCGATCTGCATATTGATGTCAGTCGTCCCCTTGAGGACATCGTCGAAGCCGTAACGCGATGGGTTTCGAGCAAAAGGCCCCGACATGGTATTGGAGCAACCGAGTCGCCGATCCAGGTAAAGACGGACCGAAGCATTTGGCGCAAGCCTCAAGTTTAAACCCTGCCATCAAATCAACGTCTAGCGCCTGACCCGCCCAAACCGGGACGGAAAACCAATCGACTTTCGTTACAGGGAAGGCATCGCGAATTCTTCTGCACGGTTGCGCAGAATTCAAAAGCCAGACGGAACGCATAAACCCTTTGGGGGCAGATTTGAGCGTGGCTGCCACGATCGAGGTGGCCAGGCCAATGCGGAATATGGCGCCGAATCCAGAGCCAACGTCGGATTGTAGTAAGGATCGTCGATCAAGCTTTGGCCCCATTTGTTCCTAAGCATCCTCAACTCCCGCTCGAAGCGTGCCTTTCGATCCTCAGCTTCATCCTTTCCGCGACTTGCTGACTCCAGGTGCAATAATCTGGCGTGGGGTGTAAAAACGATAGTCTTACCGCGCTCCCGCAATTTCAGGCACAGATCGACGTCGTTGAAATTCACAGGAAAACGAACTTCATCCATCCCTTCAACGGACAGGTAATCCTCCCTCCGAACCAGCAGGCATGCCGCCGTGACGGCGGCACACTCGTGGGCGACCTTAAGCATATCGCCGTATCCGGGATCGCCGTCCATCCTATCGTTAAAGGCGTGCGCCGCGGCAAAACTGGTTCCCAGCACTACTCCCCCGTGTTGAACAATTCCGCTTGGCCATAACAGCCTCGCCCCGACCGCTCCGACGCCAGGGTCGCTCAACCTTGAAAGCATCTCCAAAAGCCAGTCATCGTCGGTCGCTTCAATATCGTTATTCAACAGACAAAGATTGTGCGCATCCGAATGTTGCGCCGCTAAATTATTGATCCGCGAAAAATTGAAAGGTCCGCTTACCGAGATCACTTCAAGGCCCAGAGATATGACATCATCGAGATATTTCAGTGTTTCTGGATCATTCGACTCATTGTCAACAATCACGACCGACGCCGCAGCTTTCTTTACTGCCGGCATGATTGATTCCACGCATCTCTTCAGCAGGGCTGCACGATTCCGGGTTGGAATGATGATCGTGGTCCGGCTGGTTTTTGGCACGTCGCGACGGACACGGACGGCCGGCATAATGCCCGAACCATTCGCCCTAACGGTTGCTCGAATCGAACGATGCTCCAGATGTGCCCTTGTCGCCTCAACAAGCTCTTGTGTCGCCAGGCCAGCATCAATTCTGGGAAGAGTGGCGAGTGCACCAGGAATATGAAGGACGGCGGACGGCTTCACAAATTTGTCGAAGCCGGAGTTAAATAGTCGATAAAGATTGTTTGAAGAATTCAACGCATGGAGAGCGTTCTTCCGCCTCAGCGCAAACAAATGTGCGGCATACCCCTGCTCCAACATCCGTTCTCGATCGAAGGCCGGAAAGGCCAAGGGCCACACAGATCGGTCGCCCATCACGACGTCGACGTCGCCATAGCAGCAAATGCAGTCTGCCTTTGTTCTGAACGCTTGTGCGATTCGTTGAAGGGCACATTCGGAAAACACCGCTCCTGCAAGAACAAAGACTACAAATTCGCTGTCATCGGCCTCACCCTCCAGAAATCTCAACGCTGCCTTGGGGTCAAATTCCGTGACACCATTTCTGACTGGAAGCGCGATGGCGGCCCAGTCGGGGTGACGTTGACCCTCAAGGCTATCAATCGTTTCGTCAATGCTCCCGCCGCCTACCATTACGACGGCGGCTTTGATGCTCTCAGCTTCGACTACGACCGGCGGAAACCGAGATTTCCAAGCCTGATAGGAAGAAAAGGGCAGCGACGCCGGAACCAACTGATCGAACAGCTTGCCGCGCAGCCTCTCACTCTCCCATTTTCCGAGTTGCGCCAGCACGGTTTCAAGACCATTGTCAAAAGCGACGAATGCGAGCGGCTGCGGCGTGATATTCCGACCGCCAGCAGTCTTTGCCGAAAGTATTCTGACGCAACCGTCAGCAAATCTATCCGGCAGATAAAAACTGATTCTTCGGGCGGCTTTGACGCCATCGTTGATGTCAATGTGGGTCCATCCCGAAGGCCGAATCTTCAAAATCGGCTCTTGCCCCACACTGATCTCGATCGTCTCGTCGCTGTCGGCTTCCAAGGCGACCCATCCTTCAAACCGAAGCCCCCCCACCCACTTGATATCAGCAATCCTATTTTCTGAAATCGATGCTTCGATTTTATCGCAGTCGATGGGCCGGCCGACGGGAACATTTAGATTTGCAAGCCGCGCCTCAACAGTCTGCGCACTGATAATAACCTCTTCGGGAACTCTGAATGCAAAGCCGAAGCAGCCGTCGCCGATCTGGTTTTCCACCAACCTTCCAACCAGGCGATCGCCATAGCAGGTCGCGACGATGAGCCCGTCCACTATGAGCTCGACCGAAAATTTCCGCGTCGGATCCGCCTCGTCAAAAACAAAGCCACAAAAGGTGTTGCGATCAGGGCGACCAAACTCCGCGCGGATGGAGCCGTGTTCTGCGCCCTTTTGCTTTCGCTTCATGTATCCGCTTCACTGGTTCGCCGAATGATTGGAGACAAGATGATTCAACGCAATCCGCGCCACTAACTAATTTCGAATTATGGAGGGTCCTTTGCACAACACCTGCCTGTCCAGGACGCCGATCCTTACGAGCCGAGCGTCTGAAGGTAAGCGTTTGTTATAACTAGACAATCTATTGCAGGCAAGCGCGCTTTCATATCGGGAACTCGACTTAAGCGATGCACATGGACACCATTCCCACAAAAGGTTCTATTAGAGGGTACTTGATCGGCGCGTTCGGCCGAAACAGCCCACCGTCGATGATGGAATAGCGCGTCTAGAGAAATGATGACGTACAAACTATCCGGGATACGCTGTCCGCGCCGCGGTTGTCGTCGCCAACATACTCGTTCTCTTGTTAAATAGGGCAATTGCCTTCACGGGCTGGCATAGAGCGGCGAACATTCGTTCGTACTCGCAAATGTCGACACAGCTTACAGCCGCTATCAAGCATTGCTACGCGCGGCGACAACAAAAGCATCGTATTCACGAATGTAGTCGGCCGGATCGTAAAGCTGCGAAGCGAATACGAGCAATGCCGCGTCGGCGCTGTACTGCCATTGTCTGCCCCAGATCATCGGAGGGAGATGGATTCCCACGTTCGGCTTGCTTAGTTGAATCTCAAGACGCGTAAATCCATCGTCGACCGTAACGCTGCATTGGCCATAGGCGCAAATCAGAAACTGATGGCACTTTTTGTGCGCATGCTCGCCGCGGATCTCGCCTGAGGGGACACCGGAAACGATAAAATACCGCTTTGGGCGGAAAGGAAATTGCTCATCAAAATCTCCAACCGTCAGGTCGCCCCGCGGGTCTTGCACCCAGGGAAATTGATAGACATCCACGCCGCGCACGCCCGTTGGCGTCGTTTGACTTTTTGTTCCGCCGGGCTTCGAATCTATTTTCATCGGTTTAGGACCGGACATACCTACCTCTTGCTTCGAATGCATAAATCTGGGCCACCGACCACACCTACAGGAGAGCCACGCAACCGGTACCAAGATTTGTCACCAGCTGTTCGCAGCGCTGATCACAGCGCCGATTTCGTCTTCTTCCATTTCAGCGAAGCAAGGAATTGTAATAATTTCCTTCGCCAGCCGTTCTGTCGCCATCAGGCCATCGGCCGCAACGTTCTGATAGGCCGGTTGCAGATGATCGGGGATCGGATAGTGAATATCGGAACTCACGCCGTGCGCCTCGAGGTGCTTCTGAAAGCCATCGCGATCGTCGCAGCGGACCACGAAGAGATGGGCCACATTGTCTGCTCCGAAATCCTTTGGGCATTTCAGGCGTGAGTTCCTGATCTCTTCTGAATATCTCCGCGCGATCGTGCGTCGCGCTTCATTCCAGCGGTCGAGGTGCGGAAGCTTCGAAAAGAGAAACGCGGCCTGCATTTCATCCAGCCGACTATTGCGGCCACCGGCGCGGCTCACGCGATATTTCCTGTCCCATCCATATTGACGCAACTGACGCAGGCTCTCCGCGATGGCATCATCGCTCGTCGTAATGGCTCCGCCATCACCGAGAGCACCGAGGTTTTTTGTCGGATAAAAACTGAAGCAACCCGCCGCGCCGAAGCTGCCCGCAGTCTTGCCGTTTCGCGTCGCCCCGTGCGCCTGTGCACAGTCCTCGACAACGGGAATCCCGAGGGGCTCACAAATTGCAACAATCACCTCGATATCGGCGAGCCGGCCATAAAGGTGTGTCACAATAACCGCCTGCACGGCGTTGTGCCCGAGTTGCTGCCTGAGGGATTCGATGCTCATCAAGTAGTTGTCTGGAGAAACATCGACATAAACAGGATGCGCGCCGATCGCCCGGATCGATGTACTGGCGTAATAGCCCGCATTTGCAACGGTCGCGACCCTGTGGCCCGCGCCGACACCGACCGCGCGCAAAGCCAGTTCAATCGCATCGGTGCCGTTGGCCGCGCCGACGGCATGCGCCACACCGCAGTATTTCGCGAAGGCTTTCTCAAACTCGACCCCTTCGGAGCCAAGGACGTACCACCCCCGCTCGATCACGCGCTGCGCTGCGCCGACCAGTTCGCTTCGCAAAAGCTGGTTTTGCCGGACAAGATCGTTCAGTGGGATTCGCTGCGCCATTTTGCCAGATTTTATCGCGCGTCACGAAGCACGACTCGCCAGAATTGCCTGCAAGCACGAGCAGATGCCACCCATTTCCGCGAGGGGCAAGCCTTTTCTAGAAGGTGAGCGATGCTGCTGTTGGGGCGCACTTTCGACACAAGCGTCAGAACTCCTCATCTGCGGCCGGCGCCTTGAAATCCTGAAAGCCACTCCGGGTCGCAGTCTTCAGGAACTTGAAATGCGTGACCTCGGTGGCGAGTTCCGCGAGGCGGCGTTGGCCGTCGGAAATCTCTGCGCCGAGCTGGTCCTGATGGTGGCTGCGCCTCGCGTTCGAGGTATTCGTCGGTATCATTTCCCAGGATCCGCCCGGCGGGCCGGGACACGAGCCAGCCTCGATCTGACGTCTTGAGGCGCTTGCCGGAAGGTCATTGGATGCGCGGCGCCGCGACGCAGTCCACCGCCGGAACCTGGGGACAGGCAGGATTCTGGTTTCATTAAGCGAACAAACGCAACTCCCCGCGTCCGTTGGCCCGACTTAAGCCGCGATTAAGCGGCCCAGACATAGCGTTCCCGTTATAAGCAGGAGCACTGTACTCGACTCGTTATCGAAAGTGCAAAGAGAGCAATGGCTTGATGGGT
>Ga0182014_10004405_pt1 | contig 16190 bp, 16 predicted proteins | sample 612S2DmetaG_FD_120489 | JGI IMG/M metagenome (GOLD analysis project Ga0182014, IMG submission 120489) | Permafrost microbial communities from Stordalen Mire, Sweden - 612S2D metaG | ecosystem: Environmental > Terrestrial > Soil > Wetlands > Permafrost | place: Sweden: Stordalen | collected... | reverse complement strand
TTCATAAGTTTGGCGCGCCTCCACCGATGGCAGCGCCTTGGGCAGCCGTTCCTCGCCCGGCACGAGGGTGCATTTGCCGATTTTCGGCGGCTTGAGATCGCGCTGGCGGAAGAGGACCTTGGCGATGGCGTCGCGGCGTTCCGGCGTCAGAAGCGCCGGGGCATGCGCCGATTGCGCCCGCCAAATCGCGTCGAATTCTTCGCGGATCATGTCGCGAGTCGGATAGAATTCATAGAGAGCCTTCGCCCCCGCGCCCTCCAGGCGAATGCGGGTCGGCTGGCGGCCGGGGTCGCGGACCCGACGCGGATCGTGCGCTTGGCCGCGATGGCGCATCCACAGGAATTCGCCGAAGGTGCGGCAATTGTGCTCTCGTAACGCGTCGCGGAGTCTTGCGGAGGCGAGGGCGATCTTACCCTTGTCCTTGTCGGCCTTGTCGGTCTTGCGGTTGGACTTGAAGCCTCGACGCTGATTGAGATGAAAAATCGCGCGGCCGATTTCATAGGGGTTCAGCGCGCGGTCCAGCGCGGCGGCGCGCAGCGCGTAGGGGTCGAGAGCCTCAAGCGCCTTTCGCTCCGACACATCCGACGGCATCAACCCTGCCGCGACGAGGGCGGCCACGAGATCGGCGCGCCGCAAAACGAAGCGGTCGCGCCGTTTGCGCGCCTGTTTGGGAACGCGCCGCATCGTGGCGAGGGACTGTTGATCCTTCGGGTTGCGGCCGTCCTTGAATAGGCGAACGCCGCTCCAAAGCAATTCGCGCGGGGCGTCGGCGCCGAACGCGCCACTAGGGTCGGGGCCGGTTCGCCAGACGGCGAAGCCGAGCGAGTTTGTCCCCAAGTCGAAAGCGAATCGTGTGCCCATGACGCATGGCTCCGCGCCTTGGCCGCATAGAATGGCGCGAAACGAGTTGCCTCGCCAGTTGTTTTCCGATATTAATCCGGTGTTCTAGCAGGGAACGCGGCGTGGTCCCTTCGTTAACAAGGTTCCATACCACCGAATGAAGGCGGGCTCCGGTCCGCCTTTTTCGTTTGCTGCTGATCTTGCTCGCTTATTTGTTGGCGTTGCGGCGAATGGCGGCGCGTGTCGACGGCCCCTTGCCGCGCCCGGCGTCGAGCCGCGGACGAACGCTGGGCGTTCGCCGCGACTCGAAGCGCGAGGGGACGGCGCGGCCGGCGGGGATGGGAGATTGAGCCGGCCCGCGCCGTCGATCGATCGCGTCGTCAGCTCTTCTTCATCGCGCCCATGATGGCGCCGACGATCGCGGTGAGAACCGCGCCGGAAACGCCGCCGCCGACAAACTGGCCGACGAGAGCGCCGACATCCATGCTGCCGGCGCTGCCGGCGAGCATGGGAATGAGCGACTGCAGCAGCGCGCCGCCGGCTACCCCGCCGACCGCGCCGGCGATCGTATTGCCGGTGGTTCCCAGGCTCAGGTTCTTAACCGCGGCGCCTAGGCCGTTGCCGCCGATGACGCCCGCGATCAACTGCACGATGATATTGATGATGGCCCCCGACATAATTCCCTCCAGGTTGATGGGCGCTTGTTGACCTCAAGTCGCCGTATGATTCGCGCCGCCGCGACCGAGCGGGACGCCGGGCGACCATAGCCTAGACGGAGCGGGCAGGCGAGTCGGGCGCCGACGCGGGACGGCCCCTTTCCCGGTTCAGATACATAGGGGGTTGGCGCTGGAGTCAGCGTCAAATATTCATTGGATGCTTGGAGGCGATTTTGCGCGAGAGGAATTTGAACTCAAGGACGGCCCCATAGCCCGTTCGCAAGAACGGGCGTTCTTCCGAACGCCCTATGGGGCCGCCCCGAAGGCGGCGCCGCCCAGGTCATCGAGCGCGCTTCGCTCGCGGCGCCCGGCAAACCGCTCGGCAAGGAGCGCTGGGCGGCGGGCGTCGACTGCGTGGGATCGCTGACCCTCGCCAACGTCCTGGCGCAGACGCGCACCGGCGGCGCCGTCGCGGCGTGCGGGCTCGCCGGCGGCATGGACTTGCCCGCGAGCGTCGCGCCGTTCATCCTGCGCGGCGTGCGGCTCATCGGCGTCGACAGCGGCCATTGCCCGGCGCCGCTGCGGCGGGAAGCTTGGGCGAGATTGGCGCGCGACCTCGATCGCGCCGCGCTCGCGCGCATGAGCGAGACCGTTCCGTTCGAAAAGACGTTCGAGATCGGGGCGCGCGTTCTCGCCGGCCGGACGCGCGGGCGCGTCGTGGTCGCGATCGCCTGACCGGCCGGCCCCCGCGCCGCGCTCGGGCGCCGGCGACACGAATGCGACTTGATCGCCGGCGCGAACGCCGGCAAGAGAGAGCCATGACCGACATCTCCTTGCCGGCGGCCGCCGGCGCCGGACTGTTGTCCTTCCTCAGTCCTTGCGTGCTGCCGCTCGCCCCGCCGTACCTCTGCTATCTCGCGGGGACCTCGCTCGAGGCGTTGGTCGACGGGGGGGAGACGCGCGCGCGCCGCGACGTCGTGATCGCGTCGCTGCTGTTCGTAGCGGGATTTTCCACCGTGTTCGTGGCGCTCGGCGCGAGCGCGACGGAGTTCAGCCTGCTGCTGCACGAGTGGAGCCACGCGCTGTCGATCGTCGCCGGAATCGGCATCGTTCTGATGGGCGCGCATTTTCTCGGCGTCTTCAAATGGAGCGCGATGTATCGCGAGGCGCGGATCGAAATCGCCAGGCCGCCGGGGCTTTGGAGCGCCTACCTGATGGGGCTGGCGTTCGCGATCGGTTGGACGCCCTGCATCGGGCCGATCCTGGCGGCGATCCTCGCCGTCGCGGGCGCGCAAGAAACCGTCGCGCGCGGCGCGTTGTTGCTGGCGGCCTACGCGTTCGGGCTCGGCGTTCCCTTCGTCGCGGCGGCGATCGCGATGGAGCGGTTCTTAGGGTTGGCGCGCGGTCTGCGCGGGCAGTTCGCGCGGCTGGAAAAGGCGGTCGGCGTCCTGCTGGTGCTGACCGGCGCGGCGTTCCTGACCGGCGGCTTTCAGAGCGCCTCGGCATGGCTGGTCGAGACGTTTCCGACGTTCGGCCAGTAAGCGGCGAAACGAGGACGAAAAAAAGAGCCCGCCGATCGCTTCGGCGGGCTCTTCTCGTTCGACGAAATTCGGCGGGACTCGCCGCCGGATCGGATCACAGCTGCCTGAAGTTGACCTTGCCGTCCGCCTGCTTCTCCCAGACGTACCAGACGTAGTCGACGTTCAAGCGGTCGCCCTTGTTGTCGTAGGCGATGTCGCCGATCGCGGTCTTGAAGACCATGCCGGAATGCATGACTTCCGCGATCTTCTTGGGATCGAGCGAATTGGCCTTCTCGGCCGCCTGCTTGATGATCTGCATCGCGGCGTAGGAATAGAGCGTATAGCCTTCCGGCTCGAAGCCCTTGGCCTTGATCTCCGCGACGATGTCCTTGGCGGCGGGGTTGTTGCGCGGCTCGGGGCCGAACGACATCAGCGTGCCCTCGACGCCGGGGCCGCCGATCTGAGCGAACTCGTTGTCGGTGATGCCGTCGCCGGAGATCATGATGGTCTTCATGCCCTGGTCGCGCATCTGGCGCACGATCAGGCCGCCCTCGGTGTGCAGGCCGCCCCACATGACGTAATCGGCGCCGGCCGCCTTGATCTTGGAGACGATCGCCGAATAGTCCTTTTCGCCGGTGTTGACGCCTTCATAGAGGACTTCCTGCTTGCCGCCTTTGTTCATGAATCCCCTGGCGGCGTCAGCGAGGCCCTGGCCGTAAGGGGTCTTGTCGTGGACGATGGCGATCTTCTTGTCCTTGAGATCGCCCAGCGCCAGATCGGCCCACAGCTTGCCCTGCTGGTCGTCGCGGCCGCAGGTGCGGAACACATCCCACAATCCGCGGTCGGTGACCTTCGGGTTGGTGGCCGAGGGCGTGATCTCCAGAATTCCGTTGTCGGAATAGACTTCGGAGGCCGGAATGGTCACGCCGGAGTTGAAGTGGCCGACGACGAACTTGACGCCGTCGCCGACGAATTTGTTGGCGACCGAGACGCCCTGCTTGGGATCGGAAACGTCGTCGCCCGGTTCGATCTCGATCTTCTGGCCGAGAATGCCGCCGGCGGCGTTGAAGTCGATGGCGGCCTGGTTCACGCCCGTGGTCAATTGGGCCCCGAATGCCGCGTTGGGGCCGGTGATCGGAGCGCCGACGCCGATCTTGATTTGCGCGTTCGCGGCGCCGGCGAAAGCCAACCCGGCGGCGAGCACGAGACCCGTCAACCCATATTTCTTCATGCCACACTCCTTGTGTTGCAGGGCGCCGACAGCGCTCCCTGGTGGAACGTCATCCCACCTTGGTGGGGATACAAGCCTGTTTTTCGCTGGGTGTCACCTCAAGGGCCGCAAGGCCCGCTCGAATCTTTCGTAGGCTCGCGGCGGCCCGCCGCGTCGTCGCCTCAACGCGCCCGCCAGCGCAATCCGATCCTCTCGAAGGCCCAAGAATATTGCGTCGCCATCTGCCGCGCGCGCATCGAGGCGTAGCCGAGCCAGGCTATGGCGAGCAGCAGGGCGAAGGCGACGAGATAGTAGTGGAGCGACAGCAGGTCCTCCTGGAACAGCGCGTAATGCAGGAACTGCACCGCCGCGGCGAGCACGACCATCGCGGGGGCGATGCGCCACAGCGGGCTCCAGCCGCCGGCCAGGGCCCGGCCGGTGGCGAACGCCGCCGCGCAGCCCAGACCGTCGAGCACGAAGAACGCCAGGAAGCCGTATCCGCTGTCGGCCCACACAATGCCTCCCATCATTGCCCTCCCTCGAGATAGGCGGCGCGCACTTCGGGCCGCGCCAGCAGTTCCTGGCCGGAGCCCTGCATCGTGATCAGCCCGTTGACCATCACGTAGCCGCGATGCGCGAGCTTGAGCGCGTGGAAGGCGTTTTGCTCGACCAGAAACACCGATATTCCCCTGCTTCGGTTGAGTTCCTGAATCGCCGAGAAAATCTGCCTGACGAGCAGCGGCGCGAGGCCGAGCGACGGCTCGTCGAGCAGCAGCAGTCGCGGCCGCCCCATCAGCGCGCGGGCGATCGCGAGCATCTGCTGCTCGCCGCCCGAAAGAGTGCCGCCGCGTTGCTGCGCGCGCTCCTTGAGACGGGGAAACATGCTGAACACGTTGTTCAAGTCCTCGTCGAAATGCGCGAAATTGTCGATCGAGGCGCCCATCTGCAGGTTCTCGAGCACCGTCATGCGCGGAAAAATGCGCCGCCCTTCGGGTGACTGCGCGATCGACATGCGCGCGATGCGGTGCGTCGGCTCGTTGGTGATGTCATGGCCGTCGAAAACGATCGAGCCGCGCCGCGCCCGCGGGCTGCCGAAAATCGTCATCATCGTCGTCGACTTGCCGGCGCCGTTGGCGCCGATCAAGGTGACGATCTCGCCTTCGTTGACGTCGAGATCGATGCCCCTGAGCGCCTGGATCTTGCCGTAGAAGGTCTCGACGCCGCGAACCGTCAACAGGGGCCTGCCGGCGGCGGGCGCAACCGGCGCGGCGCTGAATTCTGCGCTGGTCTGGCTCATGCGCCGATCTCCGCTTCCGCGCTGGCGAGCTCCTCTTCGTCGGCGACGCCGAGATAGGCGGCGACGACCTTGGGATCGTTGCGCACCTCGACCGGCGTGCCGTCGGCGATCTTAGTGCCGTAGTCGAGCACGACCACGTGATCGGAAATCTGCATGACGACCGACATGTCGTGCTCGATCAACAGAATCGAGGTCTTGTGATCGTCGCGGATCGAATGGAGCAGCGCGTTCAGCTCCATCGACTCGCGGGGGTTGAGGCCGGCGGCGGGTTCGTCCAGGCACAGCAGCGCCGGGTCGGTGCACATGGCGCGGGCGATTTCGAGCCGACGCTGCGCGCCATACGGCAACTCGCCGGCCGAATCGTCGGCGCGATCGAGCAGGCCGATCTTGTCCAGCCAGTACCTGGCCCGCTCGATGGCTTGCGCTTCGGCGGCGCGATAGCTCGGCGCGCCGAACAGGCCGAGCACGGTGAAACCGCTGGCCAGCATCAGCGTGTTGTGGTGGGCGACCATGAGATTTTCGAGCGCGGTCATGCCTTGAAAGAGGCGAATGTTCTGGAACGTCCGCGCCACCCTGGCGCGCCAGCCGATTTCGTTGCCGGGCATGCGTTCGAGGAGAAAGAGTTCGCCGGTCGGGGTGATCGCCCGCTTGTTCGACGAACGCGTCAGCGCCTCGACGTCGGCGGCGGAGACGGCGCCTGCCCGCGCCAGCGCCAGACGCCCCTCGGTCGGCTTGTAGAAGCCGGTCACGCAATTGAACACCGTCGTCTTGCCCGCGCCGTTGGGACCGATGAGCGCGGTGATGTCGCCGCGCCCGGCTTGAAACGTCAGGTCGTTGACCGCGACGAGGCCGCCGAACCGCATCGTCAAATGCTCGACGACGAGCAGGGGATCGGTCCGCCAGCGCATCAGCCGTGTCCTTCCTTGACGAGCGCGCCGGACACCGTCTTCCTCTCCCTGAGGAAGACCGACGGCGCGCGCGTCGCAATAAAGCCCCGCGGCCGCACGACCATCATCACCACCATCGCCAGGCCGAACAGCAGACCGCGATATTGCGCCGGATCGAACTCGGGCATGGCGAACTTGTCGATGATCGCGTCGGGCAGCAGGTGAAACCCCCGCAACGCGACGACGGCGACGACGGCGACGACGGCGACCTGCAAGGCCAGGCCGCGCGATCGGATGATTCCGAACGCGGCGACGACGAGGCAGATCAAAAAGACGCCGGTCCCGTTCGCCATGATGGCGCGAAGAAAATCGAGTTCGCGCAACATCTCGAAACCGCCGATCAGAAACACCGCCGCCAGGGCGACGCCGATTTGCGAACCCATCCCGCCGAGCACCACGATGGCGAGAATCGTCGCCGACTCGCTGAAGGTGAAGCTCTCGGGACTGATGAAGCCCTGGCGCACGGCGAAGAAGGAACCGGCCAATCCGCCGAAGAAGGCGCCCAGCGCGAACGCCGTCAGCTTGGTGTTGGTGGTGTTGACGCCCAGCGAGCGGCAGGCGATTTCGTCCTCGCGCAACGCCTCCCAGGCGCGCCCGATCGGCAGCCGGCGCAATCGCATCGAGACGACGTTGGTGATCAGCGCCAGGCAGAGGATGACGTAGTAAAGAAACATTTTGCCGTGCAGCGGCGAATAGTCGAGATGGAAAAAGGCGTCGAAGCCGCCGGGTTGATCCGCGAAGCGCAAGCCGAAGAAGGTGACTTTCGGAATGGAGGCGATGCCGGCGCTGCCGTGGGTGAAAGAGACCCAATTGACCAGGATCGTTCGGATGATCTCGCCGAAGGCGAGCGTGACGATGGCCAGATAGTCGCCGCGTAGGCGCAACACGGGAAAGCCGAGCATGATGCCCCACAGCGCGGCGAGCATCCCGGCGAGCGGCAGACAAATCCAAAACGAAAGGCCGAACGTCGTCGCCAGCAGCGCGTAGGAATAGGCGCCGACCGCGTAGAACGCGGCGTAGCCGAGGTCCAACAGGCCAGCCAGTCCGACCACGATATTGAGGCCCCAGCCGAGCATCACGTAAATCAGGATCTGGATGCCGTAGGTGTCGACCCATTTCAGCGAACCGCCGGAGCCCAGCGCCATCAGAATGACGAACGGATAGAGAAAGAGCGCCGCGAGGCCGATGGGCGGCAGGTATTTCGCGATCGCGGCGCGAACGGCCGACGACAGCCTGGACGCCGGCTTGGCCTCCTTGTTGGCGCCCGCGGAGAAATTGTGGACGGCCAGCCGTCCGAAGAACGCCAGCAGGGCGAAGATCGCGACCGCCCAGGGGCGGGGGATCGGCTGCAGCACGCCGTCGATGTCCGCGTCGGCGTGAAACAAGATGATCGGCACGCACAGCAAGACGGTCAGGACGGCCGCCGCCGTGGCGTCTTTCAACCGAACCCCGAAGTCGGCGCCGGCGACGTTCTCGGAAACCGCCGGCATCGTCACACCTTCTCGATTTCAGGTCGGCCCAATATGCCCGACGGCATGAAGATGAGGGTTATCGCCAGGATCGAGAAGGCCGCGACGTCCTTGTAATCGGATGAAAAATACGCCGCCCAGAAAACTTCGATCAGACCGATGATCAAACCGCCGAGCACCGCGCCGGGCAAGGAGCCGATACCGCCGAGCACCGCCGCGGTGAAGGCCTTCACGCCGGGCAGGAACCCGTCGGAAAAATTCACCACCCCGTAATACATCATGTAGAGCGAGCCCGCGACCGCGGCGAGCGCCGCGCCGATCACGAAGGTGATGGAGATCGTCCGGTCGACGTCGACGCCGATCAACGCCGCCATCTTGCGATCCTGCTCGCAGGCGCGTTGCGCGCGCCCCAGCGCCGTATTTTGCACCACCCACCAGAACCCGGCCAGCAGGATCGCCGTGACGAGCCAGATGACGATCTGACGATATTGCAGCGTGATGTCGTGGCCTGCGCCGCCGATATGAATCAAGTCGGTGAACATCGGCGGCACCGGCTTGTTGCGCGGTCCTTGCGCGACCTGGACGAAATTGGAGAGGAAGGTCGACATGCCGATGGCGGAGATCAGCGGGGCGAGCCGGAACGAGCCGCGCAGCGGCCGGTAGGCGATCCGCTCGATCGTCCAATTCCACACCGAGGTGAGCGCCATCCCGGCCGCCAGCACGATCAGGAACGCCAGAGGGAGGGAGGTCATCCCGAAAATCTTAGTGAGGACGAGAAAGACCAGCAGGGCGATGAACGCGGACAGCATGAACACGTCGCCGTGGGCGAAATTGATCATGCCGATGATGCCGTAGACCATCGTATAGCCGATGGCGATCAGACCGTAGACCGAACCGAGCGTCAGCCCATTGATGAGCTGTTGCAGGAAATTATCCATGCGGCGATGCGCCCCTTCGATTTCGTCCCGATGCAGAATTTGCGCCAACGTCGGTCGGCCGGCCCATTCTCGATCGCGGCGCGCCGCGCGATCCGATCCGCGGTCGAACCCCTCGGCGCCCAACCAAAGCGCATTGACCGACCTTAACCATAGCGCGTCCGCCCGGCAATCGCCGGAATGGACTCTCGCCGTCGACTCGCCGGGCCCTCGGTCCGATCGTCGCCGCGATCGCTCGCCCGATCGCCGGTCGTCCGTGGTCCGCCTCCTCGCGAGATTTCAGGCATGATCGCGCCAGGGTCTGACGCATCCAAGCCAAACCACGGCGATTCGGCTCGAAGAAGCGCAAGAATATGCAATAAACGCAACCCATTTTCGCGTATCGTTGCGCTGACCGCGGCTTCGCGGCAACCCTCCTCCCGTTCGCTTGCGGCGAGGCCGTCGCGCGGATCGCGGCTGCCGAAGTTTTGTGCAACGGCGGGGCGGTATTGCCTAAGCAATAGCCAATTGCGACGGTTCGAGAAGAATCTCGGCCGAACGAACGCCGTCGCTTTGAAGCCGGTCGCGGCGGACGCCGTCGCCCAAGCAGCGCGCCGGCGTTGCGGAGCGGCTCCAGGCCCGCCGGCTCGTCGCGCAGGCGGCGGCCGACGCTTCACAGGAAGAAGCCCGAGCGACGGCGCCATCGACGAGGTCGCCGACCGACTGGCGACGATCCGCGTCGACGGGCGCCGCTCAGATCAGCCGCAGACCTTTCAGCGACGCGTGGCCGTTGCGGGCGACGATGACGTGGTCGTGCACCGTGACGCCGAGCGGCGCGGCCATCGCGATGATGTCCAGCGTCATCTTGACGTCCTGGGTCGAAGGCGTGGGGTCGCCCGAGGGGTGGTTGTGGACCAGGATGAGCGCGGTCGCCGCGAGCTCCAGCGCCCGGCGCACGACTTCGCGCGGATAGACCGGCGTCTGGTCGACCGTGCCGACGCCTTGCGATTCATCGGCGATGACGCCGTTCTTCTTGTCGAGAAAAAGGATGCGGAACTCTTCGCGCTCCGCGAAGGCCATCGCGGCGCGGCAATAGTCGATCACTTCCCTCTCGGAACCGATCGAAAGGCGCTTTTTCGCCACGCCCTTGGCGAAGCGTTGGGCGCTCGCCTCGACGATCTTAAATTCTGAGATTGCGCCGGCGCTCATGCCTTCGATCTCGGCCAGCCGCGCCGGCGGCGCCGCGATCGCTTCGGCGAACGAGCCGAAACGCGCGATCAACGCCTTGGCGAGCGGCTTGACGTCGCGGCGCGGGATCGCCCGAAACAACACGAGTTCGAGGAGTTCGTAATCGGCGATCGCCTCCGGGCCGGCCTCGCGCAAGCGGCCTCGCAATCTCTGGCGATGCCCGAGATAATGGGCGGGCCCGTCCTGGCCGGGGTCGCGCTTCATTGCGAATAGGGCGGACGCTCGAGGCCGGCGGGCGAGAGGGTGAAAACTTCCACGCCGGCCTCGGTCACGCCGACGCTGTGCTCGAACTGCGCGGAAAGCGAGCGGTCGCGCGTCACCGCGGTCCAGCCGTCGGACAGGACCTTCACGCCGGGGCCGCCGAGATTGATCATCGGCTCGATGGTGAACAGCATGCCCGGGCGCAGCGGCGCGCCCTCGCCGGGCCGGCCGACGTGGAGAATGTTCGGCTCGTCGTGGAACAGACGGCCGAGACCGTGGCCGCAAAAGTCGCGCACCACCGAGCAGCGCTCCCCCTCGGCGTAGCTTTGGATGGCGTAGCCGATGTCGCCGGTCGTCCCGCCCGGCTTGACCGCCGCGATGCCGCGCATCAGCGATTCGTAGGTCACTTCGATCAGCCTTTGCGCGCGCCGCGGCGCCTCGCCGGCGATGTACATGCGGCTGGCGTCGCCGTGCCAGCCCTCGACGATCAGCGTGACGTCGATGTTGAGGATGTCGCCGTCGCGCAGCGGCTTATCGTCGGGAATGCCGTGGCAGACGACGTGATTGATCGACGTGCAGATCGACTTGCGATAGCCGCGATAGGCGAGCGGCGCGGGGTAGGCGTCGTGGTCCCTGGCGAATTCGAAGACGAACTTGTCGAGCGCGGCGGTGGAGACGCCCGGGCGCACCCGTTCGACCAGCAGATCGAGCGCTTGCGCCGTCAGCGCGCCGGCCTTGCGCATCGCCGCGAACGCTTCGGGCCCGTGCAGCTTGATATGGCCGTTGCGCCGGCCTTGCAGCAGCGCGGAATCGACGAACGTCATGGCGAGAACCTTATTTTGCGGATCGGGCGGCGGCGGCGCGCGGTCATGTCTCATTTAATACGCGTTGGCCGCCGCGCAATACAAGGGATCTCGAATGCTCAGGGAGAAAAACGCTCGCGGAAATCGCGCGGCGCGACGCGCGCGAGGCGGGCGAAGCTGCGGCGCATCGATTCCTGCGAACGGAAACCGCAGCGCGCCGCGACGCGCTTGATCGAGGCGCGCGTTTCACAGAGTTGGCGCTGCGCCGCCTCGACGCGCAGGCGCTCGACGGCCTTGGCGGGGGTGAAGCCGGTCGCCTGCCGATAGCGGCGCAGGAAGGTGCGTTCGCTCATGCCCGCTCGCTCCGCCAAGCGCGGGATCGACAAGTCGGCGTCGAGATGGCCGGCGATCCACGCGTGCAACCCGTCGAACGCCCCGTCGCCGCCTTGAAGCGAAAGCGCGGCGCTGAACTGCGATTGGCCCCCGGGACGCTTGAGGAAGACGACGAGCTGCCGGGCGACGGCGAGCGCCGCTTCGCGCCCGAGGTCCTCTTCGATCAGCGCGAGCGCCAGATCGATGCCGGCGGTGACGCCGGCCGAGGTCCACACGTGGCCGTCCTGGACGAAGATCGGGTCGGCCTCGACGCGGACGTCGGGATAAAGCCGCGCCAGCTCCGCGCACCGTCCCCAGTGCGTCGTCGCGCGCCGACCGCTTAAGGCTCCCGCGGCGGCGAGCAGCAGCGCCCCCGAGCAGACCGAGGCGACCCGGCGCGGCCGGCGCGACCTCGCGCGCAGCCATGCCGCCAGCGCGGTGTCGGCCGCGGCCGCGTCGACGCCGAAGCCGCCGGCGACGATGAGCGTGTCGACTTCGCTTTCGGGCGCCGGAAGCGGCTCGACCACAAGGCGCAGACCCGCCGAGGTTTCGAGGTTCGGGCCCTGCGCGGCGACGACGGCGAGCGCATAGGGCGCGCTCGCGCCGCGGCGACGCGCGCCGTCGTTGGCGGTGGCGAAGACTTGCAGCGGCCCGGCGACGTCGAGCAACTGAACGCCGGGGAAAGCGAGGATTTCGATGCGCCGCGCCGCGCCCGGAGCGATTGGCGTGAAGTGTGGGGTATCTGGCATTTCCGCCGTCTCCGGCGCGACTACTATGCCGGCGCGTCGGAGATTTCAATGAGCCGGAAAGAGAGGACGACGACGATGGAAATCGGTTTTGTGGTTTTTCCCCGGGTGCAGCAGCTCGACCTCACCGGACCCTACGAAGTCTTCGCCAGTTGGCGGGACGCGCGGGTTCGCCTGGTCTGGAAGAGCCTCGAACCGCTGCGTTCGTCGACCGGGCTGACGCTGACGCCGACGACGATCTTCGCCGATTGCCCGCAGCTCGACGTGATCTGCGTTCCCGGCGGCGTCGGCGTCAACGCGCTGATGCGCGACGAGACGACGTTGGCGTTCCTCAGCGCCCAGGCAAAGGGGGCGCGCTTCGCAACCTCCGTCTGCACCGGGGCGCTGGCCCTCGGCGCCGCCGGGCTGCTGCGGGGAAAACGCGCGACGACGCATTGGGCTTCGCTCGATCTCCTTGCCGCCTTCGGCGCCGTTCCGGTCAAGGCGCGCGTCGTGCGCGACGGCGCCGTCGTCACGGGGGGCGGCGTGACGGCGGGGATCGACTTCGCCTTGACGCTGATCGCCGAACTCGCGGGGGCCGACGTCGCGGAAACGATCCAGTTGAACCTGGAATACGCGCCCGAGCCGCCGTTCGCCGCCGGCTCGCCGGAAACGGCGCGCCCCGAAATCGTCGCCCGCGTTCGCGCGATGAGCGCCGACGTGCGCGCCGAGCGCGAACGGCTCGCCGACGAGGCGCGCCGAGATAGCGAAAGGCCAGGGGCGAGCTAGCCCTGGCGAAGCGGCGCCGGCTTGTGCTACGACGGCCCGCTCATTACGCCAATGGCGAGCGTGAATGCCCACTGACAGCGTCGTCGAGTCCGCGCCCTTCGGCCGTTTCGCGCCGAGCGGCCTTTGCGCGCTCGCGCTGCGGGTGACGCGCCGCTGTTCGCTTGGGTGGTTCGGCAAGCGGACGGCGTTCTTCCTGCGCGGCGTCGCGACCCGCTCGCTGCACGGCCGGCCGGTCGACGTCGTTTCGCTGGGCGCGCGCATGCGCCTTTATCCCTCCCACAACGTCGCGGAAAAGCGCCTGTTGTTCACGCCACAATATTTCGACGCGCCGGAGCGGGCGCTGCTGGCGGAGCGTCTGAAGGGCGACTTCGTGTTTCTCGACGTCGGCGCCAGCGTCGGCGGCTACGCGCTCTACGCCGCGGGGCTGGGTGGGCCACGGGCGCGCATTCTCGCCATCGAGCCGTTGCCGGAAGTGTTCGAGCGGCTCGCCTACAACATCCGGCAAAGCGACTACGCCAACGTCAAGGCGGTTTCCTGCGCGCTCGCCGACATCGACGGCGAGATCACGCTGTTCGTCAACGCCAGCAATCAGGGCGAGAGCTCGGTGCGCATCGTCAGCGCCGAGGCGCGCGTCGAGCAGATGCGCGTGCGGGCCAAGAAGCTGCTGACGCTGGCGCGCGAAGAAGGCTACGCGACGATCGACGCGATCAAGCTCGACGTCGAGGGCGCCGAGGATCTGGTCCTCGACCCCTTCCTGAACGAGGCGCCGCGAGGGCTGTGGCCGCGCCTGATCATCATGGAGTTCTCTCTGTTGCGCGTCGGCGCGATGCTCGAAGAGCGCCTGCGGGCGCTCGGCTATCGCGAAATCCTGCGCACGGTCGAGAACGTCGCCTACGAGCTGGCGGGCGCGGAGCCGAGCCCATGACCAAGATCGTCACCGCGGCGGTCCTGGTGATCGGCGACGAAATCCTGTCGGGGCGCACCAAGGACCGCAACATCGGCTATATCGCGGAGTATCTCGCCAACATCGGCGTCGAGCTGCGCGAGGCGCGCGTCGTGCCCGACGTCGAGGCCGAGATCGTCGCCGCGCTCGACGCACTGCGCGCGCGCTACGCCTACGTCTTCACCACCGGCGGCATCGGGCCGACCCACGACGACATCACCGCCGACGCGGTCGCCAAGGCGTTCGGCGTCGGCATCGACGAAGACCCGCGCATCCTGGCGATGATGCGGCAGCGCTATAAGGGCGGCGAGCTGACGCCGGCGCGCCGGCGCATGGCGCGCGTGCCCCAAGGCGCTGAACTGATCGACAATCCGGTCTCCTGGGCGCCCGGCTTTCGCATCGGCAACGTCATCGTCATGGCCGGTGTGCCCTCGATCATGCAGGCGATGCTCGACAGCGCCGCCAAGGGCCTGGAGACGGGCGTGAAGGTCGTCGTCGAGACGATCGAGGCGGGGGCGATCCCCGAGGGGCGCTACGGTGACGCGCTCGGCGGGATCGCCGCCGCCCATGGCGAGACGATGATCGGCTCCTATCCCTCTTTCGCCGAAGGGTCGTTCCGCAACCAGATCGTGGTGCGCGGACGCAACGCGGAAAAGGTCGCCGCAGCGCGCCGCGCGATCGAGGCGATGCTGGCCGAAATCAGAGGCGGCGCCAGGCCGCTGTAGAGGGGGCGGTCGCGGGCGCGGCCCGCCAAAGCTGTTGACGAGGCCCGCGCGCGCTCGCTCCCGGCCGCGCCGCTTGCTATGGAGGGATCGCCGCCCCAGCCTCAAAGCAGGAACCCGCCATGCCCGACGGTCGCGAAAAAGCCTTTCCGGTCTCCTGGGAGCAATTCCACCGCGACGCGCGCGCGCTGGCGTGGCGCCTGGCCGGCTCGGGGCCGTTCGAGGCGATCGTCGCGGTCACCCGCGGCGGTCTGGTGCCGGCGGCGATCATCGCGCGCGAACTCGAGCTGCGCGTCGTCGAGACGGTGTGCGTCGCCTCCTACCACGACTACAAGAACCAGGGCGGCCTCGAGGTGCTGAAAAGAATCGCCGCCGAGGTCGCCAAGCTCGACGGCGGTGCGAAGATTCTGATCATCGACGACCTCGTCGACACCGGCGCCACCGCGAGGATAGTGCGCGAAATGCTGCCCAAGGCGCATTTCGCCACCGTCTACGCCAAGCCTCAGGGGCGCCCGATGGTCGACACCTTCATCACCGAGGTTTCGCAGGACACCTGGATCTATTTTCCCTGGGACTTGGGCCTCGCCTTCCAGCCGCCGATCGCCGACGACGCCGCCGGCTGAAGCGCGGGTTCAATTGCGCGCGCAAGTGTGATACCAGCGGCCGAACGCAATGACTCGTCATGGCCGGGCTCGTCCCGGCCATCCACGCCGCTGAGCCGCCGCTTCGCAAGATGTAAAGCCGCGCGTTTTCAGGCTCTTCCTGAGCACGGGAATCAGCTTTATCGCGTGGATGGCCGGGACGAGCCCGGCCATGACGGCTGCCGAGCGCTTTCGGCAGTTGGCATGAGACAAGGGCGCTCAACGCGGACGTGGCGGAATTGGTAGACGCAAAGGACTTAAAATCCTTCGGCCTTATAGCCATGCGGGTTCGACCCCCGCCGTCCGCACCAGGCCTCTCGCGGGGGGCGGCGGGGCGCTGGCTCGCGGGAATAGCCCTGCATTCTCGGGCGCGTGGGGCCTGGTCTCAAGAACTTGTGTGCGATTTTCTGTCCCTTGGCCGTTGGGCGAGGCAAGCCGAACGGACTCGCGCTCGACGGGGCTGATCCGCATCCGCGAACGACGCGCGAACAGCGGCGTCGAGCTTGGAAAGGGGCTGCATTTAGGAAAATACGGGCCTGTCGCCGTAACTCCTGGTTCTCCTTTGGCGCGCGAAGCGGTTCCCTTCACACGAACTTGAACTCTGACGAAGTCAGATTGCTCCCCGTCACGTTCGTCAGGGTCACCGTGTCGTTGGCGTCGAACGTTATCACCGTGTTCGCGCCCGATTGTGTCATGTGGTTCTGCAGCGCCGACCAATTGGCAAAGTCGGACGCGCTGAACTGAATGGTGTCCGTCGAGGCGAAGCCGTTGACGACCTCCTTGCCGATCGTGGCCCCGAACACAAAAGCGTCCGACCCGCCGTTGGCGGTGACCGTGCTGGTCCCCGAAAGGTTCAACGTGTCGGTCGAACCGTTCACCGTGGCCTGCGCGCT